>Ga0182013_10000165_pt1 | contig 84210 bp, 90 predicted proteins | sample 612S2MmetaG_FD_120487 | JGI IMG/M metagenome (GOLD analysis project Ga0182013, IMG submission 120487) | Permafrost microbial communities from Stordalen Mire, Sweden - 612S2M metaG | ecosystem: Environmental > Terrestrial > Soil > Wetlands > Permafrost | place: Sweden: Stordalen | collected... | reverse complement strand
TGACGATCCTTGGGCAGCGCGTTGACGCCTTTGGTCAATTCCGCCAGCAGCATGGCTTCCGCGGCCGCCTTCTCCGGATTCTTGATGAGGACTTCCGGTTCGAGAATCGGCATGAGCCCGTGTGCGGCGATTTGCGCCGCTACCTCAAACTGCTGCGCCACGATCGCGGCGATACCGTCTTGCGACGCGAGGTTGATCGTCGAACGCATCTTCGTGCCGTAGATGCCGAGCTTCACGGCGCGCGCGAGCAGTTCGTCGAGCCCGTCGATCGGCTTCATCAACTGGACACCGTTTTTTTCAGCTTCCAGTCCCTTGTCCATTTTGAGAAACGGAACGACGCCGCGATCTTCCCACAGGTACGACGGCACCGGCTTTCCATGGGCCTGACCGTCCATCGTGCGCTCGAAGAGAATGGCAGCGATGACTTTTTCCCCGGTGAAGGCCGGCGAACTGATGATGCGCACGCGCATCTCGTGCATGAGCTTGTACATTTCCGCGTCGCCGCTATAGGCGGTCTCCGGAATGCCGTAGGCACGCAATGCCCCGGGCGTCGAGCCCCCGCTCTGGTCGAGAGCGGCAATGAAACCGCCCTTGCCGGACATCTGCGTTTTCATGGCGCTGTTCATGGCGGTAGCCTTTGCCCTCAAAGGGACTTCCCCTCGGGCGCCAAGCCCTGAAAATGTCCGGACGTCTTTACGAGTTAATAAGAGGGCATGACCCCGAGTACCCTGGCCCCGATCGAGGAGCGGATCAACACAGCCCTCGATCGCATTCGGCCCGCGATTGCGGCCGACGGCGGCGACGTTTGGCTGATCCGCGTCGAGAACGCGACGGCCTACGTCCAGATGCTCGGCGCCTGCGGCGGGTGCGCCGCCGCCCACCTCACGTTGAAAAACGGCATCGAAGCCGTGATCCGCGAGGATGTCCCCGAAATCACCGCGGTCGAAGCGATCTGACCCACCTCGAAACACTGGTCTTCGACCTCGACGGTACGCTGACCGACCCGTACGTCGGCATCACACGTTCGTACCAACATGCGCGCGAGCAGCTTGGCCTGCACGCGTTGCCGGATCACGATCTGCGCGGCATGATCGGCCCGCCGATGCAAGACGTCTTCTTCACCCTCAGCGGCGGCAACGCCGACTTAGTCGCCGACGCCATCGCGCACTACCGCGACCGCTACGCACGCGTCGGCCTCTACGAGAACGAAGTGTATCCCGGAATTCCCGAAGCGCTGGCAACGCTCGCGCAATCGCACCGTCTCTTCGTCTGCACGTCGAAGCCGCACAACTTTGCGATCCCAATTCTTGAGCATTTCGACTTGGCCCGGCATTTCGCCGGAATCTACGGCTGCGAACTCGACGGCACGCGCGCCGACAAACGCGAACTGCTCGCGTGGCTGATCGAACGAGAACATGTCGAGCCCGATACCGCCGCCATGATCGGCGACCGCAAATTCGACATCGCTGCCGCCGTCGCCAACGGACTCGTCCCCATCGGCGTTCTGTGGGGCCACGGCAACGAAGCCGAACTCCGTGAAGCCGGAGCCGACGTATGTCTCTCGGAGCCGGACGAACTGGCCGGATTTTTCAATCGTCCGACCAACGCCGGCTAGAGTTCGACCTCGCCGAACGTGCCGTCGCTGTAGAGCTCATAGCGCTTCCCTTCAGCTAACACGATCAGCGGAAAATCCGCTTCTTCGAGATACGCGCTCTCGATCGGTTCAACCGGCACCCAGTGACGGGTCTCATCATCGAGTTGAAACTCGATTGCGCGCCCTTCCGACTCCGCCGAAACATGCCGTATCATGGGAAAACGATACGCGGCGCCGGTTAACGACGGCTTATATCTCGTGAGACTGCCGGCTCATCACCTAGAGCGAAACCGCGCCCGCATATCCGGTAAGTTCCACATACCCCACCCCAAGCGAACGCCCGGAAGCCCCATCGCGCGCGTCCACCGCCCCCTCCCAGTACGAAACGCCGCCAACCGTGTTCGCCAGTTCCTGATCCAAAAGAACCGGCACCAAAACAAGATCGACGCGCGCCGAAGGCACCCGCACGCGCCACCCACTCGGATACACCCCGCCCGTATGCGGCGACGTCCAAGACCCCGTCGCATCAACCACAAATGCCGAGCGCGGCAAATACGTCACACGCCCCTTCGCATCGATCAAGCTCCCGCTCGACTCAGGCGTAACCGACCCATCCTTCTGCCGCAGCAAATACAGCATCAGCTCGCGCCGATCGTCGAGCTGCACCGAAAACCAATCCCACCCAACCTGATTCGCCTGCAGTTCATCCGACCCAAACTCATGATCCATCCAAGAAAGCCCGTCAACGGAAAGACGCGCGCCGCCATACGTGAGCACCCCACGCGTCCGCAGCCGCGTCATCGAATAATAGTGCGAAGCGCACGTAGCACAAGACCCCTTCTTCGAGATCCCGTCATGCCCATGAATCGCCGGCGGCTTTTCCGACGTAAGTGAAAAATCGATCGCCTTCCCATCCACGCTCGCATGCAGCCGAAACGGTGAAGGCCCCGTCAGCGTCCACCCTTCATCCCGCACATCCAACACACGCGTAGACGCAAAGCCCGCACCAAGCGCCTCACGAGCAAACCGCTCGTAATGCACGAACGTCTTCCCCGCCTCATCGGTAAGCGCAAAATGCGCCGGATATAACTCGTTCCCACGCCACTCACTCTGACCGCGCGCCGGCCGCACATCTCCCGGGCGCAGACCTAAGCGAAAAAACGTCAGTTCGTACCCGAATCGGCGTCCATCCGGAGCCCGAACGTGACCGGTGAAATACCACCACTCCGACGCAAAGCCGTCGTGCGCCGCGTGATCTTGCGGAAATCGAAAACGCCACGGTTTGTTCGCACTAAGAAACCGAGCTTGCGGCGGTCCCTCGACTACGGTCCGCTGACGCGAACCTGCGCTCGGCATGACAAATGAGGCAGAGGGCGACCGTGCTGGTACATCGTGCCGGATGGGTGGGGCGGCGGCGTTTGTCGCGCGGGGTGCTCTGAGGGCTTGCGAAGTCAGGATGACGAGAGCAAGCCCGAAGGCAGCGATGGCGCGCACAGGAAGTGCGCGCCGAGCGTGCCCCGCGCGACAAACGCCGCCGCCCCACCCATCCCGCCACCAAAGGTTCACTCCGCCCGCACAGCCTCAGAAGTCCGAATCCTCGCCGCAACCCCCGCCGGATAAATCCCAGCCACGAGCGCTGCAATCACCACCAGCACGATCGCCTCACCCAAGAAATCATACGGCATGTGCAGCTCGATGAGCCACCCAAACGCCTGCCGGTTAATCACATAAATGAGCAACAGCGCCAGCAACACACCCACGATCACGCCGCTGACCCCACCAAGCAACCCGATGAACGCCGCCTCGAAGTACACCATCCGCCGCACATCCCGCGTGCGCAATCCCAAATACCGGAGCAGCCCGATCTCCCGCCGCCGCTCGAGCACGAGCGCAAACAACGTCGAAACCACCCCCAGCACCGCAATGGTAATCGAGATAACGTAGAGCGCATACGTAATCGCAAACGTCCGATCGAAGATCGTGATCACAAGCGTCCGCAACTCGCGCGTCGTTTCGGTATCCACGCGTAACGGCAACACGCTGCGCACGATAGCATCGCGCAGCGTCACAAGATCGGCGCCGGACCGTGCATACACCGCAACCGAGTTGATGAACGGATCGCGATAGAGCCGCCGGAAGGTCGCCAAATCCATCAGCATCACGCCCGCGTCGGAGGAATAGTCGTTGTACACGGCCGCCACCGTAAAGGTCGTCATTCCGCCCGGCGTATCGAGTGAAAAGTGGTCACCGGTGTCGAGCGCAAACTTCGTGGCAAACGGTTCGCTGATCAGCACGTTCGTCGACCCGGTCAGCGACCGCTCGAGCAGCGCCTGATCCACGTTTCCGATAAAGCGCACCTTACTACGCCCCGAGAACCGCGCCAAGTCCGTAGCGGCGATATTGGTAAGCCGCCCCCGAAACGGAATGCTCAGTTCCCGAATGACGTCGATCGACGCCACGCCGGGCAGCCGCGCGATCCGCGCCGCAACGTCCGGCGAAAACGTCGCCTCGGACGAAGCATCGCCCAAGCCCATCGGCCGCACGAAGATATCCGCCTTGAGCGTATCGTTTGCCCAAGCAATGACGGTCGTGCGAAACGAGCCGATCAGAATAGCCACCGCCACCGTCATCGCAATCGCAATCATCAAGGATGCCACCGCAACGCTATTGCGAACCGGCGACGACCCAAGATTCGCCGCCGCAAGCTCGCCCGCCGCAGAGCGCGACGCGAACACCATCCGAGCAACCCGCGACAGCCCCGCAATGGCCAGCGGGGCAAACAGCGAGCCCGCAAAGATAAACAGTAATCCGGCCGCGTAGCCGAAGACCGGCACATCGCCGATCGCCGGCACAAACGTGCACGCATACCCGACGAGCAGCAGCCCAAGTCCGAAAACCGCAGCCCGCGGCGCAAGCTGCGGCGAGCGCCGCTCGAATCCAAACGCGCGCATCGCGATCGCAGGCCGCGTTCCCGCAGCCTCGAGCGCCGGCACGAGCGCCGCGACGATAGCGGCCACGATACCGATGAGAAACGCCTTCAGCAAGACCGCGGGATCGTAGATGACGTGATCGGCGTGCGAGGCAACGTAAAGCGTGTCCACCGTCTTCGAAACCGCCGCTACCGAGAACGTCGCGAGACCGCTGCCGATCGCGAGACCGATGAGCGAACCGGCCACACCGAAGAGCGCACCCTCCGCCAAGAACGTGCGCAAGATCTGCGCCCGCTTCACCCCAAGCGCGCGGAGGGTTCCGATTTCCGGCCGCCGCTGCACGACGGAAATCGCCACGGTGTTATAGATCAGATACATGCCGACCAGCAGCGCGATGTACGAGAGCGCGGCGAGGTTGAGCTGAAACGACCGCAGCATGCGCGTGATCTCGCCCGTACGAACCTTCGGCTCGATCGCACGTACGCCGGGCGGCAGCACGCGCCGGACGGCGCCGGCCGTTTGCACCAAGCGCGCAGGATCCACGATGAGGTCGATCCGGTCGAGACGCCCGAGTTTATTGAAGAGTTCTTGCGCCGTAGCGATATCGACGAACACGACACTCGAGTCGATGCCCGCCATGCTTGCCGGCAAGACTGCCGCGACGTGCAGCTGCACGCGGCGATCGCCGGCGAGCCCGACGATCGTCGACCCGGCCTGCCAGTGGTATTTCGCCGCAACGCGCGCACTGATGAACGCGCCGTGCCCGTTCACCAGCATCCATGGATCCGGGGCGTTCGATCCGGTCGCCGCATCGCCGGGGGTTGCAAACGTGCCGCTCGAGCCCGGCACCGGCCGCAACAGATCCACCCCGAGCACGCGCAAGATCTCGCCGGAAAAGACGTCGCCATGACGCGCGCCGATGGTGAGCGCATCTTCGATCGCCGGGTTCGCATAGATCACGCCCGGCACGTTCTGCACGCGCAAAATCGTGCGCTCATCGAAGCCGCGTCCGACGCCGAGCACCTGCAGGTTGACGTGATTCGAGATGATGTTCACGCTCGAAGCAAACGACGCAACGGCCGTGCTGTTCGCAAGATCGACGGAGAGCGCAATCGCGACGCCGAGCGCCACCGCCAGCACCGTCACGGCCGAACGCAGTTTGTTCGCGCCGATGTGTCCCCACACGAGCGCGCGAAAGACGGGACTCACGGAACGATGCGGCCGTCGTGCATGCGGATCGTGCGATCGCACACCGCTGCCGCGTCGGCACTATGAGTCGCCATGAGAATCGCTTGCCCGCCGTCGGCCAGCGCGCGCAGCAGACGCAGCACGTTTTCGCCGTTGTGCGAATCGAGGTTGCCCGTGGGTTCGTCGGCCAGCAGGACCGCCGGCCGGTGAATCATCGCGCGAGCGATGGCCGCACGCTGCAGTTGCCCGCCGGAAATCTGTGCCGGATACGCCTGCGCCTTATCCGCAAGCCCAACGTCGGCCAGCGCCGGAGCCACGCGCCGCGCGATCTCCGTCGCGGAGACGCCTTGCAGCACGAGCGGCAGCGCAACGTTCGCTTCCACCGAGAGCGCCGGCAGCAAATTGAAGAATTGGAAAATCGTGCCGACGCGGTCGCGCCGCAACAGCGTCAGCGCGTCGTCGTCGAGTTCGGCGGTATCCCGGCCGTCAACATAAACATGGCCGGCCGTCGGTAAATCGACGCATCCGACCAAGTTGAGGAGGGTGCTTTTGCCGCACCCGCTCGGGCCGACCAAGGCGACCATCTCGCCGCGGTTGACTTCGAGCGACACGCCGTCGAGCGCACGCACCGGAGCGTCGGCGGCGGGATAGGTTTTCCGCGCGTCGGAGACGACGACCGGAAGAGTCGCGGCTAGGCCTTGAAGTACGCCGTGTTGAGGTCGATGTACGACTTCCACTTATCGGGGACGTCGGAATCGGCGTAAATCGCCTCAACCGGACAGGCCGAAACGCAGGCGCCGCAATCGATGCAGACTTCCGGATCGATGAAGAGCTGTTTATCGTCGTCGTTGCCGTGAATGCAATCGACGGGACACACGTCTACGCAAGACTTGTCCTTGGTTCCGATACAGGGTTCGGTTATGACATATGACATCGGCGGCTCGAGATAGCCTCGCTAGAAGAGGGGGAACCCACGGGACTACGGGTGAGGCCGTTCCCTGTCCTGTACGATAAAAGAAGCAATGCCCGGCCCATTCGACCGGACGCATCGAACCGCGCGGCGGGATCAGACGAGCGAACGCCGTCCCGAAAAAGCCCGCATGATGAAGAGCAAGATCACGGCGCCGATGAAGGCGACGACGATGCTGCCGAGGTTGATACCGGTCACGCCCACGTGGCCGAAGAAATTGAACACCCAGCCGCCAATGAACGCCCCAACGATGCCGACGATAATGTCACCAATGAGTCCGCCAGGCCCCTCACCCGGAACGGCCCATTTCGCCAGCACACCGGCAATGAGTCCGACGACCAACCAACCGAGAAGTCCCATGATGATCCCAGTCCCCTTTTGCGAATCCGCGACTCAGCGCCGCTTCCTGCAGGATTTCGTTCCCGGGAAAATTGGGGCTGAAACCAGCGCACGATTGTGCGGCCGCTTCCGTTGCAGAGGCATGAAGCATCGCATTCTCGCCGCGCTGGCAGCATGCGCGATCGCGGCCGGCTCGAGCGCCGCGGCGAGCGCGCAAACCACGGGCGGCCGGGTCGTTACCCCAACGCTCACCGTCACCGGCCAAGGCAGCGTGTCTCGCGCGCCCGATCGCGCGACGGTCTCGCTCCGCATCGAGACAACGAACGAACAAGCCGCGGCAGCTACCTCAGCCAACGCCGCAATCGCGAACGCGCTAACCGCGCGGCTCGCGCCGCTCAACATCCCCGCAAGCGCGATCTCGACCGCGGGCTACGGGCTCAACTACAACCCGCGTCCCCCCAAGCCCGATCCCGCCTCAACGCAGCGTTACGGCTATACCGTCGAGCGCACGATCGACGTGGTCGTCAACAACGTTGACGGAGCGGGCGCAGTCGTTGACGCCGGTGTGGCCGCAGGCGTGACCAACGTCAACGGCATCACGTTCTCGCTGCGCGACCGGCACGCGGCCCAGCGCGACGCCGAGGCTGCCGCATTGGCCGATGCCGTCGCGCAGGCGCACGCTCTCGCCGCGGCCGCCAAGGTCCGGCTCGTCCGTATCTTGGCCATCTCGCCGTCCGGCAGCAGCGTTCCGGGCCCGCTCATGCGAGCGAGCCCCGGCTTGATGTTGGCGGCGGCGGTTCCGACCACGATCGACCCCGGCAACCTTACCGTGACGGCGAGCGTGGGCATAACGTACGAGATCGCCCCCTAAGACGAAACTGCGGCCCCACCGGGCGGGTAGCTGAGACTGATGGAACACCAGTCGGACTGCGAGATCTGCCGCCTGCGTCCGGCGAGCACGCAGGACTACGCACTGCGCGGCGGACGCTGGGTCGCGGCGGCCGTGTGCGACGAGTGCGCGAAGACGCGCCGCCGCGCAATCCTCCCCTACGTCGGCGCGGCGACGGCTGCGGCCGCACTCTTCGCGGGTGCGGCGCTGGCGATCGAGTCGTTCTCGCGGCGCAATCCGCCGCCGGGCGGCGAAGAGCCGCGCGAGGGCCGGGCCAATCCGCTCAACGATTTGAGCCGCGCGTTTCGCGGCGCAACCCCGACGCTGGGTCAATTTTCACGCGACCTCACCGCGATGGCGCGCGCCGATAAACTCGATCCGGTCGTCGGACGCGACGATGAGATCGAACGTGTCGTATCGATCCTGGCGCGGCGCAGCAAGAACAACCCCGTGCTCGTGGGCGAACCCGGCGTCGGCAAAACGGCGATCGTCGAAGGGCTAGCGCAGCGGATCGTCCGCGGCGACGTGCCGGCGGCGCTGCGCGACAAGAAAGTCCTCGCCCTCAATCTCGGACCGCTGGTTGCCGGCACGAAATATCGCGGCGAATTCGAAGGCCGCGTCAAGCGCATTCTCGATGAAGTCAAGCGCGCGTCGCGCGACGTCATCCTGTTCATCGACGAGTTGCACACGCTCGTCGGCGCCGGCGCGGCCGAAGGGTCACTCGATCTCTCCTCGATGATCAAACCCGAACTCGCGCGCGGCGAACTGCAGTGCGTCGGCGCGACGACGTTCGACGAATATCGCAAGTACATCGAATCCGACGCGGCGCTCGAACGCCGCTTCCAGCCGGTGACGGTGGAAGAGCCGACGATCGACCAGACGATCGCGATCTTACACGGTCTGCGGCCGAAATATTCCGCGCACCATCACGTGACGATCGACGATGCCGCGCTCGAAGCGGCCGCCACCCTGGCCGCGCGCTTCATCGCCGACCGGTTTCTCCCCGACAAAGCGATCGACGTCGTCGATGAAGCCGCGGCAACGGCCGCCATGGCCGGCGTTCCCAACGTCGACGTCGCACGCGTTGCGGCGGTGGTATCGCGCTGGACCGGCATTCCGCAGGGCACGATTACCGACGCGCAACGCGCCGGGCTGCTCGCCCTCGAAGCACAGCTCGAAACACGCGTGATCGGTCAGAACGCCGCCGTGCGCCGCGTCGCCGAAGCGGTGCGCCGCGCGCGCGCGGGCCTCAAAGATCCGCGCAAACCCGTCGGCGGATTCTTGTTCATCGGCCCCAGCGGCGTCGGCAAAACCGAGCTAGCGCGCGCGCTCGCACACGCGCTGTTCGGCACCGACGATGCGCTGGTGCGCCTGGATCTCTCCGAGTTCACCGAAGCGCACACGATCTCGCGACTGCTCGGTGCACCGCCGGGCTACGCGGGTCACGACGAACCGGGTCAGTTGACCGAACCGATCCGCCGGCGGCCCTATTCCGTCGTGCTCTTCGACGAGATCGAAAAAGCGCACCCCGACGTCGCCGCGATTCTGCTGCAGATTCTCGACGACGGCCGCGTCACCGACGCCAAAGGCCGCGCCATCGACTTTCGCCACGCGATCGTGGTCCTGACCAGCAATCTCGATCGCGAAGACCTCGTCGGCGCGCTGCGCGGCGAGCTGCTCGACCGCATCGATGAAGTCATCGTGTTCGAGGAGCTGGGTCTCGCCGAGATCGAAGCGATCGTCGCCCTCCAGATCGCACTCCTGGCCGAGCGCATGGGCGCGCACGCGATGCGGCTCGAGCTTACCGAACCCGCGCGGGAGTTTCTGGCCACCGAGAGCATGTCGGCCGGGGACGGCGCACGCAACGTCGCGCGCTCGATCTCACGCCACGTGGCCACGCCGCTCTCGGGTGCGATCCTGCGTGGAGAAATTTCTTCGGGACAGACCGCCAAAGTCGCATTTGATGGGAAAGAGATCACTGTCAACGCCGCTTGAGGACTTTTTCATGAAGCTCATCCCGATGTCGGCCGCCGTGCTGGCCGCCGCTCTAACCCTCGCCTCCGCCGCCTCCGCCGCGGGGCCGCTCGCGGCTCCGCCGCCCGCCGGCGGTTCCGCCTCGAGTGCGATTTTCGACGCGATGCTCGCGATTTCGCGCGCTGCGGCCAGCAACCCGGCCGCCGCACAAACGGCGACCTTCTCGTACAATGCGGCGATCCAGCAGTTTAACGCCCGCGACTTCGACCGTTCGCGGATGAGCGCGTTGACCGCCATCAGCCAAACCGCCGCGGTACCGCTGCCGCAGCCCTCGATCATCGCGCCGCCGATCCCGCAGCCGTCCTATTATGCGATGCCGCTGGTCCGCAGCGCCAATCAAGCCGACGCCGAAGGCTATGTCTCGCTAGCCCGGCGCGCGATCATGACGTGCGGAGCGCCGAACGCAACCCCCGCGCCCGCCGTTGCGGCGCAGTACGGCACGGCCGTCAACGCGATCCTAGCCAAGAACTACGGCAGCGCGAAGGCTTCATCGCAAGCGGTCGTAGACCAATGCGCCGCCGCGAGCTTCGCGTATGCGGCCCAGCAAGCGGCCCTGCCGCAGCCGTCGGCTACGCCGATCCCAATGTCCCCGTACTCGCCGGTGCCGCTGGCGACGCTCGGGCCCGATCCCGCGCTCCAGCAAGGTGTGCGCTAACGCAAGCAAGCGGTTAGCATGCCCGACGCGAAGGGGGGACCCCGATGAAACGTTTGCTGTGCGCCCTTGCCCTCGTCGCGTTCGGCGCTTCGCCGGCCCTGGCCGATCCGAAGTCCGACGTCATGGCCGCGATGGTCGGATTCGCGAAGGCGAGCTCGTATCACGTTTCCGTTATTGCGAAGCGTGGCGGCATTGAGGGCGACATGGCGCTCCCCTCCAAAATGCACATCATCTCACCCCAGTTCGAAATGATCAAAATCGACGCAACGACTTGGATGAAAATCGGCGGGCAATGGCGTCAGCTCAACATGCCGGGCATGGAACAAATGATGGGGGGCATGAGTGGCCTCATCGACACCGCGCGCGGCAAAGCCGACGATATGGTCGTGACCGATCTCGGGATGAAAGTACCGTCCGGCGGCGGCGGTCCGCTTCACGCCTATAGCGTCACCAATAAAGCCGGCAAGAGCCCCTCGACGATCTTTCTCGACGGGGGAACGCTCACCGAGATCGACGGCTCCGACGGCACCGCGTTGAAGTTTTCGAAATTCAACGTCCCGGTCGACATCTCGCCGCCGATGTAGTGGATTCGGCCTATTTGAGGATGTGCGTGATTGCGGCTTCGATGTCGCTTGCGCTCATCTCGCCGGGGTGGTACATGCGTACGATGCCCTTGGCATCGATGAACACGTGCAGCGGAAAGTATAACCCACCGCCGTAGGTCGCGCGCGTCGTGCTATCGGGATCGATCGCCAGCGCATACGGCACGTTGAAGTCGTGCGCAAACCCCTGCGCCTTACCCGCGTTCTCGCCGACGTCTACGCCGACGACGTGCAGTCCCCGCGCAGCATATTTCTTACTCAGCGCGACGATGCTCGGCGTCTCGACGCGACACGGGCCGCACCACGTCGCAAAGAAATTCAGATACACCGGCATACCGGCCAACGTCGCGTTGCTGATGGTCTTGCCCACATCCGACGTCAACGTGAACGGCGGCGCCGCATCTCCCGGCCGCGGGATCGCCAATGCCGGCGCGGCCAGCGCGAGTACCGCGGCAACGAGCAAGGGCAGAACGCGAACAAGGTTCATCGGACGATTCTCCGTCGGTTCACCGGAAGGTAGGAAAAGTAACGGCCGCAGCATCGAGGTCCATCTGCGCGAGCAACGCTTCCACCGAATCAAAACGTTTCTGCTCGCGCACCCAGCGAAAATCGCGCAACGTGAGTTCCTCGCCATAGAGCGACCCGGTAAAATCCAGCAGCCACGCCTCAACGGTACGTGCCGTTCCGTCGAACGTGGGATTCGTCCCAATCGAAACCAGCCCCGGGTAGTCGCGTCCTTCGTGCCGTCCCGTAATCGTGTACACCCCATCCGGCGGGAGCATCTTCTCCGCCGGCACGATCATGTTCGCCGTAGGAAACCCTAAATCGTGCCCACGCCCCGCACCAAACCCAACGGTCCCGCGCACGATATACGGCGTGCCCAGCAGCCGATCCGCAAGCGCCACGTCGCCGCCGGCAATTGCGACGCGCACGCGCGTGCTCGAAACGCGCTCCCCATCGAGCAGCGCATTCGGAACCCCGATCGCCTCGCGCCCTTGGGCGCGCAAATGCACCTGCGCAAACGCGAGGTCGCCAACTCGTTTCGCCCCAAACCGGAAGTTCGCCCCAACCACCATCACGCGCGCACCCATCGCGCCCACAAGCACATCGTCCAGAAACGCTTCCGGCGACAGCGATGCAAACGCCTCATCAAACGTCAGCACAAACATCTCATCCACGCCGGCGCGGGCAAACGCATTCACCCGCTCGGCGTGCGTAGCAATTTGCGCCGGCACGTCCCCCGGCCGCAGAAATGCCGTCGGATGCTGAGCAAACGTCAACACCGCCGTCCGTTCCCCGGCTCGCCGAGCCTGCAAGAGCGCCCGCACGATCGCCTGATGCCCGAGATGAAACCCATCGAACACACCAACCGCTACGCACAAGGGATGCCGGAGGCGCTCCGCGCGGTACGCCGCACTATCGGGCAGCGCATAATGCAGCTTCACAAGAACACCTTACGCGGCGCCAGTAGCGCCCCCACCGTCTCCCCGACTCCAACGAGCACGCGCGCCGAATCGCGCACGAACACGTGCTTATCAGCCGTCGGCTCATCGAGCGGCACGAGTCGCCCGGCCCGAAAATCCGTCGCCCGCCGCCCGTCCAACACCACGGTCGGAATCGGGATCACCCGCTCCGGCGGTACGAGCGACCCCAGCGGGTTCGCCGCGACTTCATCCAGCGTCAAGCTTTCATAGAGCACAAACGGCCCCGAAGCCTCACGCAACAACGCCCCCATATGCCCGACCGTGCCGCACGCCTTCGCCAGATCCTCGCACAGCGTACGCACGTACGTACCTTCGCTACAAGCCACGCGCATGCGCACGGTATCGCCTTCGCGCCCCAGCACGCGCAGCGCATAAATCGTCACCGCGCGCTTTGCACGTTCCACAATCACGCCTTGGCGCGCCAGCTCGTGCAGCCGCTGTCCTTCGTGATGCACCGCGCTGAACATCGGCGGCGTCTGCTCGATCGCGCCGACGAACGCTTGCACCGCAGCATCGAGCAGCGCGTCCACGTCACTCGAAACCGGCGCCGTCGAGATCGTCGCCCCAACCCCGTCAGCCGTATCCGTCGCGCGCCCAAGCACGAGCGTAAACGCATACGCCTTACGCCGATCCTCAATCAACGGCAGGAGCCGCGTGGCTCGGCCCAGCGCAATCGGCAGCACCCCGGCGGCCTGCGGATCCAACGTCCCCATGTGCCCGACGGCCAGCTTGCCGCCATCGTGACTTGCATACATGCGCCGCAATCGCGCGCCAAACTGCGTCGACGTCGGCCCCGCGGGCTTGAAAAGATTGAGAAACCCGAGCATCACGGCCCCGCTAAGCGAAGCGCCTACAAACCTTCAGCTTTAAGCGCCGCACGAACGCCGGCAATGGACGCCTGCAAATTCCCATCAAACGTCAACCCGGACGCCATAAAATGCCCGCCGCCGCCAAGCGTAGCAGCAGCCGCCTGCACGTTGACCTTACCGGAAGACCGCAAGCTCACGCGCACGCCGCCGTCAAAATCCTTAAACACCGCCGCAGCCTCAACGCCTTCAACCGCGCGCAAATGCTGAATGATCTCTTCCGTATCCTCGCCGTCAGCCTCACAAGCCGCCAGCATAGCCTCATCAACAACGGTCCAGCAAAAGCGCCCGTTTTCTTCCAATCGGGCCGCCGCCACAGCATGAGCCACAAGCATCGTAGCCGCAAACCGCTTATTCGCAAAGATCCATTCGGTAATGAGCGGCTTATCCGCCCCGCACTCCATCATCTCAGCCGACATGCGCAACACATCAGCCGTCGTATTCGTGTGCATAAATGCACCCGTATCCGTCATGATGGTCGTAAGAATGCACGTCGCAATATCCGGCGTAACCGGCACATTCATCGCCTTGAGAATACGTAACACGCACGTCCCGGTAGACGCTTCCGTCTCGAGAATGTAGTTCAGAAACCCAAACCGCGAATTCCCAAGATGGTGATCGATATTGAGCATGTTCTCACGAGCAATAACCGGCAAAAACTCACCGGCCCGCGAGAAATCGCTCATGTCCCCAAACACCCAAAGCGTATCTTTGGGCAAATCCGCCGGCACGGCGCGAGTCACAAACTGCGTGTCCGGCAAAAAACGCAAATTGCGCGGCACCCCATCCTGCTGGAAATACCCGACGCGCTTCCCTAGCGACTTCAATGCGATCCCAAGCGCCAGCCCGGCGCCCAACGTATCGCCGTCAGGCTTCACATGCGAAACAAACATAAACGACGAGCGACGACGCAGCTCAGCGACAACTTCTTCGGTAGTCGCCGAAACCGGCTCAACAATACTACTCATCAATCACCTTCGCGCGCTCCAACGTCTTCGATAACGCGATCGCCTCTTCGGTCGACCGGTCCTCGACAAACGTCACTTCCGGCGTATAACGCAACTTCACCATCGCACCAAGTTCGCCGCGAATAAATCCGGCAGCGTTCTTTAGCGCATCCATCGACTGACGAGCCACATGGCGATCGCCAATGATGGAAACGAACACCTTGCAATTCATCATGTCGCTGGTGATCTCAGTCCGAGTCACCGTGACAAACCCTAACCGAGGATCCTTGAGTTCCTCGGAAATAATCTTCGCTACGGCACGCTGCAATTCGTGATCGATTCGGGCCATGCGCTGTTGTTTCATGGTTGTCTCGGAGTCGTGGGCGGACGTTGCGTTGCTGATCCGGGGACGCATTGATTTTTCCGTCCTGGAAAAATCAATGCTCGGCTGTGGCGCTGCTCCCGGCATCCTGCCTCCGCAGCGCCCCAGACGCCCCGGCTCAGCAACGCAACGTCCGCCCACGACTCAGGCATGGTTGGGGTCAAGCGGGCTGTAGCTCCGCTGGGACGAGTTCCGACGTCCAGGCTTCGATGATGTCGCCCTGTTTGAGATCGGCGAATTTGGCTACCTGGATGCCGCACTCGAAGTTCTCGGCGACTTCCTTGACGTCGTCTTTGAAGCGGCGTAGCGATTCGAGCTCGCCATCCCATACGACAGCCGAGTCCCGGAGGACGCGCACTTTCGAATTGCGGATGATTTTGCCCGAGAGCACGTAGCAGCCGGCGATCGCGCCGACCTTCGAGACCTTGAAGATCTCGCGGACTTCGGCCCGGCCGAGGATGATCTCGCGGAATTTTGGTGCGAGCATTCCGACCATAGCTTTTTTCAGATCGTTCTCTACGTCGTAGATGACCTGATAGAAGCGCAGATCGACTTGCTCGGAATCCGCTTGTCGCTTGACCGACTCGTCGGGACGGATGTTGAAGCCGATCAACACCGCGTTCGAAGCCGATGCCAGGTTGACGTCGTTCGGCGTGATGCCGCCGACGCCGGCCAAGATGACGCGGATGTCGACTTCGGGCGTCGAGAGCGATTCAACGCGCGAGCGCAGCGCTTCGACCGAGCCTTGGCCTTCGGCTTTGAGGATGAGGTTGAGGGCTTTCTGTCCGCCGTCTGCGGGCATCGCCATGAACGTTTCGAGCGAAACGCGTTGACCGGATGATGCTGCGATGCGAACGTCGCGACGTTTGGTCGTACGTTTTGCTGCCGCTTCGCGCGCCGCGCGTTCGTCGGAGACGACCATCAGGGTGTCGCCGGCGGCCGGAACATCCGAGAGCCCCATGATTTCCACGGGAATCGAAGGTCCGGCTTTCTTGACTTGTTTGCCCTTGTCGTCCGTGAGCGCACGGATCTTGCCGTATGCGGAACCGACGACGATGACGTCGCCGACGCGCAGCGTGCCGTTTTGCACGAGCACGGTTGCGACGGCGCCGCGGCCGCGATCGAGGGCCGATTCGATGACCACGCCGGTTGCGCGACGCATCTTGTTGGCCTTGAGTTCGCGGAGGTCGGCTTCGAGCAGCACGGTTTCGAGCAGCTTATCGATGCCCTCGCCGGTGCGCGCGGAGACCGGGACCATTTCGATCTTGCCGCCCCATTCGACGGGCTGCAGACCTTCTTCGGTGAGCTGCTGCTTGACGCGATCGGGCTGAGCGTCTTCTTTGTCCATCTTGTTGATGGCGACGACGATCGGCACTTTCGCGGCCTTGATGTGGGCGATCGCTTCGCGCGTTTGCGGCATGACGCCGTCGTCGGCCGCGACCACGAGGATCGCGACGTCGGTGACTTTGGCGCCGCGGGCGCGCATCGCGGTGAACGCTTCGTGACCGGGCGTGTCGATGAAAGTGATCTTGCGATCGTCTTTGTCGACGGTGTACGCGCCGATTTTCTGCGTGATGCCGCCGGCTTCACCGGCCGCAACCGTAGCCGAACGGATCTTGTCGAGCAGCGAGGTCTTACCGTGGTCGACGTGACCGAGCACGGTGACGACCGGCGGACGCGCCGAGAGCAATTCGGGTTTGTCTTCTTCTTGCTCGACGACGACTTCGTCGCCGGCCTCCTTGACGATCGCATTAAAGCCGAACTTACGGGCGACCGAGATCGCCTGTTCGCTCGAAATGTTCTGGTTGATCGTCGCCATCGTGCCCATGCGGAAGAGCTCTTTGATGACGTCGGCTGCGTTGACGATCATCGAGGTGGCGAGTTCTTGCACGGTCAGGACGTCGGGGATCTCAATCGATTCGAGTTTGGTCGGCGCCGGTTGAATGACGCCGTCGATCATACGCCCGCCCTTGCGTTGACGCTGCTTCTCGAGCAGCATCTCCGTCTCGCGGTCTTTCTTCGACTCGTCGCGGTCGCGCGAATTGCCGCGCTGGCCGGGGCGTCCGCCGCCGCCGCCTGTACCGGACGACGGGTTCGGGCCTTGGCCCGGCGTCAGCGGCGTGCCGGGGCCGCCGCCGCCGGGACGCGGGGTGAAGGGACGCGGCGGTGCACTGCCGCCGGGAAGCGCGCGGAAGACGCCGTTGCCGGCGGGGCGGCGCACCGGGGCGCCGTTGACGGGGGCACCGGGAGCCGGCGGGGCGCCGGGACGGACCTGATAGCCTTGGCCGGGGACGCCCATGCCGGGGCGCGGCGCAACGCCGGGACGGCCGGGGATACCGCCGACGCCGTTGGGTGAGGCGGAAGCCGGGTTCGGCGGCGGCACGGGCCGCGGCGCGACGATCGAGGCTTGGCCGGCGGGCACGGGGCGCAGTTGCGGAACGGACTCGGTGGGCGACATCGGGCGGCGCGGCGGCATCGGGCCGACGGGCGGCCGCAGCGGGGCTCCCGGAGCGGTGCGCGGAGCGACCGATCCCGGAACGGGACGCGTGGGCGCACCCGGCGCGATGCGGGGCGCAGGCGAGGACGGGGCGGCCGGAGCGGCCGCGGGAGCAGCGGCCGGAGCTTCGGGCTCCTCGGGCGGCGCAACCGGCAGGGCGGCGGCGACTTCCACCACCGGCTCGGCGACGGCGGCAGGCGGCTCAGCCGGCGGGGCGGCGGCGGCCTTGGTGCGCCGCGGGGTCGCGGGAACGGGCTTCAACGCAGGCGCCGGCTCGGCGGACGCAACGGCAACGGCCGGGGCCGGGGCAGCGGCCGGGGCGGCGGGCGCCTCGGCGACGGGGGGCGCAGCCGCGGGCGCGGGTGCGGCGGCCGGGGGAGCGGCAACAGCAGCCTTGGCGGCAGCCGGGGCGGCCTTTGGAGCGGGCTTGGCCGCTCCCTTGAGCTGGGCGCGAAGAAGGTCGGCGACCTTCGGCTCGACGACGCTCAGTTGACTTTTCGCCTCGAGACCCAAGCGCCCGAACAGCGCTATGAGGTCTTTCGACGCCATATTGAGCTCCTTGGCGAGCTCGAAAATCCGTACCTTACCGGTTGCCATAGTGTCCTTTATGTAACTCGGCCACGCCCTAAAAGGCTTCGGCCGACTCCCTTAATCGTTCATGTGTGTGTCCTGAAGCTTGTAGTGCGTGATCGCAAACGCGCCGAGACCCGGAAATCGTTTGTTCTTGATGACAGCCCCCGCGCACTGCGTGCCGCAGAGATAAACTCCGCGTCCCGCGCTCCGCCGGGCTCCATCCGCCGTCCAGCCGTCCTCGCGCCGGACGAAACGCTGCAGCACGGGCTGCTCGCGTCGCGTTCGGCACCCCACGCAGGTACGTGCCGGAATCGCCATTATTCGCTGCCGAATTGCTCCCGCTTGAATTCCTCGAGGCGGCGCAGCAACTCGTCATCAATGGTCAACGCGGTCTCGCCTTCTTCCGTTTCGGTCGCGGCTTCCTCCGCGAGCGGTTCTTCGGCGTATTCCTCGACCGGCGCGGCCTCGCGTTCGGCGAGGTAACGCGCCCGGGCTTCCGCCGCCTCGGAATCGCTCGTGATATCGAGCCGCCAACCGGTTAACCGGGCAGCAAGGCGGACGTTCTGCCCTTCGCGACCGATCGCGAGGGAGAGCTGATGGTCGGGCACCGTGACGAGCGCGATGCCGTCGTCCTCGAACAGTTCCACGACCAGCACCTTGGCCGGCGCGAGGGCGTTCGAGATGAACGTCTGCAAATCGGGGGCGTAACGGATTACGTCGATCTTCTCGCCGCGCAGTTCGTCGGAGACGTTGGCGATGCGGGAAGACTTCGGGCCCAGGCACGCGCCGACCGCGTCGATCTCGGGACGCTTCGAATGCACGGCGACTTTGGTACGCGATCCCGGTTCGCGTGCGATCGCCATGATCTCGACGATGTCGTCTTGGATCTCCGGTACTTGAAACTCGATCAGCCGCTGCACGAGGCCTTCGGCCGCGCGCGAGAGGACGACCAGCGGTCCCTTGTTCGTTTTGCGCACGTCGAGCACGTAGGCGCGAATGCGGTCGTTGATGCGGAAGTTTTCGCGCGGCACTTGCTCGGAGAACGGCAGCAGCGCTTCGTTCTTGTTATCGAGCAGCACGTACATGTTGCGCTGTTCGTAGCGCTGGACCGAACCCATCACGATATCGTGCAGCTTGGCGGAATACGTGTTGTACACCGTGTCGCGTTCGGCTTCACGGATGCGCTGCACGATCACTTGCTTCGCCGTCTGCGCGGCGATGCGGCCGAAGTCTTTCGGCGTAACTTCCTTATCGAAGAAGTCACCCGCTTCGTACTTCGAGCCGGCTTCGCCGACCGAGATCTCGAGCTTCGGATCGGTGACTTCGCCATCGACGACCACGTTGCGGCGGTGATAGACTTTGTAGTCGCCGGTTTGCCGATCGATCGACACGATCGCGTTGGCGTCGGGGCCGAAGTTCCGCTTGTAGGCGGAGATCAATGCGGACTCGAGCGCTTCGAGAAGGCTCTCGAAGCTGATGTTGCGTTCGGTCTCGATCTCGCGGAGGGCCGCGATCATCTCTGCATTCATGCCTTACTCTGCTTCTCTCGTTTTGCGCGCTGGAGATCCGCGCGGATATCGTACTCCAGATTCGCCGACTTGATCGCCGAGAACGGAATCGGCAATTCCGTTTCGCCCTTCGCGCCCGTGCGCAAGAGAATGTCGTCGCCGCGCGTTCCACCAAGAATGCCGCGATGCGTCTTCGCATTCGCGATTGCGGTCGTCGTGATGACTTTTGCGTTGCGTCCGTTGAAGCGGTCGTAATCACCCAGCGCAACGAGCGGCCGATCGACGCCGGCCGAACTCACCTCGAGGGTGTACATCGTTTCCGGAAAGGCGTCGAGGGCAGCATTGACGCGGGCGGCGATCCGCTCGCAGGTCGCGATATCGACGCCGCCCTCGCGATCGACCATCACCGTCAACTGGACCGTGCGTCCGGGACGAACGGTGGCCGTGACGATTTCGATCGCTGCGAATGCGGGGTCGCTCGGGATGGCTTGGACGACACGCTCGAACCGCTCGCCAAAGCTCGCTCCGGCCGCTGAGTCGGTCACGCCGTCCCTCCTTCCCTCGGACACAAGAGAAGCGCGGGCAGGTGCCCACGCTTCTCGCGTAATCCAAGGGGTAGTATTGCACGGACCCGCCCGATTGGCAAGCCTTAAGGCCGCCGGGGGTCAGGGTTGGCGGCGGGGGACCGGGGTTTTCAGGCTGCCGGGCTCGACTTTGATCATGCTCTTGTCGTCGCAGGAGACGTCGACGGTTTCCATCTCCGGTTTCACATCCCGCAGCGGTCCGGGGAACGACACCGCGCCGGGCTTGGAGACGTCGGGCGCTTTGTCGACCGGCCGCAGCGGGTGTTCGACGATCCGGTACGCGCGGCAGATGTCGTGGCCGAGCAACACGCTGTGCGTGCGCTCGTAGACGTACTCGACCGAATCGGCGCGGCCGATCGTTCGCGTCGTATAGATGAGGCCGAACGTCTTCGCTAGGATCTCGAGCGGCGGCGCGAGCGCGGCTTCGTAGGCATCCAGCACGCGGTTTGCGCTATAGCCGTTGCCGAGGTCGACGTGCTGCATGCCGGCCGTCGGCTTCGTCGGAATCGCCGCGCGCAGCCGGTCGTTAAGGCTCCCGAGACCGGGCGCCGCCGGGCTCGCGCCCGCCGTGGGCACTACCGCGGCGACGGCTGCCGCCGTGCGGACCGGGGCGGCGATCGGAACGGGTGAGGCGGCGGCCGCGGTGCGCGCGGGCGCGGGGCTCCGGGGCGGCGTGCGTAGCGCCGCAACCGTGGCCGCCGGCCCGGGTGCCGACGCCGCCGCCCGCGGCGTCGCGCGCACGGCTACCGCGGTAGCGACCGGCACCGGCCGCACGGTAGGCGCCGCGGTGGGTGCCGCGGTCGGCCGTTGCGTCGCCGCTGCGGTCGGGGCGGCAGTTGGACGCTGGGTGGGGACTGCCGTCGGCACGACGGTGGGCTCGGCCGTCGGCCGCACCGTCGGCTCCACAGTCGGACGAACCGTCGGCTCCACGGTCGGCTCAACGGTCGGCCGGATCGTCGGCTCAGGCGTTGGCCGGATCGTCGGTTCCGGCGTGGGGCGCACCGTCGGCTCCGGCGTGGGGCGGACGGTCGGTTCCGGGGTCGGACGTTCGGTGGGCGCGACGGTTGGACGCACCGTCGGGGCGGGTGTGGGCGGCAGCGGTTCGACGATCGCTGCCGGGGGCGGCGTCGGCGGCTGCGGGGGCGCCTTCGGCACGATCCGGGCGATCTCGCGCGGGATCGGCGGCTTCGGCGGCGCCGGCCGCGCGCGTGGACGCGGACGGGCCGGAACGGGCACGGCGACAACCCGGGGCCGCACCACGGGGACGGGAGTCGCCACGACGACAACCGGCGGCGGGCTCACGACGGGCGGCGCGGTCTCGGTCTGAATGGTGATCTGTGTATCGGCGACGACCGATTCGGGCGCGCCGCCTTCGATCAGCGCGCGCAGCACGAACACGACGAGCGCCAGCAATGCGATCGCGTGTATGAAGATCGAACACAGATACGCCACCGCGAATCGTCGCCGGTCGCCGGGCATGCGACGCACGCGGCAGTCTACCGTCCGAGCGGGTCGATGGCCTTTTCAAGCGGATTTGCCCGTGCGCGTTCGTGTGCGTTCGTGCGCTCGGCGGCTCGGCGGAATTTTGTTTCGAACGCAGGACCGCCTTCGCGCTTCTCTCAAGTCGGAACAACGTGCCTCCACGTATAACCAAGCGGACCAAGATCGTTGCCACGATCGGACCGGCGTCCCGCGATCCCAAGAAGCTGCGAGAACTCTTCCTCGCCGGCGTCAACGTCGCGCGACTGAACTTTTCGCATGGGACGCATGACGAACACGCGGCGATCATCGCCGATGTCCGCTCGATCGCGGACCAGCTCGGCCTCCACGTAGCGATTCTTCAGGATCTGCCGGGCCCGAAGGTGCGCACCGGCCCGCTCGCCGACGGCGTGCCGTCCGTGCTACTCGCCAACGGCGCGCCGTTCACCCTGACGACCGAAGCCGTTTCGGGCACGGCCGCGCGGGTGAGCGTTTCGTATGCCGGCCTCGCAAACGACGTCGAGCCCGGCAAGATGATTTATCTCGCCGACGGCGCGATCGCACTGCGCATCGAGTCGGTCACCGGTCCCGACGTGCTTACGCGCGTGGAATCCGGCGGGGCCCTGCGCCCGATGCAAGGCATCAACTATCCCGACGGCACGCTCAACATCAGTTCCGTCACCGACCGCGACTTCGAGCACCTCGCCTTCGGCATCGATCAAGACGTGGATTACGTCGCGGTCTCGTTCGTGCGCACCGCCGACGACATCGAGCGAGTGCGCGCGTTCATGCTGCACCGCGGCAAGCGCATCCCGATCATCGCGAAGATCGAGAAGCACGAAGCGCTCGACAACATCGATGCGATCGTTTCCGCCGCCGACGCGATCATGGTGGCGCGCGGCGACCTCGGCATCGAGATCAACCTCGAAGACGTGCCGCTGGTGCAAAAGGATCTGATCAAGCGCGCAAACCGCGCGGCGAAGCCGGTCATCACCGCGACGCAAATGCTCGAGTCGATGATTTCGAGCCCGCGACCGACGCGCGCCGAAACCACCGACGTCGCCAACGCGATCCTCGACGGCACCGACGCCGTGATGCTTAGCGGTGAAACGGCGCGCGGCGAATATCCCGTCGAAGCGGTGCGCGTCATGGCATCGATCGCCGCCGCAATCGAGCAGCAGTATCCGCACGAGCGATTCCATCATTCCGGCGAAGCGAACTTCCGCACCAGCGACGAGATCGGTACCACGATGGCCGAAGCGGCGACGACGTGCGCGGAGCGGCTCAAGCTGGAGTTGATCGTCACCGGCACGTCGACCGGCAACACCGCGCGGTATCTTTCGTCGTTCCGGCCGCACGCGCACATCATCGCGCTGACCTGGTATCCGCACATCGCGCGTCAGATGGCGATGATTTGGGGCGTCGACCCGTTCATGATCCAGACGTATCCGTACATCGAAGGGTTGATCGAGATCGCCGAGCAGCGCGTCGTCGCCGAAGGTCTCGCTCACTCAGGCGAGACGATCATCATTACCAGCGGCATGCCGGTGGGCGCCGGCAGCACCAACTTCCTAAAGATTCACCGCTTGCCCTGAGGCCGGCCGCGCGGCGCGGGAACCGTTTCCGCCGCGCGCAGCCGCTCCAGCGCTTCGGTGACGCCCAGTTCGTTGTGGGCGCGCACGATCGCGAGCGCGCCGGCGGCGTCGCCGCGGCGCACCGCTTCGATCCAGCGCTCGTGTTCGTCGGCGAGGTCTTCGAGATTTTGATAGTCCGCCGTCGTCGTCAGCGTTGCGTAAAGCCGGAAATGACCGAGGAGTTCGGCATACGTTCGCTCGAGGAACGGGTTGTTCGCGCACGATACGATCGTCTGATGCACGTGCAGGTCGGCTTCGAGCGTCGCGCTCACGTTGCCGGTGCGCGCGCGCTTGCGGAGCTTCTCGATCTCGTTCGTTATGCGCGCGTAGTCGAGTTCGCTTGCGTGCGCGATGCATTCGCGCACGGCGAACTCTTCGAGCACGAGACGAAACGCCGCGAGGCCGGCGAAGCGGCCGGCATCGACGGTGGAGACGATCGCGCCGCGGTACGGGATGATCGTCACGACGCCTTCTTGCGCGAGCGTCGCCAAAGCTTCGCGCACGGGACTGCGGCTGACGCCCAGCTTTCCCGAAATCTCGAGTTCGGTGATCCGGCCGCCGGGGCTCAGCGCGCCCGTCTCGATCGCGCGGCGCAGGTACTCGACCACTTTGCCGGCGGTGGAAATGCGCCCGAGCTCAGGGGTTGTCATGCGTCGATTTCCGCGCGCACCCGGCGGGCCGTCTCCCACAACATCGTGGCGTCGGTTCCGCTACCGACGAGCGTGTAGCCGCGCTCGATACATTCGTTCGCCATAGCCGGCGATGCGGCAAGAATGCCGGCGATCTTGCCGTGCCGCGCGGCGGCAGCCGGCACGGCACTTCATCGTTGGCCGTACGGAAATACGTCGCGCTGTCGGTATCGAACGACAGGGCCACTTTCACGCCGCCGCGGCTCCGCGCCCCGAGCGGCGAGAAACGCACGTCGTCGACCGCACGTTGCGCGTCGGCGGCCGAGTTCACCATGGGCACCATGACGCCCGAGGCGCCGTGATCGAGGGCCACCTGAATCGCCGCACTCGTATTCCACTGCGCGCGCACGAACGGCTCAGTGGCCGTCGCGCGAATCGCATTGATGATGCCGCTCAAGGCGGCCATCGGCACCGGACCGTGCTCCATATCGATCACGAGCCAAGCGAAGTTGCTGTGTGCAAATATCTGCGCCGACACCGGATCGGCGATCGAAACGAAGGTGCCGATCGATACTTCGCCTGAGTAGCACGCCGCCCGTACGAGATTCTTGCGCACGAGCGGTTACCGTTCGCGCGCGTGCGCGTCGATGCGGTCGATGAGCACCTTACCGAACACCGACTGATCGAGCTTGCGATATCCGGCCTGCATCGATTGCTCGAAGCACTGCAAGTTCGCCGCATTCTGCGCCACGGGCACGTCGAGCGAGCGCGCGAACTGCAGCGCAAGAAAGAGATCCTTCGCCATCCATTCGGTCGCAAAGCCGGGCCGCCACTCGTTCGATGCCGGACCGGCAGGCTGCACGCCCGGCACCGGAACGCGCTGCTGGATGGCGACGCAATTGGCGGTCGAAACTGCGAATACGTCGGTGGCCAGCTTCGCATCGACGCCCGCGGCATGGAGCAGCGCATAGGCCTCGGCGAGCGCGATCGTTTGCGCGCCGGCGATCATCTGATTGCAGAGCTTGAGCGTCTGCCCCATCCCCGGGCCGCCGACGTGAAAGATATTCTTCGCCATCGATTCCAGCACGGGCCGCACGCGCTCGAGCACGGCCGCATCGCCGCCGATCATCATCGTCAGCGCGCCGCTCTTCGCGCCGATCGTGCCGCCCGAGAGCGGTGCTTCGAGCATCTCGATTCCGCGCTCAGCGCACGAGGCAATGAGTTGCTGCGAGGCCGACGGATCGATCGTCGACGTGTCGACGATCGTCTTGCCCGCGCCGAGGCCCGCCAGCACGCCGTCGGCGCGGGTGAGAATGTCGCGTACTTCGTCCTGCGTCGGCAAGCACAGCAGCACCACGTCTGCCGCGGCCGCGGCGTCGCGCGGCGTCTGGGCGCGCGCCGCACCGGCCGTTACCAGCGCGTCGGCTTTGGCGGCGGTACGATTCCACACCGTCAGCGGGAAGCCGGCGGCAAGCACGTGTTCGGCCATCGGCAAACCCATCGCGCCGAGCCCGAGAAATGCGACTCTAACGTTCGCGCTCATACGGAACCTTTCGCGGTCATCGTTTCCGCGATCGCCGCATAGAGATCGGAGATGCCGCGGTACATCGCGGCCACGCCCGGCTCGGCCTCGCCGAAGGTGGCGATCTCTTGCATTTCTGCGACCCAGCGATACGCCTTGGGATACATCGTCGGGATCTGCCGGTTCAACCAAGCGTTCAGCGCCGGTTGACTTTCGCTGAATTCGGTCGCAAGCAGTTCGGCAACGCCGTTGTGTTCGGCACACGCGCGCATCGCCGTTCCGATGCTCGTAATCCCTTTGGTTAGACCGCCGTAACACATCTTGAGCGACGATGCGACGCCGATCCCGCCTTCGAGCGGCCGCACCTGCAGACCGTGTGCGGTCAAACGCGCGAACTCCGCGACGTCCGGCCCCGACGCGTAGACCTTCGGTCCATCGTATCCGTCGCGCGGTGAGCTACCGATGATGCCGGCATCGAGAAAACGCGCACCGGCGGCGGTGATGACGCTGGCGATCGCGCGCGCTGTGACCGGGGCGATCGCGTTGCAGTCGACGTAGAGCGCGGGCTCGGCAGCGCGGCGGTAGGCCGCGGCGAATTCTTCGGCGACCAACATTGCCCGATCGGGCGGCACGATGGAGAGCACGATCGCACAACTGCCTGCGATCGCCGGCATGCCGTCGACCACGGTAACGCCGGCTCGCCGGATACGCTCGGCGCTGGCGGCGCTGCGGCCGCCGAGCGACGTCCAAACCTCGAGCCCGTTCGACACCAGTAAGCCTCCGATGCCGCTGCCCATCTCGCCCGCACCGATCAATCCGATTCGTCGTTCCATCATCAAATTGTCGACAATTTAACGCGCCGTCCCTGCCGTCATTCGGCGGCCCCGGCAGCGGCGGCGGCTAGCGCTCGGGGACGGTCGCGAACGTCGGTGTTTCGAGCGCCACGTGGGTGTAGGTTGCGGTCAGTTCGGCCCGCATGTGCGGGATATCGATCGTCGCGTGCTGCTCGGTCACGACGTCGGCCGAGCCCAAGGCGGTGTAGGTTTGGATGAGCACGATCGTGCCGCCGTCGTGGCGCTTCCAGGTCGCCTTGAGCATCCGTCCGCGCCTTGCGTCGGTCTCGATGTCGAGATACATGACGAGGCCGGGTTTCCTCGGCGTCAGCCGCAGAATGGGCGCATCGTCCGTGCTCTCGGGCGCCATCGCGATGTCGTAGCGCGCGTTCCACGACGTCGGATCGCCGAGATCGTAGTGCAGATCGTCGAACTTGGCCGCGACGCGCGGCAGGTTTTGGAGCTGATAGTGATAGAGGCCGGGCTTGCGATACGTGCTCGTCCCGTGAACCGTTAGCCCGATGAACGGAAACGAGCGCATCTTGGCGTGCAGTTCGAGGCTCGCCGAGTAGCCCTCAGGCGTTCGCGGGTCGGCCGAGAGTCGCGCCAGCACGATGGCAGAGGCGGGCGCCGGCGGCGGGGCGGCATCGTCGCCATTGGCTGGGCCCGCGGCGAACGCGAACACGGCGACGAGCGCGGTGAGCGGGCCGGACCACGACGGTAGACGCCCCATGGCGGCATCGTACGCCACGCGCGCCGATCTCGCAACCGTCTAGCGGGCTAGCGGCCGCCGCGCGTCGAGGCGACCAGGGTGGCGGCGTGTTCGAGCGAGATACGCTTCGTGTCGCCCGAAAGCATACGTGCGATTTCGGCTAGCCGGTCGTCGTCGGCGCCAAGCGGGATGACCTCGATCGTCGTCTCGCCGCCGTCGTCGTGCTTGCGTAGCACGTAATGCGTGCCGGCACACGACGCGATCTGCGCGAGGTGCGTGACGCACACCACTTGCGCGACGGCCGCGAGGCGCTGCAAACGCGTGCCGACGGCAACGGCCGTCGCGCCGCCGATGCCCGCATCGATTTCATCGAACACGAACGTGCGCGCATCGCGCCCGTCGGCGAGCGCAACGACGAGCGCGAGCAACACGCGCGAACGTTCGCCGCCCGACGCGATGCGCGCCAGCGCGCGTTCGGGTTCGCCGGGGTTCGCCGAGAAGCGGAACTCGATCCGGTCGTTGCCGTGCGCCGCGATCTCGTCGAGCGGTTCGAGCGCGACGGAGAAACGCGCGGCGGGCATGGCCAATGCGTGCAATTCTTCCACAACGCGCGTTTCGCACGCCGGGACGGCAGCGCGCCGCTCGGCGCGCAACGCCGCGGCATCGGCTGCAATCGCGTCATCGAGAACGGCGATGCTGCGTTCGATCGTGGTCAGCCGTTCGTCGCGGCCGACGTCCGCTTCGAGCGTCGCAGCGAACCGCTCGCGTGCAGCGAGGATCGCGGAAATCGACGCGCCGTACTTCTTCTTCAGGGTTTCGATCGCATCGAGCCGGCCGGTGACGGTTTCGAGTTCGTTCGGGTCGAGCTCGACGTCGTCGAGCGCACGCGCGATTTCCGCCGCCAGCGTGTTGGCGTCGGCTTGCAGCGCTCCCGCGCCATCCGCCAGCGCAGCGAACGCCGCGCCGAAGCGGGCGATCGCGGTCAGTCCTTGCATCGCATCGCCGAGTGCATCGACGGCGCCGCGTTCGTCCTCGAGCGCCGCGCGCGCGCTCGTGAGCGCATTGGCGATGCGCTCCGCGTTGCCGAGTATCTCGCGCCGCTCGCGCAGGCGCTCGTCTTCTCCGTCCTCGAGTGCGGCCGCTTCGATCTCGCCCAGCGCATAGCGCGCGAACTCCCGCTCGGCCAAAGCCCGGTCGCCGCCGGCGCGCAGCGCATCGCGCTCCTCGCGCAGCGCCCGGCGTTCATCGTAATTCTCGCGCAGGCGTTCGCGCAACGCCAGCGCCGCCTCGCCCGCGAAGCGGTCGAGCAGATCGCGGGCAAACGCGGGCTCGAGCAAGCGATGCGCCTCGCCTTGACCGACCGTATCGACGACGACTCCGCCGAGCGCGCGCAATTGACTCGCACTGACGGCGACGCCGTTGATGCGCGCCTGCGAGCGGCCGGCGGCCGTCACTTCGCGCACGATTACGACGTCGTCGTCGGCGGCGAGGTCGATACCCATCGTCGCAAGCAGCGCCCGCAGCCGGTCATCGGCGCCGATTTCGAGCGCGACGCGCAGCCGCTCGCCGCGAATGAGTTCGCGCTCCACCCGGCCGCCGAGCGCCGCGTCGAGCGCGCCCAGGAGCATCGTCTTGCCCGATCCGGTCTCGCCCGTAAACGCCGTGAACGCATCGCCGAATTCGACCTGTGCGTGCGCGATCAAGCCGACGTTGTCGATCGTGAGACGCAGCAGCGAGGCCGTCATGCGCGTTTGATCGGGACGCCCCATTGCAGCTTGTCTTCGAGCCGCGCGAAGAACGCGTGATCGCCGGTGCGGGCGAACTTCACCGGCCGCGGCGCGCGCGTAACAATAACCAGATCGCCCGACGAGAGATCGGCAACGAACGTGCCGTCGGTCTCCAAGTTCGCGTGCACGATCTCCGAGTCGCAGGTGATCTCGATCGTCGACGACGTCGGAACGATCAACGGACGCGCGAAGAGCGTGTGCGGCAACAGCGCGGCAACGCCGAGCGCTTCGACGGTCGGGGCGATGATCGGGCCGCCGGCCGAAAGAAAGTACGCCGTCGAGCCGGTCGGCGTCGCGACGACGATGCCGTCGGAGGCGATCTGCGCGATCAGTTCGCCGTCGAGCGAAAGGCCGAACGGCGCCATGCGCGCTTGCGCACCGCGGCGGACGACCACGTCGTTGAGGGCGAAGTGCGCGCCGGCGCCGTTGACCGACGCTTGCAGCGCCAAACGTTCTTCCACGACGAACTCACCGTGCAGCACGCGCCGCAGGCGCTCCATTCCGTCGGCGGTCGTTTCGATCTCGGTGAGAAATCCCAACCGGCCGGTGTTCACGCCGAGGATCGGCACGTCGAGCGGTACCGCGAGGCGAACGCCGCGCAGCAACGTGCCGTCGCCGCCGATGGTGATGATCATCTCGGCGCGCTCGAGCGTTGCGCCCGTTGTTGCTACCAGTCCCCGGGCATCGTCGGCAAGAGCGACGGCAATCCCGGCTTCTCGGGCCATCCGCAGGATACCGTTCGCGCACTCGATCGCGGTGGGCCGGTCGTCGGCCACCGAGATCGCAATCGTCTTCACGAAGCGTTCGCTTCCACAACCAGCGCGTCGATCCGTTCGTCATCCACCGGCGTGCCGTCGCGAGCGATCCGGAAGAAAAACTCCACGTTACCGGCCGGACCGCGCAGGGGCGAGCTGCAGGCCTCGATCGCATGCACGCCGAGCGCCTCGAGAGCCGCGCGCACTTCGCGCAGGATCGCCCGGTGCACGGCCGGGTCGCGCACGACGCCGCCGTCCCCGAGCCGTTCGCGGCCCGCTTCGAACTGCGGCTTCACCAGGGCCACGATCGTACCGCCCGGGCGCAGAAACGCGATCGCGCGCGCGACGATCGTCCGCAGCGAAATGAACGATGCGTCGATCACGATGAGATCGAAGCCGGCTGGAAACGCGTCGTCTTTGAGTAGCCGGAAATTCGTGCGCTCGATGACGGTGACGCGCGGATCTTGGCGCAGCTTCCAGGCCAACTGACCGTAACCGACATCCAGCGCCACGACCGAACGCGCGCCGTGCGCGAGCACGGCATCGGTAAAGCCGCCGGTCGAAGCGCCCACATCGAGCACGTCGAGCCCGGCGGGATCGAAGGCGAACGCAGCGAGCGCGCCCTCGAGTTTCTCGCCGCCGCGGCTCACGTAACGCGCCGGCGTATCGACGACGACTTCGGCCCCGAGGCGCACGTGGGCGCCCGCCTTCGTACGCGGCTCGCCATCGACGCTCACGCGACCGGCGAGAATCAGCCCCCGCGCTTGCGATCGCGTCAAATCGGCTTGAGCCGCCACGACATCGTCGAGGCGCCGGCTTTCGCCGGGTCGTTCACGGACGGGGGACATCATCTACGGCTTCGTCACGACGTAGGCCATACCCGACAAGCCCCCGTCAGACAAGCGGTCGTGCCGCCGTCCTACACGCCCTCGGCCTCGATAGTGACCTCGATGCCGTGGCCGAGGTCGATGCCTGCGGCCGCGATCTCCAAGCTGCGAGCCTTCCGCGCGCAGTCGTTCTAACTTTATCTCGACATCAGGCCCCAACAATTCCGTAGAGTTCTAGAGGTTTAGGATTGCTCGCAAATCGGTACGAGGATGCGGCACCTAGCGCGGAGCTATTTCTATTGGAGGGTTGGGAGCATCCGGTTCATTATCGTGGCCCTTGACGCCATCTCTGTTACCGCTGCCCCGGCGATGCATTTCGGTTCCGCGGCCGTTGCAGCGATCAAATAGCAGCGCCGCGTTCGCTCGGCGGCCGGCAGCTTCGCATTATCTTCACAACCTCTTCCAAAAACCGTCATATCATCGGTGCATCATTCGGGCGATGGTCTAGTGAGGGACGTTCTGCTGCGCAACCGGCAGCCGATCGCGGTCGCGTCGAAAGTGGATGATTTTCATCCGACAGAGCTTGTTTTTGAAAGGAATCGTGTGCTTTCGTGAACGTCAACGAAGAGCGGCCTAGGCCGGTACGCTCGCGGCTTATTTTCCTGAGTGTAATCACACTCGGGTTGTTATTGATGCTTTCCTCGCTCCTACAACGCCCGCAAAAAGCAGTCGCCTTACCTACGTTTGCTCAGGCCTATCAAGTGGATTGCAGCATGTGTCACACGATGGTGCCGGCACTCAATGCGTATGGGCGCTACGTGCAGGCGACCGCGTTCGCGGCCCTCGATCCCCTGGTCATGAAACGCGCGGTCCCACTGCTCATGCGCGAATCGATCAGCTATCGCAGCACCGGAAAGTTGGATTCGCGTGAAGCGCAGTTCAAATACACCGAAGAGAATGTTTCAGTCAACCTCGCCGGCGTCCTCGACAGCTCGCTTTCGTATCGCTTAGAGCAAACGCTCTACAGCAATAACATCGGTGGCGGCAGCACCGGGCACTTCTGGGTTTCCTACAATCATCTCTTCCACGGGGACGGCCACATCGTCGTCGGCAAGCTCGATGCGCCCGCTCCGCCGGCATTTAGCTACTGGCAGGATATGAGCGCCTTTTCGAGTTCGAGTATCAGCGTCGGCCAACACGGTTACAACCTTGGCGGCGAGCGTTGGGGAGTCGGTCTCAATTACGTGCCCACCAACTACCAGAAACAACCGTACAAAGCCCAATTCGCATACGTCGGCAACAGCCCATCCATGTATAACGATAGCGCTTTCTCGAGCTCGAATCCGTACGGCCCGGGCGTGTCAACCGGCAGCGATAAGGCGTTCCAGTATAAAGCCGCGTGGGCTCGACCGGATAGGCCGCTCGAGGCGGGCGTGTACGGCGCAGTTGGAACCTACATTCTGGCGACCGGTTACGTAGCGCCCATTGATAACTACAACGCCGTCGGCGTCTACGCGCAACGCGATCCCGTCAAAAGCCTCCCCGGCGTGCTCGCATTTTACCAGCAGACGTCCGACTCGAACATCGGACCAGGCAAAGCATCAAACGCGCTTACGCAAAGCGCGATGAGCCGCGCGTTTGGGGTCGAATTCGACGAATCGCTTTTCGGCGGCAACGTCATGCTCGCCGTGCGGCCCGTCGAGTACCTCAGTGGCCTGCAAGCATCGAAGACGGGATTGGACACCGTGGGGACATCTCACCCCCACTACGGAGTGTTCGACATCGTCGCGAGAGATCCAAAGTTCTCGCCATATCTGTATCTCACCATCGAATCGGCTGCCGCGGCGGCGTCGAACGCCACCTACGATCAGCCCGCGTGGCGCGTCGGCTTAAAATGGGCAGTCCCGCTTTTCCGCCCGCACATCGAACCCGACAACTCGCCGTCGACATTTTCTCCAGAAGATATGCAAGCCGGCCAACAGATCTACGCGGAGAACTGCGCGGCTTGTCATAATGCCGATGGGACGGGCGGAATCGGGGCGAATCTCCATCACATAGGAACGACCACATCGCTCCGTCAAACGGAGGCGCTCATCAAAAATCCGATCGGCGTCGTCATGCCGAGGTACTATCCCGCGACGCTTTCAGACGTACAGGTGCGTCAAGTATCGGAATACCTCCGAACAACATTTCACTAGAAGTTCGGGTTTCCCGAGTGCAATCGTAGCGCATCCGCGATGACCGAAACGGGTTGAACGGCATCGCGGTGCGCGGGTTGCGAAGGAAGAGGATTAAAACGGCCGGGAGTCGTCGTCGATGTGTTCCGCGACGCTCGGCGCCGCGGCGGTGCCGTCGGCGACGCGTAGCGTTTCCTCGGCGTTCTTCAGCAGCGCTTCACAGCGCGCGACAAGCGTACGGCCCTCTCGGAAGAGTTCGACCGAACGTTCGAGATCGACGCTTTCGCGTTCGAGTTCGTCCACGACCGCCTTGAGGCGATCGAGCGAATTCTCAAAAGAGTTTGATTTGTTCTCCGTCATCCGTTCCTTCGCGTTCGACGCGCGCGCGGAGGGTTCCGCGGGCGAGTTCGGCTTCGATTACCGTACCGGGCGGCGCATCCGCCGCATCGCGCACGACCCGCCCGCCGGCACGTACGATGGCATACCCGCGTTTGAGCAGCGCCTCATGATTGTTCGCATCGAAACGCGCCTTGAGGGTGTCTAGGCGCGCGTTATCCCGAGCCAGCACCCGAAGGTAGGCCGGACGCAGCCGGGCGATCAGCGGCGCGAGACCCGCGAACCGCTTCACCGTCAGATCGCCGCCGATTCGCTCGAGCGTCGCACGCAACTGCGCGACCCGGCCGCTGCGGCGTTCGAACAGAGCGCGCGGCGACGACGCCGTGAGCCGGCGTTCGAGCGGCAGCAGCGCCGCCCGCGAACGCGCGATCTGCCGTTCCGCACCCACCGGCAAGGCGTTGCGCAACGTGTCGACGGCCTGCCGGCGCGCTTGCAGCAGCCGGCCGGGATCGGCAACGGGGGACCGATGTTCGATGCGATCGAGCGCCGATCGCGCGCGCAACAGACGGTTGCCGAACGCGCGGCGCGCGGCCGCCGAGCGGTCCGAGACGAGGCGCAGCAGATCTTCGCGCTTGGGCAAGACCGTTTGCGCGGCCGTCGACGGCGTCGAAGCGCGAACGTCGGCGGCGAGTTCGATCAGCGGCTGATCGCGTTCGTGACCGATGGCCGCCACCGTTGCCGTCGCACAGGCCGCAATCGCGCGCACGACGCGTTCGTCGGAAAATCCGAAGAGATCTTCGTACGATCCGCCGCCGCGCACGACCACGACGAGGTCGGCACCCGAGGTGTCCGCGGCGCGAATCGCCTGCACGATCTCCGGCACCGCACCGACGCCGTTGACCGGCGTGGAAAACAGCCGCAACCCGACGTGCGGTGCGCGCTGGCGCGCTTGCGTGATGAAATCGCGCGTGCCGTCGCCGGTCGGCGATCCGACGAGCGCAACCCGGAACGGAAAGCGCGGCGCCGGCTTCTTGCGTTCGGCAGCGAAGAGGCCTTCGCGCTGCAGCTTGGCGCTCAGCTCTTCGTACTTTGCGTGCAGGGCGCCGACGCCGGTGAGTTCGAGCTTGGAGGCGACGAGCTGATAGCTCGAGGCCGCTTTGGCATAGATCTTCACTTCGCCGTAGGCGATCACGTCGGCGCCGTTGTCGAACGCGGGAAACATCGCCGCACGTTCGGCGAACGCCACGCAGTTGAGCACCGCGTCTTTGTCCTTGAGCGAGAAGTACACGTTGCCGTTCGCCTGCACGCGCAGGTTCGAGACTTCCCCTTGCACGCCGACGTAGTGCAGGTGGCGATCGTCAGCGAGTTTTTTTTCGAGATAACGGGCGAGTCGGTTGGGCGTGATGACGGGCGCGGCGGCAGCGCTCGACGGCACGCTCACGGGGTGGGCTGCGCCTGCGGCTTGGTGTCGAGCGTTTCGAACTGCGTGCCGTCGCCAACCCCGTCGACCGGCGTCGCCGGAGCGGCCGGCGCACCGATCGCCGCTTTGGGCACCGCGCCGGCCTTTTTAGTCGCGGTTGCGGCGGTTTTGGCCGCACTTACGGGCGCCGGCGTCGAACCGTCACCGCAGATATGCGAGGGTTCCGTGCCCGAGAGAAAGACTTCCGGCCGGCCGGTGTCGCACAGCGTTACGCGCCGTACTTCGCCCGCCGGCAGCACGAAATCGTGCTTGGGCGTCTTGGCCAGCGCCGCTTTCATGAAGCGCGCCCAAATGCGCGCCGGAATGTTGCCGCCGTAGCTCTCGTTCATCCGGTGATAGTCGTCGTTGCCGATCCACACCGCCGCAACCAGATCCGGCGTGTAGCCGACAAACCACGCGTCGCGATAGTCGGACGTCGTGCCGGTCTTGCCTGCCGCCGGCCGCCCGATCTGCGCGTTCGGATATCCGGTGCCCTCGTTGATGACCGACTGCAGCATCGACGTAACGACGTAGGCCGTGCCGGCGCTGACGACTTCGGTTTGCTGCGGATACGAATTATCGAGCACCGGCGTGCCGAACGAATCGCGCACGATCCGGATCGGCGTCGGATCGATGTGAATGCCGGCGTTCGCGAGCGTAGCGTAGCCCGCGGCTTGATCGAGCGGCGCGACGCCGCTCGTGCCCAGCGCTAGCGAGAGATTCGCTTCGAGCGGCGCCTTCACGCCCATGCGTTTGGCGTACTCGATCACCTTGTCGATGCCGAGCTGCTCGGCGAGCTTCACCGCCACGACGTTGCGCGATTGCGCGAGCGCGTAGCGCAGCGTGATCGGGCCGAGGAAGCGGTGATCGTCGTCCGTCGGCGCCCAGCGCGTGCCGTCGCCCATCGGATAGGAGATCGGGGAATCGTCGACCGTCGCCGTCGGCGGCATACCGCTGTCGATCGCCGCCGTGTAGACGTACGCTTTGAACGACGAACCCGGTTGTCGACGGGCTTGCCAGGCGCGGTTGAACTGATTGCTCAGCGAAAACGCACCTGCACCGCCGACCATGGCCAGAATTTCGCCGGTCGACGGGCGGATCGCGACGAGGGCGCCCTCGCCCGCGCCGATGCCCTCGGCCTTACCTTGCGTGATGCCCCAGTCGACGGCGCCCTGCGCCGCACTCTGCATCGCCGGGTCCATCGTGGTGTAGACTTGCAGGCCGCCTTCAAACGTCGCCTGCGAACCGAACTGCGTTTCGAGCAGATGCGTGACGTACGTGGTGAAGTACGGATACTTGTACGACTGCAGGCCGGTCGGACGTTCGTGAATGAGCCCCAGCGGCCGCGCAAGTTCCGTATCTTCCTGGTCTTGTGAAATGAAATCGCTCGCAACCATACGGTCGAGCACGTGATGCTCGCGTTCTTTCGCGCGCTCCAAACTCACGAAAGGCGAATAGTCTGAGGGCGCGGCCGGCATACCGGCGAGCATCGCCGCTTGACCGATCGTCAAGCGCGACACGTCGGTGCCGAAATACGTGTGCGACGCAGCTTGGATGCCGTAAGCGCCCGAGCCGAAATAGATGATGTTTAGATAGCGCTCGAGGATCTCGTCTTTGGTGTAGTACCGCTCGATCTCGATCGCCAGCAACGCTTCTTGCACTTTGCGCGCGATCGATACTTGACCCGAGAGGAACAAACGCCGCGCCAGTTGCTGCGTGATCGTCGAGGCGCCTTGGAACTGCTCGTGCCGCCAATCGGCGATGCCGGCGCGCAGAATGCCGCCGAAGTCGACGCCGTGATGCTGGTAGAAATGCTGATCTTCGGTGGCAATGAACGCATTGCGCACCGGCACGGGAATTTGCGAGATCGGCACCCAGATGCGGTTCTCGGTATAAAGGTTCGCGAGTTGCGAGCCGTCGCGGGCGAAGACGCGCGTGGAGCGCGAGGGCTGGTAATCGGCCATCCGGTTGATGTCGGGCAGATTGCGCGAATACGATGCGACGAGGCCCGCGACGATGCCCGCACCGAGCAGCACACCGAACATCAACACGATGCCGACGATGCGGAAAAACCGTCCGGCTCCCGACGGCCCCGACGGCGGCGGCTTCTTGCGTGACCGGCCGCGCGTGCCGGAGCGCGCCGCGCTACGTGCCACGGGCGGCCTTGGAGAGCACGCCGTTCACGAAGCGGCCCGAATCTTCGGTTGAGAATTTCTTCGCCAGCTCGACCGCTTCGTTGATCACGACCGGCGTGGGCGTCTCGGTGCGATGGCGCAGCTCGAACACGCCCATGCGCAACACGATGCGATCGATCGTCGGTAAGCGTTCGATCGTCCAGCCCTCGAGCAGCGGCCCGATCAGCGCGTCGCTCTCGTCGGCGAACTCGAGCGTGCCGAACACGAGATCCTTCACGAAAGCGCGCCCGTCGGCGCCGTCGATGCGCGCGGTCGTTTCACCGAGCATATCTTCCGGCGTGCGATGTCCGACTTCCGTGCCGTACAGCGTTTGCAAGGCAAGTTCACGTGCAAATCGCCGCGACGTACTCATACTGCCGCCGGCGTTCGTCGTTCGAGCAGATAACGCGGGAGCCAATCGACGCCGAGACCGGCGCGCTGGAAGGCCTCGTCGCGCATGATCTCGCGGCAGAAGTCGACCGTCGTCTTCACGCCTTCGATACGCGTTTCCGAAAGTGCGCGCTCCATGCGCAGGATCGCCGACTCGCGCGTACGTCCCGTGACGATGATCTTCGCGAGCATCGAATCGTAGAACGGGGGCACGACCGACCCCGAGTAGACGTGTGTGTCCACGCGCACACCGGGTCCGCCGGGAAACTCGACGCGGCTGAGCGTTCCGGCTGCCGGCGCGAAGTTATTCTCCGGATCTTCCGCATTGACGCGTACTTCGATCGCGCAGCCGTGGGGCTGTAAATCCGCCTGCGTAAAGCCCAAACGCTCGCCGGCCGCGATGCGGATCTGTTCCTTGACCAGGTCGACGCCGTAGACCATCTCGGTCACCGGATGCTCGACCTGAATGCGCGTGTTCATTTCCATGAAATACACGCTGCTGCCGTCGACAAGGAACTCGAGCGTTCCCGCATTCGTATACTTAACAGCCCGAGCGGCCGTCACCGCAATATCATGCAGCCGGTCGCGCACGGCCGGATCCAGCGCCGCCGCGGGCGCCTCTTCGATGAGTTTTTGATGAGAAGGTTTTTGCACCGAACAATCGCGCTCGCCGAGATGGACGACGTCGCCGTACTGGTCGCCGAGGACTTGCACTTCGATGTGGCGCGGCGAACGGATCAATTTTTCGACGTACATGCGGCCGTCTTTGAACGACGCTTCCGCCTCGGCCGATGCCGTGGCGAATGCGTTCGCCATTTCGGCCGGCGACTCGACCGCGCGCATGCCCTTACCGCCGCCGCCGGCCGTTGCTTTGAGCAGCACCGGATAGCCGATCGTTTCGGCGAAGGCCGCCGCCTCTTCGGGCGTAGCGAGGATGCCGCTGCCGGGGGTCGTCGGCACGCCGGATTCCGCCATGATGCGCCGCGCCGTCGCCTTGTCTCCCATCGCGGTGATCACTTCGGGAGCGGGACCGATGAAGGTGAGACCATGGTCGCGTGCGATTTCCGCGAAGCGCGCGTTCTCGGCCAGAAATCCGTAGCCCGGATGGATCGCGTCGGCGCCGCAAATCAGTCCGGTCGAGATGATGTTCGCGATGTTCAGGTACGACGATGCAACTGGTCCGGCGCCGACGCAGAACGCTTCGTCGGCGTGGCGCACGTGCAGCGAGCCGCGGTCGGCTTCGCTGAAGATCGCGACCGTCGCGACGCCCAACTCGTGGCAGGCGCGATTGATGCGCAGCGCGATTTCGCCGCGGTTAGCGATGAGGACTTTGCGAAACATCCGCTACCGTTCGATCGCGAAGAGCGGCTGGCCGTATTCGACCGGCTGCCCATCGGTTACATAGATCATGGCGACGCGGCCCGGACCGCGCGAACGCACGGCGTTGCGGATCCCCAGAGTCTCGACGAAAGCCAGCTCGCGGTCGGCATCGAGTGCCATTCCCTCGGTTATGGGCGGCCGCAAGAACCGCACCACGCCGACCACGTCGGCGAGGATCGCGTCCATGGGCCGGGCCGGCGCAACGTCGTTCGCCGGGGCGACGGCAGCCGCGGCGGCGGTCGCCGGAGCGCGGCGGAATTCGACCTCGAACTCGCCTTCCCGCACCGTCAGCCGCGTCAGGCCTCCATCGGTGAACGCCTGGGCGAGCGGGCGCACACGCTCCGCGATTGTGTCTTCGAACATCGAATAGCCGAATTTCGAGACAATCGGGAGCGGTCCCGCCCGGCCGCATCGAAGAGGTACCGAACGATTGTCTTCGGAGAGGGCGATTGAGCGCATCTCAGGTTACCGTAAACCTCGATCCGTGGTTCTGCGTCGTGTATCCGCAGGATTTTGTCCTGCCCGGGTCTCTTTCACATGCCCTCGATAGCGCCGGCATCGCGCATCGGGCCGGCGCCTTTCCACACGTCGGCGACGGCGCCGACCTCGGCGTTGCCTACCTGGTCGAAGCCGACCGGCTCGCCGCTCTCGGCTCGCGCAAGAAAATCGCTCACGCGCTCCAACTGATCGAGCGCGAAGAGGGCGCGGCGACCATCGTCGTCGCCGATCCCGGCGACACGTCGGTGATGTGGCTGGCCGAGAACGAGCACGTTTCAGGCTGGCTCGTCCGGCCGCTCGATCCGGTCGCCGTCGTCGCGACCGCGATGGCGGCCCGGCGCATGCTCAAAGGCCGTCGCGAAACGGAGCGCATGCGCAAGATGGCGGGCGCGATGACGGAAGAGACCGACCGCTTGCTTTCGATCGGCGTCGCCCTTTCGGCCGAGCGCAACATCTCCAAACTCCACGAGTTGATCGTGCGCAACGCGCGCGAGCTGACGCGCGCCGACGGCGGCAGCTTGTTCTTGCTCGAAAAGGCCGACGACGGCACCGATAAACTGCGGTTCGCCGTCGCGCAGACCGGCCCCGACGACGCCGGTACGCACTTGGGCGCGGTGCTGCCGCTCACGCGCGGCTCGGTCGCCGGCTACGTCGCGCTCAGCGGCGAGGTCGTTCGCATCGACGACGCCTACGAGATCCCCGAGACGTCCGAGTATCGCTTCAACCAGTCGTTCGACAAGCAGAACGGATATCGATCGAAGTCGATGATGGTCGTGCCGATGCGCGATCACGATAATGCCATCGTCGGCGTCATTCAACTGATCAACCGCAAACCCGAATTCGAACTCGTGCTGACCTCGCCGTCGATGACCGAGGAAGTGGTCAACCCGTTCACGGAACGCGACGAGAGCGTGCTGCTCTCGCTCGCATCGCAAGCCGGGGTCGCGCTGGAAAACAAAGCCCTGCTGGAGTCGATTCAAGATCTCTTCGAGCAGTTCGTGCGCGCCTCTGTCAAGGCGATCGAAGTGCGCGACAAATCCACCCAGGGTCATTCGTCACGCGTCGCCGAGTTGACGGTCGCGCAGGCGATCGCTGCAAACGCCGTGGAGGCCGGCCGCTTCGCCGATCTCCACTTCAACGATGACGCGCTGCGTGAAATGCGCTACGCAGCATTGCTGCACGATTTCGGCAAAGTCGCCGTTCCCGAGTACATCTTCGGCAAAGCCAAGAAATTGCCCGACGGAAAACTCGATGCGATCCGGTTGCGCTTCTTGCTCGCGATCAACCAAATCGAAACGCTCGCCGCCCGCCGGAAGTTCGAGCTGCTGCAGGTCGGCGTCTCGCTCGAAGATCGCCGCATGGTCGAGATCGAAGCCGATGCGGCCGCCCGCTCCGGCGAACTGCAGGCACTGCTGACCACGGTCGAGTCGGCCAACGAACCGCGCGTCGTTGCGGCCGAAATCGGCGCGCTGCTCGATTCGATCCTCGGTAAGACGTATCGCGACGTCGAAGACGAACGCCCGCTGCTCGATACGGCGGAGTTCGAATTTCTACGCATCCCGCGCGGTTCGCTCTCCAACGACGAACGTCAAAAGATGGAACAGCACGTGACGCAGTCGTTTTACTTCCTGCGCGAAATCCCGTGGGCCAAAACGCCCTGGCGCAACGTGCCCGATCTTGCCTACGGCCACCACGAACATCTCGACGGCACCGGCTACCCGCGCGGACTCAAAGATACGGAGATCGCACCGCAAGTTCGCATGTTGACGATCGCCGACGTCTACGACGCGCTCACCGCCAAGGATCGCCCGTATAAAGCGGCGATGCCGATCGATCGGGCCCTCGATATTCTCGTCAAAGAATTCGCGCAACGCGGCAAAGTCGATAGCGAACTGCTCGACCTGTTCATCGCTCGCAAAGTCTACGAAGCGATCGACGTCGGCCAAAAAGCCTAAAGAAACGCCTCCCGGTCGTGGGGATGACGGGGGTCACAAGGTGACGCTCGCTCCAGGGATCGTCCCCAATACACCCGTAGCGGCAAGCGTACACATGTTTGCTTTAGCGTTTGTCGCGGTAGCAGCAGTCATTTTGGCAGCGATCTTCGTCGCTGAGAACCTGCGCTTGCGCGCGGCGGAGAAAGTCCGCGCGACGCCGCGCAGCAAGGCGCGCCGCCAGCCGCAACTCGAAGACGCCATTCGCGCCGCATTCGACGGACCGGCCGAAAAACACGGTCAGCTGTTCCTCAGTTATTCGGTGTGGAAGCGCGATCAGGAGACGCGCCTCGAACTCTTGGCCGCCGATCCGTTCGGCCGGCTCAACGAATTCACGCGCAGTTTGATCGTGCGCCATCTCTGGCGCGCACTCGAAGTCGTCGCCGCGGGCTCGGTCGTGATGGTCGATAATCCGCCGCAAACCTGGACGGTATCCATCGACCGCACCTTCCACGATCACGGCATCGACCCGTGGCGCGTCCCGGTTATCGCTCCCGTGCTCGTCCCGCAGTTCGCGAAAGACTAAGGGCGGTAGACGAGCCCGACGCCGATGACCGGTTGGACGAGGCGCGTGCGGAATTGGGCGGCAGTGGCGGCAAGGTCGTTTTCGAATTGGGCGCTGGCTTGCAGCGGGCCGGTGGCGTTGGTCGAGAGCGTGCCGTTGCGCACGACGATGCCCGCGTCGAAGGCGATCGTGAGGCCCTTGAGGATGCCGGTGCCGCCGCCGAAGCCCAGATACACCGCCGGCTGGGCGAAGGTCACGCGCGCCGAAACGAGGCCCGCGTTCGCCACCGGGTAGGCGTTGCCGTTGAGGAAATAATTGGAACCGACGGACTGTGCGACTTTGTCGACGTGGTCGCCGCCGAGCAGTAAGCCGCCCGAGAGCCGCCAGCGGCCGCCGTACGGACGCCAATCCATGGCAACGAGCACGTTGTTCTCGTGAAACGTCGAGCTCCACGGGTTGTTGTCGTAGTTGCGCAGGCTCGACTGCGAGAGCCAGCCGGTCGTTACGCGCGCGCTCAAGTCGAAGAGGAGCGGCCGTTCGAGCGTGATGCCGTCGCCGAGCGTACTGACGTGCACCCCAAATGAGACCGGATCGAACGAGTCGGCTCGGGCGACTGCCGGGATCACGCACAGCGCGCCCAGCAGCACCGCGACGAAACGCCATCTCATCACGGACCCCCTTCGCGCTCGAAGGAGCCGATTCGTTCAACCGCGCTCACATCGGCCGGTGGCAACGCATCACGCGCCGCGGCGAAGGACGGCTCGATCTCGGCCAGCGGTACGAGCACGAAGGCGCGCTCGAAGAGGCGCGCGTGCGGGATCGTCAACGCCGGATCGTCGCGCCGCACGCCCTCGTAGTCGAGAATGTCGATGTCGATCGCGCGTGGCCCCCAGCGCACGCTCGCCACCCGGCCGAGCGCTCGTTCGAGGGCTTTGAGCGCTGCCAGCAGCGCGTCGGGATCGAGCGCCGTTTCGAGCGCCAGCGCCGCGTTGACGAACGGCGGCTGATCGGCAACGCCCCACGGCGGCGTCCGGTAGAGTGACGAAACCGCCGTCACCCGGCCGATCGCGTCGAGCCGCGTCTTTGCTTCGCGCAGCGTCGCGGCCGGATCGCCAAGATTCGCGCCGAGTCCGAGCAGCGCTCTCACGCGCGCGCGGCGTGCAGCGTTACGGCCGGCGTCGCGCCGGCGAGCAACGCCGGCTTGGCAATGCGCACGCTCGCGCGCTGCACGCGCGGGTCGGCCAGCATCGCATCGAGCACGTCGGCCCCCAAACGCTCGATCAAATCGTAGGAGCGCCCGCTGACGATCCGCACGATCGCCGCGTGCAGTTTCGAGTAATCGAGGGTATCGGCGAGTGCATCGCTTTTCCGCGCTGCCGACAAATCCAACTCGAGCGTGACGTCGATGTCGAACGGCTGCGCGACGACCTTCTCCCCCGGATCCGCTCCATGATGTCCGAACGCGCGAATCCCGCGCAATTCGATCGTATCGTTCAACGGAGGTTGTCGCTCCAGCCGTCGGGGCGCCAGCCGCGAACGATGGCGTCGGTGACGCGCACGACGTCGCGCTGGTCGATCACGTCGTGCACGCGCACGATATCGATGCCGGCGGCCGCGGCGAGCGCGACGGTGGCGGCCGTGCCGAACGCGCGTCCATCCACGTCGCGCGCCGTGAGGCGTCCGATCGTCGATTTCCGCGACGTCCCGAGCAACGTGGGGAAGCCGAGCGCCACCAGACGCGGCAGCGCACCGAGAACGCTGAGGTTATGCTCGGGGGTTTTCCCAAAGCCGATCCCCGGATCGAGGATCACGTGTTCGGCCGGAATGCCGGCTCGCACGCAGCGTTCCGCCGCGGCGGCGAGCGTCGCGAGAACTTCATCGACGACGTCGCCCTCGTAGATCGCGACGGCTTTGTTGTGCATGACGACGATCGGCGAGACCGTCTCGACGCAGACATCGATGAGCGCATCGCTCGCGCCCCAGATCGAGTTGAGCAAGTCGCCGCCGGCGGCGTGCGCGCGCCGATACACGTCGGCCTTAAACGTATCGACCGAGACGATCGGCCGCGCATCCACCGCGCGCAGCGCTTCGATGACCGGCACGAGCCGCGCGAGTTCGGTCGCGGCGCCGATCGGCTGATAGCCCGGCCGCGTCGATTCGCCACCGATATCGATGATGTCGCACTCCGCGTCGCGCTGCTCGAGCGCGCGCGCAAGGGCCGATGCCGTATCCGGTACGCCGTCGCCGGAGAACGAATCCGGCGAGACGTTGACGATGCCCATGATATACGTGCGGCGGCCCCACGCCAACGTTCGACCGCGGACGCGCAGCGCGCCGCGGGTCGCCGATTCAGACACCCGAACTCACGACGTTGGCAAACCACCACTCGCGCAGGCGCGCGACGAGGAACGTCGAGCCGGTCACGACGATCACGTCGTTGGCATCGGCATTGCGCCGCGCGATCGAAAACGCATCGACCGGATCGCCGATCGCGCGGCCCCAAATGCCCAAGTCCTCGGCGATGCTGGCCAGGCGCTGCGGACGGATCGCCGTGCGGCCCGGAATGCCGAAGAACCCGGTGAACGAATACGTCGCGGGCAGATCGGTGAACGGCCGCAAGATCGACGCGACGTCCTTGCTCTCGGCGATCGCGATGACGAACGAGAAGCGCCGGTCGGGAAACGCTTCGCGCAGCGCCGCGACCAAGTGCCCGGTCTTATCGGGGTTGTGGGCGACGTCGAATACAACGCTCGGATGCGACGGAAAGAATTCCATGCGGCCCGGAATCACCAGGCGCGCGAAGCCTTCTTCGATCTGCGCGCGCGTCGGGCGCAGATCGTCCGCCAGCAGTTCGAGCGCGCGGATCGCCGTCGCGGCATTCTCTTGCTGGAACGCGCCAAGTACCGGCAACGAGAGTTCGTAGCGGTCGACCGGCGTGACGACGTCGAACGATTGGCCGTAGCGCTCGCCAGGGCGCGGTTCGACCGTTACGGTATCGGCCACCGAAACGAACGGCGCGCCCACTTCCGCGCACACGGCTTCGATCTCGCGGCGCGCGTCGGCATCGCGCACGTTCGAGACGAGCGGAATGCCGGGCTTGGCGATGCCTGCTTTATCGCGCGCGATCGCGGCCGTCGTATCGCCCAGAATCTCCGTGTGATCGAGCGAGACGTTGGTGATGATCGCGACGCGCGGAACGAGCACGTTCGTGCCGTCGAGCCGTCCGCCGATGCCGGCTTCGATCACCGCAACGTCGACTTCCGCGCGCGCAAATGCGACGAACGCGAGCGCGAGCAGCACTTCGTAATATGATGGGCTGCCGTGTTCGGTGGCGACGCTCTCGATCGCCGGCAGCATCTCGGTGAGCAGCTCGCCGAAGAGTTCCTCGGAAATCGACGTGCCGTCGATGCGGATCCGTTCGGTCGGCGAAATGAGGTGCGGCTTCGTGTGCAGGCCCACGCGCTTACCCGAGGCCTGCAGCGCGGCCGCAAGCATCGTCGCAGTCGAGCCCTTACCGCTCGTACCGGCAACGTGCAGCGTCGGATACGCGAACTGCGGCTCGCCCAGCGCAGCGACGAACGCCCGGATGCGATCGAGACGATTCGGTGACCGGCGGGAAGCGTGCTCGTTGATAAGACCGAGCAGATAGGATTGCGCGCTGGCGAAGTTCACGGTCGAAGCACTTCTACGGTGTCCGGTGTGGGGTTCCCGTTTTACCCGTCCGTGACGCCGCCGCGCAGCAGGTCGAGCGCATGCGGCAACGCGGGTAAGATGACGGCCAGCGTCTCGCGGACGGCTTTGGGGCTGCCCGGTAAGTTGACGATCAGCGTACGATCGCGCACACCCGCAACGGCCCGCGAGAGCATCGCCGTCTTGACGATCGCCATCGACGCCACGCGCATCGCCTCCGCGATCCCCGGCACTTCATAATCGAGCACGGCGCTGGTGGCTTGCGGCGTGCGGTCGCGCGGCGCGAGTCCCGTGCCGCCGCTGGTGAGGACCGCGCCGATGCCGCGATCGCACAATTCAATGAGCGCTGCTTGGAGCTCGGCCGGATCGTCGGCGATCACGCGCTCATCCTCGATCGTATACTGGGCGCCGAGCACCTCGCGGATCACCGGAATGCAGGCATCCGGCCGCACGCCGGCCGCCGCGCGATCCGAGAGCACGATGATGGCGACCGTATAGGCCTTAGGGGGCGTGCCAGTCACCGCTCTTGCCCCCGGTCTTCTCGAGCAAGCGGACCGCTTCGATCACGATGCCCTTGTCGACCGACTTGCACATGTCGTAGATGGTCAGCGCTGCGACGCTCGCCGCGACCATCGCTTCCATCTCGACGCCCGTCTTGGCACTGGTCGTCGCTTGCGCTTCGACGCGCAAGACCGTTTCATCGTCCCAACTGAAGCGCACGTCGACCGCATCGACGGGCAGCGGATGACAGAGCGGAATCAATTCGCCGGTGCGCTTGGCCGCAAAGATACCGGCGATTTGCGCGGCGACAAACGCATCGCCCTTCGGCAAGGTCGCCGCTTTGAGCGCTTCGGCCGCGCGTGGGGGTAAGCGCACGAGCGCGCACGCCCGCGCCGTTCGCCGCGTCACCGTTTTCGAACCGACATCCACCATCGTAACGGATCCGTCGGCGGCAACGTGCGACGGCCGGTTCAACGCGCGGGCGTCGCCGTCTGAAAGCGCAGCCAGACCAGCGCGAGCACCGCGAGCGCAAAGTACAAGAACGGATGCTTCGCATGTGCCTTGTCGCTGGAGAAGCCGAGCGCGCGGGTCATCTGGTTCGCCTCGAGCGGATGCAGAATCGAGAGGATCGCGCACAACACGAAGATGACGGCGAGCGCGATGGCGAGAGACTTCATGCAAACACTTTCGTACTAAAGAGAATCAGGGCTGCGGCGCCGGCGAGCAAGCAGTACCAGCCGAACGGCCGCAAATCGTTGTGCTGAAAATAGCGGGTGAGAAACGCGACCGACGCGTAGGCCGTTACCCCGGCGACCACGCAGCCCGCAATCGCTTCGACGGGCCCGATGGTGACGCCCGGTTTGAACAGCGTGGGGATCTCGAGGATGCCGGCCAGTAAAATCACCGGCGTCGCGAGGAGAAACGAGTAGTTGGCCGCCTCTTCATGATCCAGGTCGATCAGGAGTCCGGCCACGATCGAGGCGCCGGAGCGCGAGATCCCGGGCAAGAGCGCGAGACTCTGCGCGAAGCCGACGCCGATGCCCTCGAGCCAGGTTACCTGCTCGATGGGCTTCGCGACGCGCTCGCTGCGGGCGTGTTGACGGCGCCGCAGCCATTCGCCGGCGAACATCACCAGCGCATTGATCATCAGGAAGATCGCCACCGGAATCGGTGAGGCGAACAGTCCGCGCACGCTCGACTGGAAGAGCACGCCGAGGATGCCGACGGGAATCGTGCCGACGACCAGCAGCCAGCCCAGCCGCTCGTCGCGTTCGCCGCTCAACCGCCCGCGCACGATACTGCCCACGAGCGCGCGCACGATGCGGACCCACTCCTTACGGTAGAACGCCAAGAGCGCGAACGCCGTGCCCAGATGCAGCACGACTACAAACGCCAAGAACGATTCATCGCTCTCATCGACGTGCCAATGCAGCAGCGGCGGGATCAGCACCGTATGACCGAGACTCGAAATCGGGAAGAGCTCGCTGACGCCTTGTAAGACCGCCAGAAACATCGCTTGCGCGAAGGTCACGCCGGTCTTATTGCGACTGGAATTCCACGATGAAGATGTACGAAGCCGCTACCGGCTTACAATCGACGATCTGCGTCGCGAAGGTGCTTTGCCGCGCCGATGTCAGCGCGGCGTTGTTGAGCAACGCGCTCGGCGAACGATCGACCTTCGCCGACACGAGCTTGCTGTTTTCATCGAGCGTCACGGACACGCGCACTTCGCCGCTGATCCCCTGTTGCTGGGCGATCGCCGGCGTCTCGGCCTGCACCGCATTGACCACGTGCTGCGGGACGTTCGGCCGGGCGCACGCCGGCGGCGGCGGGGTCGGAGGCGGCGTCGGGGGCGCCGGAGTCGCCGGGGCCACGGTCGCTGCCGTCGTTGCCGCGCCGGTCGGTGCACCTTGCGGCACGCCGTTGGCGGAACCGGTCGTATTGGTGTTTGCGGCTTCGCTCGACTCGCCGGTGTTCTTGCTCGTCGTCTTGAGCGTCGTGACCTTGAGCCTCACGGCTTTCGGCGGCTCCGGCGTTTGCTTCACGGGCGGCGGTGTGGGCGGCGGCGTGGGCGGCGGCGTCGGCGTCGGTTTCGGAGTAGGCGGCGGCGTGGGCATCTTGTCGATCTTCACGACATCCGGCGGCTTCTCGACATCTTGCGTGCGATCGGTGTGGATCAGCGGAATGATGACCAGATGGAGCGCGATCGAAATGAGAAAACCGTAGAGCAGAAAATTCTGCGTCCGCTCTCGCACGGTCGACGGCGGAGTTTTCGGAGCTTTCGAACCCATATTTACGAAGACTGACCTTCCGGCTGGCCCTCGATATGATTCGCGAGGCCAAAGCCTGTAAGGCCTTCGTTCTTGGCGGCGTCCATCACGCGTAAGATCGTGCCGAAGTCGGCTTTGGGATCCGCCTTGATAATAACGGTGCGCAATTTTCCGCCCGTCTGCTGGACCAGATCGTGGAAGACGCGCGCAGAATCGGTGTTATCGACGATCGTCGAGCCGACTTGCACTCTGTTCTTCGAGTCGATCAGCACGACGATTTCCGACGGCTGGACCTTCAGGACGTTCTTGGCATCCGGCAGCTTCGGTTCTTTGGTGACCGAAGCCAAAATGATGAAGATGATCAGCAGCACCAACAGCACGTCCGTAAACGGCGTGATGTTGATGGTCGACATCACCTCATCTTCTTGCCCGCCTGCGGTAACGGCCATTAGGAGGTCACGAATCCGACGTCGTCGAGCCCGTTGAGACGCGCCGCGTCGAGCACGGTGATGACGGCTTGATACGGCGCTTTCACGTCGGCCGTCAGCGAGACGTGTTTGTTGCCGCGATGGCGCTTCACGTCGGCCATATCGGCGTAGATGTGCGCGGTGTCGGTCCGCTTGTTATCGATGAAGATCACGCCCTTTTCGCTCACCAGCACTTGGATGTTGTCGTTCTTCTTCAATTGCTGAATCGGCGAATTGTCGGACTTGTCCGGCAGATTCTTTTGGAATCCGGGCGGGGTCACGAGTGCGGCCAGAATCATGAAGATGATGAGCAAGACCAGCAGCACGTCGGTGAACGGCGTAATGTTGATTTCAGCCATCACCTCCTGGTCGCCGGCCGAGGAAAGCAAGGACATGGAAAGTTTAGACTAGCGCGCGGGCGTCGCGGCGGACGGCTGGTACAGTTCGGTCGGAATCGGCGCACCCGTGTTGTGGAAGTGCAGCATCTCGGCGAGCTGATTGGCCGCCACGATCATCTCTTGGTTGTACGACTTGATGCGCGACTTGAAGTAGTTGAAGAAAATCACGGAGACGACGGCGACGAACAGACCGGCGGCCGTCGTGATCAAGGCTTCCGATACACCGGCAGCAACGACGGCCGGCGTCGAATTGCCCTTGAGCGCGATGTCTTGGAAGGCGCGGATGATACCGAGCACCGTTCCGAAGAGACCGACGAACGGCGAGATGACGGCGATCGTACCGATGATCCCGAGGTTCCGCTCCAGCGCGTTGAGGTGCTCCATGAGCGCGATCGAGAGTGCGTCGGTGATGTCGGCGCGATTTTTCTCGCCGCGCTTGAGGCCGAACTCGAGGATCTTGGGGAGCATGCCCTTGTTCTGTTGGCAGACCTTGATGGCCCCGGGAAGGTCGTTGGCTGCGATCTTCTGACCGAGCGCACGCAACAGACCCTTCGAATCGGAGTGCTGGCTCGAGAAGAACAACAGCCGCTCGATGACGATCGCGATTGCCACGACCGACAGGACGAGCAATATCCACATTGCCGGGCCGCCGCTTACGATTGTTTGGAAAAATCCACCGATGTCCACGGTTGTCCCCAGGGCCTCCTACGATTGCGAGGGTTTGTACGGGTTCTGGCGTCTGCGAATGCGGCAACAGGAAACTTGCGCCAAGTCCCGGCCGACGAGGCCATGTGAGTTATCCCACAGGGTGCCGATTCCTCGTCCTCGTTTCCGGAATCATTATCCGCTTCTCAGCGCGCCTTTTGGCGGGCTATTTCCCGCCATTAAGCTGTTTTAAGGCGGCATCGATCATCTTTGCCAGGGGCGCATCCGTGCTATAAGCCGGCGTTCCCTTGGCTTTATTCATGTAGTCGAGCGCCGTCTTCGGGTCTTGCTTCTGCGAGGCCACAATGCCGAGAATGTAGTTTGCGCGGCCCGAATTCGGGTCCAAGGCGAGCGCCTTTTCGGCCTCGGCCTTGATCTTCTCCCAATCCGGTTTCTTATCGGTCGCCATGATGTAGGCGGCTTGCGCCGTCAACGCGCCGGCATTGGCCGGAAAGGCGGCTGCGCCGGATTCGAGCCGGCTCACCGATTCGGCGACCTTGCCGGCGTTTGCCAGCGCGACGGCCGGATTCATCACCGCAATGAACTCATCTTTGACGAGCTGGTTGGAAACTGTCGTGTCGAGCCGCGCAACGTCTTTGGCCGTCGTTGCCGCTTCGCCGAACTGCCCGGCGTTGAGTTGCGCCTCCGCGAGACTGAACGACAGCGCCACCAACGTCTTATCGTCGGGCTTGCCGGCGCTCGCGATCGCGCGCGCCTTCTGCAAGTCGGCGATGGCCGCGGCATCGTTCTGCATCCCCGTCTCCGCATTACCGCGGATATAGTAGCCTTGCAGGCTTTGCGGGTTCAGCGCGATGGCGCTGTTGGCGGCCGCGAGCGCGTCGGGGAACTTCTTCTGCTGCAACGCGGCATTGGCATATTTCTCATACGATTGCAGCGCCAGCGCTTTGTACTGATCCGGCACGGTGCCGGCTTTGTCGAACGCCGCAGCAGCCGCCGCAGGGTCGCCGACGAACGTGTTGGCGACGCCGAGCAGCGTATAGGCTTGCGTGTCGCCGGGATGCGCGTCGAGGTACGTTTGCAGGTCGGATTTCGCCTGATCGTATTTGCCGCCGCGAATATCGGTGAGCGCCGTCGCCAACGTACCTCCGCCGATTGCCGCAGTATCGCCACCGAACGTCAGCTGGAAATCGTAAAACGCCGTGACCGGTTTCGCGTCGCTCGTCGCCGGCTTATACTTCGATGAATTCGCGATTTCGAGCGCCGCAGCGTTGTCGCCGGGGTTCGTCGACTTGACGACTTTGACGACTTTGAACGTCCCGTCCTTAAAAACTTGGACCTGCACCGTAACGCTGCCGGCACCGGCCAAAGCCGTTTGATTATTGCCCTTCGCGAGCAACTTCGGCGCAACGTAGAACGATTCGGTCTGCGCGACTGCCGCGATCGGCAGCGCGACGAGCACGGCACAAGCGAGCAGGCGGAACGGGGACTTCAACATCTCACCTCTTCGGAACGGCATACGGTAAAGAACGGGGACTTCCGGGCGAACGTTCCAGCGCGACAACCGCCTGGTGGGCTCCGTCGAATGCCGCCAAAAGCGCCTCGACGTTCCCCGCCTTTAGCCCGGCCGCGGTGCTCTGCAGAGCAGCAGCAATAGACTCCAACGCCTCCGCGACCGCAACGGCGTTGGCCTTCGCGATCGGCGCCCACAGCTCCGCATCGGAATGCGCGAGCCGCAGCATCGACTGCATACCCGGACCACACAGATCGTACACCCGCGCATCTGCATCGCCGGTTGCCGCCACGAGTGCGCCGAGCGCGACCGAAAGCACTTGCGGTAAATGCGAACTGATTGCGACGAGCCGGTCGTGATCGGCAGCCGAAAGCACCAGCGGCCGGGCCCCGAGGGCCCCGATCACGGTTTCGAGCCGGGCTTGCGCGGCCGGGTCGCGCCCGGGAACGATCGCCCACGTCCGATCCTCGAACAGCGTCGCGTCCGCCGCCCCGAAGCCGCCGGTTTCGCGGCCGGCCAGCGGGTGCGAGGCAACAAAACGGTTCAACTCGCGCGCGGCTTCGACGACCGGCACCTTGACCGAGGCGACGTCGAACACGAGCTCGGGCTTTGCCAATTGCGGCGTGGCGGCGAGCACCGCGACCGTCACGTCGACCGGCAGCGCGATCGCGACGACCGTGCAGCGTTCGGCGAGGCTCGCAAGATCCGGTGCGGTATCATCGAGTGCGCCCGCCGCCGTCGCAGCGCGCAGCGCTTCGGGGTCGCGGTCGTAGCCGATCACGGTCGCACCCGCGGCGCGCGCGCGCAACGCGATCGAGCCGCCGATCAACCCGACGCCGGCGATGCCGAGGACGGTTCCCTTCACGAGCGTTCGAGATCCGGCCGCAACACGCGTGCGCCGTCGAGATAGACGTGCACGATCTCTTCTTGACGCTTGTCGGTATTGACGTGCAGCAGCACGCGAATGCAGCGCGGCAATGCCCCGGGAACCGCAACTTCGGTGAAGTTCAAGAGCGGAACGAGGGTCCAGCCCATGCGCCGCGCGGCCAGCGCCGGAAACTGCGAGACGAGATCCGGCGTGAGCGTGAACAGCGCCGAGGCGACGTCGTCGGAGCGAATACCGTTCTCGGCGATAATTTCACGCAACAGCCGTTCGGTCGCGTCGAGCAAGAGCGTTGCATCGTCGCGTTCGACGGTGATCGCACCGCGCACGCCGCGCACCGCGCTCACTCGCCGTCCTCGTCGTCGCCGGCTTTAGCCGCATCCGCGAGCACGCGCAGGGCCGACACCTCACGCGAAGTCGCATCGCGAATCTCGCCCGGCCCGAGCGTGCCAAGACCGATCGGCCCGAAGCGCAGCCGCGTGAGGCCGATCACCGGATGACCGAGTTCTTCAAACATGCGGCGCACTTGGCGGTTCCGGCCTTCGTGAATCGTCACGTCCACGCTCGAGGCGTCGCGCCGCGCCGCGACGACGCGCAGCTGCGCGGGTTCCGCCGGGCCGTCATCGAGCTTCATGCCGCGCTGCATCTCGGCGACTTGCGCCGACGTGAGGCGGCCGCGCAGCATCGCGCGGTACGTCTTCTCGACGCCGAATCGCGGGTGCGTAAGGACGTGTGCGAGCGCGCCGTCGTCGGTGAGCAAGAGCACGCCGGCGGTGTCGTAGTCGAGGCGGCCGACGGGCACGATGCGGCGCTGATAGTCGCGCGCCTTCAGCACGTCGGCGATCGTGCGGCGGCCTTCCGGATCGCGCATCGTCGTGACGACGCCGAGCGGTTTATTCATCACGATGTATGCGGATTCGAGCGCGGGCGCGACGATCCGCCCGCCGAACTCGACGACGTCCTCGGGAACGACCGACGTGCCGAGTTCGCGCACGACCCGTCCGTTGACCCGGACGAGTCCCGCCACGATCAGTTCTTCCGAACGGCGCCGCGACGCGACTCCGCTAGCGGCAAGGTAGCGCTGAAGCCTCACTGCGCGTCAGCGCGCGAGGACTTCGCCGGCGATCGTCGCCGCTACGTCCAACGACGAGCGCTTTGCGAATCCGCTCCGCAACTCGCGAACCTTGTTCGCTTCAGCCTCCGAGAGCAGCAGTTCGTCATCGCGCGTTGCCGAGAGCCGCACGTCGATCGGCGGCTCCACGCCGGCCTGGGCCAGCTCGCGCGAAAGCGCGATCTCGCCGTTGGCAATGGCCGTTGCTTCTTCGGCGACGACGGCATCGAACTGCGAGGGACCGTCGATGGCAACCGTCGCGACGATCGTAAGCGAGCCGCCTTCTTCACACGCGCGCGCCGCGCCGAAGTATCGCTTCGGTTTGGCGGCGACGGTGAAGTCGTTGATCGGCCGGCCCTGCGCGGCGCCCGTGCCGAACGCACGCGCGAGCCGGCTGAGCGAATCGAGCAAGATCACGACGTCGGAACCGAGTTCGACCAAACGCTTCGCGCGTTCCATGACGAGTTCGGCGGTGGCAACGTGATGATCGGGATGTTCGTCGAAGGTCGTGGCGACGATCTCGCCGTCGATGCGGCGCTGCAACGCCGCGGCGTCTTCGGGGCGGCCGTCGATCGAGAGCACGATCACGTGCGCATCGGGCGCGTTCGTGAGAATTCCACGCGCGATTGCGGCGAGCGTGGAGGTCGCGTCGACCCGCGGCGGTACGGTGATGAGGACGCGCTGGCCCTTCCCGAGCGGCGCGAAGAGATCGAGCGAGCGCGTCACGGCGTCGCCCTTGACGGCGAGCTTCCAGCGCTGCGTGGGCACCATCGCGTTGAGGTCTTCGAAGGTGCGGCGCGTACGGATCGATTCCGGATCGTAGCCGTTGACCGTCTCGACCTTGACGATGCCGTAGTACTTCTCGTTGTCTTTGGGCCGGCGGACTTGACCCGCGACGAGATCGCCGCGGCGCAATTCGAAGCGCCGGATCTGCGACTGACTGATGTAGATGTCGTCCGCGCCGAGCAGATAGCCCTCGCGGCGTAAGAACCCGTAGCCCTCGGGCAAGATGTCGAGCACGCCGTTGGCGTTTTCCACGCCGGAACGCTGCGCTTGGCTCTCGAGGATCTCGGCGACCAGTTCGTCCTTCTTGATCTTGACCGGAGTCGCGATGTCGAAGGTCTTGGCCAACTCGTTGAGCTCGGCTTTGCTCATCTCACCGAGTTGCTCGGCGGAGAGCTGCGGCGGTCCGACGGGCTGCGGGAATTCCGGCTGCGCGAAGATGTCGGCTTGCGACGGCGTGCCGTTTTCATTGGGCCGGTTGCGGTGGCGACGCGAACGTCGGCGGCGGCCGCCACCCTCGGGCCGGCCATTTTGCGGGGGTCGATTATCGTATTGCAGCGGAGTCGCTCTCTCGCGGAAGGTTGCGGCCACGAGCGTGAGGATCGACCGGTGAGGCTACCGGGATCCGACACGACGCGAACGCCGGTAGGAACATGCCAACGTCGACGGGGTTTAACGCCCGGCAACGCAAGGACTATAGCACACCGCTCTTCACGGCGACAAGGACCGGCGACCGCTCACCGCACGGCTGCCCCGGGCGTAGAAGCGGTGTTCGCGCTCGGCGGCCTTCGTCAAACCGATCCGCACGCTTGCGCCGATCTCTGGCTGCGCGCCGTCGTCGCCCAGGATCAGCCGCGCATCCGCGTCCAGATCGAGTCCGTCGAACGCGGGGTCGATCCCAAACGCCCGGCACAGGTTGCCCGGGCCGCGAGCGAGCTCATCGTCGCGCAGTTCGGGCCGGTCGCGCAGGGCGCGCATGCGTGCGATGCCCGCGAGCGGTTCGGCCGCGCGAATCAACACGGCCGCACCGATGCCCGGCTCTTCGGTGCTGACGTTGAGGCAATATGACGTTCCATAGATGAGGTAAACGTAGACGTGCGCGTGCGCTTCGAACATCGCGCGGTTGCGCTTGGTCGGACCTCGATATGCGTGCGAGGCCGGATCGTCGGTCCCGTAGGCCTCGGTCTCGACGATGCGACCGGCCAGCACCGCGCCGCCGTCGATCGGGCGGATGAGCAGTTTTCCAATGAGGAAGCGGGCAAGATCGAGCGTACCGGCCGGCAGATCGGCCCGGCGTAAGCGTTTAGGCGGCGGTGCGAAGCTGAAGCTCGGCGCGGGCGCGCCCTTCGAGGTCGGCGATTTCACGGGGGTCGGCGCGTTCGACGCGAGCGGCCGCGAAGCCGTTGAGCGCGCAACGTGCCCGGACGTAGGGCATGCCGAGTGCCGGCGGCACGACGACGGGCGAGGCCAGGTCGCGCACGACGCGCTCGTCGCCGAGGCGCACCCGGATCCGCACGAAGCCGCGCTTCCGCAGTTCCGCACCCAGGGCCGCCACGGCGGCATAGGCATATTCGCGGCCGTCGTAGAGCGCAAGCGGCGTGGCGCTGAACGGTATCCGCATGACGCCGCGGCCGGTGCCGTTGGCGATCGCCGCGTAGGCGATCCCCCGGCCGGAACCATCGTGGGCGAAGCCGACGAGGACGTCGGCGGCAGAGTTGCGATTCACGTTCAGTACTCCTGGAAATATTGTAGATCGAACATACGTTCGAGTCAACGGTAGCTCTCGCTTCCAGGAGCATAATCTCGTACCAGAGTGCCAAATGTACGGCACAGTGAAACCGATTTATACAGGTCGAGCACGGCCGCGGTCTGCCGCGCCCGGCCGAAGCGCTCCGCGGCATATCGGGCCGTCGCGGCATCGGGCGGGGCCGCGACGGCGGCGCTCAGGGCAGCCGCCACCGCCTCCGGCACGGGCGGAACGAGCCGGCCGAAGCCGCCCAGCACTTCGCGGTTCACCGGCGTGTCGACCGCGACGATCGGCAAACCCGCGGCGAGGGCTTCGGCCAGGACGAGACCTTGCGTTTCGGTCGGGCTCGGAAACACGAACGCGTCGCTCGATGCATAGAGATCCGGCAATGCTTCCGGTTCGAGCGCACCGGTGAAATGCACGCGCTCGCGTATGCCGAGCGCTGCCGCGCGCGCTTCGATTGCGGCGCGCTCGGGACCGTCGCCAACGATTGCAAGGCGCACGTTGCGCGTGCACGCGAGCGCATCGATTGCAAGTTCGAGATGTTTTTCTTTTGCAATGCGCGATACGGCGAGCACGATGCGCGCATCGTCGCGCGCACCGAGCAACGCGCGTGCGGACGCGCTGCGGCGGCCGTTTGTGAAACGCGCGACGTCGATCGAACTCGGCACGACGGCGATCGGTACGCGCACGCCGATCGCGCGCAAACGTTCGTGCATTGCAACCGTCGGAACGATCACCGCATCGGCGCGATCGGCAAACGCGCGCGTCACCATCGTCATAGCACGCCGCGCGATGCGTGGTTCGATGGGCGCGTAGTGCGCGTACTCGTCGATGCGCGTGTGATATGTGAAGACGAGCGGAATACCAAACCGGCGCGCAATATTCGCACCAAGCCAGCCCGTGACGAACGGCGAGTGCACGTGCACGACCGAAGCGCGGCGCACGCGCGCCCGTACCGCAGATGAAAGATACGGAACGCACAAACGGTAGCCGGTCGACGTCGGCAGCGGAAGCGAGGGCAAGCGCACGATCGCCTCGTCGCCGTCGCGTTCGTGCGGGAAATGGGGCGCGACGATCGTAACGCCGATACCGGCAGCAACGAGCCCGGCGCGCAACCCGTCGATGCTAGCAACCACTCCGTTGCTGATGGGCCGATAGCATTCGCTGAAGAATGCGACTTCAGTCGGTTGTACGGGTGTACCGGTCAACGGCGTGTATCTCTACACGCGGCGCGCAAAGCATGATCCGGAGCACTTGTCAAATCGACGACCCTTGACGGCGTGTGTTATCATACCCCGAGTTCGTGCGGCCCTAGGGTCGCCGGCAAACTAACCGACCGAGCACTATCAGCTTGCTCGCTCGTCGAGTTCCCTCTAAAGGGCTAATACGAGATTCCGTCCGTTCGGCACGCATGCCTGGACTGATATCGTCGTGCCTCAACCAGGAAAGGAGACGGGTATCGGACGCGACTCTGCGTCGCCGATCGCCACCATCGGCGTCCTCTCGCTCGGGCTACTTTTGCCCGTAGGCGCGGGACCTCTCACCGACCGGGCCGTCGCCCTGCTCACGAGCAGCGTCGAAGGCCAAACCAAAACCATCACGCTCGTTCGCAACGGGCAAGCCGAACCGGTCCGCACGCGCGCCGCAACGGTCAGCGAACTCTTAACCGAACAAAACATCCGGCGCACCTCAGAGGACGCCCTTGATGTCGATCCGTCGTCCCCCGTGGCCGATGGCGAAACGATCGCCTACCGGGCGCCCGTTTCCGTGACCCTTGTGGTCGACGGCGTCACCCAAACGATCCAGACCTCGGCCGAGACCGTCGGCGACGTACTGGAGCATGCGCGGGTGGCCTTCGACTCCCACGACCGCCTGAGCCCGGCTGCCCCGGCGTCCATCGTCGCCGAAGACACCATCCGCATCAACCACGTGAACTCATGGGTCGAGCAGGTTCGCCGCGCCGTGCCTGTACCCGTCGAGCACCGGCTCTCGTTCGATCTCGCGATCGGCCGGGTCAAGATCGTGCAAAAGGGCGCCCCGGGCCAACGCCTCATCTCCTATCGCGTTACGCGGCAATCCAACCGCAGCCAAGCTCCGCGCCAAACCGTGATCGCCTCGCGCATCACGCAGAAGCCGCGCCCGCGGGTCATTGCGGCCGGCGTCGGTGAGTACGGCGCCTTTGCGAAGTTTGCCCAGGCCGGCTTCGACCGCACCGTCCGGCTGGCCCAGGCGGCCATGTCGATGGTCGCGACGGCGTATACCGCCAACTGCTACGGCTGCTCCGGCACGACGGCCATGGGCCAGCGCGCCGGCCACGGCATCGTCGCGGTCGACCCGCGCGTCATCCCGCTGGGTTCGCGCCTCTACATCCCGGGCTACGGTCAGGCCGTCGCCGGCGATACGGGCGGCGCAATCCACGGCAACCGCGTCGACCTCGGCTTCAACAGCGACGCCGACGCCATGCAATTCGGCCGCCGCAGTGTTACCGTCTACGTATTACACCCGTAGATAAAGCGAAGTACCCGTGAACCCGCGAGCTCTGCTTAGTGCTCGCGGGCTTCGTCCTAAGAAGTCGCTCGGGCAGAACTTCCTTATGGATGCCGGCACGTCGGCGCGCATCGCGCGGCTGACGGTCGACGCGCCCGGCGATCGGGTGCTCGAAGTCGGTGCGGGCACGGGCTCGCTCACGGCCGCATTGCTGGCCGCTGGGGCGGATCTCACCGCGTTCGATCTCGATGATTCGCTCGTCGATATCTTGCGTTCGCGGGAAGATTTAGCGGCGGCGCGGATCGAGCACGGCGACGCGCTGGCGTACGATTATGCCGGTTACGCGAGCGACGGACCGTGGCGCGCCGCCGGCAACCTTCCCTATAACATTGCGACGCCGCTGCTCATCACGCTAGCGCAGATGGAACGCCCGCCGGACCGCATCGTCGCGATGATTCAGAAGGACGTGGCCGACCGGCTGCTCGCTAAGCCCGGCACCGCGGCCTATGGAAGTCTGACCGTCGCACTCGCCGTAACGATGCGCGTGGAGCGGGCTTTCAACGTTGCGCCCGGACAGTTTTTTCCGCGGCCCAAGGTCGTCTCATCGGTCGTGGTGCTGCATCGGCTTGCCGCGCCGCTGGTTGACGTGCGCGACCGGCAGCGCTTCGAACAGGTCGTGCGTGGCGCGTTCGCGTACCGCCGCAAGACGCTCGCTAATTCGCTCGCGCTCGCGCTCGAACTTCCGCGCGAACGGATCGCCACGGCGCTCGCCGCTCTCGATCTCGACGCCGATATCCGTGGAGAAACCCTCGATCTCCGTACCTTTGCCGCCCTCGCGGACGCGCTGGCCAACTGACGCCTTTTTCTGGCAACGATCGATGCTCGTTCTGGTGGCGATCGGCGTTGCGTTCTACGCCGGACTGATCCTCGACAGCTTCGTTGCGATCCGGCTGCTCGGCACGACGCCGGGAGATATTGCCTCCGCCAAACTGACCTGGGGCATCACGATCGGTCAGTATCTCAGCTATCTTCCGGTGCTCGCGGTACTCCTGATCGGCGTGCCGTGGGCGAGCCGGATGTCGCTGCACGATCTCGGCCTGCGCGGCTTCGACCGCACGACCGTGTTCGCCGGCCTCATCGGCGCCGTGGCGATGTACGCGGTAACGATCGGCCTCGCCAACGTTCAGTACACGTTCACGCACCAAAAGCCCGAAGAAGCCGCGATCACGCTGTTCACCTCGACGCACGATCCCGCGCTGATCGTCTTGTTCACGTTTCTTGCCACGATCGCCGCACCGTTCATGGAAGAGTTCGTCTACCGCGGCTTCCTCTTCAACGCGCTAATGCGCTACGCGCCGGTATGGATCGCAGCGCTGGTCAGCGGTTTGCTCTTCGGCATCTCGCACGGCTCGCTCAGCGCGTTCTTGCCGCTTGCCGCTAGCGGCGTGGTGCTCGCCTACGTTTACCAGCGCAGTGGCTCGTTGACCGCATCGATGATCAGCCACGCGCTCTTCAACCTGATCAACGTCGCGCTAATCACGCTGGCCAAGCCCTCCTAAGCGCAACACTATCTCAGAATTGTCGTCAATCGTTGATATTTCTGGGCAATCGAAGTACGCTCTTTAGGCATGATCCATAGGGCACCGGCGGCACGACCGCCATCTCGGCAGATACTTAGCGGGAACCTCATTTTCGAGCGGGCCCGAGCCGGGCTCTCGCAAGCCGGACTCGCGGAAGCCTCCGGTGTTAGTCGCCAAAATATCTCCGACATCGAGCGCGGCGTCGTCAACCCGAGTCTCGACATCCTCGACAGGCTCGCCGGCGCCCTCGGCATTTTCATCGACCAGCTCTTCATTTACCGCGAGCCGGGCACTGTGGATGACGATGAACTGCAACGACGTCGAGCCGCCGGACGCGACGACTCCGTCGACGCCCTCGAGTTCCTCGACGCAGTCGAAGAATCGGCCGGTCGTCCCCGGCGATTCAGCAACGCTGGACGCCCGCGCATGGGACGTTAGGCTCAACCGCTCCGTCGCCGAAGACGTGCGGCGGGCCGATCCGTATCAATTCCCGGAAAAACGCCGTGGTCGTCTCGCGGGCGTGCGCGCTGCCGACTTAACCTATCGCGGCCGAACGTGGCGAGCAGAACGTCGTCGTTACCGTTAACTGGCAGACCGGCTCTTTAACGACTCAAACGAACGGCGTCGACGATCGCTTGCAGAGCGCCGATGAAACGGGGCGGCGCGAAGCGTTCGGCGTGCGCGCGCAGGCGTTGCGGATCGAAACGCGCGCGGTCGAACGTGCCGATGGCGGCGGCGAGCGATGCATCGTCGGGCGCATCGAAGAACGCGCCCGTTTCGCCCTCGACGATCGTCTCGAGTGCGCCGCCCGCGCGCAGCGCGATCGTCGGCGTGCCGGCCGCGGCGGCCTCGAGCGGAACGAGTCCGAAGTCTTCTTCACCCGGCAGAATCACGGCGCGCGCGTCGCCCACGAGCGCGTTGACTGCGGCGTCGCTCAAGTAGCCGTGAAACGTCGTGCGCGTTCCCGCCGCGAGCGCACGCAGTGCCGCCTCGTGGGGACCCGTACCGACGACGTCGAGCGCGACGCCGGCGCGCGCGCACGCGCGGATCGCGCGATCGATTTGCTTGTACTCGAGCAGCCGCGACACGACCGCGAACGCTTCGCTGCGGCCGGCGCCGGGCGTGAAGCGGTCGACATCGACCGGACACGGCAGCACGTCGGCGTCGCGTCCGTAGTAGCGCCGGACGCGTTCGGCAACGTTGCGAGAATTCGCGACGAAGCGCGTCGGACGCTGCGCGGCGCGCACGTCCCACGCCGCGAGCGCGCCGACGAGCGGACGCAGCAGCGGGTTGCCGCTGAAGCCGCCGACGTAACGCCCTTCATCGAAGACGAAGCGGCTCACCGTGTTGATGTAACACACGTGCACGGCGCCGGGCGGAACGATCACGCCCTTCGCCCACGCCGTCGTGGAGCTCACGATCGTGTCGTAACCGCGCAAATCGAACGACTCGAACGCGCTGGGATAGAACGGCGCGTACGCGCGAAAAAGTCGTTGTTTTAAAGGAAAATTCTGCAGGAACGACGTGCGCACGCGCGACCGCGGAACGAGGTCGGCGAGGCTCGCCGAATAGATCGACGTGTAGACCGGCGCGTCGGGGTAGGCGGTGAGAAAATGAGCGAACACCCGCTCCGCGCCGCCGCGCTGGTTGAGGTAATCGTGAACGAGTGCGACGCGCAGTTATGAACGCCGGCGGGGTAGAACGAGCGCGACCGTGTAGTGCTGCAAGTAGACCTTCGCCAGGCGCTGCACGTCGGCGGGTGTCACTCGATCGATTGCGGCGGTGACGGTCTGCGCGAGCGCCGGGTCGGCGCCTTCGTTTACCGCCGCGCCGATCTGCCACGCGCGGTCGGTCAACGTCACGGCTTCGAGCGCCCACTCACCGCGCGCGGTTTCCTTGTAACGCTTGATCACATCGGCGGCGAGCGGTTTCGTGACGGCCGTTTTCAGGATGGCGTCGAGCACGGTGAGCCCGGCGGTCGGGTCGAGCTGACTGCCGTTGATCGCGACCGTGAACGTGGCCGGCTTGACGTCGTAGGCGTACACCACGTCGATGCCGCGTTGAAACGGGGCGAGCGTCGTCGTGCTCTGGCGCGCGGCGATATCGTCGAGCAGCGAACGCAGGACGAGCATCGCGCCGAAGTCGGGATCGGTCATGGCGGGCGCAGCAAAACCGACGAGCGCGAACGGCACGCCGATCTCGCGTTGCGTCACGAGGTGCTTGGGCTGCAAGCCGAACGCTTGCGTGGCCAGTACCGGCGGCGCCTCGCTTCCGGCGGCAAACGCGCCCAGCACGGCGTTTACGGCGTCGTTGGCGGTGTCATCAACGCGCCCGGTGGCGGTCACGAACGCGTCGCCGCGTAAATAATGGGCGGCGAAAAACGCGCTGACGTCGGCCGGCCCAAGACCCGCAAGCGATGCCCGCGTACCGTACGACGGCGCCCCGGCCGTGCCGCGGTAGTAGGAACTGCGCAGCATCTCGATGCCGACCGTCACGGGATTGCGTTCGTTGTCGTCGATACGCGAACCGAGCGCCTCGCGTGCCGCAGCAATGGTTGCCGGCGACGTGTCGGGCGTTGCGATCGCGCGCGCGAGGTCGGCACTCACCGCGGGCAACGCGCCCGGCAGTATCTCGAGTGAGAAACGGACCACGCCGGGATCGACGGCATAATCGATCGAACCGCCGGCAGCCACGATGCGGTCGGTCAGCATCGTGCCGTCGATCTTGGTGAAAAGCAGCGTTTGCGCGGCCAGCGCCGCGAGCCCGTTTTCGGCCGCGGTTTGGCGCGCGGTTCCGGCACTTACGATGAGCTCGAGCCCGACGAGTTGCGCACCGGCATCGCTTTGCGCGTAGAACTTGGTACTGCCGAGATCGACCGCGTGCGGCACGGCGGTGAGCGCAAGCGTCGCGGCAAGAAGCAGCGGCAGCATTACTTCGGGTTCCCCGCAGCCGGAGCGACGGTGATCGCCGCGCCCGGGCGATCGAGATACTTGGCTGCGGTTGCCGCCACGAACTCCGGCGTCAGCGCCGCCGCCGCTGCCAGATAGCGGCCCGTGGCGCCGCCTTCTCCCGGAGCGTAGCCGGGGTTGCCCTCGACCGCATACCAGCCGTACGTGTCGGCGAGCGCCGACGGCGTCTCATCGTCGCTGAGGATGTGATAGACGAACTGCCGGCGCGCGGCTTCGAAGGCCGCGGGGGCGAGCGGCCGGCGAATCGCGAGCAGCGCCGTGTCCACGGCGGACCGCACGGCGACCTGATCGCCGCCGGTCGAGGTCATCAGAAACACGCCCGGATCGTGGTAGGTGACGAACGTGCCGACGAGCGTGCTGCCGGAATTGCGCACGGCCTTCTGCACGGCGCCCGTGTCGGGATAGAACAAGTAGTCGGCGATAAAATCGAACGCCGTCGCCGCGCGCTCGTCGCTGATCGGCGGACCGGCCCAGCCGAGGCCGAAGCCGGGCTCGGGTCCGGGGGCCGCAACCGGCCCGGCCGCGCCGGCCAGCGTTTCGGCGAGGGGCGTTTCCACGCCGGCCGCTGCGCCTTCGCGGCCCGGCAGCGCGGCTGCGAGCACCGACGCGTCGACGGCGCCGGTAACAATAAGCACCGCGTTCGCGGGCCGGAAAGCCCGTTCGGCATAGGTGCGCACGGTGTCGAGCGAGAGCGTCGCAAACGACGAACTCGAGCCATAGGGCGGAATCTTGGCCGGGCCGCCGGCGAAGAGCGTGGCGTAGATCGCGTCGTTGATGGCGGCATCGTGGTCGTAGCCGCGGATCACGCCGGCTTCAACCACGTTTTGGCGCGCGAGCCCGAGCCCGGCTTCCGTGAGGACGGGGGCAAAAAACGAGCGGGTGAGTTCCCGCACCGCATCGGCCGCGCGGTCGGCCGGAACCAGCACCGAGACGGCGACGCTTTCCGGATAGGCCGTGACGTTGAGCCGCCCGCCGACCTGGCGCGCGAACTGCGAGAGCGCCGTGCCGGTGACCGGCTTCGAGGCGGCGATGGCGGAGGCGGCGAGCCGGCCGAGGCCCGGCACCGCGTCGGCGGCAAAGCCGCTCGAGGGCGCGCGGTACCAGAGCGCCACGGCAGCCACCGCGGCGCCGCCGCCCGGCCGGATCAGATATGTCCCGCCGCCGGCAAGCGTACCGGTAAGGGGCGTTCCGGCGTCGGGAGCGGCCCCGGCAGATGAAAGCACAAGGGCCGCGCCAACCAGCGCGGCCCTCACGACGGCGCCGATGCGCACCGTTACGCCGGCTCCGGCGTGATGTTCGGCGGCAACCGTTTCGGCTTTTCGCGCGCCGGCGGTTCCGGATCGGCGGTTTTCGCCGCGATCGGGAGTTCCTCGGGCAGCACTTCCGGGGGCGAAGGCGGCCACGCCTTGTTGTTCATGATCGCCAGAACTTCTTCGGTTTCAACCGTCTCGTGCTCGAGCAACGACGCTACCATTCGCTCGACCTTATCCCAATTTGCTTCGAGAATTCTGCGAGCGTCGCCGTAGCAATCGTCGATGATCTTGCGAACCTCGGTATCGATCTTGAACGCGACTTCTTCGGAATAATTGCGGTCTTCGCCGAAGTCGCGGCCCAAGAACACCTGATGGTTGCCGCGACCGTATTGGATCGGGCCGAGCGTATCGGACATGCCGTACTGCGTGACCATACGGCGCGCGATCTCGGTCGCTTTCGCGAAGTCGTCCGACGCGCCGGTGGTGACGTCGCCGAACTTGATCTCCTCGGAAATGCGTCCGGCGAGCATGCGCTTGATCATCGCCAGCAACTCGTTCTTGGTTTGCGAGTGCCGGTCTTCATCGGGCAGCGACCACGTGAGGCCGAGCGCCATCCCGCGCGGGATGATCGTGACCTTGTGTACCGGATCGCTGTTGGGCGTGAGCCCGCCGACGACGGCGTGACCCGATTCGTGAAACGCGGTATTCTCTTTTTCGCGCTGCGACATCACGAGCGATTTGCGTTCCGGTCCGACCAGCACGCGATCGATCGCTTCTTCGCACTCGGCCATCTCGATCACGCTCTTGTTGCGGCGGGCTGCGAGCAGCGCCGCCTCGTTGAGCAGATTCTCGAGATCCGCACCGGAAAATCCGGGCGTGCGCTTGGCCAGCGTGTCGAGCGAGATTTCTTTGGAGAGCGGCTTGTTCTTCGAGTGCACGGCGAGAATCGCGGCGCGGCCTTTGACGTCGGCACGGTCGACGACGATCTGGCGATCGAAGCGGCCCGGACGCAGCAGCGCCGGATCGAGCACGTCGGGGCGGTTCGTCGCGGCAATCAGAATGACGCCGGTATTTTGATCGAAGCCGTCCATTTCGACGAGCAACTGGTTCAAGGTTTGTTCGCGCTCGTCGTGACCACCGCCGAGGCCGGCACCGCGCTGGCGGCCGACCGCGTCGATTTCATCGATGAACACGATGCAAGGCGCCGACTTCTTCGCTTGTTCGAAGAGGTCGCGGACGCGGCTCGCGCCGACGCCGACGAACATCTCCACGAAATCGGAACCCGAGATCGAGAAGAACGGCACGCCGGCCTCACCGGCAATCGCGCGGGCCAGCAGCGTTTTACCGGAGCCCGGCGGGCCCAGCAGCAGCACGCCCTTGGGAATGCGCGCGCCGAGCGCTTGAAATTTCTTCGGGTACTTGAGGAACTCGACGACCTCGCCCAGCTCTTCTTTCGCTTCCTCGATACCGGCCACATCGGCGAACGTCACCTTGGGCCGGTTCTCCGAGAGCAGCTTCGCACGCGACCGCCCGAAGGACATCGCTTGACTGCCGCCGCTCTGGGCCTGACGCAGGATGAAGACTAAGACGAGGCCCAGCGCGAGAAACGGCAAGATCGAAACCGCGAACCCGAGGATCGGGCTCTGGCTGGTGGCCTCGGCCGAAATCGTCACGTGATGGGCGCGCAGCGTCGGGATCAACGACGGATCCTGAGCCGCGGGGGCCGTGGTCGTGAACTTGTCGCCGCTCGCTTCGGTGCCGCTGATCTCGCTGCCGGTCAGCTTGACGTCTTTGATCTGGTTCTCGACCACGCGGTCGTAGAACGCCGAGTATGCCAGCGACTTGCTGGGCGTCTGCGGGAGCAGCAGCTTGTCAACGATGATGATGACAAGTAAGAAAATCCCGAGGACGACGAGGATGCTTTTAAGATGCTTGCCCATGGTTGGTGAGACTTTCGTACCGTTCTTTCTGACCGAACGTTTCTCGCTTCAACCCAATTCGGCTGAGGACCGTGGCAGATTCCGGGCCTTATTCAGGCTCTGAAAAGATATCCGGCCGCAGCTTTGCGATGTAGGGCAGAGTCCGGTACCGTTCTTGGTAGTCCAAACCGTACCCTACGATAAACTCGTCCGGGCACGTTAAACCGACGTAATCGGCCTTAACGTTTGCGATCCGGCGGTAGGGCTTGTCGAGCAAGACCGCCGAGCGCAGGGAGAGCGGTTTGCGGGCGGAGAGCAGCGCGTTCAGGTACGAGAGGGTGAGACCATTGTCGATGATATCCTCGACGATCACCACGCGCCGGCCCTCGATGGCGTGCGTCGTATCTTGAATGAGGCGCACCTCACCCGACGAGCGGCTCGCGTTCCCGTAGCTGGAAACGGCCATCAGATCGAGGTAGACGCGCGCCGGGCCGGGCTGGATCCCGTCGAGTGCGCGGGCCAGGTCCGAGAGCACGTGCACGGCGCCCTTGAGGATGCCGAGCAACAGCACGTCTTCGCCGACGTGATCCCGGGCAATTTGCTCGGCCAGCGAGCGGATCGCAGCCGCGATCTCCGCCTCGCTGAACAAGACGCATTCCAAATCCGGATGAAGCGCGCGCGCAGATCTCGGTGAACTCATGGCGGTGCCTTCGAGATGTTAGCCGCGAGTTGCCTCCGCCACGGGCGAAGCCGGTGTGACGACGCGCAAGACGACGACCGCGATGACCAGGGCGGCCGCAAGCGCCGCTGCCACCGCAACGACCGTCCCCGTCCAGCCGGCCGCACCGAACGCGATGCCGCCGAGCGAGCCGAGCACGCTCGAACCGAGATAGTACGCAAACAAATACAGCGCGGTCGCATGCGCGCGATTACTCGTCGCGCGGCGGCCGACCCAACTGCTGGCCACCGAGTGTGCGCCGAAAAATCCGACCGTGAGAATCGCAATGCCGCACACGATCGTCACCAGATCGCGCGCGAGCGTTACGAGTACACCGGCGAGAAAGATCGCCTCGCTGATCCATAGCACGTTGCGCCGGCCGTAGCGGTCGGCAAGGCGCCCCATAACGGCCGACGCTACGCTGCCGAGCAGATACACGACGAAGATCGCGCCGATCGCGGATTGGCTAAGCAAAAACGGCGGCGCGAGCAGCCGGAAGCCGATGTAGTTGTAGATCGCCACGAACGCGCCCATGATGATGAAGCCCGTCGCGTAGAGCCACGGCAAGCCGGCGTCGGAGACGTGCGCGCGGTAAGCGTGCACGTGTTCGCGGGCGGATTGCGCGTGCGGCGTGAAGCCGCGCGACGCCGGCAAGAGCAGCGCGACGGCCACGGCGCACGCGACGGCCACGATCGCGATGGCGATCAAACCGGCGCGCCAGCCGGCATGGTCGGCCACGATGCCGACGACGAACCGGCCCGACATGCCGCCGAGCGCGGTGCCCGCAACGTAGAGTCCCATCGAAAAGCCCAGCGCCTCGGGCGCTACTTCTTCGCTGATGTAGGCCATCGCGATCGCCGGCACGCCGCTGATCGCGATGCCCTCGAGCAGACGCAGACCGAGCAGCGCGCCGAAGTTCGGCGCCGCCGCGCACAAAAACGTAATGCCGCTGGAAATCAGCAGCGATGCCACGATCGGGACCTTGCGCCCAAACGATTCGGAAAGCGACCCCGCCGCGAACAGCGCGACGGCCAGCGCCACCGTCGACACGGAGAGCACGAGACTCGCGGTTGCGGGAGCGACGGCGAATTGCGCGGCCAGCGCGGGCAGCACCGGCTGCACGTCGTAGAGCGCGGCGAACGTCGCGAGACCCGCCAGAAACAGCGCAAAATTCGCGAGCCAATAGCGCGCGGTGTTTATTCGCGTGGTTCGACCTCGCCGCCGACGGCTTCGACTCCGGGCTTGAGGAACACGCGCGCGCCGGGCTCGGCATCGAGTGCCGCTTCGATGCGCTCGAACGGGATGTCGCGCAGGAGATCGCGCTCGCGCAAGCGTTCGCGTAGGTCTTTGCGCGCACGCGCGCGCTCGTCGCCCATCCGCTCGGCGCGCACGATCTCGGCGCAGCGCGCAACCGACGCGTCGAGTTGCGGGAAGTCGGCGCGCAGGTCGTCGAGCCGCGCGCGGAGGGCGTTGCGTTTGTAGCGCGTCTGCGCGTTGGTCGGATCGATCGCGTACGGCAGGCCGATGCGGCGCAGTTCGGCGTGCAGTTCGGCGCGCGTCACGCGCAGGAACGGCCGCACGAGATCGATCCCCTCCGCGAGCGCGCGGCGCGGCGCCATGCCGGCGAGTCCGTCGAGGCCGCTGCCGCGAAAGAGCGCCAGCAGCACCGTCTCGGTTTGATCTTCAGCACAATGCGCGGTTGCAATCGCGCTCGCGCCGCAGTCGCGCGCGATTGCTTCGAGCGCCGCATAGCGCGCGGCGCGCAGCGCGGCTTCGTCGGCGCCGGCCGTGACGGCGGCGATGCGCACCGGACGGTCGAGCCGCGCACCCAGCGAGAGCACGACGCATTCATCTTGCCAGGCCGATTCGCGCAGGCCGTGATTGACGTGCGCCAGCACGACGGAGAAATCGTCGGCTCGCCCGATGCGATCGAGCACGGCAGCCAGCACGACCGAATCCGGACCGCCCGACGCGGCGACGACGATCGTGGACTGCGGCGGTACGCGCAGCGCGCGGCGGACTCGCGTATCGAGAAACGCGCCGGGCCGCGCGCCGCGCATTAGCTGGTCGCGCGCTCCAGGTCGCGCTTCGCGTCACGATCCGCGATCGTGCGGCGCTTGTCCCAGATCTTCTTGCCGCGCATCAAGCCCAGTTCGAGCTTCACCCGGCCGCGCTTGAAGTACAGCCGCAGCGGGATCAGCGTGAGCCCTTTCTCCGCGGCCCGGCCGGTCAAGCGCTCGAGCTGCTCCTTGTGCAGCAGCAGTTTGCGCGGGCGCCCCGGCTCGTGGTTGAAGATGCTCGCTTCCTTATACGGGGGAATGGTGAAGTTGACGAGCCACAGTTCGCCGTCGCGGACGCGCGCGAAGCCCTCGTTGAGACTGAGGTTGCCGTTACGGACCGACTTGATCTCGGTTCCGCTCAGCGCAACGCCGACTTCGAGCGATTCGAGCTTCTCGTATTCATAGCGCGCCCGGCGATTGTCGAACGTCGGCTCCTTCGCTGCGCTCTTGGCCTCGCCGGCGGCCGCCGCCTTACGCGCAACCTTGGATTTCATAGCCGACCAAGAGACACGAACGAACCTTCGGCGGTTGCGAGTAACGTGCCGTCTTCGAGCGTGAGGGATGCTTCGAGGTAGAGGACCTTGCGGCGGCGTTCTTTGACGTGGCCGCGCATCACGAGTTTGGCCCCCAGCGGAACGGGCTTGCGGAAGCGGACCTCGCACGAAGCCGTCATGGCCTTTTCGCCGGCAAACCGGCACGCGTGCGCCATCGCTTCATCGAGCAGCATCATCACCACGCCGCCGTGGGCGATGCCGCGATAGCCCTGCAGCCGCGGCGGAAGCGTGACCTCGCTGCGCGCGGCATCTTCACCGTCGGGCACGAAATCGAGGTGCAGCCCTTCGGCGTTGTGCGGGCCGCATGCAAAACAGCGGTGGTCGTCGACGAGCTCGGGCGCGCTCATCGCGGCAACCGCGCCAACAGCGTGCCCGCATAATCGGCATCCACGTTTGCGGCGATCGACGCGCGCAGCACGCGACGCGCATCGTCGGGCCGCTTGGCGTCGGTGTAAATGAGCGCGAGCAGCGTGTAGCCGTGCTGACCGGCCTCGCCCACATGCCCGACGTCGATCTGCAGACCCCGCGTGGCGTAGTCGATCGCCGCCTGCGACTGATGCAGATCGTACAGCAGCGATGCGATGTGGAAGTCGATGTCGGCGTATTCCGGTACGGCGTTGGGAATGTCGATGGCGAGGCTCAGGCCGCGCTGCGGATCCTTGAGGTCGACTTGATAGATCGTCGCCAGGTATTCGCGCGCGAGCACGTCGCTCGGGTCGCGCGCCAGCGCGGCCAGAAACTCGACCTTCGCCCGCGTCGCGCTGCGTTCGTTTGCGCGCAGGATGCCCAGGCCCGTGTGCGCACCGGCGGCGTCCGGCGCAGCGGCGAGCGCGGCCGCGAAGGCTTCGCGCGCATCGGCGCTGCGGTCGCGCCCCAGCGAACCCGCAAACACGTACGAGAACCCAAGCCGCAGCTGCGTGACGTAGCCGCGCGGATCGGCGACGAGCCGGTCCTCTTCGGCGGCGATGAGTGCGTCGAGTTCGCCCGGCGTTTGCGCCGCCGTGGCGTTGAGGAACGAAATGGCCAGCGTGTTATCGGGCACGACCGCCAGCGCCGCCTCGAAACGCGCGCGCGCCGCTTGAAAGTCGCGCCGGTAAAAGGCGCGCAAACCGGCGTCGAGCGGCCGCGTAAACGCGGCGTCCGCATACGCGCTGCGCGCCGGCGCAGCGCCGAGCAGCAGCATGCCTGCGGCGAGCGCGAGCAGCGCCTTCATCGGCCGACGAGCAAACGGCGGGCCAGCGCCTCGGGCAAATGCGCGGAGACGATCTTCTCCTGCACTTTGGCGATCGCGTAGTCGAAGCGCACGATGTTGATCGTGTGCGTTTCGGCATCGAAGAGGCCGAACGACGCGCGCGGGTTGAGATCGCGCGGCTGCCCGACGCTGCCGACGTTTACGATGTAGCGCACGCCCGGAACCAGCACGACCTCGCCGCCTTGCTGGAGGTGCTTGTGCGTGATCGAGCCGTCGATCTCGAGCGCGTAATACTCGGCGATGTGCGTGTGGCCGATGAAGATGAGCGGTGCGTCGGTCGCCGCGAATGCACGGCCGGCGCCGGCCTTATCGAGGATGTATTCGAAATAGTTTTTCGGCGCGCCGTGGACGAGCAAGAACTCCGGCATGCGAAATTCGTAGCCGAGCGAGTTCAGCCACGCCGTGCTCTCCGCGTTGATCACGCGCTGCGTCCACTTCATCGCTTCGCGCGCCGCGGGGTTGAAGTACGCGAGGCCGAAATTATCGATCGCCGCGACGTCGTGATTGCCCAGCACCGTGGCAAACGAAAGGTCGCGGATCTTCGCCACGCACTCGTTAGGGTTCGGGCCGTAACCGACGATGTCGCCGAGACAGAGCAGTTTGTCGTCCGCGCGGGTCAATGCGAGGGCGGCGTCGAGGGCTTCGATGTTCGAATGGACGTCCGAGAAAATCGCGTAACGCGCCACGTTTAGCTCACGCGTTCGCGTAACGCGTCGAGCGCGGCGGCAAAGTGCTCGTAAAACAGCGCGCGCTCTTCGGGCGTACCGACCGTGACGCGAATGTAGCCGTTGATCGGCGGCTCGCCCGGCTTGCGCACGAACACCCCGCGTTCGAGCAACCCGTGCATCATCGCCTCGGCCGCCTGGCGCGTGCCGATCTCGAAACACACGAAGTTGGTTTGCGAGGGCAGCGTGCGCACGCCGATGCGCTTGCCGAAGGCGTGATACTCCTCGCGCCCGCGCGCGACTTCGGCCACGACGTGTTGCACGAAAGCCTGGTCGTCGAGGGCGGCGAGCGCGCCGATTTGCGCGGTGCGGTTCACGCCGAAGTGGTTGCGGATCTTCTGAAACGTGGCGATCGCTTCGCGCGAGGCGAGCGCGTAGCCGATGCGCGCGCCGGCCATGCCGTACGCTTTGGAAAACGTGTGCAGGCGGATCGTCCGCTCGTCGATGCCTTCGGGCAGGAGCGTCCCCGACGTCACAAAGTGCGCGTAGGCTTCGTCGAGCACGAAGAGCGTGTCGGGCGGCAGTCCGTCGCGTAAACGCGCGACCGCATCGGCGTCGACGAACGACCCGCTCGGGTTGTCGGGATTCGCCAAGTACACGATCTTCGGCTGGATTTCGCGCGCGCGCGCCAGCATCGCCTCGATGTCGACCGAGCCGTCGGAAAACGGCGGCACGGTGATCAGATCGAGCCCGTGCCCGATCACCTGAAACGCGAACGTGGCATAGCTGCCATGCGACATCAGCACCGGATCGCCGAGCGCGCCGTAGGTGCGGCAAATCAGACCGAGCAGTTCGTCGACGCCCGAGCCGACGACGATATTTTCGATCGTGCAGTTGTGCCGCGCGGCGAGCGCCGTGCGCAGATCGACCGACTCCGGATCGCCGTAGATCGAAACCATCGGCACGGCGGCCTGCATGGCGGCAATCGCCAGCGGCGAGGGGCCGAAGGCGCTCTCGTTCGCGCCGAGCCGCACGAGCGACGAACGCCCGACGCGGCGCGCGAGTTCTTCCGGCGCAACAAACGGCGTCGTCGCCGGGACCGCGCGAATCGCGGCCGTCGGCTGCGGGTGCTGGCTCATCGGGGCACCGTTCTGTTTCGCGTGTGCTTGCCCCCGGCGGTCAGCCGCTGCGCCCACCGCTGCTGTAGCGATGCACGGTCACGGCCGCGCCGGTCGCAATCGCGGTGGATTCGGGGCCGACCACCACGTAGCCGTGAGCGCGCGCGAGCAGACTCGTCTGGGCCGAACGCAGAATCAACGGAGACGCGAGCACCCGGCCGTCGACGTAGCGCAGTTCCGCCGGAACGAACCACGTCCAGCCCGGCCGGCCCGTGAACGGCTGCTCGGCAATCGCCGCGATGGTGCTCTGCGGCGTGACCGCCTCGCCGGCCAGGCGCGAAAAGATCGGCGCGGCGACGGCTTCGAGGATCATCAAGGAAGACGCGGGATTGCCGGGCAGTCCGATGACCGGCTTGCCGTCGAGCATCGCGAACACGGTCGGCTTCCCCGGCTTCACCCGCAGGCCGTGGACGATCACGCCGGGTTTCCCGAGGCCGTCGATCACGCGCGGCGTGAGATCGCGAACGCCGACCGACGAGCCGCCCGTCAGCACGACCGCGTCGGCGGCAGCGAGCGCGGAGCGCAGCGCCTCGGTCAGCGCCTCCGGCGTATCGATCGCCACCGGCCGCTGCACCGGCTCGCAGCCGAGTGCGATCAGCGCGCCCGCAATCGCCCAGCGGTTCGAGTCGCGCACCTGGCCGCGCCCGGGCTGCTTGGCCGCCTCAACGAGTTCATCGCCGGTCGAGACGATCGCCACGCGCGGGCGCTTATACACCGGCACATCGACGATACCGAGGGTCGCGAGCACGGCCAGCTCCGGGCCGCCGATCCGCCGGCCGGCATCGAGGACGCAATCGCCGGGCCGCATGTCGGAGCCGGGCGGGGTGAAGTTCTCGCCGCTCTCCAGCACGTCGTTCGGCACGACGACCGGACCGGAACCGTCCGGCGCTTCGGATTCGACCGAATCTTCGACCGGAATGACGGCATCGGCGCCGGCCGGCAGCACGCCGCCGGTGGGAATGCGCATCGACTCGCCGGGCCCGATCGGTCCGGGCGGGGCGTGGCCCATGCGGATTTCGCCCACGATGCGCCGGGGGCTGCGGCCCTCGGCTGCGACCAGGGCAAAGCCGTCCATGGTCGAGCGCGAATCGGCCGGATATTCCGTATCGGCGACCGCCGCGGCCGCGAGGATACGGCCGGTTGCGTCGGCCAAGCCGACGCGTTCCACGGCCGGCGGCGGGATGCTGACGGCGGCGAAATACGCGGCGCGGGCTTCGGCGGGCGTGAGGAGCGCTTCAACGGCGAACCCCTCGCCCGGCTTGAGAATCTGCGGTGCGGCCATGCGGAGAAATTCTGCGCGGCGGGGCCTCCTACCGTCCGTGCACGCAAATTCGGCCTTTGCGGCGAAAGCAGGGGGTCGACATGCTGGACCTCACTCTTGTTCGCAATGATCCCGAGCGCGTGCGCATCTCGGCGCGCCGCCGCGGGCAAAGCGACGCCTTCGTCGACCGGATCCTCGAACTGGACGGCGAACGCCGCGCGGCCCTCACCAGCGCCGAAACCCTCAAAGCCGAGAAGAACGCGCTCACCGCATCGATCTCCAAAGCCGCGGATCGCGCCGCCGAAGCCGCACGCCTGAGACCGGAAATCGCCGCGCTCGACGTCCTCATCGCCGGCGCGGCGGAAAAGCTGCCGGAATTCGACGAGCAGATGGCCGCGCTCCTGAGCGACGTGCCGAACGTGCTCGACGGCAGCGTTCCCGACGGCACAGGCGCGGAGCAGAACCGGGAGGTGCGCAGCTGGGGCGACGTGCCGAAATACGCGTTCGAGCCGAAGCCGCATTGGGAAATCGCCGAGACGCTGGGCATTCTCGATACCGAACGCGCGGTGAAGATTTCGGGCAGCCGGTTTGCGATTCTGCGCGGCGCCGGCGCGCGGCTCTCGCGCGCGATCGCCGCGTTCTTCCTCGATCGCGCGGCGCGCGGCGGCTATCTCGAAATCGAACCGCCGGTGCTCGTCTCGAAAGCGACGATGTGGTCGACCGGACAGTTGACCAAATTCGCCGATGCGATGTTCAGCGATCCGACGGTCGATCTGTTTCTTATTCCGACGGCCGAAGTACCGCTCACCGGGATGCACCGCGATGAGATTCTTCCGGCCGACCTTCTTCCGCTGCGCTACGCCGCGCACACGCCGTGCTTTCGCAAGGAAGCCGGCGCGGCCGGAAAGGACACGCGCGGCTTGATCCGGCAGCATCAGTTCGAAAAAGTCGAGCTGGTGTGGTTGACCCAGCCCGAGCGTTCGTTCGATGATCTCGACCGGCTCACGGCGCACGCGTCGGCGCTGCTGCAAGAACTCGGCCTCGCGCATCGCGTGATGCTGCTGTGCGCCGGCGATACGGGCTTCAACGCGGCAAAGACGTTCGATCTCGAAGTGTGGCTTCCAAGCGGCGGCGGACTCTTCCGCGAGATCAGCTCGTGTTCGAACTGCACCGATTTTCAAGCGCGCCGGTCGGCCATCCGGTTTCGGCGCGACACGAAAGCGAAACCCGAATTCGTGCACACGCTCAACGGATCCGGACTCGCGATCGGCCGCACGCTCGTGGCCGTGATCGAAAACTACCAGCGCGCAGACGGCGGCATCGACATTCCGGCGGCCTTGCAGCCCTTTGCCGGTTTTGCATCGATCGAACCCGGCGGCAGCACGCGGGAGGCAGCGCAATCGACGACGCGCTGATCGTTTACGCCGCGCGCCTCTTGAGCGCGGGCGCGGTGATCGCACTGCCGACGGAAACCGTGTACGGACTCGCCGCGGACGTCACGAACGCCGCGGCCGTACGGCGCATCTACGCGATCAAAGGGCGGCCGCTCGATCATCCGCTGATCGTGCATTTGCCGAGCGCGGCACAGCTCGAACGCTATGCCGCCGACGTGCCGCCCGCCGCGCGCCTGCTCGTCGAGCGGTTCTGGCCCGGACCGTTGACGATCGTCCTGCGTAAGAGCGACGAAGTGCCCCTCAGCGTCACGGGCGGCCAAGCCACCGTCGCACTGCGCATGATCGATCATCCGCTCGCGCGGGACATCTTACGCCGCTTCGGCAGCGCGGTTGCCGCGCCGTCGGCCAATCGCTTCGGGCGCGTCAGTCCGACCACGGCCGAGCACGTGCGCGCCGATCTCGGCGACGACGTCGATTTGATCGTCGACGGCGGACCGGCCCGTATCGGCGTCGAGTCGACGATCATCGATCTCACCGGCGACGTTCCCGCCATCTTGCGCCAAGGCGCGATCGGTGCGACGGCGCTCGCCGACGCGCTCGGCACGCCCGTCGTTGCGCGCAGCGGCGGCAGCGTGCGCGCGCCCGGCATGCTCGCCGCGCACTACGCACCGCGCGCGGCGCTCGTCGTGGTCGAAGACGGCACGCAGGCCGAAGTCGCGGCACAACTGCGCGCGAGCGGCGGGCACGTTGCCGAACTCATCTTGCCCGACGATCCGCGCGCTGCCGCACGCTCGCTTTACGCCTCGCTGCGCGCGCTCGATACGCAGGACTTCGATACGATCGTCGTCGCGCTGCCCGCCGACAACGAAGCGAACGCCGCCGTGCGCGACCGTCTGCAGCGCGCGGCCACGCCCGCGTTAACTAACGCGGAAGCGTACCGGTTTTTGCAGCGAGCCGCCGCACCGAGTCGTCGATCGCGTAAGACTCCAGATCGCTAAGGGCGATCCAGCGAACGTCGTGCGACTCTTCGTTGCGCACGAGGGGTTCGCGCGGATCGGCTTCGAGCGCGAAGCGCAGGTCGTAGTGATCGTGCGCCGGTTCGCTCCCGCGCGCCGGAATGCGATGCACGTCGATATCGTAGATCGAGTCGACAATCATGCGCAGGGTGCGCAGGCCCGATTCTTCGCGCGCTTCGCGCAGCGCCGACCGGCGCACGTCCGGATCGCCGTCGACGTGACCGCCGAGCTGCAGCCAACGGTCGAGTTTGCGATGATGGAGCAGTACCGCTCGCGCACGCTCTGGATCGACGATCCAGGCCGACGCGGTCACGTGGCCGGGCACGAGCGTTCGATCGAAGGCGGTCATCTCGTGCGTCGCGAGAAACGCAACGAGCCGGTCGCGCATCGCGCGTTCGCGCTCGTCAAACGGCCGATAGCCGCGCACATCGTCCAGGAGTTCGCTCGCGGGGCTGAACATTAGGACCGGAATGTTTCATCCCGCCCCGGCCCCGGTCCCGCGCGCGCGTGTGGCCGATATGGCCGTGTACGTGCCCGACGGCCGTCTCACCAATGCCGATCTCGCCGCGATGGTCGAGACCAGCGACGAGTGGATCGTGCAGCGCACGGGGATTCGCGAGCGCAGCATTGCGGCGAACGATCAGTTTGCAAGCGATCTGTGTCTCGAGGCCGTGCGTCGCTTGCGCGAACGCGTCGGATCGCTCGACCGCGTCGATGTGGTGATCGCCGCAACATCGACGGCCGACTACGTCTTTCCAAGTTTGGCCGCGCAGATTCAATTCGGTGCGGGACTCAAGCACGCCGGCGCGTTCGACGTCGGCGCCGCCTGCGCGGGTTTTCCCTACGCGATCAACATCGCGAGCGCGATGGTCGTATCCGGACAAGCGCGCGAAGTGCTGGTCGTCGGCGGCGAAGTGATGACCAAGGCGCTCGACTACACCGATCGTTCGACGTGCATTCTCTTCGGCGACGGTGCGGGTGCGGCGCTCGTCGTGCCGGCGAACGAGCGGTCGTACATCGAACGCAGCACCTACGGCTGTGACGGCGAAGGTGGCAAGTATCTCTACCGCACGAGCATCCGTCACGACATCGCGGGACACGAAGACGATACGGGCTTGCTGCGTCAATCCGGTTCCGACGTCTATAAGTGGGCCGTGCGCCGCATTTCCGAATCGATCCTCGAGATGCTGGCGGCTGCGAATCTCACCGCAAGCGACGTCGATTGGTTCGTTCCGCACAGCGCGAACTTACGCATCGTCGAAGCGCTGTGCACCCGCACGGGCATCCCGCGCGAACGCACCCTCACCAGCATCGAAACGTACGGCAATACGTCGACCGCGTCGATTCCGCTGGCCCTAATGCCCGCGCTCGACGACGGCCGGGTGAAGCGCGGCGACCGCATTCTGATGTACGGCTTCGGCGGCGGACTCGTTCACGCCGGCACGCTGCTGCGCTGGTAGCAATGAAAAGCCCGCGGCGCAAACGCACCGCGGGCTGAAGCGAGCGCGGGTAGCGAATCGCTACTCGGTACGCTTGATGGAGTTGTTTTGACGCAGCAGCAAGATGCGATCGGCGTGGCGCTGGCCAAGGAATTTCTGATCGTAGTAGACCTTCACGTACTGACCGGCTTTAATCGCGTGCATCTGATACGTGGTCTTCCCGTCGCTGGAAAACACTTGGTCGAACTTCGGCACGATGAGGAAACTGAGCTGCTTGCCCGTTCCGTCGGTGATCTTGATACTGTTATCCGACACGTGGTTCACGATGCCGGAGACGTTTGCCGAACCGACCGTCGCCGCATTGGCCGGAACGACCAGGAAGCTTCCAAGAAATAGACTGAGCACCAAAAAGGACAGTTTTTTCATATGATGACTTTCCGCGCATGCAGCGCCCCCGATAGAGTAGACAAGCAGCCTGTACCCACCCGCGTGCAATCCTGAACCTCGATTTATGAAGGCTTGCTTGCTTCCAACGCCGATTGGAAGGTAACGTGCGGACGAGACCGGTTCTGGCGCTCCTGGCGCTTGCAATGACGCTCATGATTCAACCGGTGCGGGCGCAAGAGGCAGCGCCGGCCATGCTGCGCATCGCAACGCCGGGCGGCGACGGCAACGCGCAGGCTTGGTACGCGCAAGACACCGGCACCTTCGCGAAATACGGCCTCACCTCGCAGATCGAGGCGATCCGGCGCGGCAGCGGTGCCGCGGTGGCTGCGGCGGTAACCGGCGGGACGGTCGATATCGGCGAAGGCGACATCGTCGCCGTCGCCGCCGCGCGCGAACACGGGATCCCGCTCACGCTGCTCGCGCCGTCGTTTCTCTTCCGCAGCGCCGAGCCGATCGCCGCGCTCGTCGTCGCCAAAGCCTCGCCGGTAAAGAGCGCAAAGGATCTTAACGGCAGCGTGATCGCCGTGCCGTCCCTCGAAGGCCCGGCTAAATTGGCAACGCAGAAGTGGCTCCAGCAACACGGTGCGGACATCGCGACGATCAAGTTCGTCGAGCTCTCGCCGGCCAATATGGCGGCGTCGGTCGCGCAAGGGACGATTGCGGCGGCAAGCCTCAACGAACCGTATCTGGCGCCGGCGCTCGAACGCGTGCGTGAAATCGGCTATCCGTACGACGCGTTCGGCAAAACCGTGCAGGTCTCGGCCTGGTTTGCCCGCGAGGATTGGGTGAAGGCGCATCCCGACCTCGCGGCGCGATTCGCGCGCGCGATGCGCGAAACGGCGATCTGGGCGAACGATCCGAAAAACCACCCGCAATCCGGCGCGATCTTGGCGCGTTACGACGCCTTCCCCGCCGATCAAATCGGGCACATGCGCCGCGCGGCCTTCGGCGAACGGTTCGATGTATCGCTGATGCAGCCGCTGCTCGATAGCGCCGTGCAGCAGAAGTCGATCCCCAGCCCCATCGACGCGAAAGATCTGATCAGTTCTTCGGCGGCGGTGAAGTAGTGCAGCCCGATACCGAAAAATTTCGCCTCCGCACGTTCGTCGAGACGCTGCGCCGTATCGGCGAGCTCGAACAAATCGACGAACCCGTCGCGCTAGCCGAACTCAGTCTGCGCATCGAAGCATCGACGACCGCCAAACTGTTCACCTGCGTCGGGCCGCAGAAGTATCACATTGCCGCCGGCGTTGCGGCGGGCCGCAAGCGCCTGGCGGCGGCGTTCGGCGTGGCCGAGCGCGAAGCGGTGCACGAGTACATGCGCCGCCTGGGCACGCCGCAGCCCGTGGTAGAGGTTCCCTCGGCCGATGCGCCCGTGCACGCCGTCGTCGTCACCGGCGAGGACATCGATCTCAACACGCTCCCGTTTCATCTCCAGCATGAGTTCGACGGCGGCGTCTACATTTCGACCGGGATCGACTTCAGCGTCGACCCCGCGACCGGCCGGCGGAACATCGGCTGCCGCCGCCTGATGTTGCGCGGCCGCGATACGATGCAAGCGAACCTCACGTCCGAATCCGATCTCAAGCGCGCGTATACCGCCAGCGTACAACGCGGCGAGCGTTACCCGGTGACCTTCGTCATCGGCTCGAGCCCGCTGGATTTTCTCGCCGCGACACAGCGCCAGCCGGTCGACGAATTCGACCTGCTCGCGGCGATTCGCGGCGAGCCGACGGCGATGGTACGCGGTATCACGAACGGTATTCCGGTTCCGGCGGACGCCGAGTTGACCATCGAGGGCTACTTCGATGAACTGGGCTATCGCGAGATCGAAGGCCCGTACGGCGAATTCTACGGCTTCTATGGGCCGCCGCACACCGATCCGGTTTTCCACGTCACCGCGATCACGCACCGGCACGACGTGCTGCACCACACGCTGCAGCACAGCGGCAAACTGATCGCGCGCGCCGACGGCTCGAACCTTGCCGCGCTCAGCACCGAGGTATCGGTGTGGCGCGCCCTGCGCGCCGCCCGCATCGAACCGGTCGCCGTCCATGCCGCGCCGGCATCCAACGGACGCCCGCACGTGCGCGTTGCCCTACGCGAGCCGCGACCGGGCCAAGCGCGCGCCGTCATCTCCGCGCTCTTCGCGCTGCCCGTCGTCAAACAAGTGGTCGTCGTCGATGAAGACGTCGACGTGTGCAACGACGACGAGGTGCTGTGGGCGATGAACGCTCGCTTCCGCGCCGACCGCGACCTGATCGTCACGCCGGGGCTGCCGGCAAATTACGCCGATCCGATGGCCGAGGACCGCACGATCGCCAAGGTCGGCTTCGACTGCACGAAGGCCGCGCCGGCCGATCGGCCGATCGACGAAGTGCGCGCGTTCTCCGTGCCGCTCGCACCGCAGCGGCGCAGCGCGAGCGTGCGCGAAGCGCTGGCTTCGGGTCCGCGCTTCTTCTCCGAACTGCTCGTTGCACTCGGCAGCAGCGACGGGCGCGAAATCGCGATGGAGCTGCAGACCTTACGCGAAGCCGGCGAACTCGAGCGCATGCCCAGCGGCGCGTGGTACCTGCGCTAGCCGGGCGTCTTCAGTCCGTCGAGCACGTGAATCGCGCGGTCGAACGATAGTTCGGAGACCGGTCCGTCGTAGGCATCGCGGCCTTTCATCGTATAGCCGTGCGCGACGCCGGGATAGACGAAGGTTTCCGCGCGCGGGTTGGGCTTGAGCGCCGCCTGCACGGCTTCAACGACGTCCATCGGTACCGACGCGTCGGCGCCGCCGAAATGGAAACTGGCCGGACACTTCACCGCGGCAGCGGCTTCGAGTTCGAGCCCCAGCTTCGATGGATGAAACGCCACCACGGCATCGGCGGCTAAGTACGCGCCGGCGAGCAGCGTATATCGTCCGCCGAAGCAGTAGCCGGCGAGCGCCCACTTCCCGTTGCTCTCCGGCAAGCCGCGCACGTAATCGCGCACCGCGGCGATATCGCTCTGCCCGAGGTCGCGATCGAATTGCCCATTGCGTTCCGTTGCCTTAGCGCGTTCTTCGGGCACGTCGAGCCGCATCGGGCCGGGAATCGTGCGCCAGAAAAAATCGGGCACGACGGTGATGAAGCCGCGCTGTGCGTAGCGATCGGCCCATTCGCGCGCGCCCGCGTCGAGGCCGGAGACCGCGGCAACGAGTACCACCGCGGGCGCCGGCAGCTTCGCCGGCAGCGTGATGTAGGCGGGAATTGCGCCGCCGTCGGCACTCGGAATCGTGATCTCACTCGTCGCGCTTGGCATGCTGCCCAAATTCGCCGCTGCGTGGCCCGTCCCTTACCGCGAAACCTCTGCCGCACTGCCACGTACGTAGGGTATGCACCATTCAATAACGCGTAAACGCCTTCTCTCATTCGCTGCCGCCGGCGCACTCGCGTTGTGCGCCGCGTTCACAACCACGACGCCGAGTTTTGCGGCCGGCGGACAATCCGGGACGATCACCGGCGCCGTTGCCGACGCGAGCGGCGCGCCCGTTGCCGGCGCGGATATTTTGCTAAGCGCACCCACGGGCCGGTATCACGCGCATACCGACCGGCGCGGAAAGTTCACCGTGATCGGCGTTCTCGCCGTCACCTACACCCTGAGCGTGCAGCAGAACGGCATCGTCAAAGCCACGCAGCCCGGTATTGCCGTCGATGGCGATCAGACGGTCGACGTCGGAACGATCTCGCTGCCGGCGTCGTGATGACAGCCGTGGTCCATCGGGTGCTGCGCGTCGAGCCGCCACAGGTAGAGGGCTAGCGCGCCGAATCCGACGTTCAGCCAAAACGTGTAGTTGAACGAGAACGTCGTCATGTCGTGCACGATGTTCGGGTTCGGCGTGGGTACGAGATGGAGCACCGAGAACGCGCCGTCCATGATCATCGCCGAGACCGCCATCGTCACGAAGAAAATGGCGAACATGTAGAGCATCATGCGCACGCCGTAGTACTTGCGGTAGATGTCGAGCAGCGGCAGCACGATGAGGTCGGCGTACAGAAACGCGAGCACGCCGCCGAACGAAATGCCGCTGGTCCAAAGAATCGCCGCGAGCGGAACGTTGCCGATCGAACATACGAACGAAACGACGGCAATCAGCGGCCCGACGACGGCGTTCTCAACCAGCTGCACGGCCGGCGGGGCGCCTTGCAGAAAGAGCACCTTCCACGCACCGTTCGGCACGAGCGCGCCGAGGAAGCCGGCGATAACGAACCCGCCGATCAAATCTTTCCAGAGCATCGAGAAATCCATCGCCGCGTTCTGCGCGATCGCCACGTGCGTTTCGGGCCGGCGCAGCCGCTCGAAGAACGTTCCCTCGGCGGCTTCCATCGAGCCGTGATCGTGGCCGCCGGCTTCATCCACGTGCCGGCGCGCTTCCTCGATCAGTTTCTTCGGATAGGTCAAGCGCACGAGCAGCGTCATGATCGCAATCAAAACGAGGCCGCCGATCCACTCTGCAGCGGTGAACTGCCAACCCATCAGCACCCACAGGATGACGCCGAGTTCGAGCACGAGGTTCGTCGAGGAAAATAAGAACGCGAGGCTCGGAACGAGCGCAGCGCCCTTCTTGAAGAGCGTCTTGCTCATCGCGGCGGCGGCATACGAACACGACGAACTCGCCGCGCCGAATCCGGTCGCAAGCGCGATCTCGCGAATCCCGTCGCGGCCGAGAACAGCCTGCATGCGTTCCTTGGAAACGAGCGCCTGAACCATGCCTGAGAGCGTAAAGCCGAGGATGAGACTCCACGCAACCTGCCACATCATGCCCACTGCGAGCAAGAGCGCCTCACCGATCTTTGCCAACAGCATCAGACGAGTTCCCGATGGAAGTTCAGCGTCTCCATCAGTTCGGCGACAGCCGCGTCGGCCTCACCGGCCTTCACCGCATCCACGAAGCAGTGCGAGAAATGGTTCTCGAGCAAAATCCGCGCGACTTTGTCGAGGCTCGCCCGCGCAGCCGAAATCTGCTTGATGACATCCACGCAATATTCGTCGGCTTCAACCATCCGGTAAATCCCGTCGGTCACGCCCCGCACGGTCTTCAGCCGATTGAGAACGTCGGCCTTACGCTCGGTATCGAGGCTCGAGCTCTTGGCGGGCACAGATTTCTTCGGCATGATCCAACTCTAGCACACCCCCACCCGGGGTGTCTATTTCGACCCAAGGCCGTGCGGCGATCGGAGCCAATGATCTCCGCAAAAAAGCGGTGATCGTGGTATACTATCTCCGCAATGATACGGGGATTCTTGTGGGAACGGGACGATTGGCCGGAGCTGCGCTTCGACCCGGCTCGCCTATCCCGATTGCTCGTCGCCGTAGCCGGTACCGAAGGGCGCGTCGCGGGAGCCCTCGCCGCGCTCGCCACGGGGGAACGTGACGCACTGGCACGTGAGGCTCTGGTCTCAACGGCGCTCGACACATCGGAGATCGAGGGCGAGCGGATCCGTCCTGAGAGCATTCGAGCCTCGCTCACGCGCCGGCTCGCTCTCAGACGTGCGGATGGATCCGACCCTGCCGCGGACGGAGTGGTCTCGCTCTCCGTCGATGCAATCCGAAACGCCGCGGCGCCGCTAACGCGCGAGCGCCTCTTTGCCTGGCATCGGGAACTGCTCGCATCGGCACCACGCGGTATCGCCGTCGGCGCTTGGAGGCCAAACAGCGACGACCCCATGCAAGTCGTGTCTGGGCCGCCCGGCGCGCGCATCATTCACTTTGAGGCTCCTCCGGCTGCGCGCGTCGGTTCCGAAATGAACGCCTACGTCGCCTGGATCGAGTCGACGGCGGCCGCAGCGCTTCCGCCCGTGGCCCTTGCAGCGATCGCCCATTTCCGGTTTCTAACCATTCATCCGTTCGCAGACGGAAACGGCCGGATTGGCCGGGCAATCGCCGATCTCGTTCTCACGCGCGCACAGCCGGACGCGGCGCAGTACGTTTCGCTATCGCGTCAGATCCTCACGGAGCGCCCCGCCTATTATGAAACGCTCGAGCGAACGCAACGCGGAGACGTCAATGTAACGGCGTGGGTCGAATGGTTCGCACAGTGCTACGAACGAGCCGCAGAGCATACTCTCGCCGCAATCGAGGAGCTCACGCGAGCGAGCCGCTTCTGGCGCGACCATGCCGGCGTCGAATTGAACGCACGTCAACGCAAGGTGCTCGAGCGCTATCTTTCCGGCTCATTCGATGGCTGGATCAACACGACGAAGTACGCGGCACTCGCCAAAACATCGGCCGACACCGCGTTGCGAGATATCGCCGACCTCGTTGCGAAGAACATCCTCGCTGCAAACGACGGCCGAGCACGCAAAACGAGTTATCGTCTTCGCTGAGACGCCGTCAGCCGGCCGACTTGGACATCGCCGTAATTGCGTCGCGCGCCGCGTTCACCACTTCGGCGTCGTCCGCCGAGAGCGCCGATTCGTACTGCGTGTGCGCTTGAGCGACTTTCCCTTGCGCGCGATAGGTCGACCCAAGGAGAAAATGCAGCCGGCCGTTGCCCGGCGCGGCGACGAGACCCGCGAGAAGCGTTGCTTCGGCCTGCGCGTAGCTATGCCGCGTCGCATAATCATAGCCCAGGTTGATGTAGCCCTCCGGCCGCAACGGGTCGCCGGCGATCGCCTTGCGATAGCAGAGCGCCGCCGCGTCGGGATTACCGGTTGCATCTTCGAGATACCCCATGTCGATGAGCGCTTCGACGCCGTTGGGTTGTCCCGCCAGCGCACGATCGAGCAGCGAGCGCGCTTGCGCGTAGTCACCCGAACGCAAGAACGTCCACGCGTACAGCGTTAGCCCGGCATAATCGTTCGGTTCGTTCCGCAAACACTGTTGCAGGTCG
>Ga0182013_10000164_pt1 | contig 84266 bp, 86 predicted proteins | sample 612S2MmetaG_FD_120487 | JGI IMG/M metagenome (GOLD analysis project Ga0182013, IMG submission 120487) | Permafrost microbial communities from Stordalen Mire, Sweden - 612S2M metaG | ecosystem: Environmental > Terrestrial > Soil > Wetlands > Permafrost | place: Sweden: Stordalen | collected... | reverse complement strand
GAGAATTCGATTTCAGTCGAGACCTTGAATTTTCTAAAGGACTGGCTGGCTTTCCACATTCACGGCACTGATAAGAGATACTCGGACCATCTGAACGCTGCCGGGATTCGATAGTCGAGACGAAAGCGCAAAGAGCAGAGCACAACTGGGACTCAGTTGACGCTAACTTCGCTGCCAAGCAAGGGCCTGAGGTGTTCGAAAAAAAGCTTGTGAGGTGAGGATGCCAGACGCTTCTTATGAGTCTAACTATACGAAAAGAACCTCGCTGGCATCCTTTAAAGCCGAGGAGCGATTCCGGCTTGCCTTCGAATGTGCCAACGAAGGCAGAGGAATGGCAGATCTTAATGGGAACATATTCGAAGCGAACAAAGCGCTAGCCGATCTGTTTGGATTCACTGAGAAAAAACTCAGGAAGATGAACCTGGTGGATCTTTGGGCGCCGGAAGATCGCCCGCGGGCGATAGACGAGCTTAAATACGAAATAACCGGGGCCGGGTTCAAGACCGTTTTCGAAGGTCGTTACCTGAACAGCCTTGGAGGATTTCTCTTTGCTGAAGTTACACGCGGACTGGTCCGAAGCCGCACCGGCAAGCCGGTATATTTCGCCTTCAGCGTCCGGGACATTACGGAGATCAGACTGTTGCAGGCCAGGTTAGAGGAACAGGCTTCCACAGACTCCTTAACCGGCGCGACCTGCCGAAGTCGTTTTGAGGAGAGAGCCCAGTCAGAGATATTGAGGTCCGATCGTTTTGGAGAAGAGCTTTCGCTCGTAATTATCGATTTGGACCGATTCAAATCAGTGAACGATTCCTTCGGCCATGGAGCGGGCGATCGGGTTCTGAGGGGATTCTGCGATATTGCTCGCGGCCGCTTGCGCTCCATGGATATATTGGGTCGATGGGGAGGCGAGGAGTTCGTAGCTCTCTTGCCGGGAACTGGACTTGGCGGGGCTTACGCGGTTGCGGATCGACTGCGGAGAGAGCTTGAAGTTTTTCGATTTGACGACGGCCTTCAGGTTACTGCGAGCATGGGAGTAGCCAGTCACAGGAGCGAGGAAGACCTTACATCATTGATTGCACGAGCGGATGCCTGCCTATATAGCGCTAAGAACAGCGGCCGAAACAGAGTCATAATAGACGCGGAAGACGCCAAAGATGAAGCCGGCTTGAAGAACACAAATGGGCGATTGATCACTTTGCACTGGAGGCCGTCCTATCGGTGTGGACAGCCAATCATCGATGCTGAACACGAGCACTTGTTCCGCTTGGGCAATCAAATCATTGGCGCTATGGCAGAAGGCGTCGGAGGCGCCGGATTGCTCCCCCTGGTTCAGAATCTCATTTCGCACATCAGCACTCATCTTGACCATGAAACAGAGATTCTTAAGGCCGTTGGGTTTCCTGAATCACGAGATCACGAAGACAATCACTGCAAACTTGCGAATCGTGCCGCCCAAATGGCAAGCCTCTATGAACGGGGTAAGGGTTCAGAAGTGGATCTACTTCAATTCCTGATCTACGATATCGTTTCAACCCACTTTCTAGGCGAGGACAGAAAGTTCTTTCCCTGGTTTCAGTCTGAACGGCGAGAACTTCCTGCGCAATGCTGACGGCCGGTCACACGCTGCGCACGAAGTGCTGCATCTCGAATGGAATCTCCAGCGAGAGCTCGACGAAGCCAGCGTATACGCCCTTTTCGTACCAAGGCGACTGGTAGATCAGCTTCTTAATGCCCTTTTTCTCGATCGTATAAATGTTGGGGCGCCCGGCGGCGAGCAGTGTCTTCAATTTAGCGAGCGCGGGCTCGGGGTGGCAGCCAAAGAGGCTTGATCCAATAAGCGCGGCGCCGCCGTCACTCTCAAAAGTCCGCACCGATTTGTCGTTCATCGCCAGGATGACTCCATCGCGGTCGCAGACGGTCACCGCCCCGGGAAACTCCTGAACCCACGCAAAAGCCTCTTGATTCGTCATTGCATCGCCTTACAGATTTCTCTGCCGAGTCGAAAAGAAAAACTCCCAGCACACTGGCATTGTACTCAAGCGAGAGGAAGAACTCTAGCTCATGGAAGGTTGCCATCTTGCGAGGGCTGCGATGAATTCGTCAGTTTTGGGAGAATCTCAAAGGCCTGGCTGCGACTGCGTGCATATTGAAAAATGTCGGCCGCAGCTGAGGATGCAGATATCGAATGGACACGGCGTTTGGGGAGAAGTTTTCCTATTCCTTATCAGGTTGCAGGAGTATTGAGTGGTTCAAATCATTTTATGAACTCCGATTCCAGAGCATAATCCTCAGAATTCAGGGTTTCAAAGCGATTATGAGAAAAAGCTTCATTCGGCCTTATTTGAAAGCCCACGCGCTCTCTGAAGTCGCACAGTGGGCATCATTCTTTGCACTTTCAAATTTGTCTCTCATCGGCGGGCGACCATGGCAGCTGAATTAACTGTTACTGATTCTGAATTGAAACGAAAGTCGAATCGAATCAGGGGTTAACCTGTTTGGCAGGTTGCGTGCTCATATGGCACGTGCAGGAAGCGCTAATTGGATTTATGAGCAACGGATACAAGAACTACGGAAGATCCGGGGGCACAGTCTTTAGAAGTCAACTCAGGGGACGGAACCGCGGGTGATGTATCCCTGTATGACGGAAGCTAGTTTGAGGCAAGCGATAAGTGCTTGAACCTAAGGCGGAAATGCACCATGACCGAACGGGCGAGGTAAGGAATTCAGCCCGTGCCGAAGGATGATTGATGTGAGCAGCCAACAACCAACTCCGAATTATTCATCCGAGGACCATGGGTGGGTGGAGCCACGCCAACACTTCGCACATAACCAAACGAGGAAATCGTTCCTCAGTTGGAATGTGGTCGCCGGCGACTTCTCTTTCCCGAGCCTCGCAAACCGGATGTCGAAGCTCACACCAAATTCCGGTTCGGGCCTTTGGATCAAGCCGTTCAAGGGATTTCCGTCTACAAACGAGAGCTTGCCGCTCGATTTTGTCTATTTGGACGCCAACCACCGAGTTATTGACTTAGTCAGCTCGTTTTCGCACTCCCATCCTTCTCCTTCTCGCCAGCCAGCTGCGAGCGTTTTGGCGCTACCTTCGGCTGTAATTTCTTCGTCCAATACACATCATGGAGACTTACTCATTGTCTGTGCCGCTGACGAATTCATGAGCCTCCAAGGCCGGAATGCGGGCGCCAATAGCCCCATTCTCGACATTGTCAGCGCAGATGGGGATTCAGGCCGACCCAGTGGAAAGGTGCTACTATTTCCTGATTTTGAACAGTCGCAACTCAATAATCCGTCAGAGGAAGCTTCGCATTTCATCTCGCCTGCGCCAATCGAAAGCGTTCAAGCGAAAGAGCGCGCAAATATTTCTAAACCGCTCGGAAGCCGTCTGGCGCGCTGGTTGTATCCGAGCCTTTTGAATCGGCGAAAGGAACTGGATCGGAGAAAGGCTCTCCGGAAATCGGTGGATCACCTGGTGGCGTCTTTTTGGACGGGTGGAGCTCCGACGGTGGATGCAGTTCGGGATGTTAGTTCGGCAGGATTGTATGTTGTCACCGCGGAACGGTGGTACCTCGGTACCGTGATCAGGATGACACTTACAAAGGCCGACCCGATGAGGTCGGGCGCTCAGATGTCAATCTGCGTGGTTGCAGAGGCGATTCGCTGGGGCAATGACGGTGTGGGACTCCGCTTTGTCGCTGAGAATACTCGACGGAAGAACCGGGGACAACACCAACCCCTGGATGGCGCTGATCGAGGACAACTTGACCAATTTCTGGAGGGGATTGTTACGTAGCGAAGAACAGACGGGACACGATCAATGCCAGGCTGAGTGCCGCTGTCGAATCAAGCGCTTCTGGACCGCCTGGACGAGCAAGAAAATAGAAATTAAATGCGCGTTACGGTCGAGTGACCGGCAATGCGGCAGGAATCCTCAACTGCTGCCAAAAGTCTTATGCACTCGTCGAGAGAATGAGTTTTATGCGGGGGTCGAAACTTCCGTCTTCTTCCGGGATGAGTGTTCCCTCAGGGGCCAAAAGCCCGCCAGTGTTTTGCGTATTTGCGGCAGTCAGGGCTAAAGCCCTGACCTACCAGTCGTGCCTTCACACAAAGCGCGTTTATTCTGCCCGGCACAATTTGGATTTTTGAAAGACGCTCGGCGCATTGCGCAGAGGAAGACGGTGAAAGCGACTGAAAGTGATGAAGTGAAGAGCTTCCGCTTTCTGGAACCGTTTCAGACCATACGGCATGGCCCCATCATAGCTCGCTACGCGCCTGGCTACCTGATCTTTGATCGCGGAACTCAGTTCAATGAAGAAGTGATCGAGACAGTGAAGACTTTCGGCATCAAACCGAAGCGAACCAGCTTCCGAAGTCCGTGGCAGAACGGCGTAGCCGAGCGTTGGGTCGGCAATTGCTGCCGCGATCTGCTCGACCACGTGATCGTTCTCAATGAACGGCATCTGAAACGCCTGATGAACGAATACGTTCATTATTACCACGACGACCGGACGCATCTTGCGCTGGCGAAGGAAACGCCTGCTGGTCGTGAGACAGAAGCGAATTCTGGTGCAAGTAGCAAAGTCATTGCGATGCCAAGGCTCGGCGGTTTGCATCATCGTTACGACCTGGCCGCATGAGTCGTTAACGCGAAGATTTCTCCTCAAGGTTGAAGATGAACTGCGGGAGAGGTGCGCCTGCCGACCTTTCTTCGCTAACTCGGCTCTGTCCTGCTGACAGTTCGATGTCACCGAACATCCCTCTCCACAGTCAAAGTTTCCATCCAAAAAGACCTCACCGCTCAGAACCAAGCCTCCTTTATGCCCGGATGGAGTTTTGGCGAGGGACAGCCGGGAACGGCTTCGTCTGGTCCATGGATTCCTCCGCTTTTGTGGCCGCGCACAGCGGTTTTCAGCTAAGGGCAGGAAAATCATCAAGTTACCCGACAGCAACCGGCGCGTGTTTATAGAATAGATCGGATTACACCACTTTTACTTTTAGTCGCTTGTTTTCTTATGGTTCGCGCTCGGTAACCTGTAAACGCCTTATTTTTAGAGAGTTTTCCTTTTAGCTGCCTGATTATAAAGTGGTTCCCGCACAGTAACCGAAGGTTGCTGTGCAGCTCCCTTTTAGGGGTGACGTGTCCCCCTAATTCCGATGCGGAGCAGCGCGGGCTTTGGCCGGTCGTGCGATGATGCCGGACGGAGCCGCAGACGCTAGCAAGCCGCCCCGGAGGACGGCTGGTTTGCTGGAAACGGAGAATCGGGGTTCATGGTCCCCCATCCTTGAATCAAAGATGGGGCATGAAGCTCGTTATTCGTATCCTTGTTTGACAACAATCAGGTGCGGATTGGCAACATTCAGAGGCGTGCCATCCTTGGTAAATTTCACCTTTACTATATACTTCTTGCCAGCCTCTCCAGAAAAACTTCCGAGGAATTTGAAAATGTACTGATCTGTATATTTATCATCGGCCTTTGTGGTACTCGATCCACTCGATACGATATGGTTCCCATCCCAGACAGTCCAATCCGCTCGAAGCAGCGGATCATTACTGCTGCAATCTTTCGATTCAAGCGGCCCCGAAGTGACCCCCATCATGCACTGCATCTGCCTAAGCGGAAAAGGTTTCTCTACCTGAATCATGATCCAATACCAGCGCGAGGCAACAGGAAACTCAGGTGTCTGGACAGTTCCAACCGCGAGCGATATAGGCATATCCACATCGGAATGTCTATACGGGTGCTCTTTTTGACCTCCAGCGAAAACACCGTGGACGAAAAATAACGAGCCTATCGCTCCGATTGTTGCTCCAAGCCACTCGCGTCTGGGTATCCATTTCATACATCAACTCCTCTTCGTTTAGTTTGCGCAGTGTCATTTGAATGAGTTCATTGCGAAGCGCGTACATGCAATATCTCATCGTGTAGAACGGCTGGAATGTTTGTATGGGGGACACCCCGTAGATTACCGGCATGAAGGAAGCTCTCTACCGCACCCGCACAATTTCTGAATATCAGGTTATACCTGCCGCCGTTAGTAACTCGAGCATCGATTGCCGATTGAATCGCTTTAGCTTGCGCAGCAGTAATTGGGATATGTGTATAATTGTGCTGCGGCAGGTGGCCCCGGTCTCAAGAGGAATTCTATCAAGTTGTGGGTGCCCCAGGTCCCTCGCACTTGGGGACCGGGGAGTGGGAGTCGTATAGCCGATTGCGCATCCATTCACTGATAACGGATGTGCTCGCCTTTCATCCGCTGCGAGAACACTCCAACCGGAGGCGGTTTGGGCTGCGTGGCGCTTCCCTCCCCGGTCCCCAAAAGCGAGGGACCGGGGGCACCCTCAGTGTTGTTTGGAATGGTCACCGGGACCGGGGCCACCCGCCGTCGTAGACGTAGCCGGTCATCACCGTCATGCCGGCGACGGGCGTCGAGGCCACCGCGCATATCTGTCCGTCGCCGTCGTAGAGGTACTGGTTGGTGCCGTCGTTGAGCACATCGCCGCTGGCATCGTAACAAATCATGGTCACCGAACGCCTCTCGCCACAGTCGAATTCCCATTCAAAAAGGCGCCACGGCTCAATGCCAAGCCTCTTTTACGCCCGGATGGAATTTTGGCGAGTGACAGCACAACACCAACCCGCCGTTCGACTATTTTATATCAGTACATCCAGCAGCACAAACCAGAGCCATCTGACGTTGACCTCTATGGCTTTCTAACAAAGCGTGCAGATATAGGTCAGGGGCTCTCATGTACAGTTCATGAAGAAGATCACAGAACCAGTCTTGCTCACCTTCGCTAAGTGGCGATTCATAGTTTGCAGCAATTGAAAATAGAATTGGGTACGACTTGGGATGCTTAGGTGCGTTGTCATATACCGCTTTGTAATAACCCTCATAAAGAGCTACCAGCTCTTTGTGCCCTGTGGTCGGATTCAGAATCGTGAGTTGATATAACTCCCGGATTTGTTCAGCAGAATCAGGCAGAACAGCAAAGAGATCGAGTTCAGTAGAACGATTCAGGTGATATTCCTGGAATGCCCGTGCAACTCGATCTGTGTACAGCTTCTGACTTCTATTGAAAGCAGCCGTAAGCGCGGACTCGTCTTTGGACCTCAGTATTTGAAGGACTTCATCTGCTGTGACCGTAGAAGACCGCTTCTCTTGAGCGTGGCATGGTACACACAATAGGGCTACGCCGCAGAAAATACCAAGTAATTGGCGACAGGTTTTGTTCATTTTCCCCCTGACATTCATGATCCTCCATCTGAAGCCCTACTTTTTCAAATTCTGCAGGACCTACTTTCTAAAGATTTCCCACTTTTCAGTTCCAAGCAGTCTTACTTCTAATCACATCTGCCTGGGATGGTTTAGGCTGCTCATCCTTTGCTTTGGCAGCGGCTTTGGCCTTAGCTGCAGCAATGGCTTTTACCCGTGCATCTTTGCGATTTTTCCACGCATCCACATTTGCCTGGTTATTCTTCACTTGCAACGTTGTCACCGGGTCATTCGGCGCAGTCGACTTAATTTGGTCCATTGCAGCGTCTGTTGTTCTGACGCATCCGTGCGTTACATGTGTCGTATCATCATCTTGGCCGGAATGAACTCCCGCTCCAGACATTGTATTACCGGACGCTCCAATCATACCGTCGACATGGATAATACCGTCGGATCCGTAACTATTCTCTCCTGCGTGACCCCATCCACTTCCCGAAGCATCAGAGCTGCGTACGTCATATGTACCGTCCTGCGCAGGCCCGTTCGTATATTGTCCATTATTATACTGAATGGCTACATTGTTATGCGCATCCCAATGACCAATTTCTTCCCCTTCACTGCTGTATAGTGTTATGGTGTGGGTGTCGTCATCATAGACCAGATAGGAATGCCCGTCTGCATCAACGCCACCCAACGGGTTGTTCATCAAGTATGCGTACAGGTTGAGGCTTTGCGGATCAGCAAAAACTGCATACGGCACTGGATCACTCTTTGCACTCCAGTCGGGCGACATGAACCGGCCCATGCTGGAAGCGTAGTACCTTGCCCCGAAGTAGTCGTTTCCAGATTCGGTATCGCGTTCTTTGCCGGTAGAACCGGATGGTGAAAAACGTGTTGTGGTTGCACAAACGGCGGCGATCGTCATAGATGTGGAACTCTCCGTCGTAGATCAATTCCCGGTCTCAAAAGCGAGACCTGGGCCACCCACCCGCCTTAGTGATAATGGAATACAAATTCCGCGCTCTGCGTGAAGTCCAGATAATACAGACGGTAGCCGCCCGTATTGTACCCATTTATCGAAAACAACAACTCCGATTTTCCGCTATTGTCATAGTCCCCAGCGTCAACCAGCCACATATTCGTGCCAAGAAACCTCGCTTCTCCTGCTGGAGTAATAACGTACCATTGGCCATCAAACTCGCCCTGAGATCCCTGCTGCCCGTCGCATGCATTGCCCGTCAAATTCAGTTCAATGAGGGACCACTCATTCTTCGACGAATAGGCTTTCGCTAAATGGATGTCTTCATCTTGATAATTCCAAGGCCTTGGAATGTTCTCCTCTGGAGTTCTGCAGTTTGAGGCTTTAGGGAACTTATTCCGAAATTTCTCACGGGCTGCGGCGACCATCCTAGGCGACAGCTGAGCGGGTTTCCAACCTTCGGGGTCAGTGAAATTTGACTGCGATACAGCAACAAGGGGACGATAGACTGGCGTGGAACGAAAGCCCGAGTAATCAGCCGATTTCCTACCAACAGTCGGAATATGATTGTGGCTCGTAATTTGCTCGATCCCAATCTCGGAATAAAACTTGAAATGTGACGGGGTACGAGATGTGATAGTACCCAAGTTTCTTCCATCAAATGCGATGGTCCAGGTCATTTCCTTTGGGTAAGAGGTTGGGAGAGTCTGCAGATCGAGATAGCTCTTAGTCTTGGTAGGAAGAGCTTGCCAGAGATCACCATTCTTTCTGAAAACAGCGCGGACAGCCCGAAAGTCATTCTCGCCCGAGTATTCCCCAGGAAGGTTCTCCAGTACACCCAAGATCACATTGGTTTGTGGTTCGTTAATACCTGTCAATTTCTGCGCTGCGATCTGTCTGATCGCCACAACGCCAAAGATAAACAAGCAGATTTGAATAGAGAATCTTACCTGAAAGGTCATTGAACAACCTCCAAATCTGTGATGCCGCTCCCTGCGACAGCCTGACGCGTTGAAAGTGGAGAGACGATGCATCCTTCGGACGAGGATAAGGGGGGCTTACTGTCGTTGTTCGCGTGCCACTCGATTCCATCACGGCCAAACATTTCAGTTCCCGCGTTAGGCGAAAGATCAAACATCGGGTTGCCGGCAGAACCGGAGTATGGTGCGCTGATTGTCCAACTACCGCGTGGAATTGGGCCAGCGTTCGCCGCGTCGTCTCTTGTTCCAACGGATTCACTTTCCGGATCATTGACGCCAGCACCATGACCAGAGTACCCAGGCTTTACCGTCTGTATAGTAATACTGTCAATGTTAAGAGTAGTTCCACCCGTGGATTGCTTATATTTCCATATCGGTGTTGATGGTGCCTTCTGATTTCCAGTCGGCGACTTTGGCAAAGGTCCCTTAATTGCTGTCACTGCGGCGTCCACCAGTTTGCCCAAACTATTTTGGACGAGTCCATTAGCCGCGTGGATTGCTGCCATGGCTTGGCACGCGATTCCTTTAGCGTTCGCTCCGCTGCAATCCCAATGACCATCCGCATCTACCCGTGACATCGGGTTATTCCGCACGTATGCGTACAGGTTGAGGCTTTGCGGATCAGCAAAAACTGCATACGGCACTGGATCACTCTTTGCACTCCAGTCGGGCGACATGAACCGGCCCATGCTGCTTGCGTAGTATCTCGCCTCGAAGTAGTCGTTGCCAGATTCGGAGTCACGTTCTTTGCCGGTGAAGTGGTGTTCGGTGGGGGTAATGGTTGAGCCAGTACAACTCAGGCGGTCGCCGAAGGGCAGACTGGAGCAGGTTTGCTCCAGCACGCCGGCGTAGTCGGTTTGGGCGCGGCGCGTGCCGAGAGGATCGTTGAAGTAGAAGTGCAGGCCGTAGGTCGTCACGACGGTCGGGTTTCCCGATACGGTTTCCGTTGTGCTGCCGCCGTCGTAGGTACCGAGCAGCTTGCCGCCCGCCCAGATATTGGTGTGCTGCCAGACCAGGCCGCCGGTTTCTCCGCTGCTGGTGGTGCCGCCCACGCCCATCTCGGTGACCTGCTCGCCGCCGAGGCCGAGGATGTAATCATTGGTGGTCTGAAAGCCGCTGACGGTCGGATCACAACTCCACTTCGAGATGCTGCCCTTGGCCACTCGGGTTCCGCTGGCATCATAGAGGTAGCCGGTCATCACCGTCATGCCGGGCATGGGAGTGCTCGCCACGGCGCAGATTTGGCCGTCGCCGTCGTAGAGGTACTGGTTCTGGCCGTCGTTGAGCACGTTGCCCGCCGTGTCGTAGGGGAAGCTGGTTCCTGCCGCATTCACGCTGGTCCAGGTCACCTGATTGTTGCCATTATATGTCGCCGTCGGCGCAAGGGTTGGCGGGATGGTGGGCGCCGGGCAGGCTGCGGGTTGATAGCTCTTCGCTGTCCGGTTGCCGAAGGAGTCGTAGGACCAGCAGCCGGCCATGGAATTTGTGTAGCTAAGCAGGAACGAGTGCGCCGAAGTTCGTGGTCTCCCACTCTTCCGCAAGAAACGCGGAAAGGATGGGGAACCCGGCTCCCGGCCAGTTCCGCAACGGACTCGACTGTCTCCCTGGCGCCCGGCGCATCGAGCAGAGGAAGACGGTGAAAGCGACTGAAAGTGATGAAGTGAAGAGCTTCCGCTTTCTGGAACCGTTTCAGACCGTACGGCATGGCCCCATCATGGCTCGCTACGACCCGGTCATCGCGATGAGACTGCGATGAACGGGACACAGTTCTGGTTACTGGGATGATCGGGCCACCTGCCTGGTTACCAGGGCAGCGGCTGGCCGAGGTGGAAGAAGCCGCCGGTGGGGCCGTCGTCGGGCAGAGTGGCCAGAGCGGCGCTGGTTTTGGCTCCCTCACTGAGTTCCATGGTGGCATTCGGGCCGCCCATGCGGGTCTTGACCCAGCCGGGATGGGCGGAGTTGACCTTGATTTTGGTGTCGCGCAGTTCATGTGCAAGGTGGATGGTGAAGGCGTTGAGCGCGGTTTTGGAGGCGTCGTAGGCGAAGGATTTGGCGTCGTAGATGGGCGAGGCTGGATCGGCGTGGAGGGTGAGCGAGGCGAGAATGCTGGAGAGATTGACGATGCGGCCAGACGGACTCTTTTTGAGCAGCGGCAGCAGCGCACGGGTGAGCGCCACTTGGGCAAAAAAGTTGGTTTCGAAGACCTTGTGAAGCAACTCTGGCTGGATGCCAGTAACCGAGTGCTCGACGCCGTTGCCGGGAAAAGCGCCCGTGGCCATACCGGCGTTGTTTACCAGAATGTCGAGCCGGCCGTAGCGCGAGTTGAAGTAATCGTAGGCAGCCTTATGGTCGGATGGATTAGTGATGTCGAACTGAATTACGTCAGCGTCAACGCCCGCGGCGCGGAGTTTGGCGACGGCCTCTTCGCCCTGCGCGAGGTCGCGTGAGCCGATGACGACTTTAACGCCGGCGTCCTTTAATTCGAGGGCGGTTTGGAAGCCGAGTCCGCGGTTTCCGCCGGTGATGAATGCAATTTGTTGAGACATGGGAAAAGCTACTCCTGTGCTGCTTTGGATTCACGCGGCACAGGAGAAGGTGCAGGAAATTGCGGTTACTCGCTTTCGCTGGTTTGCGTGGTGAGATAGCGCTCGTAGCCAAGCTCGGCGATGAGATGCATCTGGGCTTCGAGCCAGTCTACGTGCTCTTCCTCGTCCTTGAGCAGCCGGATAAAAAGATCGCGCGAGCTATTGTCTTTTTCTTCGGCGGCGATCCGCGCGGCCTCGTTGTAAAGCTCGACGGCTCCGAGTTCAAGCTTGAGGTCGGTATCGATCATGGCCTTGACGTTCTTGCCGATGGAGAGGGCGAGCGGCTCCATGCTGGGCGTGCCGTCAAGAAAGAGGATGCGTTCCATCAGCGACTCGGCGTGCTTCATCTCGTCGATGGACTGCTTTTTGATGTACTTCGACAGCCGATCGTAGCCCCAGTTCTCGCACATTTCAGCGTGAACGAAGTACTGGTTGATAGCGGTGAGCTCCTCTCGAAGCGCACGATTCAGTTGCTCGATGACCTTCGGGTTACCCTTCATGCGGGGATTTTACAAGAGGTTGGAACGGCTTGGAAACAAAAAATCGCACAGGTTGAGGGAGGGCGCCGGGGGATTTCGACGACACGGACACCGGAATCGCAAACTGAAACCAAAGGCCGCCGGCGCGGCGAGCGGTATATTTTTGGGATTTTTTCTTTTCTTGGCGTTCAGCCTGCACTTTCCCGGAATTTTCATGGAGAATGGGTGTGTGACCCTGAAAGCTCTGATTGTGTTGCTTGCGCTCTTTTTTGCGCCGTGCCTGGCCTTTGCCCAGTTGTTTACCCAGTCGTTTACCGTGAACGGGCCGTTCGAGCCGGGGCGATACGTGCCGATGGACGGCCATGAGCGCTGGCAGCGCTGGGTGCGCGAAGACGGGCGCTCGCCCGCAATTCATGTGGAATCTTTGGCGACTGCGTTGTACTTGCAGGCCATCCCCGATCCGTCAGCGTGGCCCAGGACTTCAGGCGGCTTTGCGCGGCGGCTGGGTTCGAGCTACGGAAGCAACCTGATCCAGAACACAGTGCAGGAGAGCATGGCCGCGGTAGAGGGCACCGACCCGCGCTACTTTGCCTGCGGCTGCTCGGGATTCTTTCCCCGCTCAGGCCACGCGCTGAAGATGACCTTCCTCACGTACAACCGCAACGGCGACAAGACGCTGGACATTCCACAGCTCTCCGGCGCTTACGGCAGCTCAATGATTGAGGCAATGTGGTGGCCGCATCACTACACTGCGCTGACGCAAGGCGTGCAGACCGGGCATCTGGAAGTTGGATTCATTGCGGCGGAGCATGTGGTGCAGGAGTTTTCTCCGGAGCTGAAGCGGCTGTTTCATCTGCACTTTGGCAAGGATAACGACGCGCGGTAAACACCTCCACGATACAATGCTTTCAATCAAGGAGGTTTTATGCGCAGGATTCTTCTCGCTGTTTTTGCCGTGCTCCTGGCCGCTTCAGTGGCCGTGCCGCTCAAGGCACAAGGCGCGCCGCCGCAGGTGAGCGGCGACCAGCCTTACACCGTCGAGTACTACTACAAGTGCCAGTGGGGCCATCAGGCGGAGTTTTTGCAGCTCTTCCTCAAGAACCACTTCCCGCTGCTCAAAAAGATTCAGGGTACCGGCCGCATTCTTTCAGTCAAGATCGAGTCGCCGACCATCCACACTTCGGAGGAGCTTCGCTGGGACTATCGCGTGACCATTCGCTACAAGAACTCGACAGTGGCCACCACGGCCAACCCCGACGAAGAAGCCTTCATCAAGGAGCTATGGCCGGACCAGGAAACGTACAAGAAGGAAGAACAGCGGCGGTTTGAGATTTTGCTCGGGCACATTGATCTGCCGGTGACGGATATAACGCCTAGGGATTAGGGACGCAGGGACCAGGGACTAACTGGCGGTCGACGTTTGTGTTTTCCCACCCTCGCCGCAAGAACAAGAACGCGGCAAGGATGGGGCACCCAGTTTGGTCTGCTCGGGAAGCTCTTCCCTATTCCCTACTCCCTGTTTTTCCACTGTCGCACGAGGTCTTCTGCGGCTTCGTGCCAGTGGGGAAACTGGAAATCGAATCCCGAGTCGAGCAGACGGCCGGGAACTGCGCAGCAGCTCTGCAGCACCAGCTCCGGCTCAGTGCGCAGAAAGATTGCGCCGAGTTTGATGGCCAGCGAGGGCGCGGGCAGTCCGTTGGGAACATCCCAGGCCCAGCGCAATGCAGCCATGAACTCACGGTTGGGCAGCGGGTTGGGCGCGGCCAGGTTGAATGGGCCGTCAAGCTCTTCGCGCTCAATCAGAAATTCCACGGCGCGCGCGTAGTCCGTTTCGTGAATCCAGGAGACGAACTGGCGTCCGCTGCCCTGCGTGCCGCCCAGGCCGAAGCGGACCAGACGAGACAGCACGGCAAAGGCGCTGCCCGGCGTGGGTTCGAGTACGACCGCGCTGCGCAGGACCACCTTGCGGGTGCGCGGCGTGTCGGCGGCGAAGAATGTGGACTCCCAGTCCCTGGCCACGCGACGGGAAAAATCCCGACGCTGAAGCCATCGATTTGCCGATGGCGCCGTGCCGGCTGCCAGCGCATCCCCGTCCAGTTCGCCGGTCGCTTCATCCAGAGGCAGATCGGCTCCGTTCGCGTCCAGAGCACGCGTGTAAATTGTGGCTGCCGAGGTGTTCATCCATACTCGCGGCGGCGCAGCAAGACCGGCAATCACAGTGCCCAGCAATCGCGTCGAGCGCATTCGCGAATCGTAGATGGCCTGGCGGTTGGTGTGGTCGTAACGGCAATTCACGCTGCGCCCGGCCAGGTTGATGCAGACGTCCGCGCCCTCGAGGTATTCGGTCCATGGGCCGGGATTTTCGCCGTCCCAGTGAACAGAAAGCCAGGGCGCCGTGTATGGGCCGCGGGTCAGCACAGTCACCTGATGCCCGCGCTCGGTAAAGTAGCGCGCCAGCGCCTGGCCCACGTGGCCGCTGCCGCCGGGCAGCACGATGCGCAGCGGGCGAAGAGGGCGCGAGGTCACGTAAGCAATCGTGTCCATGGATACAGCTTACGACTTCGGAACCGTTGTGGTCCGGCTTTAGCGCGTATTCGGTTCTGGTGTTTACTGTCGAATTGGACTGATGTGCTATCCCACCCATTTCGCAAACAACGCGAAATGGATGGGGCACCCAGAATTTTGTTAACACTTAAATTGAAAATGCTTTAGCGCCGCCGCAATCCGAGGATGCTCAGGAAGAAGCTGGCGCAGATAATTTGCACTCCCAGGGTCAGAGAGAAGACGGAAGGCATGACGATGCGCAACATGCGTTCAGCGTCCAAAACGCCGAAGCTCTCTTTCGCCCATCCTGAGACGGCAAAGATCGATCCGCCGATGCCAAACGCCACCAGCAATGCACCAGCAATCAGGCCGACTTCAAGCGTGATGTAGCGAAAGACACGGTTGAGGCGCGCATCTTCAGGCAGCAAGCCTTCAGAGATGGCGAACACCTTGGTGAACACGGCAAAAGATACAAACTGAAAACCGAGCAGCACCGCAACGAACGCATACAGAAGCGTATGCACATCGAACTCAATGCCGTAGACGACGCGCGGCCCCGGCAGGAGCCAGGCGCATCCAGCGAGTCCCAGCAATATGAGAAGAGATCCGGGATAAAGGAAGAGCCAGCGCGGGCTATGCAGAAGCATGAAGCGCAGATGACGCCAGCCATCGCGATACGGAAGCAGATGCGGAGGACGCGAGCGGCCATCGGGACTGAGGGTTGTGGGCACCTCGGTCATCTTCATCCCCATGAGCTTGGCCTTGATGACCATCTCCGAGGCGAACTCCATTCCGGTGGTTCGAAGATCCATCCGCTGAAAAGCGCCTTTGGAAAAGCCGCGCAGGCCGCAATGGAAGTCACCTACTTCGGCGCGAAAGAGAATCTTACCGATGGTGGAGAGAATGGGATTGCCGATGTAGCGATTCTTCCACGGCATCGCGCCCGGCAGGATGCCGCCCTGAAAGCGGTTTCCCATCACCAGGTCGTAACCCTCACGCAGTTTATCGACGAAGGCATCGAGTTTCTCGAAGTCATAACTATCGTCGGAGTCGCCCATGATGCAATATCGGCCGTGTGCAGCCGTGATTGCCCCGTAGAGCGCCGCGCCGTAGCCGCGAATGGGAATAGGAATTACGCGCGCGCCAAGACTGGTCGCAATTTGTTGAGAGCCGTCGGTCGAGCCGTTATCACCGATAACAATTTCGCCGCTGACTCCGGAGCGATCGAGATAACTCTGGGCTTTTCGGATACAGGTTGCGAGAGTCTCCGCCTCGTTCAGGCAGGGCATAACGATGCTGAGTTCCACAGCCATTTATACGTTCCTTGGACTCGATTGAATAAGAGCCGCCGAATGCGGAAGATGCCCGCCACGGTTGAGTATAACAAAGCGCAGCCTGACGAGTTATTGCGAGGAATCGGGCTTCGCGGGACTGAGCGCCGCAGTCCAATCGGCGGGCGAATCGACGATCACATCAGGCGGGTTGGCGGCGAGGCTTTCGGGCGCAAGGCCGAAGGTGCAGCCCACCGACCAGGCGCCGGCATTGCGCGCTGTCTCCACATCCACCTGACTGTCGCCGATCATCACTGTTTCTTCAGGCCTGGCGCCGGCCTCGCTCATCAGAGCCAGCAGTCCTTCCGGATTGGGCTTTTTGGTTGGGAAGCTGTTGCCTCCGTAGATGCTCAGGAAATAGGGCGCGAGCCCGAGGGCGGCGCAGATGTCGCGCGCGGGGCGAACCGGCTTGTTGGTCAGAACGGCCATCGCCATGCCCTTATTTGCGCCTTGTCCGGGGGGCAGTTCATGCAACTGCTTGAGCGCGGCCAACGCCTCAAGAACTCCCTCGTAGGCGTAAGTGTAATCCAGCTTGTGCTCGCGATAGTAGTCGAGGAAGAAAGCGTAGGCCTGGGCGAGCAGTTCCTCATCCGCTGCTGTGCCGGCGGCGGCAAAGGCCCTGCGCACCAGCACCATGGCCCCGTTGCCGATGAAGCTGGCGACTGTTTCATCCAACAGCGGCTCGCGGCCAAATCGAGTCAGAGTGGCGTTCACGCTGTTGCACAAGTCCTGCGCGGAATCGATCAGCGTGCCGTCGAGATCGAAGACCAACAGTTTGAGAGAAGCGATGGGAAGGGGTCGAAGAACACGAAGCATGATTCCAGTGTAACGGTCTCTATGCCCGCTTCCTCATATCCACGACGATCGTTTCAGCAAGCCGGTCTTGCGCGCACATTCGGTTGCGATCCCAGAAATATTGCAGAAACCCCACGCCTCCCTCAAGCACCGCCGCGCCATATCCAAGCACCCGCTCGAAGGACTGCCAAAACCCCATTCGCTCGCCGGTCAGCGAGACGATCTTTGTCCGCGCGATCCATTTCCCGGGAGTCCGGCCATTGCCAAAGTAGGTGCACAAACCCCAGTAAAGGACCATCGCGATAATATTTCCCGGTTCGTGATAATCCCATTTAACTAAAATGTCCTTCTCGTGAATAACAAAGGTTCGCCAGAGATACTCCAGCGGCGCCCAAAGCACAATCACAAAGGCAAGGTCGATCCAATGTCCCAGCCACCTCTGCCAGAAAAATGCCAGCGGCAGCCCATTCAGCGTTTCCATCCGCGCAGTTTCGTGAGCCTGAAATCTGCGCCTTTCCTGTTTCTGCTTCCCACTCATGGCTCACATCATAACTGATGGCTGAACCCCGATCCCTATTAATGCGCCCGACATCGCCCGAAGCGGTTTGGACTTGAATCATTGACCTCCCGTCAACCTTCGCAATCCCAGTGGACTGGTACGATGATGGTGCAGTGGCCGACGCGGCAACGGTGCTTTGCAAAAAGGAGAGTTTTCGTGAAAAAGCAGTTGGTGATTTTCGCTGCAGCTTTGGGGTTCTTTTCCGCCCCGGTTTATCTTGTTGCGCAAAAACCGGCGGCGCAGACGGCCAGCAGGGTGAGCACGTATGCACCCGGCGAGCGCATCCCCAACCTTGATGCGCTGAAGGCCGAGCTCAAACAGTATCACGAATGCACCTGCAAATGCGGCTGCTACGCCAAGGACCTGGACCATCAGGCAGATCGGGCGATCGCGTTTTTGCGCAGCCGCGCGGCAAATCACAGTCCCCAGGAAAAACTGGCGCTGGTGCTGGACATTGACGAGACCACGCTCTCCAACTACGAGGAGATGGAGAAGGCCGGCTTCGCCTATGACAGCGCCGTTTTCAATGCCTGGGTCAATTCGGCAAAGGCACCTGCTATTCCGGGAACTCTGCGCATTTATAAAGAGGCACAGCGGCTCGGCGTGACCGTCTTTTTCATTACCGGCAGACCCGATACGGAGCGCAAGGCTACCGAGCTGAACCTGCGCGCGCAGGGCTTTGAAAACTGGCAGCAGTTGTTTCTCCGCTCCGCAGCGCAGAGTTCCGGGCCGGTGGAGGTTTACAAAGCTGGCGCGAGGGCCGCGATTGTCGCACAGGGTTACAGGATTGTGCTCAACGTGGGCGACCAGTGGAGCGATGACAGGGGAAAACCGCAGGCGGAATTCTTCGTAAAGTATCCCGACCCGTACTATTTCATCCCGTAAGGCTGGGCATCGGAGTTGGTTTGGATAACCTTCCCCTCAGGAGCGCCGCGGGCCGAATCTGCCTGCGTAGAGCCTGGCAAGCAGCTTGGCGTAATCCCAGCCCACTTTGAAGTTGGCTTTGCTTGCCCCGCGGCTGCGGCTGCCGAAGGCCAGCGGGACCTCTGCCACCGAGTGGATGCGCCCTCGAACAAGAATTTCCAACAACAATTTAAAGCCTGAGGGTTGGAATTCAATTCCATCGATGCACTCGCGACGAAGCAGGAAGAATCCGGTCATGGGGTCTTTGGCTCGGATGCCAGGTCTCTGGATGGGCCATGTGGCCCAGACCGCGACGGTGGAGAGCCATTTCCTGATGGGATTCCAGTGGCCCACTTCACCGCCAGCGGTGTAGCGGCTGCCTATCGCCATGTCGTTGCCCAAGAGAATGGCGGAGACCAGTGAAGGCAGCAGTTCGGGAGGATGCTGCAAATCGGCGTCCATTACACCCAGAATCGATGCGTCCGTATGCCGCCAGCCGTGAAGGACTGCGCCGGACAAGCCACGCTCACCCGTACGGACCAGAAGGCGCACGCGCGGGTCTTCACGGCCGATGGCGAAGACAATCTCCTCGGTCCCGTCGCGGCTGTCGTCATCGACGACAATAATTTCATAGTCAATTTCCACCGGATCGAGAACGGTGCGCACGTCGGCGAGCAAGCCGGGCAGGTTTGCCGCCTCGCGCAGGGTAGGGATAACGAGCGCCAGCTTTTCGCGGGTGTGCGTCTTCGGCCCTGCGGATGACAAAGTGCGCGTTGCCGCACCTAGCGCGGGCATATAGGATGTATCTGGCGCTGAAGGTGACATTCTGCGTCCAAGTATACGGGGCAATCTGGTTGAGACGCTACTTTCCGGTCAATTTTTTACTGACCATCTTCTTCACTTCGCTAGGCATTGCCGTGATGGGCTACCATCCCGGCCTCGAAGACGACGGCGTTTATCTGACCGCGATTAAACGCAACCTGAATCCAGCGCTTTACCCACACGACGCGAAGTTCTTCCAGCTTCAACTCCAGGCAACTTTTTTCGACAAATGGATCGCCTGGTTTGTGCGTTTCACTGGAATTTCAGTGGCAACGACCGAATTTCTTTTTCAGTTTGCGTCAATCGCGTTGATTGTCTTCGCGTGCTGGGCGATTGCGCGCAGATTGTTTCCCGAAGGGCGCGTGCAGTGGGCCGGCGCTGCCATGGTCTCGGCCATGCTCACGCTTCCAGTGGCGGGGACGGCGCTCTACCTGGTGGATCAGCACCTGCATCCGCGCACATTAGCCACGGGATTCATTCTGCTGGCAGTCGAGCGGATACTGGCAAGAAGAAAGTGGCAGGCTGTTTCCTTCCTGTTGCTCGCGTTTTTGATGCATCCCATCATGGCGGCTTTGGGCATCTCTTTTTGTTTCATTCTGTCGTTGACCATGATGGAACAAACGCCGGCCCGGCTGAAAAGCCGGCCAATGCCCGCGCACGCTTCTATGGCAATCGCATTTGTCCCACTGGGCTGGGTCTTCGAGCCGGCCACTCCCGTATGGCAGGAAGCTGTGAATATGCACACATCTTTATGCCTCTACCGCTGGACCTGGTATGAGTGGCTGGGTGCGTGGGCGCCGCTGGTTCTATTCTGGCTGCTTTTGCGCTTCGCGCGAGAGCGCGGTGAAACGCTGTTGGCGCGCTTTGCGCTGGCTGTCTTTTTCTACGGGGCCTTTCAATTGGCTGTGGCGGTGATCATCGCGACAATCCCGGCGCTGAACCGGCTTGCTCCTTTGTCGCCGATGCGTTTTCTCCACCTCGTCTATTTCTTCATGGCTTTGATGGGCGGCTGCCTGTTGGGCAAATATCTAGTGAAAGCGAGCGTTTGGCGCTGGGCTATCTTTCTCGCAACGATCAATGGCGGCATGTTTCTAGCGCAGCGGATGGAGTTCAGAAGCAGCGTCCATTTGGAACTGCCGGGACGGACCTCGGACAACCCATGGCTTGAAGCCTTCGCGTGGATTCGCCAGAACACGCCCGCCGACGCCTATTTTGCCCTCGATCCGGAGTATCTGGCCGCACCGGAGGAGGATTATCACAGCTTCCGCGCGCTGGCGGAGCGCAGTCAGCTGGCCGATAACATCAAAGATGCCGCGGTGGTGACGCAGGTTCCAGAGTTGGGTAAAGAGTGGAAGCAGCAGGTGACAGCCCAGAAAGGCTGGACCCATTTTCAGCTTGCCGACTTCGAAAGGTTGAAGGCGGAGTTTGGCGTGGATTGGGTGCTGATCTCGTATCCGCAACCGGCGGGGCTGAACTGCGAGTGGCATAACGGCCTTTTATCGGTCTGCCAATTGCCAAAAGAATAGGGAATAGGGAATAGGGAATAATGAATAGTGGTCAGTGAACAACCGTTGGTGGCCGGTTCCCTGCCCTTTGCGCATTGGGGCTGTATCCGCGAGAATGGTGTGGTTGCCTTTTCCGGCATGGAGACCGGATCATGCTCAATCTTACTCAGCGATTGATTCTCGGTTGTGTGTTGCTTGTCGGCCTGGCATTCGGGCTGGTGGCGGCCACCCATAAAGCCCTGGCGGCGACGGGGCAATTCAGGCTTGCCTGCCTGTTTGTGGTGGCGGCGGCGGTGGTAGCGGCAGGGACCATCTTTTTTGTGCTGCGGCCCATACGCCTGCTGGCCCGCGACGTTCGCAAGATCGCCCAGGGCAATCTGGAATCCCGCGTGGAGTGGAGCAGCCGCGACAGCTTTGGCGTGATCGCCAGCGAGTTGAACCGCATCGCGGTCCGGCTGCGCGAGCTGATTGAATCCGAGGCCGGGCGGCGGCAGATGGAATTTCAACTGTCCGACGCCGTGCTTCAGTCCATCTTTGAGCCCATCATTGTGACCGACGGCAAAGGGCACGTGCTGAAGGTGAATCAGGCCGCGGCCGAACTTCTAGGCGAAGCCGCCACCGACCGCATGGCGCTGGCCAACACACCCGGCGGCGACAAAATTTTGAGCGCCATTCGCGATGCTGTCTCCATGCAGAAGGCTGTGGCCGCAGAAGACGAGGCGGCGCTGCTGCCGATGCGGATCGGCAAGCAGGAGCGCAGCTACCGCCTGCGGACCACACCGATGCGCGACTCCGACGGCAGGCTGCTGGGCACCGTGACCACGCTGGAAGATGTGACCACGCTGCAGGACACCGACCGCTTCAAGACGCAGTTCATCAGCGTGGCCAGCCGCAAGCTGCGCGACCCGTTGTTGCAGCTGCGCCGCGGCCTTTATGCGCTGGGCAGTGGATTTGGCGGAGATCTGCTCCCCTTGCAGGCCGAACTGGTGGCCGGCACCAGCAGCGAGAGCGAGAAGCTGGACGATTTGATGAGCGATTTGATCGAAGTGGCCGAGCTGGACGCCGGCCGCCGCGAATTCACGCTTGAACGTCTACGCCCGTTGCAGGCTCTGAACGAGGCCCGCGACCGCTTCTGCGACGAGGCCGCTCAGAAGCATATTCGCATGGAGGTTTCGGCTTATGCCGATCTCTCGTTTGTGCAGGCCGACCGGCGCGCCATGCATTCCATTTTGGACAACCTGCTCTCCAATGCCCTGCGCTACACTCCCCCTGAGGGCGAAATTCTGCTGGCTGCCGAAGAGGTGAAGGACTTTGTGAAGTTTACGGTGCGCGATACCGGCCGTGGGATTGAAGCTGAAAGGCTAGGCAACGTCTTCGACCGCTTCAATTCAAATTCGGAGCGCGGCACCGGACTTGGGCTCGCATTGGTCCGGCGGCTGGTGGAGTCGCTGGGCGGCCAAGTTGCCGTGGAGAGCCGCTTTGGCCATGGAACCACCTTTCGCTTTACTATTCCCGTGGCGGCCAGCAGCGATATCCGCCATCCAGTCGAGGTAGGCTGAGTTATGGCAGAGATTCAACTGGAACGCCAGCAGGAACCCGCCAAACTCCGTGTCTACATCGGCGCAGCGCCGGGCGTGGGCAAAACCTACGACATGATCAATGACGCCTACCGGATGAAGCACCAGCAGGACGTGGACGTGGTGATCGGCCTGGTCGAGTCCCACGGACGCAAAGAGACAGAAGCGCGCATCCGCGACCTAGAGATTATTCCCCAGCGCGTGATTCCCTACCGCGGGGTCAACCTGAAAGAAATGGATGTGGACGCCATCCTGGCCCGGCATCCGCATACCGTTGTGGTTGACGAGCTGGCCCACACCAACGTTCCGGGAAGCAAGAACCGCAAGCGCTACGAAGATGTGCTTGAGTTGCTGGACGCCGGCATCAACGTGATGACCGCGGTGAACATCCAGCATCTTGAAACGCTCAACGACGCAGTCAACCGCTCGGCCAACACCATCATCCGCGAGACAGTGCCGGACAACTTCCTGAAGCGCGCCAACGAGGTGGTGAATGTAGACGTGACCGTGGAAGAGCTGCGGTCGCGCCTGCGGCAGGGCAAAATTTACGCCGCCGAAAAGGTGGAGCAGTCGCTGGCCAACTTCTTCCGCAAAGGCAACCTGAACATGCTGCGCGAGTTGGCGCTGCGCACTACCGCGGAACAGGTGGGCAACCAGGCCTCAGAATATCGCCGCACACAGGGATTGGAGCAGGCGCCGATTCCGGAAAAAGTGATGGTCTGCCTCAGCACGCGGCCCGGCACCGAACGCCTGTTGCGCGTGGGCTCACGCATTGCCGGCCGCCTGGCCAGTAACTGGTACGCCGTCTACGTCACGCGGCCCGACGACGACAAAGGCCACGGCGACCCGGAGGCCTTTCATCGCCTGGAAGAGTGGCAGCGCATGGCCCGCGATCTGGGCGCGCAGGTGGTCATGCTCACCGAAAAAAACGTGGCCGACGCTCTCATTCGCTTTGCCCAGCAGGAGAGCATCTCCCACGTGATCTTCGGCCAATCCGCCCGCTCGCGCTGGGACATCTTTCTGCGCGGCTCGGTCATCAACCGCTTTCTCTCCGAGGTTCGCGACGTCACCGTGCAGGTGGTCCCCATGCAAACGCAAAAATCGCTGCGCCGGGGCTGAGGGGTCCTATTCGCAGAAGACGCGCACCTTGGTGGCTCCCTCTTCGCCATCCACATCCACGGTCAGATCCTCGAGATGGTCGATCAACTCTTCAAGGTTCTCAGGCTTTATCTGCGAGAGCGTCAACGGTACTCCGTGGCTGCTCATCGCCCTGTCAAACTGATCGTGGGCCTGGGCGGGAATCAGGCTGGCCAGACGCACCCCGGCCCGCAACAACTGCATGGGCACGCGGACATTGACCTTCGTGGGCCCCTTCATGCCGGTCATAGACTCGTCGGCCTCCACGAGCACGCGCAAATACCTGGGGCGCGTCTTTGTGGTTCCGGACTTTGCCCCGCCGCTCCCGGTTGAGCTGCCGGAAAACTCATTCCCACCAGCGCCTGAGTCCGATTCAAGCGCGGCGATGAGCCGCTCGGCCTCGTCCGCTGTGATCTTGCCCGCGGCAAGCATTTCAAGGATTTGCCGTCGATTCCCGTTCATAGAACTCCTCCTATCAGATGTGTGATGCATGGGAGTGCATAGTGCGCGGGGCCAAGAACCCCCAACCTCAGCACTGTGAAAGTGTGTTCCATTCCGCCGAAGAGCCGGTGTATCTCCGGCAGCGCTACCCACGCCACGGCTATGCAGACGGCAAAGCGAAGAATGGCTTCATCGTCGCGCGCCCAAGCAGCCAGCAACCGCTTCGCCTCTTGCGGCGCTGTCCGTTGCCTGGAAGCGTGCGGCAAAATGGTGTGTCGATCGTTGTTCATGGCAAACCTCACAAGATGCGAACCAGTACCTGGTTCCCTTCCGAGCGGAGATGGACATCGGTTCCGGGAAGGCCGCACAGAATGGCCCAGGAGGCGGCGATAGTGCGCCACAGGCTGACATTTCCTGCCACGCAAAGCCCAAACAGAACCAGAAAGATGACCGGCGAAAAAAGAATGGCGGGAATCCACAGCAGAAAAAGCGGAAGCCAAAGCCGAAAACCACGACCGTACGGGCGTTGAATGCGGACGATGGCGATGTTGGGAGTCACTTGAGAGCCTCCAATGCGCGAATCGCTTCGTCGGCCGTCATCTCGCCGCACTTCAGCCGCTCCAGCACCTCGGTGCGCGAGGGAGACGGATTGGTTTCCACAAATTCCAACTGGCCGGCGAGGCGGTTCAGACGCGACTTGATGGTCGGATAGCTCACGCCGAAGACCTGCTCCATCTCCTTAATGGAGCCGTGGGAGCGGAGAAAGGCAATGATGAAGACCTGATCTTCAAGGCTGAGGCGGGCAAGCTCCGGCAGGGAGAATTCACCTTCGATGGAGATCTGCTTTTCCGGCAGGCGGACGCGCTCGACGATCAGCGGACTGCCTTGTGCGATGCGCAGCAGTTCCTGCCAGTCCGAAGTGGATTTGGAGTCTGGGGCCATCGCGTTCAACCTCGTTTCTTAATTACAAGGAGTACAATAATTCATATTATCAATAATTGCAATACATAAAATTGATTTTATTTATTAATTTTGCAAGTTATTGAAAAATATCGAGCAGACGATGCCTTCTGGGAAGGTTTGCCCAGTTAAGGAGGCTTGAAGCAGTTCACTTGTCGCATCTCATTGAAACGACAGCGTCGGGAACGGATTGATTGCAGTCCGCGGCTGAGTCTGATCAGTCATTCCCACTCGCTGGTTGAGGCCGATGCGCTTGCGGTGGCCTGGACGATGTGCGCAAGCTTGCCGCGATCGAGCCAGATGAGGCTGCACTCTTCGCAGGAGTCGATGACCACATTGCCAGGACCGGCATAGAAATGCGCGTCCATGGGATGGTGACATTGGGGGCAATTGACCGCTCTGTGCAAATCATCGGTGTCGGGAGCGGGCGGAGCGGCGCCGGCTTCCTGGCCGGGCCGCAACTGCTCAACAAGACCTTCGAGCGCCTGCATGGGTATCAACACGCCGTGGCAACCAGAACAATAAACAATCCGCTGATTTGCGAGGACGGCATGCGTGAGCGGCAAGTTGCACAGCGGGCAATCCTGGCCCGCCGGCTCGTCGAGAACGCGCACGCCGTCGTCGTTCTTTTCAGGAAAATAAACGCTCTGGCAGAAGGCGCACTTGAAGCTTTCCATGTCTGCCTTGAGCTGCATGGGAGCGCCGCAGGAAGGACAGTTCATTGCGCCTTTCCACATTCTGCGCAAAATTTTGCGCGCTGAGGGATGGACTTTCCGCACTCGATGCAGAACTTGGTGGCTTCAGCGGCAGCTGAATCAGCGCCGGCTGGAGCACCGATTAGAGCCGGAACATTCGTTGGCTGGGAGGGTGCCGCGGCCGGAGCGTTCATCGCCGGCCTAAGCGCGTTGGATAGAACCTGCGCCACGGCAGCGCCAGCGCCCAGGCCCATGCCCATGCCGGCCGCGCCGCTACTGTTGGCCGCGGAGAGATCCAGCGACTCAGCCGCGGAGTAGAGCGTGTAGCGGCCAAGATCGCCAACCATGTTCATGCCGATGCGCTGGTCGAAGACCTTTTGCAATTCTTCCGGCAAGGAGATATTTTCAACGACGAACCGGTCCAGGGCGAGGCCCAGAGCGGCGAAGGGCGGCTTCATGGTCTCGACGATTTTCTCGCTTAAAACGGTGAGATTGGCGGTCATGTCGAGGAAAGAAATATCGCTGGCGGCAAAGGTCTCGGTCATGCAACCGATGATGGTATCGCGCAACTGACCTTCAAGCTCCGCGGCAAGATAAGCGTCGCGGGTGCCGCTGATCTGGTTGAAAAAGACGCGTGGATCGGCGACGCGATAGGAATAGATGCCGTAACTGCGCACGCGGACTGCGCCAAACTCCTTGTCGCGGATGGTGATGGGCGTGGCTGTGCCCCACTTCTGGTCAACCTGCAGGCGGGTGGAGAAGAAATAGACCTCTGACTTGAACGGGGACTCAAAGGCCTTGTCCCAGTTCATCAGATCGGTGAGCAGAGGCAGATTGCGGGTCGAGAGAGTGTGCAGGCCGGGGCCGAAGACGTCCGCAATTTTGCCTTCGTTGACGAAGGCCGCCATTTGCGATTCGCTCACGGTGAGCTGGCCGCCGTTTTCTATTTCGAGATCCCGCATGGGATAGCGATAGGTCAGGATGCCGTCTTGCGGTTCATTCCACGCAATGACCTTTATGAATTGCTTGCCTAGAAACTGTCCTAGAGTCATTTGATTCTCCGCGATAACCTTTACGTATGTTCAGGCCCGGTCCGGCGGGCAAAGCGGCCGGAGAGACGAACCCGAGGCTCCAGCGCCGATGGAGCGCGCCTCAATGCATTCTTCCGCAACACTCTTCCCAGAGTATTACCTGTCCATCTCAGAACTGCGTTTCGTCGTCTTCTGTCTTTTCGCGCACAAAGACGTCACCGGCTTTGTGCCACTGTCCCATTTGTTCGGGACCGCTGCCGTCCAAGGTAACCTTGTAGGCTCCCGGTCCATTGTCGCCCGTCGCTCGCGCCTGAATGATGCCGTCATAGGCAATTCCCTTGTCCGCGACCACAATGACCTTTTGCCCCACATCAAACATGGTAGTCTCCCGGTGCGATTTGCCCATTTGTGAATCTCCATGCAAGCTTAACCCATTACCTTGGCCCATTCATGAAGATATTGGAGTTTTGTTCGGGCGGCGGAGCAGGACAAGGCAGGCTGCTCCACACGCCTGAATACCCGCAAGCTGGCCACATGCGGCGTAAAACGCGTCCCTGTGATAATTTGGATATAGCGGCCTTATGCGAGCTCGTAGCTCAGTTGGTAGAGCAACGCCCTTTTAAGGCGTGGGTCCTGGGTTCAAGTCCCAGCGAGCTCACCACTCAAAATGAATGGCTTATTCGAATCTGAGTGGAGATCCTTAAAGGTCGCTGCGACGCGAAAGAGATATAGAGAATTTCTAAAGCCCTATTTTTCCGTTTCACCTTTTATCGTAAACTTGTCGATTTGAACATTTCGGATTTGCGCCGGATGATTTCAGGTCCCATCTTATACTCGATGGGCAGTCCTACGCAGAAACACATAAATCCTAATAACAGATTTACTTACAACTATTTACGAGCAGGTACAACCCTGCGCACAACTGCATGGCTGCTCTCCTCGTTCAAGCCATTCTAGCGCGCAGAATATCAGGAGCTCCACCTAAACCCAGCCCCAATTTGGGGGAACCGGCTCTGAATTCTTCACGCGCGCTAGCGTGTCCACAGGCTATTTGTGTGACCTCTTATCGGGAAAAAACTACCTCCTCAATTCCATTCGGAACTCGTTGCCATCTTCCCTGCGACTACCAAATCGCCAACTGATTCGTATTCCAGATCGTCACTCTGGATGCCGGCAGTCTGAATAGGTTTGGAGTTGCTGACTGCGTAAAGAATCAGCTCGACACGCGAGGAAACGCCCAACTTGTCGAAGATGTGGAACAAGTAGTTCTTGATCGTATGCTCGCTTAGGTTCAGTTCGCGGGCGATTTCCCGGTTTTGCATACCCTCGGCAAGGAGGCGTACGACATCCTCTTCCCTCTTTGTCAGCAGGCGCAATCCGTCCGCGTTCACCACCCGCTTGGGGGCCAGTTGGGAAAGCGCATCCATGACGCTCTCCAGTTCGCTATTGCTGGCCCAAATCTGGCCGTCATTGACCCGATTTACACACCTGTAGAGTGCCTTCAATGAGAACTGCGAAGGACAAAACACGCCTTTGGCGCCGGCCCGGAAGGCGTCCACCACCAGATCGGGCCCTGGGCTTTCAAGCAGGACAATCGACTTCACATTCGGTGCACACTCGCGCAACTGACGCAACGCCTCGAATCCACTCAGCGGACCGTCAGCCAGCGTCGTACTGATGAGCGCGACGTCTACGTCAACAGATTGCACCACTTCAAGCACTTGTTGAGATGTTGTGGCAGTGGCTGCAACGCGAAAGCCCGAACGCCGATTTAGCGCATGCGTAAGCAGCTCGCCAGTCATTCGGTTCACTGATGCGATCAGGACCGAGACATAAGTTCGTTTGGCAGACATTTTTCATCTCCCGAAGTAACGCCGTGAAAGACCAAGACACCTTAGATGCGTCCGCTCCTGCCGCCAACTTCGCAGTCCCTATTCTTTGGACGACGAGTTAACAGAGCAGCGCGCACTTAGCAAGTCATGGATGCCAGCATCGGTCATCCAAAAATGTTGTGTTGTGCCCAGCATTGTGTACGTCAACAATAGTCTTTTTCGAATGTCACCTTGGGGAAGGTGCTAGATGAATTGGGGAATCACTACCAATTCGCTGCGTTGACCTCTCAACTTTCAGCGATTAACCAACCTCGGATTAGGGGACCTCACCGAGAAGTAAAATCAGCTTAACCAGAGAAGTCACGGTTGTCAATGAAAAATGAGTGTTGTGCATGAAGTTTAACAATGGGGCGGGCGGACACTTTTCCCTCTACCTGGCGGGAGCCAGACTGTCCAGAATGTGTATGGTCCATCTCCTAACGGCTTTTCTTTGTTGACTATCGATTGAGTTCAAGGGTGGGTCGTTAGAGACGAATTACTCTATCTGAGCCGAGAGACATTTCTCTATTTATTCGATCTCCAAATGGCCCTCCAAACCCGCACAAATGTGGGCAAAGGCCACGATACATGTCTCTAGCCACCAGGGTTGAGTCGAGAAGGAACTCTCCGGGTGTTTCGGTCTCTTGCGGGTGTTTCTCCGCGGGCGCACATTGGAGTTGCTTGGTCAACTCAATATGGAGCGGACTCGGAACAGATGAGAGCAATTGGAGCGGTATCCAGGACAATAGAGCTTCGAAAGGCCAGCCGCTACCGACTGAACGCACCAATCTGCTTCCTTTGGGCACCCCAAAATGGGCCTCTCAAGAGTGGACAGGGCGTTACACGGGACATCAACACCAGCACGGTTTTCGTGCAAGCGAGTTCGTCACCTCCAGTAGGATCGCTTGTACAGGTGGACATTCTGCTTCCCAAACTGGCAAGCGATGGAATGGGAATGCACTTGATGGGCGAGGGTATCGTGGTTCGAATTGAGCCTCGCAGCACAAATGAAGAAAGTTTGGTTCTAGGTGGATTTGCCGCCTCGGTGCAGTTCTATCCGGAGGCGTCGGAATTGGTACTGACACACATCAAGACATCGGGGCGGGTTGTGTAGTCGGTTTGTTTGAGTGCAGACGCGGTTTCCAACAAGCGTCTTTTTGAAACATGGGGATGTCAGACGAAAACTTTTTGGAAACCAAACCTTGCGAGTAAGGATGGCGAAGCCTTGTCTGAAATGATCGAGCTAGCGACTTGGGTTAAGAAAAAAGAGGCCTATTGCGCCGCCAACGACGCCGTGCCGCAGTGGTTCGCTGCGTATACTACTCCCCGCCATGAAAAGCATGTGTCTGAGTTGCTGGTGGAGCGTCAGATCGAGACCTTCCTGCCGCTGTATCGGACGGCCAGGCAGTGGAAGAAGAGCAGCCCAGTCGTTCTGGAGCTGCCCCTGTTCCCGACTTACGTTTTTGTCCGTATCGCCCGGCATGCGCGGGGAGCCGTGCTTGGTGTTCCGGGAGTGCTGTCGATTGTTGGTTCGGCGCGAGAGTCGTGGCCGCTGCCCGATTTCGAAATCGAAATATTACGTTCGGCAGCGCAACTGGGCAAGGTCGAACCGCATGCATACCTCAGGGTGGGCGAAAGAGTGCGAATCAAGGCTGGAGTCATGAAGGGTCTTGAGGGAGTATTGGCCCGGAAGAAGAACGAATTTCGCGTCGTCCTCACGCTGGACGCGATTATGCGCAGTGTAGCGCTTGAGGTCGACGCCGAAGATCTCGAACCGGTTGACATGCCCGCTGTGAGAATGGCGTGCTAGCCACAAAACCTGGGTTACTGTGTCCTGCTGAGTTTTGTGCTTTCCGGATACACCTTCCCTTGTTTCGCTATAGGCGCGGTATTGCGGTGAAAACGGAATCTCCTGATAGCGATCGCGAATCCATTTCGATTTCCTATCAGCTAACAAGACCACGGGGAAGATAATCATGGCAGAAGAACCCGAGGAGCAGACTTCAGAACCGTTCGACCTGCAGCGGTACCTGAGTGTCGTCCGCCGCCGCCACATCCATTTCCTAATACCGCTGCTTGTTGGGTGGCTCGCGGTTTGGGGGGCAAGCTGGGTTCTGCCGGCGAGCTTCAAATCAAGCACGCTGATCCTGGTAGAGCAGCCGACGATGCCCAAGAACTATGTCGTGCCAAATGTCAGCGACGATTTGCAAGACCGGCTGCAAAGTATTACACAACAAATTCTTAGCCGCACGCGTCTTCTCTTGATCATCGACAAGTTGCACCTTTATGAAGGGGGACGCAAACGGGTCGCCGCCGATGAAAAGGTCGAGCTCATGCGGAAGGACATTGCCATCGAACTTGTGCGCGACAATCACGGCGAAGAGATCACGGCGTTCAGGATTAATTATTCAGCGCACGACCCGCATATTGCCCAGCAAGTAACCAGCGAACTGACAGATCTTTTCATCAATGAAAACCTGAAAGTGCGTCAGCAGGAGTCGAAAGACACTACCGACTTCATTGCGAGCCAGCTGGAGAATGCGCGTGCGAGTCTCGCCGAGCAGGAAGCGAAGGTGAGAGAGTTTGAAGGACAGCACGAAGGCGCGTTGCCTTCACAGCAGGCGAGCAATCTTCAAATTCTGGCCGGATTGCAGGCGCAGCTACAGAACGAGCAGGATGCGCTCAACACTGCGAGACAGCAGCGAGTCTTCCTTCAGTCGGAGATGGAGCAATACCGCGCGAGTGGGCATGTGCCTGCGCAGACTGCCGATGGCGCCCCGACCGCGTTGACAGCCATTGACCAGGAACTTGCCACGCTAAGAGCGAAACTGGGAGAACTGAACTCGGCCTACACCGATAGTTATCCGGAAGTTCAGAGCGTGAAAAACCAGATAGCGAGCGCAGAGAAGAGGCGGGAGAAACTCATTGCCGATCTAACCCAGGGAGGCAAGGGTGGCAGTCAGCCGATCGGCGGCACGTTGGCACGCGATAATGCGGATGCGCCAATGGTGCAACTGCGAGGCCAACTGGAAGCCAGCCGTGCAGAAATCGCGAATAGAGAGCAGTCGATTGCAGGTTTGAAAGAGAGAATTAACGAGTACCAGGCACGCTTGAACCAGGCGCCTGTGGTTGAGCAGCAGCTGGCCGATCAAACCCGCGGTTATGAACAATCCAAGGCAGACTACGACGACCTGTTAAAGAAGAGTAATGAGTCAGAGATGGCCACAAACATGGAACAGATGCAACAGGGCGAGCGATTCAGCATGCTTGATCCTCCCAGTTTGCCGCTGAAGCCAGATTTTCCTAATCGCCTCAAATTCTGTGGAATAGGATTGGGAGTTGGTCTGGCGCTCGGGCTTGTTGTGGTATTTGGATTTGAGTTTCTGGATGACCGTCTTTACAGCGAGAATGAAATCAAGGCCTTGCTGCCAGTGGCGATCCTATCTGAGCTTCCAGAGGTCCAACTCCCATCCGATGAACGGCACAGTATGAGAATTGCGGCAATGGGGTGGTCCACCGCGGTGCTGGTTGTGGCCACAATCGTGGCCGGTTCCGTCTTCAGTTATCTGCACGGCTAAATTCTGCATCCGAATGTACCGAACCTATTTCAAACTCGCGCGCAATCCGTTCAACCTGACGCCTGATCCCGCTTGTTTTGTTCCGACCAAGCGGCACGACGAGGCGCTGGCTGCGCTCTACCATGGCGTTCGGCAACACAAGGGATTTGTGGTGCTGACTGGAGAGGTGGGCACGGGCAAGACTTTGCTAATTCGATGCTTGCTCGGATTGTTGAAGGAGAGCAAGGACATTGCATACGCGTATCTTTTCAATGGCCGGCTTTCCCCGACTGAGTTCCTGCAGTACATTCTTTCCGACTTCGGGCTGCCTGCGACCGGTAAAAGTAAGTACGAACTCCTGCTTGATCTGGGCCGCTTCCTTGGATCGAGGGGTTCGATGAATATGACAACTGTGCTCATCGTGGATGAGGCGCACCATTTGTCCGCGGACATACTGGAAGAGGTACGGCTTCTGTCAAACCTCGAAACGACGGATGACAAGTTGCTGCAAATTGTGCTGGTTGGGCAACCCGAACTTGATCAGAAACTGGATTCCGTTGAGTTGAGGCAACTCAAGCAACGGATTGCGGTTCGGACTGAACTTGGCGCCCTGAGAGCCTATGAGACCAAGCGGTACATCGAACAGCGTCTGCAGATTGCCGGAGAAGGACCACATTCTGTCTCATTGTTTTCCGACGAAGCCATCTTGACCGTGTATCGCTATTCGCGGGGTCTGCCTCGCCTGATTAATACAATTTGCGAAAACTCCCTTATCGCAGCCTACGCGAGACGGCTGTCAAGCGTGACCCCAGAGATCGTAAGAAATGTGGCGAAGGAGTTCCGGCTGGATCCGGCTCCTTCAGCCGATGCCGAATGGGCTGAGGAACTCAATCACATGGATGCACAGCCAGCGAGAAATGCTCTCATTGATCCCATCGCGGCTTTGGAAGACGCTATGCAAACGATTCACACACAGGTGCGCCAGTAACCGTTGAAGTGAGCCGACATGAGCCATATCTTTGATGCATTGCAAAGATCGGAAGAGGAACTGCCTGGAATTGATTCGCCTCCAGCGGCAGATGCGACTGAACTTCTGCGACGTGCCGAGCGCAGAAAAGCGTCGAATTGGGAAACTGCGGTCCTCTTTAAGAAAAACATTGCAGCGGAAAGCGCAAAGCTCGACCCTTCATTCGGCTCGCTAGCAGCGACGCCCGATTCGACGGCACAGGAAGGGCCTCAAGCCTATAAGCAAATATTGAACGACAACCACTGTGATGTCTTCAGTCAGTTCCAGCATCTACAGGTCGCGCTTGCTCCTCAAAACCGCCTCGTAAGCTTTAGCGACGATGAAAATCCGGCCGCCGAAGCCTTTCGCCTTTTGGGAGTGCGATTACGAGATCTCCGGCGGCACCGCCCGCTCAGGAAAGTCCTGGTTACAAGCACAGTGCCTCAAGAGGGCAAGAGCATGGTTTCTGCCAATCTTGCCTGTACGCTTGCTTTATCAAAACAGCAGAAGGTCCTGCTGATAGAGGGAGATCTGCGGAGGCCTTCATTATCCAAGGAATTCGGTCTCGGCAGGAATCCAGGCCTCTTTGAATGCTTGAAGGGAGAGCGCGCACTTACAAGTTGCATTTACCAACTTGAGGGCGCGAACATCTGGATTTTGCCAGCAGGCAGCGCCCACAGTAATCCGCTGGGGCTCCTGCAGTCCGGCCCATTGTCTCGAAGTATGGATCAGCTAGCAGAATGGTTCGACTGGATCATTATCGATTCTCCTCCAGTGCTGCCATTGGCTGATACGAGCATCTGGGCCCGTTTGGCGGATGGAATCATTCTTGTTACGCGCCAGGGAATCACCAAGAAGCAGCAGTTACAGAGAGGCCTCGAAGCGATTGAGTTGAAGAAGTTGATTGGAGCCCTCATGAACTGTTCCCAGAACTCGTCTCACTACGACTATTACTATCGTGCAACCAGCACATCCGCGACGAATGGTCAGGCTACAACATAGTTCGGTCCAACCAAGATACGAGTCTTCATCACCCCAGGCCGTGATCTGGCCAACCGTTAGTACCTAACACACAGAGAAGCACCCGCGACCAATTACGTGTTCCTGAATTTGCAGACCCTGCAACGGAACCGAGCATTCAGTGTGGCATCGTCTGTGAGGTCACGCGAATGAACATGATCGCTGAGAAAGGAGTGAATCGTGGCTCTTTTATGGGTAGACAATACTGCAGCTAGCGCCGGCCGATCGATTGAGACGGCATTGGCTCCGAAACACAAGGCCCTTGACGAAGAGATGTTTAATAGAATGATTGCGATGGAGCGCAAGAGGACGGAGCGATCCAGACAACCATTCCTACTCATGCTGCTTGAGACCAGCAAGCAAAAGAACTCACCAGAGAGTGTTCGATCGCTTGACCGAATGATGTCGGCGCTGCTGCCAACAATCCGAGAAACTGACTTTATCGGCTGGTACAAAGAGCTGACAACCATCGGCGTCATATATACGGGGCTCGATGTCACTGACAGGAACGCAGTGTTGAGCATGATCCGGGACAGGGTCAGCGTTACGTTCGGAGAGAGTGTAACTTCTGACCAATTCAGAGAATTCAGCATTTCGTTCCATTTCTTTCCCGACGACTGGGACGATGACGGCTCCGGACGCGCAAGTAATGCGGCCTTGTATCCAGACTTATTGAAATCCACCCGCGAAAGACGGCCGGTTGTGATGATCAAACGGGCGATGGATATAGCCGGCAGCTTACTGATGCTAAGCATATGCGCCCCAGTTTTATTGATTATTGCGCTGGCGGTTAAGGCGTCATCGAAAGGGCCGGTCCTTTTCAGGCAACAGCGCGTCGGGCAGTTCGGCCGGCACTTTACATTTCTGAAATTTCGCTCAATGCGGGTCAACAATGATCACAGCATTCACAAAGAGTTTGTAACGAAGTTCATCCTCAGCGATGCGATTAAGCAGCCGTCAAGCGGAAATGGCGAAAGCGTCTACAAGCTAACGAGCGATCCGAGGGTTACAAGAATTGGGAAGTTTCTGCGCAGGACCAGCCTGGATGAACTACCTCAGTTCCTGAACGTTCTGAAGGGCGAGATGTCGCTCGTCGGCCCTCGTCCTCCGATTCCATATGAGTTAGCAGCTTATCAAACATGGCATCGTCGCCGAGTGCTGGAAGTCAAACCAGGGATTACCGGCTTGTGGCAGGTTACTGGCCGAAGCCGCGTCACTTTTGATGAGATGGTCCGGCTCGACCTGCGATACGCCACGTCCTGGACCCCCTCGCTCGACTTCACAATTCTCATGCGCACACCACTTGCTGTGCTCAGGGGTGAGGGAGCGGCGTAACTGGAGCATTTCAGGGATTACGTTTTTCGCCGGACGATCGATGAAGTCAGACAGGCGTCACTCTGTGGTGCGGCTGACTTTGTTCTAACTTCAGAATCGAATCAACAGAAGGTTTGAGAACGGTGAGGCTATCGTGAAATTCGGAGTGCTTGGCTACGGCTACTGGGGACCCAATGTTGTGCGGAACCTGGCGAGTCTAGATGGTTCCCATGTGGTTGCAATTGCCGATGTGAACTCGGCCGCGCGCATACGCGCACAAAAGGCGTATCCGGGAGTCACTGTAACTGCCAGTACCTCGGACGTGATCTCGTCTGCTGAGATCGACGCTATAGCCATTGTCACCCCCGTCTGGACGCACTACGAGTTGGTTAAGGCTGCGCTGGAGAACGGCAAGCACGTTTTCGTCGAAAAGCCGTTCACCAGCAATGCCGCGCAAGGGGAGGAACTGATCAACCTCGCGCTCAAAAAGAATCTGACGATAATGGTGGACCATACGTTCCTTTTTACCGGTGCAGTCAGGAAAATCGCCCAACTGCTCAATGAAGGAACTTTGGGCAATCTGTACTATTACGATTCAACTCGCGTCAATCTAGGCCTCTTCCAGCATGATATCAACGTGCTGTGGGATCTTGCGCCGCATGATCTTTCCATCATGGATCACCTCATCACGTCGAGTCCTGAAGCAATTGTCGCGACCGGACAAACCCATCTGAACGGTCATGAAGACATTGCCTTCATGACGCTCTACTTTCCCCAGAATGTGATAGCGCATATCAACGTCAACTGGCTTTCGCCGGTAAAGGTGAGGACAACGCTCATTGGCGGGGAGAAGCGAATGCTGGTATGGAACGATCTCGAAGCGGATGAAAAGGTGCGGGTGTACGACAAGGGTGTTGATATAACCAGCCGCGAAGGGGTATATGAGCAATTGGTCAACTATCGAACCGGCGATATGTGGGCTCCCCAACTGGAGCAGATCGAAGCCTTGCGCAAGGAACTGACCTATTTTGTGGAGTGCATTGTGCAAGGGCAGCAGCCGTTCAACGATGGAAACGCTGGGCTTCGGGTGGTAAGAATGCTGGAAGCAGCCAGTGAATCACTGAAGGAGAGGGGATGCCTGGTCTATCTATGAACTCCTACAATTGCATCTCAGAGGACGTGAAACTGGGGAAAAACGTCCGGCTCTCGAAGTTTATAAATCTGTACGGGTGCGAGATCGGCGACGACACGAAGATCGGCGCATTCGTAGAAATCCAGAAAAATGCCAGTGTGGGCAAGTTCTGCAAGATTTCGAGTCACACCTTTGTCTGCGAAGGTGTTTGCATCGAGGACAACGTCTTCATCGGGCACGGGGTCAAGTTCATCAACGACAGTTATCCTCGCGCCACTACTGCTGAAGGAAGCCTGCAAACCGAAGCCGACTGGAAAGTAGAACGAACTGTCATAAGGAAAGGCGCATCGATCGGGTCAGGCGCGACGATCCTTTCCAACATCAGCATCGGCGAGCACGCGCTTGTGGGCGCAGGCAGCGTTGTCACAAAAGATGTTCCGCCTAATGCAATTGTTGCCGGGAATCCGGCCAGAATCCTGCGTTACATCGAAGAAACTAAGGGAGGACACAATGTACGTTGCTAATACAGCGCCAACGAGCATTCCATTCCTGGATCTTGTAGCCCCGCACGTAGAGCTCGAGCAGGAACTTGCCAGTGTATTTCGCAAAGCTCTTCTTACGGCTGGTTTCATTGGGGGCCCTATGGTTGTGGATTTCGAAAGAGCCTTTGCAGCCTTCTGCGGCGTGAGCCATTCTATCGCCGTCAGCAGCGGTACGGATGCGCTACGCTTCGCCATCATGGCTTGTGGAATACAACCCGGTGAGGTGGTAGTCACCGTTCCCCATACGTTCATTGCCACAACAGAAGCCATTTCGCAAGCAGGGGCAAGACCGGAATTCGTCGACATCGACGAACGCACCTACAATATGTCGGTCGAGATGCTTGAGCAGTTCCTGGAAAAGCAGTGCACGCGGGACAAATGGGGGAGGCTTATCAGCCTGCGGAGTGGATGTCCGGTAACAGCGGTGGTGCCGGTGCACCTCTACGGCCAAATGGCCGACATGGATTCTATCCTGCGGCTAGCCGGGCACTACGGTTTAACGGTGATCGAGGATGCTTGCCAGGCGCACGGAGCTGAATACTTCTCAAAGAAACTCAATCGCTGGATGAAGGCCGGGTCCATGGGCCATGCCGCGGCGTTCAGCTTCTACCCTGGGAAAAACCTCGGAGCGTGTGGCGAAGCCGGGGCGGTGACCACGAACGACGCGGGTGTGGCCGACCAAATCAAGATGCTGCGCGATCACGGCCAGGCGCAGAAGTACTATCACGACGTTGAAGGCTACAACGGACGGCTGGACGCGATTCAAGCCGGGATCCTGCACGCGAAACTGGCTCATCTAGCGAAGTGGAACATGCAGCGCCAGGACCGTGCAGTCGAATACAACCGTCTTCTGGGGGGGGATGAAGCCATCATTCTCCCGTGTGAGCCCTCCTGGTCGAAAGCCGTTTATCACCTCTATGTGATCCGAACCGGCGACCGCGACGGCATGATGAACCATTTGAAGGAGGCCGGGATCGGCACCGGAATTCACTACCCAGTTCCCTTGCACTTGCAGAAAGCATATGCTTCGCTGAACTACGTCTCCGGAGACTTCCCGGTGGCGGAACGAGTTGCGGCCGAAATCGTCTCCTTGCCAATGTTCCCGCAACTTACGGCGGACCAGCAAGCGAGGGTGGCCGACGAGATTCTTCTCTTCACGGCAAGAACATCTCGCAAGCCGCTTCAAGTTGAAGAGGACTCGGTGACGCCAGCGGAGAGAGTTGCATAACACTGGAATTGCCGAGCGGGCAGAGTCCGTTCATCACACCACGACGCAACGCGAGATCCGACGAGCGTTTCTAACTTTCACTGCAGCAAGTCCAAAAAACCATGCCAGTTACATTGCGCTATGTGATCGTTACGCCTGTACGGAATGAGGCTCAGTACATCAGATTGGTGCTTGAGTCGATGGCCGCACAGACCGTTCCTCCCCTCAAATGGGTCATCGTAAGCGACGGTTCAACCGACCGAACGGACGAAATCGTCCGTGAGTACGCAGCCAACCATTCGTGGATCGAACTTCTTCGCATGCCGGAGCGTCAGGAACGTGACTTCGCCGGCAAGGTGCGGGCGTTCAATGCCGGATACGAAAGTCTGAAAGACCTGGAATTCGATTTTGTCGGCAATCTGGATGGCGATGTTTCCTTCGAACCTGGGCACTTCGAATTTCTAGTGGGAAAGATGGAAGAGAACCCAAAGCTTGGGGTTGCCGGCGCGCCCTTTCGCGAAGGAACTTATCAGTATGACTATCGCGTCCAGAACATTGAGAATGTTTGGGGAGGCTGTCAACTATTTCGGCGAAAGTGCTTTGATGCGATCGGTGGGTATATGCTTCTGAAGGGAGGCTGCATCGATCATATAGCTGTTCTTTCTGCCCGGATGCACGGCTGGCAGACACGAACTTTTACTGAAAAAATCTGCATACACCACCGGCAGATGGGCACGGCACTGCAAGGCGCCCTCAAAGCCAGATTCAGGATGGGCGTTAAAGATTACTCGGTCGGCAACCATCCTCTCTGGGAACTTTCGCGGACCATTTATCAAATGAAACACCAGCCGCTTCTCTTCGGAGGGCTTGCAATAGGATGGGGATATTGCTGGTCGCTGCTTCGGAGAAATAAAGTTGTCCTCTCCCCAGAACTGGTGGCCTTCGCGCGTCGCGAACAAATGCACCGCCTCAAGAAATTTCTGGGCAGCAAGAATCAGCTCACGGCCTGATCGTCGTCAAAAGGATGTAAAGCGCGAATCGCCGATAACCTCTGTCAAGTAATTGGGAGTAGTTTTGTGAAATCGGCCTCACGAATTGTAAGTTCCATGCGAGCCGGTATTCGAGGAATGCTCAAGCGCTCACTTGGCCGGGAGCGCAAGACGGAACCTACCTCCAGGCCGGAGCCAATCTCTTGAATCAACGTCAGCCACATATAACGGTTTGCGTTTGCACCTATAACCGGCCCGAATTACTCAAGCGTTTACTGACGGAAGTAAGTCAGCAGGAAACCGATGGACGTTTCACTTTTTCCGCCGTGGTCGCAGACAACGATCCGGGACGCTCCGGCGAAGCGACGGTGGACGAAATACTGCGCACTACGCCTCTCTTGGTCAATTACTGCGTCGAGCCGACACCGGGCATTGCGCCAACCCGTAATCGGGCGATTGCTAACGCAATTGGTGACTACGTCGCGTTCATTGACGATGACGAGTTCCCAATTAGAAGATGGCTTCTGATTCTGTTTGAGGCTTGCATCGCTTACAAAGTCGATGGAGTGTTTGGGCCTGTGAAGCGGTACTTTGACGAGAAGCCGCCGGCCTGGTTGCAGAAGAGCCGCTTTTACGATCGCCGCGTCAATCCTACCGGGATGCACGTGGAATGGAATGAAGCGCGAACCGGCAACGTGCTAATTAAGAGAGATGTTCTGTTCGCTGATTCTGTGCCCTTCAGAACGGAATTCCGGGTCGGCGAGGACCAGGACTTCTTCAGAAGAAGGATGGAAGCGGGATGTGTCTTTGTCTGGTGCGCCGAGGCAGAAGCATTTGAAGTCATTCCGCCGGAGCGGTGGAAGCGAATTTACATGATGAAGAAGGGGCTTCTGCGCGGAGCATCGGCGGCGCTGCAGCCGAGTTGCACGGCAGTGAGCATTCTTAAATCCGCCCTGGCCGTTCCGCTCTATGCGGTTTTGCTGCCGTTCGTCTTCCTACTTGGCCAGCACAGATTTATGACTCTCCTGGTCAAGTTGTGCGACCACCTCGGGAAACTTTCTGCTGTTTTGGGATTCAACCTCATCAAAGAAGCCTACGTCGCGGAAAAGCCGGCATGAACGAGTCCGATAAAAATGACTTTATTGTGGGGCCTGATGACGTTGTGCTCGTAACTGGCGCGGCGGGCTTCATCGGCAAGCGCGTCGTGCACAGCCTGCTCGACCTTGGCGTACGCAGGATTCGCTGCTTTGTGCGTAATTCGAGTTCCCTGTCTAAACTGCAGGAACTGTGCAGCCATGACGGCGCGGCCGAACTCGATATATTTCGCGGCAATCTGCTTTCACCCGATGATTGCTTCGCGGCCACAAAGGACGTAACCGTAGTAATCCACCTCGCAGCAGGCCGCGGAGAAAAGTCGTTTCCCGACGCCGTATTGAATTCCGTTGTTACCACGCGGAATCTGCTTGAGGCCTGCCTTCAGCGCGGCGGCATAAAGCGATTTGTAAATGTCAGCTCCTTCGCAGTGTATTCAAACACGCATAAGCCGCACGGCAGCCTTCTGGATGAGGCGTGTGCAATGGAAAGCCGACCCGAGGCTCGCGGCGATGCCTACTGCTTTGCAAAATGCCGGCAGGACGACATTGTGATGCAGTACGGCAGGGACCGCGGAGTGCCGCATGTCATTATCCGACCGGGTGTCGTCTATGGGCCTGGAAACGTTGCGATTCACGGCCGCGTCGGCATTGATACGTTTGGGATGTTTTTGCATCTCGGCGGATCCAATCGGATTCCCTTTACCTACGTCGACAACTGCGCTGACGCGATTGCGCTTGCCGCACTCAAGCCCGCCATCGACGGCGAAATCTTCAACGTCGTCGACGATGACCTGCCTACGAGCCGTCAATTTCTAAGGCTGTACAAGCGCAACGTCCGGCGCTTCCGCTCACTCTACGTCCCAAAGATGATCAGCTACATGCTATGTTTCCTGTGGGAGAAGTACAGTGTCTGGTCTGAAGGCCAGCTTCCATCGGCCTTCAATCGCAGCCGATGGAATGCGGCCTGGAGACATACGCGGTATTCCAACGCCAAACTCAAGAGCCTGCTTCAATGGCAGCCCGCCGTAAGCACCCGTGAGGGATTGCGGCGATATTTTGAAGCCGCCAAGGCGGTGCGCACGCATGCTTAAAGTCGCCATCGCAGGTTGCGGCAAAATCGCCGATGCGCACGCAGCCCAGATTCAACGCATCCCCGGATGCAAAACCGTTGGCGTCTGCGATCGCGAGCCCTTAATGGCTCGTCAGCTCGCCGATCGTTTTCTTATCAAAGACTGCTACACAGACCTGCGGACGCTACTGGCCGAGGCGCAGCCCGACGTCGTTCACATCACTACTCCGCCGGAAAGCCATTTCGATCTTGCGAAAATCTGCATCGAAGCAGGCTCTCATGTCTATATCGAGAAGCCCTTCGCCATCAGCGAGCCTCAGGTTCAGGCACTCATCAAGCTCGCCAACATTCGCGGTCTAAAGCTCACCGCTGGCCACGATGATCAATTCAGCCAGGTAGCCCGGCGCCTGCGCAAAGAGGTTCAGAGCGGCTTCCTCGGCAACAAGATCGTCCACATGGAGAGTTACTACGGCTACGAGCTCTCCGACACTGGATATGCGGGAGCTCTGCTGGGCGATAAGAATCATTGGATACGCAGGCTCCCGGGCAAACTTCTACATAACATCATCAGCCACGGAATCGCGCGCATCGCAGAATACCTGGACGACGACGATCCGCAGGTGACAGCGCAAGGGATTCAAAGTCAATTCTTGCGGGACCGGGGCGAAAGAGAGATCATCGATGAGCTTCGTGTGCTCATCACAGGCAAGAGTGGCATCACCGCTTACTTCGTGTTCTCCTCACAGATGCGTCCATCGCAACATTTGTTTCGCATCTACGGTAACAAGAACGGATTAGTTCTAGATCAGGATCAGGAAACGCTAATCAAGTTGCGCGGATCACGATACAAGAGTTATGCAGAGAAGTTTGTGCCGCCAATCAATTTCGCAAAGCAGTATCTTGGTAATCTGCGAGCCAATCTGGGCTACTTTCTGGCGAGAGATTTTCAAATGAAAGCAGGGATGAACTACTTGATCGAATCATTCTATCGTTCGATCGAAAAGGATGCACCGCTGCCGATACCCTATCGGGAGATTTTGCTAACGGCGAGGATCATGGACGATATCTTCGCACAGTTGAATCACAAAGAAGCCGAAGCGCTGAACCGAAAGGTTCAACTGGCGGCTGTTGAAAACTAAGAATGGTCGTTGCTGAACGGTCATGCTTTGCAACACCACAACAACTCCACACCCTGAATGCGGAGTTGCAATCATCCCACAGTGAGTTACAACTGTGGTTGCACTGCGCGCGCACAGTGTCTTTTGGGCCGCAATTCGGACGGCCCTCTTTTTAGCGCTTTTCATAGAGCTTTTCGACCATCTAAGCGAGTTGCTCATATTGGAAGGCGTCCAACCGATTCGGGAACAAAACCTTGCGGATTGGTTGTGGGAGGAACAATGAGAATCCTGGACAGAGAGCTGGTTGTGCAAGGACGGTTGGTAAGGATCGCTCATCTTGATCTCGATAAAAACGAATCCGTCAAAAACCCAGAGGAAGTGCTCGCACACTTGCGAAACACTAAAGCCCGAATTGACCTTTTCACATTCATGCAGATCATGCCAGATACCGAGCGGAAGTATGACTACCACATGGAGATGGATAACCTTGCAATTATGAAGGTTTCTACATTTGAAAACTGGTGGAACAATCAGATTCGTTCCTATCCTCGAAATCGAGCCCGTCAAGCAGAGAAGAGGGGAGTGACAATTCGCGAGGTAGCGTTCGATGACACGCTGGTTGAAGGCATTTGGGAGGTCTACAACGAGACCAAGGTGCGCCAGGGGCGGCGAAATCGTCACTACGGCAAGGATTTGGAGACCGTGCGCAGGGTGTCGGCGACATATCTTGATCGCAGCATTTTTATCGGATCCTTTTTCGAAGGGAAACTGATTGGCTTTGTGAAGATCGTAGTTGACGACACCCATACGCAAGCCAACCTAATGAATGTTGCTGCCATGGTCCGGCATCGCGACAAAGCACCAACTAATGCGTTGATTGCCTATGCGGTTCGCGCTTGCGCCGATCGGCACATTCCATATCTGATGTATCAAAATTTTGTATATGGAAACAAAGAAGCCGACAGTATCGCCCACTTTAAGGAAATCAATGGCTTCCAGCGAGTCGATCTCCCTCGATACTATGTGCCATTAACCGCACTAGGGCGCGCCGCCTTGAGATTTGGTTTGCATCACAAGTTAGTGGACCATCTGCCGAAGGGCATGGCCACTACACTCAGAGGATTTCGCAACGCTTGGTATAACCGAAAGCTTCATTCCGAACTTGAAGCATCCTAAGGAGCAGGACGATGCCGGGGATTGTTGGACTCATTACAAAGCGGCCTCGCCAATGGGCCGAGGAGCAGCTACGGAAGATGGTAGCTGTGCTTCTGCACGAGCCATCTTATGTGACGGGCACGTGGATCGACGAATCACTCGGTGTTTATGTGGGATGGGTAGCCCGAAACAATTCGTTTTCCAATCAGATGCCGGTGATCAACGAACGAGGTGATCGGGTTCTGATTTTTTCCGGTGAGGAATATCCTGAACCAGGCACAACTGTTAGGCTTCGCCAAGGAAACCATGTCATCGACGATAACCCCGCAGCCTATCTAGTGCACGTTGCCGAAGAGGATCCGGCGTTTCCCAAAAGCCTGAATGGAAGATTTCATGGACTTTTGGCCGACCGAACTGCCGGGACAGCAATGCTATTCAACGATCGTTATGGCATGCATCGCGTGTATTACCACGAAGCTTTTGATGCCTTCTATTTCGCTGCAGAGGCAAAAGCGATTCTCGCAGTTCGCCCTGAGCTGCGCAGGATAGACCCACAGGGCCTGGGAGAGTTCGTCGCTTGCGGTTGCGTGTTGGAGGACCGAACTCTATTTAGCGGTGTGCGCACTTTGCCCACAGCTTCGAAGTGGCTTTTTCGCAAGGGCACTTTGCAGCAGAAGGGCAGCTATTTTGAAGCTTCGGAATGGGAGAACCAAGATCCTCTCGATTCCGAGTCCTATTACACGCAGCTGAAAGAAGCATTTTCGCGCAATCTTCCCCGGTACTTCAATGGGCGCGAGCAGATCGGCATGTCACTTACGGGCGGTCTCGATACGCGCATGATTATGGCGTGGATGAAGGCGGAGCCCGAGTCACTTCCAACATATACATTTGGCGGCCCTTTTCGCGATTGTGAAGATGTGATAGTTGCGCGCAAAGTTGCGAAGGTCTGGCAGCAACCTCACCAGGTGGTTCCGCTCGGCGACGACTTCTTGAAACGATTTGACCACTACGCAGAAAGAACGGTTTATCTTAGTGACGGTTGTGCCGCAGTTAGCCGTAGCCCAGACCTATATTTGAACGAAATCGTCGCTGGCATCGCGCCGGTAAGAATGACGGGCAATTACGGAAGCGAGATTCTCCGCCGCCTGCGCGCATTCAAACCTGTTGATCCTGCGCCCGGCCTGTTTCAGCCGGAGTTTCTATCCAGGGTGAGTCAAGCCAGAAACACCTACAATGCTGTCTGCCAGGGCCATGCCGTTTCATTCACGGCCTTCAAGCAAGCGCCCTGGTATCAATATGGCTTGCTGTCTCTCGAGCAGACTCAACTCAGTGTACGGTCACCGTTTCTCGACAACGATCTTGTCCGTACCGCTTTTCGGGCTCCGCAGTCGGACATTTTGAAAAGCAATCTCTTTGAAGACAGTGGTGACTGCAGTCGCTTGATCGCGGATGGGAACCCTAGACTGCAAGGCATTCCCACCGACCGCGGTTTGGGTGGTTCAGGCGGCTGGACTACACCACTGCTGAGAAGTTACCTTGAATTCACTTTCAAGGCCGAATATGCCTATGACTACGGGATGCCACAGTGGCTTGCCCGCGCGGATCATTGCCTCTCATCGCTCCATCTGGAGCGCATCTTTCTCGGGCGTCACAAGTTCTGCCACTTTCGCCTTTGGTACAGAGATGCGCTGGCGGGCTATGTAAAAGATATCCTTCTCGATCCCCGGAGCCTTTCTCGCCCATACGTCCAACGTCAGACCATGGAAGCGATGGTGCTCCACCACACCAGAGGTGAGCGGAATTATACGACGGAGATCACCAGGCTGCTGACTCTCGAATTGCAACACCGGCTGTTTTTGGATTCAAATTGACGCATGAACAGAGGATTGCTGACCGATGCCGATGCTAGCCCTGTTCGTCTGTCTGGTGTTCGTTGCATGGCTTCTGGTACGCGATGTAAGGCGCCGCCCCAAGTTGAGTGCTGCAGTATGGGTACCCACTATTCTGATTCTGGTGCTGGGATCGAGGGCCATATCACTATGGCTCTCAAGCGGAGGCAGCGTCATATACGAAACAGGTAAAGCACGGATCGATATGGGGAACGACGCCGCCGGAAGTTTAGTGGACCAGGTCTTCTTTTTCTCGATCCTTGCCGGGTCTTTTCTCATTGCGCAGTCACGGAGATTCAAGTGGACCAAGCTGTTCTCCGGCAACACTGCAGTCGTTCTTTTCTATGCCTATTTTGCTGCCAGTATTCTATGGTCAGGCGACCCGATCGGCTCGCTTAAGCGGTTGACAAAGGATTTCGGGCTACTATTTGTCATCAGTATTTTATTCTCCGAGTCTGATCCGCTTCAAGCGATGAGAGCCGTATACGTCAGATGCGCCGCTGTTCTTTTGCCTCTTTCGCTTGTATTAATCAAATACTTCCCTAATTATTCCCGCATCTATGACGTAGAAGGCGAAATCCAGATCACCGGTGTCACGACCCAAAAGAATACTTTAGGAGAGCTAGTTTTGATTTGCATGCTTTTCCTTTTTTGGGACTTTCTTGAAACATGGTGGGTTGAAAGGAAAAAGCGTCGAACGAGTTTTCCGTGGGACCAAGTGGCTTTGTTCACTGTGGGTTTTTGGCTGTTGCTTATGTCCCAAAGTAAGACAGCTCTGCTGTGTCTGGTGATCGGCATCGTATTGATTGCGAGGAGAGGCTGGCTGGCATCAAGAGCAGTAAGTAGCGCAATATTGGCCGGAGCTCTGTCCTTGCCGTTTCTCTTGTTCTTCTCCCGCCAGTTCGCATCGGTTATTGCCCCGATCGTTGAATCATTGGGGCGAAATATGACATTCACCGGGAGAGCCGCTATATGGGATCACATCACCCTCAACACTGTGAATCCTTTGATCGGTGCCGGGTACTGGAGTTTTTGGGGTGGGCCCGGGGGTTTCGCAATAAATCAGGCGATGAAAACCACTGTCCCCAATGCTCATAACGGGTACCTGGACATCTATATTGACGGAGGTTTCATTGGCCTCACTCTGTTGTTCCTGATGCTCACCGTTTCCGGACGTCGCATAGTGAACAAACTCGGGTTAACGGATTGTTTTGCAAATCGCTATATGCTCTTCCGCTTTGCTTTTCTGATCGTGGCGATCTGCTATAACCTCTCGGAATCCCAATTTGCGCGCATGACCATGATGTGGTTCAGTACGCTTTTGATGATGGTGGCATTTCCCATAAATGTGCGCACAGCAAAAGTCGTGGCGGCCATAACGCCCTCTGAAGCAACAGTGCAGGGTCAGGAAGCCGGCGTCTTTGCAAGTTGATAGGCGCGTCTACCATGAGCGTAATTCCACAGAGGAGCAAACCACTAGAATGAGTCGCGAGATGACAAGTCGACTAATCTGGGCGTTCGTCATGGTCGCAGTGATTCACGCGGTAGTCCTTTTTGTAGCCCTGCCAGCTCTAAGCCATCGTTTGGCTCCGTCTTACAATCAGAACCGCTTTGCTGACGGCTATGATCTACTCGCCCAGAATCTGGCGGCAGGAAACGGTTATCGTTTTTATCCCGACACAGCCGAAACGCTCATGCGTGAACCAGGCTACCCCCTAATCCTGGCCGGACTGATGCTGGCGTTTGGGAAAAGCCTCGCTGTTGTCCAGATCACAAATATGCTCCTTGCCCTTGTCACCGCTTTCCTCACGATTCTAATTGGCAGAGAGTTGACGCCCGAGGCATGCAGTCGCAATAGCGTTTTGCTTTTTGGCCCGCCCATGCTATTCCTCTTCGACCCCGGCACGTTGATAGCAGAGAGTCGCGGGGGAGTGGAGATAACATTCGGCCTGCTGCTTGCTGTGTTCATTCTGAGCATCTATCGGGCAGTCCGAGGCAATCGTTGGCAGGATTACTTGATAAGCGGCTTGGTTCTCGGATTCACAGCGTTGGTCAGAAGCACACCGATACTTTTCCCCGTTTTCTTTCTGCTCTTCGTTCTGTATTTCGATAGTCGTCGTGTGAAGAAGCTCATCCTATTCAGAAACATCACCATTCTGGTTCTTGCCACATTGGCAGTGCTTTCTCCATGGATCGTCCGCAACTATTCGCTAACGGGCAAGTTTGTACCCACGGCAAGTGTCGTCGGTGTATCAGCTCAAGCCGGCCAGTATATTAACGAACATCTCTTTGAAGGCAAGCCATGGTGGCTGCTTGATCGGGCAGCATCACGAGAGAGAGACAAAGTAGCCGGCAATTTGGGGCTTCCTTTCGAAGACGGCCCCGGAGGCTACTACCAGACATTTTACAAAAGCATCGATGAGATCAGGTTTTCTCAATACCTAATGGGAGATGTTATTAACAAATACAAACAATCTCCGGCCCTTTTGGTTCGGTGCTTAGGACAGAATGTAATCAACTTTTGGGTTGCGGGGAAAACGTGGCTAGCTACCGGATTGAACACAATACTACAGCTGCCTTATCTTGTATTTGCCGTAATAGGCTCAATCCATTGCTACAGAAATGGGCGAGCCAAAGCGGTGAGCCTTCTTCTTCTCTTCATAGGCTACTTCGTAGCAGTTCACGTTCCCATTCTGGCTCAAGCAAGGTACAGCATTCCTCTGATGCCATTGGTGTCAATACTCAGCGCGCTGGGAATTGTTAGTGTTCAAGAGAGGCTAAGGACAAGAAGGAATGAATCGGCGCTTGTAGCCGAGCACACTTTAGCCGGTAACTAGGGGACGCTCCCGCAAATACTCAAGGTAAGGATTGAGTTGTATTGAAGCTGACGTGCGATTACGTGGAAGACATGGCGGCAGTGGGCTGAAGGTTTGTCAATGACGCAGTTGCTATTGAAGCAATTAAGCCATGAAAGAATGAGGTTCGATTAGATTGTCATTTTTTTTGGAAAGAGTAATCCGGTATGTTCGCAGAAACCTGGCGAGCCTCTTTTTCCGAAGGCCGTACTCTATCGATTTGGACCGGCCAATAATTTCCTTCACCTTTGATGATTTTCCCCGAACTGCGCTGCTGGCAGGAGGAGAGATTCTAAGACGCTACGGCCTTGTTGGGACCTATTATGCCGCACTCGGACTGTTAGGTGGAGATTCGCCATCGGGTCCAATCTTTGTCGTTGAAGATCTGAAGAAAGCTTTAGACGACGGGCATGAGTTGGGGTGCCACACATTCTCCCATTGCGATTCATGGAAAACGCTGCCACACGCGTTTGAGCAATCGATCCTGCAGAACCAACGCGCTCTTTCGGAATTGATTCCCGACTACAAATTCAAGTCCTTTTCGTTTCCGATCTGTTCGCCGCGGCCGATGTCGAAGCGTGCTGCGGCGAGATACTACTTGACCAGCAGGGGTGGAGGTCAGACGTTCAATTCCGGTATTGCAGATCTCAACCAGTTGTCGGCATTTTTTCTGGAGAGAGCGGGCGGAGATCTGGAGCTTCCCAAAGCCTTGATCGACAGGAACCGGAAGGCCAAAGGCTGGATAGTTTTTGCGACCCATGATATCTCACGGAGCCCCAGCCAGTATGGTTGCACACCGGAATTCTTTGAAGAGGTCGTGAGATACGCTGTCCAATCTGGTGCTCAAATACTTTCAGTTGCCGATGCGCTGGATGTTATTCGGGCGACAAGGACCATTCGCCAGAATATTCCAGTGGCGGGCTTGACGGAAAGCACCACGGCCAAACTGGATTGTCCGAAAACTGAATCTCAATAAGACTGTCTTGAAAGTCAACCAAGCTCTGAAGAGATTGTTCTATAACTTTCCGGAACACCTCGAAAGTGGGTGGGGTTCTGTGCCTCTTTGATGTTTGCCCTGCGAAAGCACATAAGACTCGATCAAGCTACTCTACGGCTGCCTTGGCCAGTCTCCTGGCGAAAAGTCACTCCGATATTCAGAAGACCGGTCCAAGGCAAATTCAACACGCAACTATCATTACGGTTTAACAACGACGTTGGCACTAGGATTAATTGGCGGCGCGGGCGAGATGGAAGGATAGCATGCAACTGGGTTGAAGGTCAGCCATCCACTGCTGCCCGATGTCGATCCGCTCATCACGTTCTGATAACAGTTCGCGGCGGGGTTAAGATTTGCGTGGCCTCCGATGTTCGCCACGTTTCCTCCAGCCACGTCAGGCCCGATCGCCGGGAAAGGCGCCGCTGTTCCGCTGGGAAACTGCCACCATGAAGGGGTCGAGGGAAGGAAGAAACTCGGGGGGAACGCCGTGGCAGGGGAGGAAAGCCCCGGATAGGTGTTAGCGCTGCTCCCGGTCTCATCTCCCGCGCAGGGCGCGCCAGAACCTGCCATACATTCCCGGACCGCGCCTGTCACCGCATCATAGTTTCCCCATCGCATCAAGGTGGTGGCCACGTTTAGATCGTTGTTTATACTCGGACTGCCGAAACCGCAGGCGGAGGTGAAGGCTCCTCCCCATTGGTCCGAATAACCTAACAAGTAGATTGGGAAAACAGAAGTCCACTCGTTCGCAAGTGTACAGGCTGTGGTGCTCGGTGCAGCATCGGTATACAAAGTGTGATAACCAGAAGTCCCAAGCACATTGGCGACCACGTTGTAATAGCGATTTTTCGCGCCGATGTTGGCGGCGACTGTGCCGGTTGTCTTGGCGCCAGTAGACGTCGCCAAATCGTGTCCAGTCAGGTAATTCCGATACAACGTCCCAGCGTTCGACGGCCCGTGAATAATATCATTCTGAATGTCCGGGAATTGGTTTCCTTCCCACAATTCCATGTGGTTACCGGCGCTATGCGTCATCGGTCCCATCTGGTAGGGACCAGGTCCAAAATAATCGTCGACGCTGTAGTTGTAGGCAAAAACCGTACCTGAGTCGCCGCCCTCAGCGACCATGCAATCGGCATCGTGGTTACAAATGTTATTCATGACGAGGTTGTCTGCGCTGCCGTTCTCGCTATCTACGCCATAACCTTCAGACGATCCCGATCCGCCGTACATATAGTCTGCGAAGACAGTTATGTGAGACGAAATGTTCATTCCAACATGGGTGTTGCCAGTAGAGTTCGTCCGACTGAAGATGTACCAACTACCCTGCGCTCCCCAAAAGTTTACGCAGCTAATATTCTGCGAGCTGCAATCAAGCGAAAGGTCTTCGATCCCAAAGCCAGTAACTGGAGTAGTGCTGGGCCACCACGCTTTTGGCGTCTTGCTCGCGGTCCAGTTCGGCGCGTGCAGTCCCGGCGTGAATGTTACAGTCCCGCTGGTGCAGGCTGCTCCATAAGTGGACGCCCCGCACGAGGTCACTTGAACCGTTTGCGCCTCTGTCCACCCATTCCACTGGCTGTTCGAAGCTCCCTGCTGCGAGCACCAAGTTGCTTGAGCGCCGCAATCGATCCACCCGGTTCCCGAATCACTCGTGTCATCCGCCTCCACCAAAGTCAGCAAAGTGCCGACCTTTAGATTCGGGTAGCTGGAGAGGCTAATGGTCGTTTGACCTTGGCTATAGCTGCTGGCAGTCCAGGCGATCGGGCCATTATCGGGGCCTCCCCACCAGTTCCCATCTCCGTTCCAGACGCAGATCATTGCGCTGAAGCCGTTGCACCCCGCGGAGGAACCTGAAATCGTGAGGAAGGTTTGGTTCGGTCCTGCGCCGCGCAAAGAGACGTTGCTCGCTCCGAGTGTAACTCCCGCGATGCTAAAGCTGCCGGATGGAATCCTCACCACCTGGCCGCTGGCGGCTGAGTTTACCGCGTTGGTGATCGTCGTTGCAGTCACCGACCCTCCCGAGCAGGTCCCATTGCTTTGAGGCGTGCCGCACAAAGTGTTGCAGGCTGTGGTGGCGCAGTAGGTCGTGCGGTTGGGAATCGTGCCCGCTCCTGCCTGGGTCCAGTCAATAGCGCGGGCAGGCGCAAGAATGCCGTTCCATAGCGGCTGCTGTGCTGGAGACAAAGGTGCAAGGCTGCTGATCGTCAAAACGATTAAGAGAAAGGCCCGGGTCAGCTTCAAAATATCCTCCTTGAAAAGGCAGCTTGAAAGGGGAATTCTCTTCAAGTCTGCCAATATACGACCTCGCGACTGGCGGGGAGCCAGTCACGCATGATAGTACCACCTGCGCTCGCTAACGGAGATTTTATGAATCTCCGCGAAGAAAAAGTGGCCAAAATGTGACACTTTCCAGCGTTTAGAGCGAAGCCAAAACATCATCAGCCGAAATCGAGTTTTGATCTGCTCGAATGTGCCCCTCTGTGGCGCTGACTATACAAGGAATTCGAGTTGCCGCGTAGTAGGCATGAATGAACCGGGACAATTGAAGATCGAGAAATGTCAATAGTTACCTTGAAGGAGACAACACTTTGAGAATCAGCATTTTCGGGTTGGGCTACGTGGGGGCCGTAACCGCCGCTTGCCTGGCAGCCGATGGGCACCAGGTTCTAGGGGTCGACCCGGTCGCCGACAAGGTGGATCACATTAACAGCGGGCAATCACCCATAGTTGAGGCTGAAATCGACGTACTCATCGCCCAAACTGTGGCGAACGGCGCGCTCCGCGCTACCCAAGACCCCGCGCTGGCGATTCAGGAGACTGACCTATCCTTCGTCTGCGTCGGCACGCCGAGCCAGCAGAATGGCAACCTTGACCTCCGGTTCATCCGCAGAATCTGTGAGCAGATTGGGCAGTGCCTGAAGAACAAGCCGGCTCGTCACACCGTTGTCATCCGCAGCACCATTCTGCCGGGAACCATGAGAAACGTTGTCATTCCAACACTTGAGGAGTTCTCCGGCAAGAAGGCAGGAGAGGACTTCGGCATCTGCAACAACCCTGAGTTCCTGCGAGAAGGTTCGGCGGTGCGCGATTTCCGGCGCCCTCCCAAGACCGTCATCGGAGAGGTCGATGAAGCGAGCGGCGACCTGCTTGCTTTGCTGTACGAGAGTCTTGACGCTCCCCTCATTCGCACAGATCTCAACACGGCCGAGATGGTCAAATACGTTGACAACAGTTGGCACGCGCTGAAAATCGGATTCGCCAACGAAATCGGGAACCTCTGCGACTCTTTCAGCATCAATGCCGAGGCCGTGATGGATATCTTCTGCCAGGACAAAAAACTAAATATCTCTGCTGCCTATCTAAAGCCGGGATTCGCATTCGGTGGGTCTTGCCTGCCCAAGGACCTGCGCGCACTTTCATACCAGGCAAAGGTGCACGATCTTGAATTGCCAATTCTCAGTTCCGTCCTTCCCAGCAACCAGAAGCAGATTGAACGCGCTGTGAAATCGGTGATTGAGAGCGGGAACGCGCGCGTCGGAGTGCTGGGATTCAGCTTCAAAGCAGGAACCGACGACTTGCGCGAGAGTCCCGTCATTGAAGTCATCGAACGCTTAATCGGGAAAGGCTACGACCTTCGCATCTACGACCGGAACGTGAATCTGGCGGCTCTGGTTGGAGCGAATCGGGATTTCATCCTCAACCGCATTCCGCACATTTCGCGGCTCATGTTACCCACTGCTGATGCAGTGCTGGCCCACGCAGAGACAGTCGTGATCGGCAACAACGACCCGGAATTCGCTCAAATTGAAACAAGACTCCGCACGGACCAGAATCTCGTCGATCTTGTCAGGATCACGAAAAAAGAGAGTGCAAATGCCCAACGCCAGCTTATCCTCTCCTGAATCGACGTCGGCGCCGGCTTCTTCGGCTTTTCAAAAGACGGCGATCTTTGAATCGATCACCCGGCTCTCCGGCTGGCTCGAAGAGCATGACTATCGTGGATACGACACGTTCGACGGACTGAACTCCAAGTATGCCCGCGCGCTCACGCTGGATAGCGCCCTGCTTCGCACAGTGCTTCTCCAGGGAGTGCGCCGCTTCCCAATCAATCTGCGACCACTTTTGGGAATCGCTGCGGAGCGTTCCACCAAGGGAATGGGGTTCCTCGCCCGTGGATTCATTCGCCTGAATCGGGCCACCGGCGATTTCGAGTGGGAGCGCAAAGCCGAGGCGGCGCTTCAATGGCTGATAGAACACCAATCAACCGGCTACAGCGGCGCGTGCTGGGGAAACCATTTCGACTATCAGGCGCGAACTTTCTACCTTCCCAAAGGCGTGCCAACCGTCGTATGGACGGCTTTAATTGGTCAAGCGTTTCTTGACGGTTGGGAGCAATTCCGTAACAACACCTACCTGCAGATTGCAATCAGCGCATGCGAACACATCGTGCGCGACCTCGCGGCTGTTCCCGACGGAGATACAGTTTGCATCGCCTATGTCCCCGGCAAGGACACGATGGTTCACAACGCAAATACGCTGGGCGCAAGCCTGCTGGCGCGAACCTATGCAGCAACCGCCAACAAATCGTACCTCGAGCTTGCGCGTAAAGCTCTGGCTTACACAGCAAAATATCAGCGCCCTGACGGCTCCTGGTACTACGGCGAAAAGAGCAACCTCCATTGGGTTGACAACTTTCACACTGCCTACGTCCTCGATTGCTTCCGCCACTACGCGCTGGCAACGAAAGACGATCGCTTCATGGACGTGACCATGCGCGGCTATCAATATTGGAAGAACACCTTCTTTCTCGGCGACGGCACCCCACGCTACTATTGCCAAAAGACCTGGCCGCTCGACATTCAATGCAGCTCACAGGCAATCGACACGTTTGTATTCTTCAGCGATCTGGATCCAGACGCAATTCCGATGGCCCTCAGGACTGCAGAATGGACCATCAACAACATGCAAGACCGAAGCGGTTACTTCTACTACCGCAGATACTCCAAGCATATTGTGAACAAGACACCCACTTTGCACTGGGGACAAGCCACAATGCTTTGCGCCCTTGCCGGGCTGTACGAAACCCTCTGAACCACCCCATCCAATGAAAAACAGAAAGATCCTCATCATTGTCGAAAACCTCCCTGTTCCTTTTGACCAGCGAGTATGGAAGGAAGCTCTTGCATTGCGCCGCGCAGGATACGAAGTTGCTGTCCTGTCTCCGCGGGGTAAAGGCTACGCGCAAACCCACGAAGTGCGCGAAGGCGTTCATATTTACCGGCATCCAATGCCCAAAGAGGGGAACACTCCGTTCGGTTATTTGTGGGAATACGGCTGTGCACTTCTGTGGGAGATCCTCTTCGCATGGTGGATCTTCTTCAGCCACGGATTCAAGATCATCCAGGGGTGCAACCCGCCCGACGATATCTTTCTCGTCGCTTTACCGTTCAAATTATTTGGCGTCAGATACATCTTCGACCATCATGACGCCAACCCCGAGCTTTATCTTTCAAAGTTTGAACGGCGCGACCTCTTCTTCAAGATTCAACTATGGCTTGAGCGGATGACCTACCGCACCGCTGATGTCGTGATCGCAACCAACGAAAGCTACAGGGAGCTCGCGTTGAGCCGCGGTGGTCATGTTCCCGAAGATGTTTTTGTAGTTCGCAACGGTCCTGACCTGGCTACGTTCCAGCCCGTTCCTGCAAAGCCTGCGCTGAAGTACGGCAAAGACTACCTGGTCGGATATGTCGGCACCATGAGCGTCCAAGAGGGCCTGGACATTCTCATCGAGGTGGCCGACAACATTCGCGGCCGCGGCCGCTCGGACGTTCACTTCACCTGCGTCGGCGGCGGGCCCGGCCTGCCCGCTCTTCGGCAAATGGTCAAGGAACGCAGTCTCGGAGAGATGTTCAACTTCACCGGCCGCGTGCCAGACGCTGAGCTGCTCGATGTACTCTCTACCGCCGATGTTTGCGTGAATCCCGACAAGCCATGCGATATGAACGACATCTCCACGATGATCAAGATTGCTGAATACATGGCTTTGGCAAAGCCCATTGTCCAGTTCAATCTCAAGGAGGGCCGGATCACAGCCGGCGATGCTTCGCTTTACAGCGACGGAGAGAATCTGGTGGCGGACTTTGCCGACAAGGTCCTCTGGCTCCTGGATCACCCCGAAGATCGAAAGCGAATGGGAGCCATCGGAAAGAAGCGCGTGGAGGAGCACCTGGCATGGGAGTACTCAGAAGGCAATCTGATCTCTGCGTACGATCGCGCGTTCGAGAAGCAATCCGGGCGCCCGGACACGGCGACTAAGAGCAGCGTGGGCGAGGAATCGAATTCGGCGAACTAGGGCCTGTTAACAGCACTGAGGCGGCTGGCGTTGCGAGCGAAAATCGGGCCAGACCGGGGCCCCCGCGGACAGGTCTTCGTCTGCGGGGTGAGAGACTAGGCGGAGTTTGAAGGCTGTGGCGAGTCCACAGCCGAAAACGACAACAATGTATGGCCCAATTTGCGCCGCAACCCTGCAGGCCGGGGCCAGTTTTCCTCATTTCTTCGTCAATCGTCGCTAGCAGACACCCGGTATCCACCCCACGGACAAAGACCCGTCCGCGGGGACCCCGGTATGCGTCGTTCCTCACTCCTCGAATTGAGAAAAACTGGCTCCCGGCGCAAGCCACCCCACTAGTGTTAACAGGCCCTAAAGATCTGCCGCTTAAGGTACAGATGAGCAAGCACATTTGAGTGGCCCATACTTCCAAAGCCCGAGGCATTCAGCCTTGATTCAGAAGACAACCAGAACCCTTACGACCGGAGGCAGCTTATGAAAGTAGTGATTTTCTGTGGAGGATTGGGCCTGCGATTGAGAGAGTACTCAGAGAATGTTCCCAAGCCTTTGGTCCCAATTGGAGACGCACCCGTAATCTGGCATCTGATGAAGTACTACGCCCACTATGGCCACAAAGACTTCATCCTGTGCCTGGGCCATAAGGGCGAGGCAATCAAGAGATTCTTCCTCAATCATAGTGGGGCGCTTTCCAACGACTTTGTTTTGTCTGAGGGTGGCCGGAATGTCCAACTTCTCGGCGAGGACTTCACTAATTGGAGAATCACGTTTGCCGACACAGGAGCGAAGTCGCTGATCGGCGAGCGTCTTCTCGCGGTCCGCAAGCATGTCAAAGACGAAGATATCTTTCTGGCTAACTATGTCGATGGCCTCGCTGACATCGACCTGAATCTAGTAATCGACCGTCTTGTGAGTTCCGGAAAGACGGCGTGTTTTGTTTCCGTGCCTCCCACTCAGACGTTTCACCTTGTTCAGGCCGACAAGGACTGCAACGTGACGAGCGTTAACCACGCTGATTCATCGAAAACATGGATCAACGGCGGGTATTTCGTTTTTCGCCAGCGGCTCTTCGATTACATTCGGCCTGGCGAAGACCTCGTCAACGAACCCTTCGCAAGACTCATCGCAGATAAAGAACTCATTACCTTAAGACATACAGGCTTCTGGGCCTGCATGGACACGTTTAAGGAACGGCAGCAACTGGAGGATCTCTGGTCGAAAGGAGGAGCGCCCTGGCAGGTATGGAATGGAAATAAGGAGCACCACGATGAAAGCCGCGAGCTAACTGGCGCACAGGTTTCCGTTTCTCTCTAATTCTTTGGTAACAGGACAATGCGGCAGATGCATCGCTGCGTTGCGGCAGTTCACTTCATCATTGGGCTCATTGAACTGTTGGAGGTTGTGCCAATCCATGCAAGCAACGATCTACACTAAGCCGGAAAGCGAACCTCCTCCTTCTGCCCAGGATTCTTTACTTCAAGATGCGGGCCCTGCTAAAAAGCTCACTCCTTCGGAGGATCTGCACGCAAAGCACTTTCGCACTGACCATCTGCTCGCCAACATTGGGCACAGGGCGGTTTCTGGCGGTTTTATTACTGTCAGCGCCCAGGCCGGCAGATTTCTTCTTAACTTCGCCGCCGCTGCCGTTCTCGCAAGGCTCCTGAACCCGAGAGATTTTGGTCTTGTGGGGATGGTTCTGGGAGTTACCGGCGTCGTAAGCGTCTTCAAGGAACTTGGACTCTCAACCGCAACGGTGCAACGGGAGTCCATCACGCAGGAACAGGTGTCCAACCTGTTTTGGATCAACGTCGGCCTAAGTGGAGTTCTCTCTGGATTCTGCGCTACGCTCGCACCGTTGGTTGCCTGGTTTTATCGCGATCCGCGGATTCTCGACATCATGGTGGCCCTGTCGCTGACGTTTGTCGTCACTGGATCGACAGTCCAGCACCAGGCTTTGCTCACCCGTCAGATGCGGTTTCAGGCGCTGGCTATTATCGATCTTACATCGCTTGCGATCGGCTTTGTGACTGCCTGTGTAATGGCGTGGATGGGCTTTGGATATTGGGCTCTTGTTGCACAACAACTGGCCACAGCAGCTGTTGGCCTCGCCATGACATGGATCGTATCCGGATGGCGTCCGAGATTGCCTTCCCGAAACAGTGGCGTCAGGCCGATGGTGATGTTCGGTGCGCACCTGAGCCTTGCTGATTTTGTCGGTCAGTTTTCAACAAACTCTGACGCCATCTTGCTGGGGCGGTTTTATGGAGCGGCTCCGCTCGGCCTCTACACTCGGGCGCAGGTACTATTGTCCCGTCCCATTCAGCAGATTGTTGCCCCAATCAACGCAGTTCTTATTCCCGTGCTCTCGCGGCTGCAATCGGATCCGGAACGTTACCGCCGCAGCTATATGAGAGCCTATGGCGGTCTCGCGCTGGTCCTCTTCTCTTTCTCCGCAATGTGCCTGGCTCTCGCGAAACCGATGGTTCTCGTGATCCTTGGGCCTAAATGGAGCGGCGTCATCCCACTCTTCGAGGCCTTTTCTATCGTCGCTGTCTCAACACCCCTGATGTCGATCTGTACATGGATTTACGAAAGCCAGGGAAGAGGCCGGGACCAGTTGCAGAACCATACCATCGTCGGCGGCGTCACGATCATCGCTTTCTTATTGGGGCTTCGCTGGGGGCCCATAGGAGTGGTTACGTCGCTTGCGATCATAAGCTTCGTTGTCCGTCTGCCCATTGTGTACTACATTGCCGGCAAAAGCGGACCTGTGAAGACTCGCGACCTCTGGATGGGATTCTTCACGCATTTACCGTGCTGGGTATGCGTCTTTGGCGCCACGGCTCTGACCTACAGGGTCATGGCAAACGCCCACCCTGTCGTGCAGCTCCTTGTCTGCGGTCCGGTGGGAATACTCGCAGGAGGCGCCTTGATGCTGCTCTTTCCCCACCCGCGTGAAAGCGCGTTCTTTGTCGCAGGCAAAGTCAATAATGCCTTCAAAGCGAGGTTCGCTAAGTCATGAGTTCCCAACTGGTTCAGGAAGAGATCCCTTCCATCCCGCAAAGTTTCTCAGCTCCACGCGCGGCGAAACGCGTCAAGGTTGCCCTCTTTGGGATCTTCGGGATTCATAACCTGGGCAACGAATGTACGTTGCAGGCAATCCTTCAAGGCGCGCGCCGCTACCTGCCTGGCACTGATCTCTATGTCATAAGCTTTGATGCGGCCGATACTCGCCGGCGTTATGGACTGCCCGCTGTCCCGGTAACGAAGCAGTCGTTTGGCCATCCCGCGAGGCGGGGCTTGATAGGCCTCCTTTTCAAGCCTTTTCGCATACTGCGGAGAATCAAGAATGAGCTCATCGATTGGACGGCTGCCGTCAAGGCTTTGCGCGGCACAGACCTGGTAGTTATGTCCGGGACCGGGATGCTCACCGACTATGCAACTTCGGCACTGGGATTTCCCTACCATGTCTTCCGTTGGACCGCCGCGGCGCGACTTGCCGGATGCAAGGTCCGCTTTGTTGGAGTGGGCGTGGGGCCCATCTACGAAAAGCTGAGCCACTGGTTCATTACCAAGGCTCTGTCGATGGCAGATTACCGGAGCTTTCGCGATCAGAATTCAAAGGACCGGATCAGAAAGAATGGATTCATAAGAGACACAGATCCAGTTTTTCCCGACCTTGTATTCAGTCTTGCCAAGGAATCGCTCGCCAAGCACCCTGCAGGCGATAACACAGTGCGGGAAGTTGGTCTGGGCGTCATGGATCATCGCGACGTTCATTTGTGGAACAACGAGGAGCATCAGGCACAATACGCGGCCTACCTGGAGAAGATGTGCGAATTCATTGAATGGCTTGTCGGGCATAAGTATACGGTCCGAATTCTCCAGGGCGACTCCAGGCACGACGCAGGTACGAGAGCCGAGCTCAAATTTCTGTTGGCCGAGCGCGGCATTCAATATGACGAATGCGGCATCATCGACCAGGGAAACGACACAATTGAAGAGCTGATCGCCCAAATTGCCAAGGTTGACATCGTCGTCTCGCCAAGGTTTCACAATCTGTTGCTTGGGTTGATGATGGATATCCCAGCTATCTCCATTTCGTACGATCCCAAGAACGATTGCCTCCTGGAGGGTTTTGGGCTTGGAGCCTATCGCCAGGCGCTGACGGAATTGGACGTCAACAAGCTGATCGATCAGTTCACAAGCCTCGCAGAGCAGGTCAAACGGGTCAAACCCCTCATCGCAGGAAAAGCCGTGGAATACCGCGCGTCCCTCGAAGATCAATATGAGCTGGTTTTTGGCGAGTTTGCCGCCAAGTGAGGATCCATGTTTAAGTTGTTATCAATGGAAACAAACTTCAGTGCTATTTACCAAGGTCGAATGGATCATGTGGTCCACATTCAACGTACGGAGGACTTAATGGATCGAGTCGCAGCAACCTTCAGAAATCGCGACTATTGGATTGTCGAAAACGCGCAATATGCGGAGCCGAGTTTCAGGCTGCAAAAATGTGCTGCCTTTATTAATAAGATGGCAGGCAACCGGCAGTGCTCGCTGCTCGATGTCGGGTGCGGCCCGGCTGCTTTGCGGCCGCTCCTGAGCCGAAACATCGACTACTGCGGCATCGATATTGCCCTTCATCAATCAGCCCCGTTTCTGCGCGAAGTCGACACTGCGCAAAAACCGATCGCCTTTGACGACCGCAAATTCGATTTTGTAATGGCTCTCGGCTTTTTCGAATACATGGGCGGGAAACAGGACTCGAAATTCCTCGAAATTCGCAAGATCCTGAAAGACGACGGAAAGTTCATCCTTAGTTACATAAACTTTGGCCACTTCCGCGGTAAGGTGTGGCCCAACTACAACAATGTCCAATCAATTGCTGAGATGAAGAGAGCCCTGAGCAAGTACTACCGGGTTGACTCATGTTTCCCAGCTTCCCATCACTGGCGGCAAAAGCAACCCGGCAAGCGCGCGCTCAGGCCGTTGCAAATGCATGTGAATTTCAACATACCGGTCGTCAGTCCGATGATGGCCGTTGAATACTTCTTTATCTGTTCTCCTCTTCGGTAACCGCACGCCACTGCGATTTCGTGTCGATCGCGGACTCGGGATGGCAGGGCAAACACCTCCATTCATGGGAGGCGTAACACAATATGGGGTAAATCGTGGGACAATCTTTGCGTTTTCTCCCGACGCCGATCTTCGGTGCCGTTGTCATCGATTCGATTCTCAGAAAAGACGATCGGGGACATTTTCTCCGGTCCTGGTGCATGAAGGAGTTTGCACAGGAGGGCATTGATTTCGTTCCGGTTCAGACAAACATTGGCTTCAGCCGGCTGAAAGGAACCACGCGGGGCATGCATTTCCAGGTGAGCCCGGCGCTTGAGGCAAAGCTGGCTCGCTGCACCAGGGGATCGCTCTTCGATGTCGTGGTGGACGTCAGAGAGAACTCACCCACCCGATACAAATGGTACGGCGTCGAGCTCCGGGCCGATAACTATCGGATGTTGTATATTCCCGAAGGCTGCGCGCACGGATACCAGACCCTTGAGGATGATACGGACTTGTACTACATGACTTCGCAATACTTTACACCGAGTGCAGCAACAGGTGTCCGATTTGACGATCCTGCATTCGGAGTTGACTGGCCTCTAACACCAACTTCAATTTCCGAACAGGATCTAAACTGGCCATTGATTGGCGAAGGGAGTTCAAGATGATTGTTGATACTGCGTTGCTGGAGCGCGAGAAATCAGGTAAACCCATTCGTGTTGGCGTAATTGGAGCGGGCGCCGCAGGCCGCGCGATTGCGTTGCAAATGGCAACACCACCTAAAGGGATCCGGCTTGCAGCAATCGTAAATCGCACACGTGAGCACGGAGAGCGCGCGTTTCAAGAGGCAGGCGTCAGCGAATGGCGCAATGTGCAGTCGGCCCGGGAAGCGGAGACGGCCATCAACCACGAAGTTCCGATTCTGACAGACGATCCTTCAGTCGTGACCAGTTGCTCAGCCGTCGATCTGATCATCGAGGGCACGGGAACTATCGAATACGCAACTCGCATCGTCCTGGATGCGTTCCATCACGGCAAACACGTTGTGCTGGTCAATGCTGAGCTCGATTCGTTTCTTGGTCCCGTTCTAAAAACGAAGGCTGAACGTGCTGGAGTCGTTATTACACACACAGACGGAGAAGAGCCCGGTGTGGCGATGACGCTGCTGCGCTACCTTCGCGCCACAGGCCTTCGGCCCGTTGCAGCGGGAAATCTGAAAGGCATGGTCGATCATTATCGGAATCCTGATACCCAGCGCGGCTTTGCTCAGAAATACGATCAGGATCCCAAAAAAGTCACATCCTTTGCCGATGCCTCCAAGCTGTCGATGGAAACAACGGTACTCGCCAACGCAACTGGATTCCGCGCTGGCCGGCGTGGCATGTATGGACCTCCCTGCGAACACGTTCGTGAGATGGCGAATCTTCTGCCGGCAGATCAAATGCTTTCTACCGGTCTGGTGGATTATGCGCTCGGCGCCGCTCCCCATACCGGAGCATTCGTCATCGTCTACGAAGACAACAAGCTCAAACAGGCTCAAATGGGTTACGTCAAAATGGGCGATGGCCCGTTTTACGTCTTCTACACGCCTTTCCATCTGCCCCACATTCAAATCGCTTCCACAATCGGCCGCGCCGTCATCTATGGTGACGCGACGGTTGCACCAATTGCAGGTCCCGTGTGTGAAGTAATTTCAATGGCCAAGCGCGACATGCGCGCCGGTGAACGGCTTGATGGCATCGGCGGATTCTGTGCCTACGGTCTGATCGAAAACGCTGACACAGCGCGCAGCATCAACGCGCTCCCATTGAGCTTGTCAGAGGACTGCGTCCTCCGGCGCGATGTGAGAAAAGATGATGTGATCTCTTCAGCTGATGTCAACCTGCCAGACCGGGGAGTTGTCGATGAGCTGTGGAACGAACAACTCGCCCTGTGGCCTCTCGCTGAACACGCTGCGGCACGATAGGTTCAAAACACAGACACGATCACAACCAGGCAAGAGGAACTGACTTACTTCTATGATGCCCGATCGGAACTTGTGGAAAAATCGCCGTGTGTTTCTCACAGGCCACACGGGCTTTAAAGGCAGTTGGCTTTCGTTGTGGCTCGAGTCACTCGGAGCCGAGGTGACCGGATTCTCTCAGGCGCCGCCAACAACTCCAAATCTCTTTGAACAAGCGAACGTTGCCAGCTCCCTGCACTCGATTGTTGCGGACATTCGCGATTTCGATCGAGTGAAGAAAGCAATCAGTGACTGCCGGCCTGAAGTGGTCATTCACATGGCTGCACAAACAATTGTTTCGCGTGGATACGACGATCCAATCGAAACTTACTCCACCAATGTGATGGGAACCGTCAACTTGTTCGAGGCGATCCGCCGGCTTGATTTGCAGTGCGCGGTCGTAAATGTTACCAGCGACAAGTGCTACTACAATCGCGAGTGGGTGTGGGCTTACCGCGAGGATGACACGTTGGGAGGGCACGATCCCTATTCAAATTCCAAAGCCTGTGCGGAATTGGTCAGCAGCGCGTACCGCGATTCATTCTTTTCTCAAGGCGCACATGAAAGTCATGCTGTGGCGCTCGGAACAGCGCGAGCGGGAAACGTGATCGGCGGCGGAGACTGGACCGACAACCAACTAATTCCTGATTTGATGAGAGCGTTCCTGGCCAAAGAGAGTTGCCTCATTCGGAATCCCTATGCGACACGCCCGTGGCAGTTTGTTTTGGAGCCGCTGCGCGGATACTTGCTTTTGGCCGAGCATTTGTTGGAAGCCCCTGAGACCTTTTCGGCGGGATGGAACTTCGGCCCAACCGAGGACGACGCCCGGCCGGTTTCGTGGATAGCAGATGCGCTTGTTCGACTGTGGGGAGCCGAGGCGAACTGGACGCGCGATAGCGCCTCCCATCCGCATGAGGCGAACCTGCTTAAGCTGGATGCTTCAAAGGCAAAATCCCTTTTGAAATGGCGCCCACTGCTTCCACTCGATGCAGCGCTCGATTGGATTGTGACCTGGTATCGATGCTTCGAGCAAGAATCTGACTTAGGTAAGCTCACTCGAACGCAAATCAAGCAATATGAGGCGCTCGATACGGAGCAGACCTTCTCAATCCAGAGCTCAGTTGCAACACAGCCCTTGATCACTGCCGGAGGAAGCGATGACTAAGTACGCCGATCAGGAACAGCCGATCAAATCCCGAGTTCTCTTGTTTTCACATAAGAACATCTACGACCAGGACGTCTGGAGGTGCCCTTTCAGAGAATTCGAAAGGATTATTCAGGAGGTTGACTCGGTTGATGTAATCGCCCCCAAAGCAAAGCCGTCCTACACGCTAGGCAAGCGTGTGGCGATGCGATTGGGTGAAATTGCGCCCATACCCCTCAATCCCGGCATTCCTGAGATCCGCATCGAAAAGGAGTACGACCTTTTCATTACAGTGTGCGAGAAAGTGTCGGAACTACTCCACATAAAGGCAATAAAGAATCTGCGTGAAAAATGCAAGAAGACGGTTTGCTGGATCCCCGAGTTCTATTTCAAGGACATCAATGTCTATAAGAGCTGCATCGAAGTCCTCAAAGAATTCGATTATGTCATTTTTATGTTTGCGGCGAATGAGCCGTTCAAAGCGATCCTCAAGAATAAGAACCAATATCTACCTGCCGGAATCGACACGCTGAATTTCTGCCCGTATCCAGATCCGCCGGAAAGATCCATCGATGTGCTCAGCATTGGCCGTCGTGCGCAACCCACGCATCAGGCGCTGCGCCGTATGGCCCGCGAAGAAGGAAAGTTCTACGTTTACGACACAATCAATGCCCTCAATGCTTATAACCTCGAAGAGCATCGCTCAATGATGGCAAACCTGGCCAAAAGAAGCCGGTACTTTATCGTGAGCCCTGGCAAATTCGACATGCCTGAAGAAACCGGCGGTGTGAGTGAATTTGGGTATCGATATTTTGAAGCTGCGGCGGCGGGTACCTTGATGATCGGCATGCGTCCTTTCAATAACCCTGAATTCGACAAGATCTTCACCTGGCCCGACGCGGTCACCGAGGTTCCGTTCACTTCCGATGCGATCGTTTCGGCGATTCGCGAATTCGACAAGGAACCCGAGCGGCAAGAGGCGACCCGGCTCAGGAATATCACCGAATGCCTGTTGAAACACGATTGGGCATATCGCTGGGAATCCGTGTTGAATTGGGTTGGAATGCAGCCGATGCCGGCGCTTGAGGAGAGAAAGCGCATTTTGCGTGAGAAATCCGGACAGGTTGAAGATGCGTTTGGCCGCTACCAAACTGTTCAGAAATAGCAGAATACCTAATCCGTTCCAGTTTCTTCAACTGCGAAAGGACGATAAGTGCCGTATTTGCACTCACTCCCTGATTCACCGGCGTTCGCGGACAAAGGCCTGACAGGTTACCAGTTTGGACCGTTGGGGCTTAACAGCGAAGTCCATTACATCGACGTCGTGAAAGGACACGATACATTTCAGATAAGTAAGAAGGTCAGGCGAGTTTATTATGTCCTTTCAGGGAACGGTTACTTTACCATAGATGGTCAACGCTTCGACGTCTCTGCTGGCGTCGTCGTCGAGGTCCCCACAAAAGTGGAGTACTCCTACACCGGCACGATGAAGTTAATCATGTTTTCGGAGCCGCGGTGGTTTAGTGGGAATGACATCGCGACTAAGTGGAACCCGGATGTTGTTGGCCAAGATGTGCCGTTCGGAGCGGGCCGCTCTCGATTCAGGCAATTGCTGAGGGCCAGATTGTTTGGCAAGTCTCCGGTGAACGCGTTCCTGCGAGCGAACCAGCAAGTGTGGAACCGGCTACCCAGGTTCGTGACCGCTTCGTCGCCTGCACGCTGGTACGGCAGTAAGTTGAACTTGCTCGCTCGCACGCACAACACTCGGAAGCAGGCCGTTGCGACACTCTTTCTACGTAATAGACCGGAGTTAGATCTGATTCGTCGACTGGCCGGCCGCAGGAAGAGTAACGATGTGCTGAGAGTAGCTGTTCTGGGTTGCAGCACTGGCGCCGAGGTGTATTCGGTGGCTTGGAATATACGGCGTGCGCGGCCTGACGTGAGACTGGAGTTGCACGGGGTTGACATCTCAAGAGAGGCTGTGGAGCAGGCTGAACTCGGGGTTTATTCGAGTGCTGTTTCGGAGTTCACGCGAACGGCGGTCCTCGAGCGGATGACAGAGCCTGAAATTGCGGATTTGTTTGACAGGGACGGCGAACTGATGGTGGTCAAGCCGTGGGTCAGGGAGGGAATCGACTGGCGCGTGGGAGACGTCGGCGACGCAGCGGTGGCTGAAGCTCTGGGGCCGCAGAACATCATAGTGGCGAATAACTTTCTTTGCCACATGGATCCGAAGGATGCGGAGAAATGTCTGCGCAACATAAGCAGGTTGGTGAGTCCGGGCGGCTTTTTGTTTGTTTCCGGCATTGACTTGGACGTTCGGGCAAAAGTTGCGCGCGAGTTAGGCTGGAATCCAGTCGAGGAGCTGCTCGAGGAGATTCACGAGGGAGACCCTATCCTGAGGAAACAGTGGCCGTGTCACTATTCTGGCCTGGAGCCGCTGGATACGAGGAGCAGGGATTGGCGATTTCGCTATGCAGCAGCATTTCAAGTGCTGAAGCCGGCGGTCGTGATTAACGACAGAGGTGGTAAACGATCCTTATCGAAACAAACCTTGCCAGCGCCCAAATAGTTTAGGGCCTGTTAACAGCGAATGGCAGGCGAATGCGGGTTACAGCCTTCAGAAGGGGATGCTGAGTGCCACATGTCGAAATGACGGTGATTCGCGGCACAAAAAACTTTATCCAGGGTGTAATCCCTGATCTTCGTCCATCGTCTATATAGGGAGGGTTGGTTCGGAATAGCACTCATTCAGCCATTGTCGATGGCAAGAAAGCGCTTCGTGATTCGATTGCCGATGCAATCCTGTTTTTTGATGTAACTGAACAGGTAGAAGCTGAGCGATGGCTTTTGAGAGAGAGCATTGCCGGGTTGATTGGAGAAAGACGCATGAACGGGACTACTTTTCCCCTCAGGGCTCTCGGCAATTCTGACCTTCGGTTGTCACCCATCGGCCTTGGCACCTCGGTACTTGGTGGTGGCAACTGGCGATATTCTTTGGGGCCGCAGAGTGACAGCCAATCGATAGCCGCGATCCACTGCGCGCTCGATTGGGGCATTAACTGGCTCGATACCGCGGGTCTCTACGGACTGGGCCACTCCGAAGAGGTGATAGCGCGCGCCTTGCAATCTTCGCCGCACAAACCCTACATCTTCACCAAGTGTTCTTCGCGCTGGCGCGAAGATGGCACGATGTATAACTCGCTCAAGGCCGATTCGCTGACCGAAGAGTTGGAGGGTTCACTGCGACGCCTGAAGGTGGATACCATCGACCTCTACCAGGTGCACTGGCCTGATCCGGAGAGCGAGATCGAGGAGGGATGGGAGCAGCTGGCGCGACTGCGCGAGCAGGGCAAAATCCGGTGGATCGGTGTTTCCAATTTTTCAGTGAAGCAGATGAAGCGCGCACAGAAGATTGCGCCCATCACCAGCCTGCAACCGCCCTATTCAATCGTTCGCCGTCACATCGAGGCCGAGATTCTTCCTTTTGCGCGTGAGATGGGTATTGGCGTTATCAGCTACTCGCCCATGCAGTCGGGCCTCTTAACCGGGAATATGACCGTCGAATCCATTGCGTCGTTGCCGGCCAACGACTGCCGGCGCGAGATGAATGAATTCTACGAGCCGCGGTTGAGCCGCAATTTACGCTTGGTGGAGCTGCTGCGCGAGATCGGTAACGCGCATGAAGTAAGCCCCGGCGTAGTCGCGGTGGCATGGACTCTGCATCACCCCGCCATCACCGGCGCCCTTGTAGGCTGCCGCAGCGCCCGGGAAGTGGAAGGGCTTGCTCCCGCGCTCCGCTTCAGGCTCAGCCAGGACGAATACGAGCGCATTTGCAGATTTGTCAGGTCGATTGGGTGGTATCTGAGTTTGATTTACGGGCGGATTGCCCCAGTTTCGGGTGCAAAGATCGAAAACTTCGACTGCTGCAATCATGAGTCCTGCACAAGAAGCAGGACTGAATCTGTCGGCCCTCTGTGAATTACCGTTATTGCCTAATCGAATTCGACAGTTCTGAAGCGATTCATCCGGAAATGAATGAGTTCCATTTATCAGCTTTTGACTCGACTTGGCGGACAGCCCGATAATGACGGCGCATGGCGAAGAGGAGCGACCTGTGCGCAAACTGGTCCGGAGTATTGATGCGCCCTTGATGAGCGATTCTCTTCAAATCAAGAGCCCCCGCCCAACTGCACGTAGCGCTTTTCAACTCAGGCGCTGGCACTGGCTCATTATTTCGGTGTTGATGTTGACCGTTCTTGCGGCATGTGTGCCGAGTAACAGAGAGTACATGCTGAGGCAGGTAGGCCGGCTGATTGTCGCTGACCAGCCCTCGATCGAATCGGCTGACATCATCGTCGTAGCCATAGATGCTGATGGCGCAGGCACTTTGGAGGCAGCAGATTTGGTACACCGAGGTGTCTCGCGCCGCGTCGCGGTATTCGACGACCCTCCCACCCCGGTAGATCGCGAGTTTCTTCGCCGTGGCCTTCCTTACGAGGATTGGGCGGCTATCTCTACCCGTCAGCTTCAGTCGCTGGGTGTCCGGAACGTCGAACAAATACCGAAGAGAGCGACCGGAAGCGAACAGGAGGGGGATATATTGCCCGGGTGGTGCGACAAGCAGGGTTATCATTCTGTTGTGCTGGTCACTTCGCCGGATCACTCAAGACGGCTAATCCGAATCCTCAGGCGTTCATTTCATAACCGCGAGACAAAGATTATGGTTGAGAGTTCACCGTATTCACAATTCGAGCCCGACTCCTGGTGGAAAACTCGAGGAGGACTCCGAAATGGAATTGTCGAATTTGAGAAATTGATTTTCGATGTTATTCGCCATCCGTTCTCGTGAGCGTATTAACGATACTGTCTCTGCAGTTTGCTGGGAACCTCACAAATGTTTCCGTACAAATTGAGGGATGCGAACTGCTATCGCCTGATTTACAAATGCGCAGCGGAACAGAGAAGCGCAGTTTGTCTTTTCGAAGCTAAGAATGCGGAGGTCTGTGGTTGATCAACATAAGTCTGAACGGAAGCAGTAGCAAGCCAATGCGAGTGCTGTGCCTGGGGTGTCATTCTGATGACATAGAGATTGGATGTGGGGGCACAATCCTTCGTCTGATCGAGGAGCACCCGCAGTGCGAAGTTCACTGGGTGGTCTTTAGCGCCATCGGAGACCGCAACGCAGAGGCACAGCGCGGCGCCGAATCATTCGCTGGCGCAAGGCTGAAAGGACCGTTGCTCAAGAGCTTCCAGGATGGTTTCATGCCCTTTGTGGGCGGCGATGTGAAGGCGGTATTTGAGGAAGAGCTAAAGCAGATATCGCCGGACTTGATTTTCACCCACAACGGGAAAGACGCTCACCAGGATCACCGTCTCATCTCGGAGTTGACCTGGAACACTTTTCGCGATCATCTGATTCTGGAATACGAAATCCCAAAGTACGACGGCGACCTGGGGCAGCCGAGCGTGTTTGTGCCTCTTAAAGCCGAGGTGTCGCAGACAAAAGTCCGGTACATCATGGATGCATTCCAGTCCCAACGCAACAAGAGGTGGTTTGAGGAGAGTACATTTCTCTCACTTATGCGGCTGCGCGGCATGGAATGCAATGCTCCGAGCGGTTACGCCGAGGGTTTTTACTGCCGCAAGCTCCTGCTCTGAACCGGCGGCGATGCATTGAGAACAGCCAAAGGGATTGAGGCCTCGATTATCGCGAGGCGCTGGAGACTGCCACGGACGCCAATCATACCTGGTCCTAAAGGGAAAAGCCTGACGGAGTTGTTGACGCCGATTTCTAAGATTTCAAGTGAGTCAACTCCTTTTTGATTTCTGCGGCATCGCGATAACCAGGAGATATCTTTAGAACTTGCTCAAATTGCTGCCGCGCCAGCGCCGGTTGTTCGGTCTTTTCGTAGGCCATACCCAGGTGATAGTGAATATCAGGATTGTCGGGCAGGTTATTCTTTTCCTGCAGCCTGAGCGCTTCCTGAAGATTGCGGATGGCCAGCGGGTATACACCTTTCCGGTAATAGATCCATCCCAGAGTGTCAGCAACGCCGGGAGAATCCGGCAGCCCTTTCATCGCTGTTTGCGCCAGGGATAACGCGACGTCAAAGTTTCCGCCTGTCTGCAGCATCACGCGGGCAAGATCATTGGAGGCGACGGGATTCTGGGAATTGAGGTCCAACGCTTTCTGGTAGGCATCTTCCGCTTTCTTCCAATCCGACTTAGACTCATACAAGTTTCCCATGAGGATATGAAGGTTTGGCTGGCGCGTGTTGTCTTTAAGCGACTGCTCGCCAATGGCAATTGCCTGATCGATTTCCCCCTTCGCGGCTCGTACCTGGCAAAGCTGAATCACAGCATCGTAATTGTGGCTGTCGAGCGCAGCGGATTTCACAAAGGCGTTCTCCGCTCCGCTGAGATCTTTCTTGCCATGGAATAGAACCGCTCCAAGCATGTTGTAAAAGTTGCTATTGTTGGGCGCTTTGCCGATTTGCACATTCACGGCGGCGATGGCCTTATCGACTTGTTTCTCGGCAACATATACGTTCACCAAGCCACGCAGAGCGTCAGTCGAATTGGCGTTCCTGTCCAAGGCGTCCTGGAATGCTTTGGCGGCATCGCCGTACTGCTTTTGCGCAAACCGCAGATTTCCCATTTGCACATATCCGAACGCGCTCTGAGGAGACGCGGAGATGGCGCGGCGGACATCCTGTTCGGCTTCAACATAGTGTTTGCGATTGATGTTGGAAAGGGCGCGCAGCGCGTAGCCATCCGTAGATCCGGGTTGCAGTCTGATCATCTGGTTGGCGGCGTCTTCGAGAGTATTCATATCGCCCAGCAGCATCGCGGCGTCGGCAATAGAGCGTTGAGCATCAAGGAAATTGGGATTCAGGCGCAAAGCCTCCCGCCATTCGCTCTCGGCGTGTTCCAGATTTCCCTGCTTTTGCAGCGCGACACCTAAAGCGTAGTGGGCCTGGAAGTTGTTTGGCGAGTCTTTGACCACAGCCTGCAACGTCTGTACAGCGTCGTTGAGGTCTCCGCTAGTGATTTGCATCTGGCTTCGGTAAACCAGAGCGTTGTCATCTTTGGGGTTGGCCTTCAGCATTTCATCGTCGAGACTACGCGCTTCGTCGTATCGCTTGGTCTGAATGAGAAGTTCAACATATTTCTCTTTCACCTGCATGTCTTTAGGACGTTCCAGATAGAGCGCATGGTATTCGGCAACTGCTTTGTCCAGGTCGCCGGTCGCGAAATAAAAGTTGCTGAGCGCGAGGAAGCTATCGGGGTTATGTGGAAGGTCGCGCCTGGCTTGTTTCAGAACTTCCTCTGCTTCGGCCCTCCTGCCCTCGGTCATGTATAAAGCGGCCAGAGCCTTACGCGGATCAATTGAGTTAGGATCGAGGGCCAGAGCTTCGCGAAACTGCTTCTCCGCTTCATCGAAGCGCCTTTGCGATTGATAGTAATTGCCCAGCACCAGTCGCGGTTGCATGGACTTCGGATTCAGCTCAGTGACTTTCTTGAGATTTGCCTCCGCCGAATACAGGTCGTTGACCTTGAGCTGCAGGAGGGCAAGACCCAGGTAGGGCTCCCAGCGGCCTGGAGCGAGCGAAATTGCCTTCTGCATTTCCGCAATTGCACCGGGAATTTTTCCTTGCTCAGCGAAGAGACTGGAAGCCATGGCGTGAACGCCCGGATCGTCGGGCCGCTTATTCAGCAGCAGATCGGCTTGTACCTGCGCCTCCTGAAAGTTGTGCGCCTGGATCAGCAGGGTGGTTAGCTCCATTCGAGCCCGGTAATCCTCGGGGCGCAATTCGACGGTGCGGTTCAGTTCCTGATAGGCGCGGTCCCGCTGCTGCAGGCGCAAGTAGCTTTCCGCAAGTTGGAAGTGCGCATCGGCATATCCCGGATCGATTTGGACAGCGTCGGTGAACTCGATCGCCGCCTCCTGGTATTGCCCTTTCTCGAAGTAGCGCTGCCCATTCTCAAAGTATTTCTGCTTACGCACGTTGGGATCGAGTGAACATGCCGAAAGAAGAGCAGCGATCAAACTCAGGGCCAAAACCGGGCGCCATTTGGAAGAGAATTTCAATTAGAGCCTCCCATTGCAGAGTCGTGCGCAACCGCCGCACCGCCATCATGAATTCTATCGCGGCAAATGGATTTGGAGCGCTTGAAAAGCTCGCGATCTCTCCAGATGTCTCATACCAGCCAATATCCCTGGCGAGCCTTTGCAGTCTCTCTTCTGGTGTGTGTCGAAGTGGCGCTTTGAAAGCAACCTTTTTTCGGCTTGAAGGGATCGCCAGGATGTTGCAAGTTTTTGCACATGCACCAAGAGAGTTCCGCTGTCGCAGCGCCTGAAATCCGCCTAAAGTGAGCGTGAAAGTCCGGAAATGGCTCTGCCTTGGAGCGAAGGTGCAAAGACACTCCCCAGGAGTAACCATTCCCGATGGTGACTTCCAGCAAGTTAGGGCCAAGGGTTCTGTTTGCAATAGATTGCAAAAACTTTCAGTCTTGACAATATTCAGGGCTGCGCTAGAATCAATCATCTCAGGGGGTCTGTGCAGGCGGCTCCAGAGACATACAGGTTTCCTAATACCGATGAGAGGGAGAGAAGAATGAAAATCAGAGCTGAAGGTTGGGCAACAGTTATCGGATTGGCGATGCTCTGCTGCGGGCTGCCTGCGTTGGGTCAGAGCGTTGTCTCTGTTCAGTTCACAGGTGGCTATACCACCACCTGGGGCAACTCAGGCGGGGACTATGGCGCGGGGATATACAGCGCGAACATTAATGGCGCGCCCTCCGCATCCGGGATCATCTGCGATGACTTCAACGATGAGATTTGGGCGGGTGAATCCTGGAAGGCCAGCGCGTACCAGGCCTCGAGCCTTGCTTCCGGCAACATCGGCAGCACACTTTTTGGGAACACCATTGGGCTGACCGGATATGCGGAGGTTGCCACACTGGTGAGCATGATGTTCTCCGGCACTCCCCTCACCTCCTATGGCAGCATCACCGGAGTCACACAAGCTGAGCTTTCTTCGGCAATCTGGGATATCACAACTCCGGGAGGCATTTCTGGCCTTGACGCAAAGGCTTTGAGTCTCGTTGCGGCCGTAGAGAGTGCGTTTACTGGCAACGTTGCGGGCGCCACGGCGTACCTGGATTCGTTGACGAATGTTTGGATTCTGACCCCGGATCCCCTGACCGGTGTTGGATCAGGTGAGCCTCAGGAGATGTGGACGGAATCAGTACCCGAAGGTGGCGCTGCTTTCATGTTCCTTCTGTTCGCCGGCGCCGCTTGTTTCGGAGCCATGTTCTTCAGATATCGCAGCGAGTTTGCGAATCGCGGCTTAGCCTGATTTCCTTTTTTCCCCCACATTTCAGTTGATTATCCGGACTTGGCGCGCGGACCGCGCCGGTCCGGATAGTTGTATATATAAGAGTCCTACAATTGCTCACCCCGGAACCACTGTCCTCAAGTGACTATTTCCCGTCCGGTTTCCCAGCGATGGGTCTGCGTCGCTGGAGTGGAAGCAAAGACCACCTATTCCGCACCAACAACGACGTCTGTGTTTTGGAACTGCTCGAAGACCGGGTTGCTCCCGAGGGGCACCGCTCGAAGCCGTGCCGAATTGCTCCCAGGCCCTCAGACATAGATAGTCACATATCTTCCTTTTGACTCTTGCTCAGAATTATCCAGCTCACACAAGCGCCGCGCCGGGAGAAGGCAAGGCGGTTCTGATCCCTTGTTCACCCTTTTGCACCTTGCAGGAAGGAATCCTATGTCAGAGAACGCAATCGAAGTTACCAGGCTGCTTGTCGTCAGCCGTGACTCCTCGGTTCTTAACCCCCTTTGGTCGGTGGGGGAGTCGAACGGCTGGGAGGTTGACGTAGTCTCCGACCCGTGGGAGGCGATCGAGAAGGCTCAATCCGAGGCGCCGCTCGACCTGCTTTTGCTGGATCTGCCACGGGAGAACGCCGATGGCATGCACAGTTTGCGCCGGCTGCGCCGGATGCGCCCTGCGATGCCAATCATCCTGATTGGCCAACCGGGCGACAACGGCAGAAAACAGGAGTCAATTCGCATGGGCGCCAGCGACTACCTAATCAGTCCCATCGAGGATCGCCAGCTCGCCACCGCGATCCAACGCAATCTAACCAGGGCGGATGAAGCTGCTGAACCGGATATCACGAGCGATGATATCGAGCCGGTCAGCGAAGAGAGTTTCTTTATTGGAGTTAGCACTATCATGCGCAAGCTCCGGGCTCAGGCAGCCTTGTTGGCAGAGACCAACGCGCCCGTATTGATTTTGGGTGAGGATGGCAGCGGAAAAGCGACCACCGCGCGATTGGTGCACAATTTGTCTGTCCGCTCCGGGTTCGAATTCGCAAAGGTGAATTGCGCGGCACTGCCAGGAGATCTGTTGGAAAGGGAACTTTTCGGGTGCGAGAAGAAGGACACCTCTGCACCGGCACGCACCAAGACAGGGAAGCTTGAATTCTGCGCCAACGGTACGATCTTTCTGGAAGAGATTACCGAGATGCCGCCGGGTCTGCAGTCGAATCTGCTCGAGGTGCTCAAGAATAAGCGATTCATCAGGCCAGGTACTTCCGACTTCGTCGAGACCAATGTTCGCGTTGTGGCCGCGAGTTCCATAAATGTGGAACTCGCCATCTCTGAAAACAGACTTCGTGAAGATCTCTATCGCCAGTTGAGCGCCTACACCATTCACCTACCTTCCCTGCGAGAGCGCAAGGAGGAACTTTCCTTACTGTCGCGCCTTTTTATGCACCGGCTTGCCAAGCACTATGGCCTCCCGCCAAGGGAGTTTTCGCCCGCTATTTTGGAGGCGTGGCGGGCGTATAACTGGCCGGGCAATCTGCGTGAGCTGGAACGTTGCGTAAAACGCTACCTGATGGTGGGCGACGAAGAACTGACGTCCGGAAAGATCCCAACCGGTCCAGAGAGCGAGCTTCACGAAACTGACTTAGCCGGGTCCCGGGGTATGAGCCAGACCGTACCATCGCCGAGTCAGTCCCGTGAGGGAGCATCTGGTTCCAAGTCGCTCCGGTCTCTCGTACAGAGTGTCAAGGCGGAAGCAGAGAAAGACGCGATAACCGGGGCGCTGGAGAAAACGGGATGGAATCGAAAGGCCGCCGCACGCATGCTCAAAGTCAGTTACAGGTCGGTGCTGTACAAAATCGAGCAGTACCAAATTATTGTGCCAGATTCTTCTGCCATTCCGAGGACGAATGGCCACAGAACTGAGGAGACTGGATTCCGAGGCGACGACCGCGCAAAAGGGCCGGTCCGGGAAATATGCCTCTCCACGTTAGCCAAGAGTGGCCAATATGGAAGATAGGACCGCTCAGCCATTTGGCTAGAAACGTGCTGTGTTTCCTTTCGCCCACACCCCATGGCGCCCCACCGGATGGCAATCCAAGAGGCAACAGCTATATCTTTGATAATGACGACGGAGCTAAACTGGAGGATTCCACTGGTTCAAAAACCATGACAGCGCACTCGCCAATGCAGTTCTACACCCTTGACCCGATGCAGGACAGTCGTTGGGATGATTTGGTGGCTTCGCATCCCAGGGCGTCCGTGTTTCACCAGAGGGGTTGGCTCAAGAGTTTGGCGAATACCTACGGCTATCGCCCTGTTGTGCTGACAAGCACACCGCCTGGGGAGCGGCTGTTGGACGGGATTGTTTTTTGCGAGATCAAGAGTTGGATCACCGGAAGCCGGATGGTTTCATTGCCTTTCGCAGACCATACCGATCCCTTGCTGAATGAGAGCGGGGACGCGTTCTATTTCACGGAGTGGATGCGAACGGAGCGCCACAAGCACAACTGGAAATATATCGAAATCCGGCCGCTTTTCTCTGAGATGCATCCCGACAGTTCTTTGGCGGCGAGTCAGTCTTTCTGGTTTCATACTCTCAACCTATCGCCCACGCTCGATGAGATTTTCCACCAATTTCACAAGGACTGCATCCAGCGCCGCATTCGGAAAGCCGAACGAGAGAGGCTTACCTACGAGAGGGGATGCTCCGAGGGACTTGTCGACGATTTCTACCGGCTGCTCATGAAGACCAGGAGGCGTCATCACCTTCTGCCGCAACCCCGCGCCTGGTTTCGGAATCTGGTTGCCTGCATGAGCCCCAGCGTGGATATTCGTGTGGCACGCAAAGACAACATTCCCATCGCCGCGATCCTCACGCTGTCTCACCGCCGCACAGTGGTATACAAGTATGGCTGCTCTGATGAAGAGTTCCATCATCTGGCGGGCATGCCGTTTCTGTTTTGGAAGTTGATCGAGGAAAGCAAGATGGCAGGCGCGGAGCAGATCGATTTTGGCCGCACCGATTTGGAAAACGATGGCCTCGTCAGGTTTAAGGATCAGTTCGGGACCATCCGCAGTCCGCTCACATATTTTCGGTATTCAGACGGTATCAGGGAAAAGTGCGTAGCCGCGCCGGCGATGCCCGCAGCGCGGCGTCTGTTCTCGGTGTTGCCCGACGCACTCTCATCCAGGGCAGGCGGGCTGCTGTACCGGCACATCGGCTAGTTGTTCGATGATCCTAAAAGCGGTAGATGACAGCGTTTGAAGCCGTCAAGTGATTGTTGCGAATGCATTTTGACCCTCCGCAACTCATCAATTTGGTGCAGTATCCAACAAAAACAAGTACTTGGATATCCAAGGAGATGCCGGAAGCGGCAGCAGGTCAACTGCCGTTTTTTAGGATGGTTACGAATGTTTTGCAGCCGATGCGATTGTGGGATGACGAAAGGACAATTGTGCAAGTAGAATTTCAAGAAATGCCGCCAGCATCCGAAGAAGAGGAACCATCGCTAATTCAAGCCGTGCGCGATCATTATCGCTGCCCGAAGGGATTCCTCGACTTCCGTCTCAGCGATGAACTGTCTGCGGAGCCGGGTTACTTCCAATTCGGCCCCGGTACGACATGTTACGGCCGTACCTTGAAGGGTACTCTTCAAGCGCAACCGGATTTCCCTCTCTCCGATACGCTACCAAGTGTTCTATTTGACGGGGCGCAGCTTGTGCTGCCGTTCGATCCGAATGAAGTCATTGAAAATCTTCGTTTGGAGCGCTATCCCAGCAGTCGAATGGGCAGGAGAGAGAAGGCGCTGAAGGATATCTACTACCGGCTCCGTCCCCTTACGAATCGCTCGATGCGCAAGGGCATTCAGAGACTCCGAGCGGTGAATTGGGAGACGAAGCGATTCCCCAAATGGCCCGTCGACACCACTGTCGAGAATGTCTGCGAGAACTTATTGTTGCTCTCGTTGCAGGCCAGCGGTCTCGACCGCATTCCATTCGTTTGGTTCTGGCCCGATGGCGCACGCGGTTGCTTTTCGATGACCCACGATGTGGAAGCCACTGCGGGACGCAACTTCTGCGCGCAATTGCTCGACATAGATGGCTCTTTTGGAATCAAGGCGTCTTATCAAATTGTCCCCGAAGGAAGTTACCCTGTGGGGCCGGAATTCCTGAGCCAGATTTGGGATCGCGGAAATGAAGTGTGCGTGCAGGATCTGAACCACGATGGCAGGCTTTTTGATGAGCGAGAAGAGTTCCGGCGCCGGGCTGCCTCGATCAATCGCTATGGCCGAGACTATGGGGCAAAGGGCTTTCGATCGGCGGTGCTTTATCGCAATCCGGAATGGTTCGCGGATCTTGACTTCTCTTTCGATATGTCAATGCCGAATGTCGCCCATCTTGACCCGCAACGCGGCGGCTGCTGTACCGTTATGCCCTACTTTATCGGAGAGATGCTCGAACTGCCGCTTACTACGATCCAGGATTATTCGCTGTTTCATGTCCTGAACGAGCATTCGATCGACTTATGGAGGACCCAGGTTGAATTGATTCTCGCCAAGAACGGCCTGGCGAGTTTCGTTGTTCATCCTGACTACATAATCGCGCCCGAGACACGGGCGGTCTACAGAGATCTGTTAGTCATGTTAAGCGAATTGCGCGCGCTGGAAGCCGTTTGGTTCGCACTTCCTCACGAGATCGACAGTTGGTGGCGAGCGCGAAGCCGGATGTCCATTGTTAGAGACTACGGATCGTGGCGAGTTGTCGGCGAGGGCTCCGAACATGCGGTCCTGGCGTTTGCGAAGGTGGTGGATGGCAAGATTGTCTACGAGCGGTCGGAAGGCCGCAAAGTGAAGGACAACTCTGGGAGGCGAAACGAGAGATGACGCTTTTCACGTGGAAGCAACAACCTAGTGATGAATCCACTCGAAGATAATCTGCGAGCGAAAGAATCCATGACCAAGCTGATGCAACGTCGAGTGGGGTTTGTCCTTCTGTGGGCAATTTCCCTGGTGGTCGGGTGGCGTCCCCTGGTGGACACATTCGCTCTGTCGTGGCGCGACGATGAGTACACACATATACTTCTGATTCTTCCCGTTAGTGCGGCTTTAATCTTTCTCGAGTGGCGTCGCTTGCGAACGATGGTTGCGCTGAATGTTCGTGTTGGCGCCGCTTTTCTCGCGATTGCCGTTTTGATCGCTTGCTCCGCGCTTGTCTGGTCAGCTTCGCTGCCCTCCGATGTCCAGCTCTCAATCGGGATGCTGGCACTGGTATTGTCGTGGATTGGGATTTTTGTTCTTTGCGTTGGCTCTCGAGCTTCGCGATTGGTTTTATTTCCACTATGCTTCTTGTTGGGTTTGGTGCCGCTTCCGCGGCTCTTCTTAAACGCCATCATAGCTCTGTTGCAAAATGGGTCTGCCTGGGGAGCGCGTGTGCTTTTTGAAGCATTTTCCGTGCCTGTGTCTCAGAATGGGATACTGCTAACCATCCCCGGTCTGACGGTCAAGGTCGCGCAGGAGTGCAGCAGCATCCGATCCAGTTCCATGTTGTTGATCACGACCATGGTTTTGGCTCAGCTTCTGCTGCGTTCGCCCTGGCGGAAGGCCTTGCTCATTGGTCTCGCAATTCCCCTCTCAGTCGCCAAGAATGCCTTGCGCATTTTCACGATTGCGATGCTTGGAACTCGAGTGGATGCTGGATACCTTACAGGAAGACTCCATCACCAGGGAGGGATCGTCTTCTTCGCGATCGTCCTGTCCGTCGTCTTCATTTTGCTCTTCATCCTCCGCAGGGGAGAAACCTGGCCTTTGAACTCGGAGCTAAATCCATACCAGTCCAAGGCAACAGGAGATTGAAGATGAGACCGAAAAATTGTCGAGCAAACCTGGCGCCCGCCGGCGGCTCACTCCTTCGAATCCAGTAATGCAACCCCGGCTGCCGGGCGCCGTTGACAGAGCCGACTAAGACGAGGGAATTGTCGCCGGGACGGGGCCGGCCGGGACGCTTTCAACCCCCGAAGAGTCGGCACTTTTCACTTCGTAATCGTAGGATTGCCCATCGGTGACATTTGCGTCCACGTATGTCGTATCGAGACCGACCGACGAACCCAAGAATTGATACGTAGAACTGCCGCTTGGCGCTCTGTAGACGTTATAGCCTGCTACTGGATCCTCGGAAGTTGTGGGCGCATCCCAGCTCAGGTCAACTTCATAGGAGGTCGTAGGTACCGTCACCGTCGCGCTGACTGGCGAGCTTGTGCCACCAGTTCCTGTACAGGTGAGCGTGTAAGTTGTGGTAGCAGCGGGAGAAACACTCAGCGTGCCGCTGGTGGCCTCCGCGCCGGACCATCCGCCGCTCGCTGTGCAAGAACTCGCATTGGTACTCGACCAGGTAAGCGTTGAAGAGCCACCCGAAGCAATCGTTGTCGGGTTAGCCGAAAGGGTTGCCGTTGGCTTTATGCCTGTCGTAACCGTCACACTCGCGCTGGTGGGCGCGCTTGTGCCGCCAGCCCCCGTACAAGTGAGCGTGTAAGTTGTGGTAGCAGCGGGAGAAACACTCAGCGTGCCGCTGGTGGCCTCCGCGCCGCTCCAGCCGCCGCTCGCCGTGCAAGAACTCGCATTGGTACTCGACCAGGTAAGCATCGAAGAGCCGCCCGAGGCAATCGTCGTCGGGTTAGCCGAGAGGGTTGCCGTTGGCGCGGGAAGAACAGTCACCGTCGCGCTGGCGGGCGCGCTTGTGCCATCAGTCCCCGTACAAGTGAGTGTGTAAGTTGTGGCAGCTGTGGGAGAAACACTCAGCGTGCCGCTGGTGGCCTTCGTACCAGACCAGCCGCCGCTCGCCGTGCAAGAAGTCGCATCGGTACTCGACCAGGTGAGCATCGAAGAACCGCCCGGGGCAATCGCTGTTGGGTTAGCCGAAAGGGTTGCCGTTGGCGCGGAAAGCACCGTCACTGTCGCGCTGGCGGGCGCGCTTGTGCCGCCAGTTCCCGTACAGGTGAGCGTGTAAGTTGTGGTAGCAACCGGGGAAACACTCTGCGTGCCGCTGGTAGCCTTCGAGCCGCTCCAGCCGCCGCTCGCCGTGCAAGAAGTCGTATTTGTACTCGACCAGGTAAGCGTTGATGAGCCACTCGGGGCAATCATCGCCGGGTTAGCCGAGAGGGTTGCCGTTGGGGTTGTGCCTGAAGTAACCGTCACCGTCGCGCTGGCGGGCTCGCTCGTACCGCCAGGCCCCGTACAGATGAGCGTATAAGTTGTGGTAGTAGCCGGAGAAACACTCAGCGTGCCGCTGGTGGCCTCCGAGCCGGTCCAGCCGCCGCTCGCCGTGCAGGAAGTCGCATCAGCACTTGACCAGGTGAGCGTGGAAGAGCCTCCCGGGACAATTGTTGCCGGGTTGGCCGAGAGGGTTGCCGTTGGCGGGGGAGGTGTCACCGTTACCGTCACACTGGCTGGCGCGCTTGTGCCGCCAGTCCCCGAACAGGTGAGGGTGTAAGTTGTGGTATCAACCGGAAAAACACTTAGCGTGCCGCTGGCGGCCACCGTGCCGGCCCAGCCGCCGCTCGCCGTGCAAGAGGTCGCATTGGTGCTCGACCAGGTCAGGATTGAAGAGCGGCCCGAAACAATCGCTGTCGGGTTAGCCGAGAGGGTTGCCGTTGGCGCGGGAAGAACCGTCACCGTCGCGCTGGCGGATGCGCTTGTGGAACCGTTCCCCGTACAGGTGAGCGTGTAAGTTGTGGTAGCAGCCGGAGAAACACTCAGCGTTCCGCTGGTGCCCTCCGTGCCGGTCCAACCGCCGCTCGCAGTGCAAGCGGTCGCATCGGTACTCGACCAGGTAAGCGTTGATGAGCCGCCCGAGTCGATGGTCGTCGGATTGGCAGACAATGTAACTGTCGGTGCGGGTCCAGAGATATTCACCGTTACGGTGGCGGTCTGACTGACAGATGTTCCCGCGGAATTTGTGACCGTGAGAGTGTATGTCGTCGTAACGGCCGGCGAGACGCTGACAGCTGTGCCGCTGGTGGCGGGGAGATTGCCAGGCGTGATTACGCCCGTGCCGTTGTCAAAGACTCCAGTCAGACTGGCATCCCCCCCTGCGTTCACCGCCGTCGGATTGGCCGTGAAGCTGGTGATGGCGGGTACAGAAGGAGAGGTGAGGGTAGGATTCGCGCATCCGGTGAGGGCGACGAAAAGAAAACTGAAAATTAATGCAACCAGGGGAGTACCGGCCACGCGATTCATTGCACCTCCTATTACCGAGGCAGCTCAAGGAGGATCAGTGTTTCAATAACTGCGAAGATCTTGCGCAGCTTAGTCTGATTGTCTTACGCAGCCTAACTGGACTTTCAGCTGTCTATTGTTTCTTGCCAAATTATACAGGTCTCGGGTGGAAATACAAGACCAATGCCCCATGTGGCTATAAGCTGCTCTCTGCGGCAGCGAGTTGCGCCTGCGGAGCCTGGGCCGGCGCATACAGGGGCAGCGTGAAGCGAAATGTAGCGCCGCGGCCGAGCTCGCTTTCCGCCCAGATGCGTCCTCGATGAGCAAGCACGATGTGCTTGACGATGGCGAGGCCAAGCCCGGTGCCACCCGACTCGCGGGAGCGAGCCTTGTCGACGCGGTAAAAGCGCTCGAAGATGCGCGTGAGGTGCTCGGATGCGATGCCGGGGCCGAAGTCCTGCACGCTGAACTCGACCTCGGAATCCAGAAGCCGCGCGCCAACGAGGATTCGCTTGCCGGCCTTGCCGTAGCGCAGGGCGTTTTCCACAAGATTGCCGAAGACCTGGTGCATGGCGTCGGCATCGGCCAGGACAAGGGAATCGGGCGCACCGGCCATCTCGAGAGCTACCCCGGAATCGACCACCATGCCGCCCACCAAATCAATGGCGTCAGCTACCAAAGCGCTGGCTCGCGTAGGCTGAAGCGCCAGCTTGTAGTCCGGGCTTTCAACGCCAGCCAGAGCGAGTAGATCCTCTGTAATGCGGTTCATGCGCGTGGCGTTTTTGAGGATGATGCCGAGGAACTCGCGTGTGGTTTCGGGTTTGGGCCGCGTCTCGACCAGCGTTTCCACGTAGCCCTGGATGGAAGTGAGCGGTGTGCGCAGTTCATGGCTGACGTTGGCGATGAAGTCGCGGCGGGACTTTTCGGCCATTTCAATTTGCGTCACGTCATGGAGCACGACGAGCGCCCCGCCCGAAGTCATGGGAACGGCGTTGACTTCGAAGATCAGTCCCGGCGTCAGAGTGGTGGCTCGTCCGGAACTCGGCACGCGCTGCTCCAACGCGATTTTTATGCAAGCCAGCAGTTCGGGATCGCGCACCGAATGGACCAGCGGACGGCCCACGCGAATCTCCGTGCCGGCGATGCGCTGCATTACGGCGTTTGACCAGCGCACCAGCCCCTCGGGAGTGATGGCAACCACCGCTTCCTGCAGGGAATCGAGCAGGTCGGCCAGCTCGTGGCGGCGGCTCTCGATCTCAGCGAAGCTCGCGCTCAGGCGCTCGGCGGCCTGATTCAGCGCGGCCTCCACGCTGTATAACTCATCGTCGTCGTCGTGGCCAAGGCGGGCAGTTAGATCGCCATCCGCGATGCGGCGCGCAAAGACGACGAGCTGCTCAAGCCTCGAGGTGACGCGGCCGGCAACCCACACAGCCAGGGCGAGCGCCACGGCCAGGGCGATCAAGCCAGACCAGAGAGGCTCATTGCCGAGAAAAATGTCCGTGCTGCCGGGGTGAACCTCCAATACCTTACGAACAATGAAGGGAAGAACGACAAACTCCATCGCCGCTGCCTGGAAGAGCAGGATGAGGAGAAACAGGCCGAGCAGCTTGAAGAAAATTTTTCGATTCATTGATGGCCTGTTAACTCCAGCCTACTCGCTCTTGGGAAGCTCGAAGCGGTAGCCGGCGCCGCGCCTCGTCATCAGATAGTGAGGGTTCTCCGGATCAAGCTCGATCTTCTCACGGATGCGGCGCACATAAACGTCCACCGAACGGGGAGTGACAAAGCGGGCGTCGCCCCATACGGCGTCGAGCAGGTGGTCACGGCTGAAGACCCGGCCGGGATGGCGCGCCAGGTAGTCCAATAGCCGAAATTCGGTGGCCGTGGTCGTGGTCACCTGACCGCGCACAGTCAACTGCATTGCGTTGGCGTCGATGACTACCTCTTCAAAGCGAATGACTGAAGGCGTTGTGGGCCGCTCAAAACGGCGCAGCACGGCCTTGACACGAGCCACCAGCTCACGCGTGGCGAATGGTTTGGTGATGTAGTCGTCGGCGCCCATCTCCAGTCCCAGCACGCGGTCGTTTTCGCCGGCGCGCGCGGTGAGGAAGATGATGGGAACACTAGAGAGCCCAGGGTGGCTGCGCAAGCGGCGGCAGACATCGAGGCCGTCGCCGCCCGGCACCATAATGTCCAACAGAAACAACGCGGGTGGTTGGCGCTCGGCGTCTGCAATCACGTTGGTGGTGGTGTGAAAGAGCCGCGCGGAATACCCCGCGGCTTCCAGATGATGCTGTACCAGCCTCGCAATATCAGTGTCGTCTTCCAGCACAAAAATAGTTTGGCTCAACCGGTCTGCCCTCGCCCGGCGGCCGTTGAACATCTGATGCGGAGGCCGCACGGAATCATTAACAGACTACTGCAATAGGGCAAAAGGAATGCAAACGTTATGTTAATTTAAGCGAGAAACCGGACGGCGAGGCGGGCTGCCGCGTGGAAGAAATCTTGCAGGTACAAGAAGATAGCTAGGGCCTGTTAACACTACTGGCGTAGCAGGCGGCGGGAGCCAGTTTTTCTCAGTTCGAGGAATGAGGAGCGACGCATACCGGGTGTCTGCTAGCGACGATTGACGAAGAAATGAGGAAAACTGGCCCCGGCCCGGAGGGTTGCGGCGCAAATCGGGCCATACGTTGTTGTCGTTTTCGGCTGTGGTCCCGCCACAGCCTTCAAACTCCGCCTAGTCTCCCACCCCGCGGACGAAGACCTGTCCGCGGGGGCCCCGGTTT
>Ga0182013_10000163_pt1 | contig 84649 bp, 72 predicted proteins | sample 612S2MmetaG_FD_120487 | JGI IMG/M metagenome (GOLD analysis project Ga0182013, IMG submission 120487) | Permafrost microbial communities from Stordalen Mire, Sweden - 612S2M metaG | ecosystem: Environmental > Terrestrial > Soil > Wetlands > Permafrost | place: Sweden: Stordalen | collected... | reverse complement strand
TCGCTCCGCGCTTCCTCCCCACACTCGGTCGCCCTCGTGCAGTTGCGCTTCACTTCACTCGCTGTGACCAGCTTGTGACGGGACTTGCACCCGTAAGAGTGCGCCCATGCTGGGCGCACAAACACTGCGGGGCCGCTTAAGCGGCCCCGCATTTGCCAGTCTTCGATTCTCGGTTAAAGGCAGTCGTCAGCCCGCCAACTCGCTGACTTGCTAACTTGCTGACTTGCTAACTCGCTAACCCGCTGCTTTCTTCAGTCGTAATACTCGAGGCCCAGGTGCGTAATCAGGTCCGCGCCCATGATGTGGCGGAGCGTGTTCTTGAGCTTCATCGACTGAATGAACAGATCGTGCTCGGGGTAGAGCCCAGGCGCGCTCTGCGGCGACTTGAGATAGAAGCTCAACCACTCCTGAATGCCGATGGAGCGCAGGCTCGGCGTGCGCCGGGCCAGGTCGAGGAAGAGCACCAGGTCGAGCGCGATGGGCGCGGCCAGAATCGAGTCGCGGCAAAGGAAATTCACCTTCAACTGCATGGGATAGCCCAGCCAACCGAAGATGTCGATGTTGTCCCACGCCTCTTTCTCATCGCCGCGCGGCGGATAGTAGTTGATGCGAATCTTGTGATAGATGTCGCTGTAAAGATCGGGATACAGGTCGGGTTGGAAGATGTATTCGAGCGAGCCGAGCTTGGATTCTTCCTTGGTCTTGAAGGATTGCGGCTCGTCGAGCACTTCGCCGTCGCGATTGCCGAGGATGTTGGTGGAGAACCAGCCGCTGACGCCGATCATGCGCGCCTTGAACGCCGGCGCCAGCACCGTCTTCAATAAGGTCTGGCCAGTTTTGAAGTCCTTGCCGCAGATGGGCGCCGCGTTCTTCTTCGAGAGCGCGACCATGGCCGGGACGTCGACGGTGAGGTTGGGCGCGCCATTGGCGAACGGCACGCCCTCCTTGAGCGCCGCGTAGGCATAGATCTGCGAGGGCGCGATGCCGATGTCGCTCTTCTCCAGGCCCTTCTCGAAGGCCGCGATCGACTGATGCACCGCGGCGGGCTCCATAAAGATCTCCGTCGAGGCGCACCAGATCATCACTACGCGGTTCACCTTCTTCTTGAAGGCGCGGATGTCTTCGATCAATTGCTGCGCCAGGTCGAGCTTGCTCTTGCCCTTCTTCACGTGCGTGCCGTGCAGCCGCTTGACGTAGTAGTTGTCGAAGACCGCGGGCATGGGCTTGATGGTCTCGAGATACGGCTTCAGCTTCTTCAGGATCTCCGGCTTGAGCACCGCCGCATGAGCCGCCGATTCATACACATTGTCCTCAAAGATGTCCCAGCCCGTGAAGACGATGTCGTTCAAGTCGGCCAGCGGAACAAAGTCCTTGATGAGCGGCGACGTATTGTCGGTGCGTTTGCCCAGCCGGATGGTGCCCATCTGCGTCAGCGACCCGATAGGCTTCGCCAGTCCGCGGCGAATGGCTTCCACGCCGGCAATCATAGTGGTGGCTACCGCGCCCATGCCCACCACCATCACACCCAATTTGCCCTTCGCGGGCTCTACTTTCGATGCCGCCTTCTTCCGTCCCGCGGACGATCTTCCCACGCGAACTACGGCCTTCTTGCCGCCTTTTCCCTTCGTTGCCATGGTTTATCCTGCCCTTCTGTTTTAAAGATGATTACGAATTCTCGTACACTGCGAACGCTTCTTCCCTAGTCCCTAGTCCCTAGTCCCTGCTTTTTCCACCGCTTGATGTGCGTCCACAGGAACCACGCGCATAACGCGACGAGCGCCAGTCCCACCACCAGATGGAAGCGATGAAACATCTCTTCGACGCGGGGATCGGTGTGCCAGCGCTCGCCCAGTTTCATGCCGATCCAGGCCAGGCAGAAATACCAGGTGACTGAACCCAGCGTGGTGTAGATGTGAAAACGCAGCCGCGGCATGCGCCCGATTCCCGCGGGAAACGCGACGTAGGTTTGCACCAGCGGCAACATGCGCCCGGCCAGAATCGCGATCGATCCGTACTTCTCAAAAAAACCCGTCATGCGATCGAGATCGTGGCGGCTCATCAGCACCCATTTGCCGTAACGCTCGACCAGCGGCCGTCCGCCCCTGGCGCCGATCCAGTACGCGATCGCCGAACCGCAATTGCAACCCAACGCGCCGAAGGCGGCCACAAGAAACAGGCCAAGCCACACGTTTCCGCCGCCGAATTGTCCCGGAGGAACCAGCTGGCCGGCGGCATTCATGTGGAAGTAGATCAGCGCTCCGGAGAAAGGCATAATGACTTCGGAGGGAATGGGAATGCCGCAGCTGTTCAACGTGATGAGCCCGGCGATGCCCAGGTAGCCGCCGGCGTCGATGACGTGAATGACAAATTGAAATACAAATGTAACGATCTTTTCGCTCATGAGCGTACCCAGTATATAGGCCATTTGCGCGCTATGGCGGCGCCCTGCCGCGTTGTAATGAAAAAAACTATGCACACGTTTGCAACTTGCATCAGTCAGGACCATGCACACGTCTGCAAATCGCATTTGTTAGGATGAAGTGTGATCGCTGGATGGTTCCTGAGGAGGTTCCCTTGCCCGATTTCCCCCCCGTACCGCTGACTTTGGAAGGCGCGAGCGTGCTCCACCAGTTCTTCCGTTTCGACTGGAAATCCTGGCGCGGCTGCGCGCCGGGCGAACGCAAGTACGGCGCGGACGGCGAGCGCAAGGAGATTGTTGCTGAGGCGACAGCTCTTCTGCGTTCCATGGAGCGTTCAGGCCCAGACGCTCCGGTGCGCACGGCGATCTACTCCCAACTCGGCCACAAGGGCGACCTGATCTTCGTGCACTTCCGCGAATCGCTCGAAGCGCTGAACCAGGTGGAACTGGATCTGGCGCAGACCGTGCTCTCCGATTTCCTCACGCCGACGCACTCGTATCTCTCAGTGGTCGAGCTGGGCCTTTACGAGTCGAGCCGCAAGACCTACGAGGCCGCGGCGGCCAAGGGTTTCGCGCCGCACTCCGAAGAGTGGAACGCCGAGATCGCGAACTCGCTCGCGCGCGGCGTAGACGCCATGAAGCCGCGGCTCTATCCCGCCGTTCCCGACAGCAAATACCTCTGCTTCTATCCCATGGACCGCAAGCGCGGCGAACAGGTGAACTGGTACACGGTGCCGTTTGCCGAGCGCCAGCGCATGATGCACGAGCACGGCATGATCGGCCGCAGATATGCCGACCAAGTGAAGCAAATCATTTCTGGCTCGATCGGCATGGATGATTGGGAGTGGGGCGTCGACCTCTTCGCCGACGATCCGGTGGTCTTCAAGAAGCTGATCTACGAGATGCGCTTCGACGAAGTGAGCGCGGTGTACGCGTTGTTCGGGCAATTCTTTGTCGGCATCCGCCTGCCTGTGGAGAAGCTTGGCGCTTGGCTGGATGGGAAGCTGTAGCGCGGCTCCTGAATTGCCGTTTCCAATTGACAGTAAGGCAGTTTTACCTTACTCTGGAATGGGGGAGTGCTTATGGCCACGCTTACCGTTACCGCAAAAGGCCAGATTACGCTGAGGCAAGAGCTGCTGCGGCATCTTAACGTCAGTCCCGGCCAGAAAGTTGCCGTGGAGAAGTTGCCGGATGGCCGGCTCGTGGTTGGGGCCGCGCCGAAAACCGGCTCCATCGACAGCTTTATCGGTAGCCTGGAACAGAAGGGCGGCCCCAGATTCACCATCGCCCAGATCAAGAAGTTCACTGAAGATGCCTGGGCGGGCAAGCGATGAGAATTGCCGCGGACACAAACGTACTTCTCCGCGCCGCGGTGCGCGACGATCCAAGACAAGCCGTTTCTGCCGCCCATCTGCTTCGCGTGGCCGAACTGGTCGCTGTTCCGGCCGCGGCCCTCTGCGAGTTCGCCTGGGTGATGCGAAGCTTGTATAAGAAGCCCGCTCCTGACGTCGCCAGCTCGATTCGTTCGCTCGTCACCAGCCCCAACGTGGTGACGCATCTCCCGGCGGTTGAGGCGGGGTTGGCGGTTCTCGATCAAGGGGGCGATTTTGCGGACGGGGCAATCGCGTTCGAAGGTCATTGGCTCGGTGCCGACGAGTTCGTCAGCTTCGACAAGCAAGCCGTTAAGCTCCTCAAGTCTCAAGGCAAGCACGCCCGGCTTCTATCCTGAGCCTATGCCGAAGAAGCCGCCAAGCCGCAGCACCCCGTCCAAGTCCGCCCGCAGTTCGCTCGCGCCCGAGCGTGTTTCCGCAATTCTCAAGGGCCTCGACGAGGCCTATCCCCGCGCCGAGTGCGCCCTTCATCATCGTTCGCCGTGGGAACTGCTTGTGGCGACCATCCTTTCCGCGCAATGCACCGATGTGCGCGTGAACATGGTGACGCCGGAGCTGTTCCGGCGCTTCCGTACTCCTCAAGCGATGGCCGCAGCGACACTCGACCAAATCCAAGAAAAAATCAAGACGACAGGATTCTTCCGCAACAAGGCCAAATCCATCCATGGCGCGGCGCGCAAGATCATCGCCGACTTCGGCGGCCAGGTTCCAGAGACGCTCGCCGAGCTGATTACGATTCCCGGCGCGGCGCGCAAGACGGCCAATGTCGTGCTTGGTGTCTCTTTTGGCAAGGCCGAGGGCATTGTCGTCGATACGCATGTTTTTCGCATCGCGCGGCGGCTCGGACTGGCCAAGGGCGACACGCCGCAGAAGGTGGAGCAGGAGCTGATGCAGGTGATTCCCAGCGAGCGATGGATCAGCTTCTCGCACCAGATCATTCATCACGGCCGGCAGGTGTGCATGGCGCGCAACCCAAAGTGCAACGCGTGCAACCTGGAGCCGCTGTGCCGGTCGAAGGACAAGACGTGGGAGAGTTGAACGAGCGGAGTTAGCGGTGTTAGCGGGGCTAGCGGAGTTGGCGATTACGCACGAAGGACTCGGTCGACGGCTGCGGTCAGGCCCGGAATGTCGGACACGCTTGCTTCGGCGGCGGGCTCCCAGCCTAGATCGCGCAGGGTTTGGCTGGTAATTGGGCCAATCGAGATCGCGCGGACACCAGCGAACGGAAATGCAATCCCCGCCTCACGCGCGGCCGCGGCCAGATGCGTCACGCTTGAGGAACTGGTGAAGGTTGCCGCGTCGATTCCCTTCCCCAATGCCGCGCGCAACAGCTCCGGCGCGGCTGCGGGCATCACGTTTCTGTAGGCATCGACGACATCGACCGTCGCTCCTGCGGCGCGCAATGCGTCGGGAATTACATCGCGGGCAATCTCGGCGCGGGCAATAAGAAATCGCAGACCTTGAAGGCTTCCCTCAGGGGCTAAAGCCCCCTCGTTTGGTTGGCTCTGTTCGGCACGACTTAAGTCGTGCCCTTTCAAAGCGTCCGAGCATTTTGCTTTGTTGAGGAGTTCTTCGACAAGGCTCTCGGCCACGTAATTCTCCGGAACCAGCGCCACCGGCAGGCCGGCTTTGCGCGCGGCTGCGGCAGTGGCTTCGCCCACTGCGGCCACTTGCAGTTGCGGCCCCAGCGCGAGCGACAATCCAAGCACTTCCGAACGCTCCACAAGTGCGCGCACGGTGTTGGCGCTGGTGAGGATCAGCCAATCGTATCCAGACTGCAACGAAGCGGAAGAGTTGGCGGCTTGGTTTCCCGTCCTTTCGGCAGAAGACGCCGAAAGGATGGGGCACGGATCTGCTTTGCACGGATCCGTGTGGGCAGCGGCCAGAATGCGTAATGCGCGGTCGAGTGGCGCGGGATCGGCTGGAGGCTGAATCTCGAGCACTGGAACTTCTACCGGCACGGCGCCCAGGGCGCGCAGCCCCTCGCTCAATTTGCCTGCCTGGTGCGCGGCGCGCATGACGAGGATGCGCTTCCCCTCAAGGACGCGGCGGCCAGCGAGGGGCAGCGCGGTCATCAGGCGGCTCCGCCTGGCGCATCGCTTGCAGCCGCAAGCAGCGGGCCCGCGCCGGCTGCGATGAGCATGGCCGCGATTTTGCGACCGAGCGCTTCGGGATCGTTGATTTCGCGCACGGCTTGATGATAAACGCGTACGGTTGCGCCGCTCACGGGGCTGGCCACGATGGCAAAGACCTCGTCGCGCGGCCGGGTTTCGCTCGTGGCTTCTGCTGCTTCAAACGGCTTCCGGCGGCAGTGGATTCCGATGGGCACCTGGCAGCCACCGCCGAGCGCTGCGAGGGCCGCGCGCTCCACCGCGACCGCGAATCGCGTGTCGGCGTGGTCGAGGAAACTCACAGCTTCGATTGTCGCCGCATCGTTCTTGCGCGTTTCGATGCCCAGCGCGCCTTGGCCCGCGGCCGGACAGAATTGTTCTGGCGAGAGCCGCTCGCGAACCCAATCGGTTCGGCCCAGGCGATCGAGTCCGGCGGCGGCAAGCAAGATCGCCTCCACTTGCCCTTCGGCGAGCTTGCGCAAGCGCGTATCGACATTGCCTCTAAACTCGACCAAATCGAGGTCAGGGCGAAGCCGCTTCAACTGCGCGCGGCGGCGCTGGCTGCTGGTGCCGACGCGCGCGCCCAAGGGCAGCGCGGCAAGATTGGCGTGATTGATCGACACAAATGCGTCGCGAGGATCGACGCGCACCGGCGTGGCCGCGAGCACGAAGGGCTCTGGCAATTCCGTGGGCAGATCCTTAAGCGAGTGCACGGCGAGATCGATGCGCCCTTCGGCCAACGCCTCTTCAATTTCTTTCGTGAACATGCCCTTCGAGCCCACTTGCGCGAAGGTGACCTCCTGCAGGCGGTCGCCGGTGGTCTTGATGATTTCGATTTCGACTTCGTGGCCTTGCACGCGCAGCAATCCGGCAATGGCTTTGGCCTGCCAGAGTGCGAGCTGCGATCCACGGCTCCCGATGCGCAGCTTCATTTGCGCGCTCCCATGCCGCCCTCGAAGACTTGGAAATTGACGACGCGCCGGGCGATATCGGCCTCGGCAGCGGCCTCAGTATTGGCCTCGGGACCGGACTCGGAACCGGCCTCGGCACTCGGGCCCTTGGGCAAAGATTTCGCCGGCTCGCCGGCGCGTTGCGCCTCGGCGTGGGCAGCCATCGAAACCGACCACTCTTCACACAAAACTTCGAGCCGTGCCTCGTCGCCTTCGCGCGCCGCCTGCTTGAGCGCCTGCATGGGCGGATGCAGAAACTTGTTGACGAGCCCGCGCGTGAGCGCTTCGACGGCGGCCAACTGCCCTTCTGTGAGAGCGCCCAGCCGATTGTGCAAGCGCTCGATCTCAGCCACGCGGATCTCTTCGGCCATTTTTTGCAGAGCCACAATGGCGGGCGCGGCATTCACCGTGCGCTGGCGCAGGTGGAATCGTTCCACCTCCGCGGCAATCAGCGTCTCGGCGTCGATGGCCTGGCGGCCGCGCTCTTCCATGTGCGCGGCGGCGACCTGCTGCAGGTCGTCGATGTCGTAGACGAAGATGCCGTCCAGGTCGTTCATCTCCGGAGCGACGTCGCGCGGCACGGCGATATCGATGAAGAACATGGGCCGGTTGCGGCGCTTGTGCAGGAAAGCCTGCCCGTGTTCGCGGCGGAAGATGGGATGCGGCGCACCCGTGGAACTGATGACAATGTCGGCGCGGCTGGCGGCTTCGTAGAGCTGGTCGAAGTCGATCACCTGCGGCACGACGGGTCCGGAAATCTCCTCGGCCAGGCGGCGCGCGCGTTCGGCGGTGCGATTGCTGACCAGGATGGCGCCAGCGCCCTGCTGCACCAAGTGCCGCGCGGCGAGTTCGCTCATCTTTCCCGCGCCGACGAGGAAGACCGTACGTCCTTCGAGCGAGCCGAAGATTTTGCGCGCCAGATCGACGGCCACCGATGCGATCGAAACCGAATTCGAGCCGATTCCCGTCTCGCTGCGCGCCTTTTTCGCCGCGGTAAACGCGCTTTGCAACAGATGCTCCAACTGGCTCGACACGGTTCCAGCGGCACGCGCCACGGCGAAGGCCTCTTTCACCTGGCCCAGAATCTGCGGCTCGCCGACGACCATGGAATCGAGGCTCGCAGCCATGCGGAACAGGTGACCGACGGCTTCCTTGTCGTGGTAGGTATAGAGGTGCGGCGCCAGCACCTGGGCGTCGATGCCGAAGTAGCTCGCGAGGAAGCCTGCCACCGGCACATCCGCGCCCTCGACGACGGCCACCAGTTCCACGCGATTGCAAGTGGAGACGATCATGCACTCGGCGACTCCCGGCGTCGAGGCCAGGGCGCGCGTGGTCTCGGCCAGCTCGTCGCGGCCGATGGCGATCTTCTCCCTGAGCGCAATGGGCGCCGTCTTGTGGTTCACGCCGATGAGCGCCAGCATCATTGCGGACCGAACCTGTGCACCTGGCTGAAGAAGTTGATCGCCCAAACCGCCATCATCACCACCAGCGCCGCACCGGAGAGATAGGCGGCTTTTCGGCCGCGCATTCCCATGCCGAGGCGCAAGAGGAGGAGCGTGACGTAAACCAACCACATCGCGAAAGAAGCGATGATATTGGGATCGAGAAAATAAGCGGCGCCGAGCGCGGTTTCCTGCACCAGGACGGAGCCGATCAACAAGCCAACGGTCATGCAGGGGAATCCGAATTCGAGCGTGGCCAGAGCCAGCCGCTCCAGGGTATCGAGCGGAGGCAGCCAGTCAAGCGGGGCCCACCGGGACCTTTCTCCCGGTTTGTGCTTTGCCTTGATGCGCCGCTCCTGCACCAGGTACATGACGGAAGCCAGCAGGCTGAAGCAGAGGGCAGCATAGGCCAGCAGCAGTGCGATGATGTGCGCCACCAGCCAGCTCATCCACACTGTCTGCGAGGGGAAACGGTAGCGGTCCGGTCCCAGAGAGGGGATAAAGACCAGGAAAAACGTCGCCGGCAGGGCAAAGATCCCAAGGGAGATCGCGTCGTAGAGCCACCAGATCAGAAAGAACAGGCCAGCCACCACGAAGCCCAAGAGCGACTCGATCTCGCGCACGCCCACCGGCATCCAGCGGTGGGCCTGCACCAGCATCTCCACCACCGAAACAAAATGGAAGAAGAAGGCCAGCCCGCCCAAGTGGACGCAGGTCTTGCGCCAGGGAAGGGATTTCGAAAGCACGGCGAAGAAGACGGCGACAGATCCGCCGGCATACAGAATTGCCGCAACTCGTAGCCAAAGCAGGTACATGGCAGCTCTTACGTTAAAGGTGTAAACAATCAGTATACTGTGATGCAAATCACCTAGAAACAGTAGGCCAGCGCAAGCGGACGCGGGACAGACCGCGGGGGCTGGTGAAGAAGCTCCTCTTGAGAGCCTTGTCGCCATTCTTGCTTTGCGAGAGTCATGCGCGGATGCCAGCTCCGGTCAGGTTGAGCTGGTCAGAGTTGTTTCCCGGCACGCATGGGAATCTCAGTGGGAGTAGATACGAGGGCAATAACTTACCCATCGAAATGGCAAGAGTTTGCGCATTGTGAATCTATATACATCGTAACTCAATGATTTTAAATGAAGATTAATTGGAACACAAATTGCTAGATACTTTCCGGACGTATTGGCGATCGCTGACGGGACCTCCCTGGTCTTTTCGGTTAGGTGTAGGTTTCTCTTCCTCTTTCTCCTGAAACCAATGCTCCGGGGGTCGTGCAGTAGGACTCGGTGCGTGTGCTTGCTCCCAGCACGTGCAAGATGTGCGAGCTAGGTCGAGCGGTACATTCAACCTGAAGTCTTGACCCTTGGCCCTCCCCCAGCAGAGCGCGAATGCGGGACCAGCGCCGCCAGGGTGCAACCAAGGAGAAATCATGAAGAAGCTTACTCTTACACTGTTCGCACTGGCGGCGGCCCTTGCGATTACCCCGGCTGCGTTGGCCGATACGTTATTCCCTTATACGTTTGTTGGAAGCGGCTTGGACACAGCCCTAACGTTTTCCGGCACCGCAAATGGAGACGGCAGCTACACGATTGCTAATGTTGCTGGAACAATCTTCACGGCGGGGAGTGACATAACAACTCCGGTAATCATCAACGAAGCGCCAGTCTTCGACCCGAACGGGACCGCCTCCAATACCATCAACTATGGGAGCATCGGAATTGACTACGACAACCAGTTGTTCCCAAGTCAGACGCCTGCGCTGGATTTTTCGGGGGTGCTCTTCGATGTTTCTGGCCTCTACATAAACATCTACGGCGTGGGCAGTGCTTATGAGTGGCTCGACACCGGCAACTACACGAATCCGAGTAACAGCGAACAACCCGTAGGCGTAACACCCGAGCCGGGTTCCCTGCTGCTGCTGGGAACGGGCCTTGCCGGACTGGCCGTAATGTTGCGCCGCAAAATGAGAGGCTGAGAAACTTTCGCTGGCCTCGCTTCCGCCAGAGCTTATGCGAGGGTTGAAACCCTCGCCTCTCTCCGCCGGACGATGACGGGAGGGTTGCGCCCGCTCAATCGGGCTGTATTCCCGCGATGTATCCCCAAAGAACTGTCCAAAACCAAGTCATCTGGACGGGTCCTACGAGGGTTCACCGATTAACTCAAGCTGCGCCTGCTCCTCGCGCAACGCCTCGCGAAGGAAGCTCTTGCTCTGGGCGCTCTGTATCTGGAGCACGCAGTCCTCGGCATCGTAGAGCAGGTTGCGGAGTGTGTCGTTTTCGACCCTGCCAATCATGCGTTCGATGGCGATGAGTTTTCGGAGGAGGATGGTGTACTTCATGCGGGATCCTTCAAAGTTTGGTTGAGGCAGACCCAGTTTCTCGTCGAATTCGAGCAGCGGATGTGATTTAAATCACGCGAATCACCGACATCTGGCCGAGGTCGCACCGCGCGGCCGCCCCTCTACCCCTGCGGCTCGCCGCCGCGATAGTCTTAGAACCAGCGTGAACCCCGACGACTCTCACCGCCGCTCCGGAGATTCCCCGCTTCTCGATGCGGTCGATGCCGCGCGCTCGACCCGCGAGGACCAAGGGGCATCGACCCCGCAGCTTGCGGACGATTTTGCTCAAACAGAAGAGTTTGCCCTCACTTCCCTGCCCGCTCAGCCCGCGGAGAACCGCGCGGCGGAGAAGAACGCAACGGAACTGACCCCATTTATGCGGCAGTGGACGGCAGCCAAGCGGCAGAATCCCGATGCGTTGCTGTTCTTCCGCATGGGCGATTTCTACGAGCTCTTCTATGACGATGCGGCAGTGGCCAGCCGCGAACTGCAACTGACGCTGACGGCGCGAGACCGGGAGCGCAGCATTCCCATGTGCGGCGTTCCCTATCACGCCGTGGAGCAGTACCTGACGCGCCTGTTGCGCAAGGGCTATCGCATCGCGCTCTGCGACCAGATGGAGGATCCCAAGCTCACCAAGAAGATTGTGCGGCGCGAAGTGACGCGCGTGCTCACGCCGGGAACGGCGCTCGATGCGGGACTGGGGCAGGAGAAGAACAATTTTCTGGCGGCGCTGTACGAGCCTGCACCGAAGTGCGCGCGGGCGGGCGAATCGGTTTGCGCGCTGGCGCTGCTCGATGTCTCGACGGGCGAGTTTCGCACCGCGGAGTTTCTTGGGCGCGAGGCGCGGGCGCAGGCGGTCGATGCGCTCCTGATGGCAGCTCCCAGCGAGGTTTTGGTGGCCGCGAGCGCGGAGTTTCCCGCGCAACTCGAACGGATTCCGGCGCGCACGCGCGTTGAAGACTGGGTGTGGACGCGCGACTTCGCCGTGCCGCTGGTCGAGCGGCAACTCAATGTGCGCTCGCTCGAAGGTTTCGGCTTGAACGGTCACGAACCCGCGGCCATCGCGGCCGGAGCGGTGTTGCACTACGTGCGCACCACGCAGAAGAACGACGCGCTGCACATCGATTCGCTCCGCTTCGAGGAGCACTCGACGGCGCTCGAGCTGGACCAGGTGACGGTGCGCAATCTCGAATTGGTCGAGCCTCTGTTTGCCGGCCAGGACGATCGCGCCACATTGTTTCGCACCCTCGACGCCTGCCTGACGCCGATGGGCAAGCGATTGTTGCGCGCGACAATCCTGCGGCCGCTCAATGCGGCTCCGGAAATATGCGCGCGCTACGAGGCGGTTGCCGAGGCGCATCGCGATCTGCTGAAGCGCGAGGAGGTGCGGCGGGCGTTCCGCGGCATTCTCGATCTCGAACGGTTATTGGCGCGGATTTCGCTCGATTCCGCGGGTCCGCGCGATGTGCGCGCGCTCGCGGCCAGTCTGGCGCGGCTGCCGGCGCTGAAAACCGCGCTCGACGCCATGGCGGCATCCCAGTGGCGCGCGACCTCCGCGCATCTCGACACGCTCGACAACCTCACCGCGCGCATTGTCCGCAGCCTGGTCGCCGAGCCCCCGCTCACCCTCGTCGATGGCGGGGCAATTTGCGTTGACGTGGACGCGGAGCTCGACGAGTTGCGCGCGATTTCGACCTCCGGCCGCCAGGCCATCGCGGCCATCGAGGACCGCGAACGGCAGCGCACAGGCATCGGCTCGCTGAAGGTTCGCTATAACTCGGTCTTCGGCTACTACATTGAGATCACGAAGGCAAACCTGGCGCTTGCGCCCGCCGATTACGAGCGCAAGCAGACGCTGGTGAACGCTGAGCGCTTCACCACGCCGGAACTCAAGGACTACGAGCGCAAGATCCTCACCGCGCACGACCGTTGCATCGAGATTGAGAAGCGCATCTTCGCCGAGTTGAGGAGATTCGTGCTCGAGAGCGCCGGCCGCATCCGCCGTAGTTCCGCCGCCGTGGCCGAGGCGGATCTGCTGGCGTGTTTTGCGCACCTGGCCGCGGCGCGGCGCTACGTGCGGCCGCAACTCGTCGACGAGCCGGTGCTTGAGGCCGTGGCGGCGCGGCATCCCGTCATTGAGCAGTGGCTGGAGGAAACGCGCGAGGGGCGCTTCATTGCGAACGATCTCTATCTCTGCGCTCACCACGAACCCGCTCCAAAAGATAAGAGCGCGGAAGCGCCGCCAGCGCTGCTGCTGGTCACCGGGCCGAACATGGGCGGCAAGAGCACCTATCTGCGCCAGGCCGCGATGCTGGTGCTGATGGCGCAGATGGGCAGCTTCGTGCCCGCCGGCTCCATGCGCTTCGGTCTCGTCGATCGCATTTATACACGCATCGGCGCCAGCGACAATGTGGCCCGCGGACGTTCGACCTTCATGGTGGAGATGACCGAGACGGCGACGATCCTGAATACTGCGACGCCGCGCTCGCTGATTCTGCTCGACGAGATGGGCCGCGGCACGGCGACCTTCGACGGACTCTCGCTGGCGTGGGCGACCGTCGAGTTTCTGCACGCCGAAGTGGGCGCGCGCACGCTGTTTGCCACGCACTATCACGAGTTAACGATGCTGGCCGAAAAGCTGCCGCGCGTGCGCAATTTGCGCGTGGGCGTGAAGGAGTCGGCGGGCGGCATTGTGTTTCTGCACAACATTGAGCCGGGCGCGGCGAGCAAGAGCTACGGCATCGAAGTGGCGCGGCTGGCCGGATTGCCGCCGGCCGTGATCGAGCGCGCCAAGCACGTGCTGCGCCAGCACGAGAAACAGGAGCGGCAGAGCGTGCAGGTGGAAACCGAACCCGACCCGATGCAGATGACGATTTTTACGCCGCTCTCGCAGAGGATAGTGGACCGCATCGAGGCCACGGATGTGAACGCGCTGACGCCGCTGCAGGCACTGAATCTGCTGGAAGAGCTGCAACAAGAGCTGAAAAAGACAGGGAACAGGGATTAGGGAACAGCGAACAGAAAACAGGGATTGAGGGAACAGGAGTTGGAGCCGGCTGCAACCATCTACCGTGAAAGGGCACGACTTCAGTCGTGCCGGAAAGCGGCCGTAAAACGAGGGGCTTTAGCCCCTGAGGGGCGGGGATGAAGGAAAGTCTGCGTCAGGCTGCGGGGAGTTTGCTGGTCGTGGGGCTGGGTGGCGAAGAGCTCACGGCGATGGAACGGGCGTGGCTCAAGCTGGTTCGTCCCGCGGGCGTCATTCTTTTCAAGCGGAACATTGCCGACGCCGCGCAAACCCGCGCATTGCTTGCCGAAGCAACCGGCTTCTGCACACCGCATTGCGGCGCGTTCGTCGATGTGGAAGGCGGAACGGTGGATCGGTTGCGCGACGTGCTGGCGCCAATTCCATCGGTGCAGGCCGTGGCGCAGGCGATGGGTTTGACGCCCGGCGAAGATTTGCACAATCCCACCCTTGGCGCAAAAACAAAAGCGCGCCAAGGATGGGGCACCCGAAGGTCCTTTGCGCGCGAGCACGGTGAACTGATTGCACGCGCGGTGAAGTCCTTCGGATTCAACTCCTCGCTGGCGCCGGTGCTCGACCTGGCGCTGCCGGAGTCGCGCAGGGTGATGGAGACGCGCTGCGCCGCCGAGACCGGCGCGGGCGTTGTGGCCTACGCGCGGGAGTTTTTCGCCGGGATGGCCTCACAGGGCGTAGTTGGCTGCGGAAAACACTTCCCCGGCCTCGGCGGAGGGAGGCTCGATTCGCACCTGGAGACTCCGTCGATTGCGCGCGCGTGGCGGCAGTTGTGGCAGGAGGATCTGGAGCCGTATCGCGCGCTACGCGACGAGATGCCGATGGTGATGGTGAACCACGCGGCGTATCCACTGACGGCGGATCCGAAGCGCCCGGCCACGGTCTCGAAGTTCTGGATGCAAACCGTGTTGCGCAAGCGCCTAGGCTATCGCGGCATGGTCGTCTCGGACGATCTTGAGATGGGCGGCGTCACCATATTCATGCCCATCGCCGAGGCCGCGATTGCCACAGTGCGCATGGGCGCCGACCTGGCTCTGATCTGCCACCATCCCGAGCCGATTCTCGAGGTCTATGAAGCGCTCATTCGCGAGGGCGAGCGCTCGGCGGCGTTCCATAAGATTCTGATCGGGCGGGCGCGCGAGTCCTCGCGAAAACGGGCCAAGACTTTCCCGGCAAAGATGCCGGCGGCGCTCAACCCAAAGCAATTCGAGGCACTGCGTTTGCGCATTTTGCGCTTCGGCGACACGGTGGCGCAGGCTGCCGCTAAGGGGATTCGATGACGACGCGGGCAATGACGGTAGCCGGCGTGATGAGCGGCACCTCGGCCGACGGGATCGATGTGTCGGTGGTGCGGATTGCCGGATCCCACCCTTGGCGCAAAAAACGCGCCAAAGATGGGGCACCCTCATCACCTAGGCTCACGCTGCTGGCACATGAGGGATTCGCGTTTCCCGCTGCCCTCCGCCGCGCCGTGCTTGCGGCCATGAATGCCGAATCAACTTCGACGGCCGAGTTGGCGCGGCTCAACTGGCGGCTCGGTCTCGCGTATGCCGAGGCCGTGAAAGAGACAGCCGAAAAATGCAAGCTTCGGCTCGATCTGGTCGGCTGCCATGGACAAACGCTTTACCACCTGGCGCGCGCCGAGCGGTACGCGGGCCGGAAGTTTGCATGCACGTGGCAGGCGGGCGAGGCGCAGGCGATTGCCGCGGAGCTGGGCGTTCCGGTGGTCTCGAACTTCCGGCCCGCCGACATGCTCGCCGGCGGCCAGGGAGCTCCGCTCGTGCCGCTGCTCGATTACGTCCTCTTCGCCGATGCGAAACGCGGGCGCATCTTGCAGAACATCGGCGGCATTGCCAATTTGACTGTTGTTCCTCCAAAGGCTCCGCTGCACGCAGTGCTTGCATTCGATACCGGGCCGGGCAACATGGTCATCGACTGGCTGGCGCAAGAGCTCTTCGCCAAGCCCTTCGATCGCAACGGAACGTTGGCGGCGCGCGGCGCCGTGATCGTGCCAGTGCTCAAAGAAGCGTTGCGGCATCCGTTTTTCAAATTGCGTCCGCCGAAAACTGCCGGCCGTGAGCAGTTCGGCAGGGCTTACGCCGCCAGGTTTTTGGACAAGTGTCTTGTGCATTCTAAGAATCCACACGACGCGCTCGCGACAGCGACGGCCCTCACCGCGGAAACGATTGCGCGGAGCTACGCGCGCTTCGCGCACGCGCGCATGAAGAGAAGCGCCGTGGATTTCATCGTCTCCGGAGGCGGCGCGCGCAATCGCACCCTGATGAATATGCTGGCCGCGCGGCTCTCGCCGCTGGGATGCACCCTCAGCGAAAGCGACGCCTTCGGAATGCCCGCCGAGGCCAAAGAAGCGGCGGCATTTGCGCTGCTGGCGTGGCAAACGTGGCATCGATTGCCGGGGAACGTGCCGTCGGCGACCGGAGCCAAGCGTGCCGCGATTCTCGGGCAGGTGACGTACGCGTAAACGCGAGGCGTCTTCCCACCCTTTCGCAAAAAGCGCGAACGGACAAGGCACGGGACAAGGGCGCGAGCCAGCGAGTCAGCTAGTCAGCGAGTCGGCGCGTCTGCCTTTGTGGTCTCCCACTCATTTCCGCAAGAAGCGCGGAAATGGATGGGGGCACGGGGCTGCTTGCAAGTTGCACGGGGCTTGCGTTCGTATCGCTGCTACTGCTCACCGGTTGCCGCGCGGTCGAGCGCGATCTGCCGGTGGTGAACCTCTGGTACATCGACACGCTGGTGGTGCACAACCGCCGGCTCGCGCATGTTGTGCCATCGCCTTCAGGCAGTTACACCTTTTTGGAATCGGCGGAACTCCAGTTGCGCTGAATCGGGACCGGCTGTGGCATATCGAGCGCGCGCCCGCGGATTTTCCTTGCGCGTCTCTGCTACCATAAGTGTGATTGCGGCTCACGGCGCCGGGCTGATTTCTCTTGCTAGTTGAGAGTTGAGCGCGAAGGCAGCGAGAGCCACCCAAAGGAGAAATTTTATGCCTCTAGTTTCCATGCGGCAGCTCCTCGACGAGGCTGCCAAGGGCGGATACGGTGTCGGCGCGTTCAACGTGAACGACATGGAGCAGATTCAAGCCATCATGATGGCCGCCCGGCAGACCAAGTCGCCGGTGATCGTACAGGCCAGCCGCGGCGCGCGCCAGTTTGCCGAGGATCTTTATCTTTTCAAGCTGATCCAGGCGGCCGCGGAGCTCAATCCCGACATTCCCATCGCCATGCACCAGGACCACGGCAACAGTTTTGACACCTGCAAGAGCGCTATCGAACTCGGATACACCTCTGTGATGATGGACGGCTCACTGAAGGAAGACGGCAAGACGCCGTCGACATTCGATGAGAACGTGGAAGTGACGCGCCGCGTGGTTGACTATGCGCACGAGCGCGGCGTCACCGTGGAGGGCGAGATCGGCGTGCTGGGCGGCGTGGAAGACGGCCACGGCGCGGGCGGCACGGGCCTGGAGCACATCACCGATCCCGACCAGGCGGTCGAGTTTGCCGAGCGCACGGGCGTGGATGCGCTGGCCATCGCCATCGGCACCAGCCACGGCGCTTACAAGTTCACCAAGAAACCCGACGGCTCCGTGCTGAAGATGGACGTGCTCATCGCGATCCACAAGCGGCTGCCGTGCACGCACCTTGTGATGCACGGCAGCTCCTCGGTGCCCAAGGAGTTGCAGGACATCATCAACCAGTACGGCGGCAAGCTGAAGCAGACGTGGGGCGTGCCCATCGAGGAGATTCAACTCGGCATCCGCAACGGCGTGCGCAAGATCAACGTGGACACCGACAATCGCCTCGCCATCACCGGCGCCATCCGCAAGGTCTTCGCGGAGTCGCCCGAGAAGTTCGATCCGCGCGACTACCTGAAGCCGGCGCGCGAGGCGATGGCGAAGGTTGTGTCCGAGCGCATGACCCAGTTCGGCCAGGCGGGCCACGCCGGCGACTACAAGCCGATTCCGATCAGCGAAATCGCGGAAGGCTACAAGAGCGGCAAGCTCGACACGCGGCCTTCGGTCGCTGCCAAGTAGCTTCGGCAGCACGCACAAACACGAATGCGCTACTCCGCGACCGCGGGTGGCGCATTTTTGTTGATCGCCGGAATCGGTTTCGGCGCTTATCAACCTAGCGCGATGGCGAGAAGCCGTGGTTTCCCACCCTTTCCGCACAGTACGCGGAAAGGATGGGGCACGGTGCGGCCTAACACCGCTAGCTCCGCTGGTTTCCCCTCAGATGCCGCAGCCGGTTTCGCCGCCCTCTTCCCTGCCGACTTCCGCTTGGCGCACGATGACGAGCGGCTTCATCTCCAGCGGCGCCACAACGGTACGCTCGACATGCTCCTTCGCCTTCATGGCTTCTTTCACGCCGAAGGTCATGGCGATCTCATCGATCTTGTCGCCGTAGTGGCGGCGCAGAAGCTCGAGGTCGGCGCGCAACTCGGCGCGCTGCTCGGGGCTCTCGTCTTCCGAAGCCTCCAATCGCGCGGTAAGGATGATGGAAAAGCGCAACGCGGCCAGCTCTTCGGCGTCGTAAGCCAGCAGCGCCTCGCGGGTTTCCCTGATGTAGCGCGACGCAGGGCCCAGCAGCGAAGCATCGAGCGGCGCATGAAGCAATTCCGTAGTCAAAGCAGCCCTCCCTCCGCGGAACTCCGCGGGGTCGATCTGAGCGATCAGCCGGAAAGCTTCAGCCTTGAGAGCACCGGCTCCTTGCCCCATTCTTCGGCTGGATGGGCATTAGTGTGGAGGGGTAAATTGGGTTGCGCTGTGAGCTAAATCACCCGATTTGACCGGAGGCTGCCGGTTCCGGAATGGGCATTGTGGCGGAACTTTTTCTGTGATTCGGGCTCAAGCCACTTCCGTGGAGATGGGCGCGGCTGTCGCACGAGCCGTCTGGCCCGATTCGCCCGGCTGCTTCAAGAGCCAGTAGTGGAAGCCGTCCACAATGGCCATTAACGCGGCCTGGTTCAAGTCGCTGCTCACGCCGGCGGTGATCCACGACTCGTGGCCGTCGGCGTTAAAGCTCAGGGTCACGCGCACATGCGCGGCCGAGTCGTGCGCCGAAACGTCCAGCGCCGCCACGGTGAATGTGCCCAGGCGAATGTGCTTGAGCGCGGGATACCATTTTTCGAGCTCGTGGCGCATGGCCTTGGTTAGTGCGTCCACCGGGCCGGCGCCTTCCGCGCGCGTGGTGGCCACCGTCGCGTCGCCCACGGTGAGCGACATGAAGGCCTGCACAAAACGTCCGCCGATCTCGTCGGACTCGTCGAAGACGCGCCAGCTCTTGACGGCGAAGCAGTTGTGCAGAGTTCCCAGGATTCTCATCGAGGCCAGGCGGAAGGAAACTTCGCTGGCCGTAAAGCCGCCGCCCTCGATCATGGCGGCATTGGTTTCCATCAGCGCCTGGGCCTGCGCGGAGCTGAGCGGCACGCCCATCGACTCGGCAAGCAGCATGATGTTGGCCCTGCCCGATTGCGCGTTCACGCCGACGATGGGGCTGGCGCCCACGCGCGCCGGATCGCACCACAGGTAAGCGCCGGGATTCTTGCGCTCGCTCGAACCGTGCATGCCGGCCCAGGTGCCGAACGCGCCGGGACCGACGATGGGCGCGCCGTGCGGCGGCTCCAGAGCGAAAGCCGCGTACGCCGAGTGCGCCAGGCTGGTCAATCCCTTGAGCGCCTCGGCCGAAACAAACTCAGCTTCCTCGCGCAGCTGCATGGCGCCCACGACCGTGGTCAGATTCACGTTGCCGCAGCGCTCGCCGGTGCCGATCAATGTGCCCTGCACCTGCACCGCGCCTGCCAGAATCGCCGCGCGCGTGTTGGCGATGCCCAGGCCGCGGTCGGTGTGGCCGTGGAATGCGAAGCCCACGCCGGGAAAGTCGCGAACCAGGCCGCCGATCTCCTGCTCCACTTCTTCGGGGTTCGATCCTCCGTTGGTGTCGCACACCACGATGCGGCTCACGTTCTGGCGCACGCACTGTTCGGTGAGGCGATGAAAGTGGTCGAGGCTGCGCCGCAAAAAATCCTCGCCGCAGGGATTGCCGTTTTCCGCACGCCCGCAGATCGCGTCCATGGCGTGTTCCAGGTCGACGATGACCTCCAGACCATGAGATTGCAGGCAGTCGATAGTCTCCCACGTCATGAGCAGATTTTCGCCGGGCGTGGTCTCGAGCGACTTCTCCACGTCGAGCAGGCGCGACTTGACGACCACCACCGCAACGGGCACGCGCCGCTTGTGGCGCAGCATGAATTCGACGTCGGGCCAATCCTCAACCTTCGCGCCGCGGCCGCGCGTGCGCCCGAACAACGCCAGCTTCATTTGGCCGGTGTCGGCGTTGTCGAGTGCGCCGGTCAGGTCGGCGACAAACTGATTGGCTCCGGCGAACCCAATCTCGGCGTAGCGCACGCCAAACGCGGCCATGCGCTCGAGAAGGAGCACCGCGTTGGGGACGGAGATCTCCAGATTCGGCTGCTGCAAGCCGTCGCGGAGGCTGGTGTCGAACAGTTCGATTTTTCTCGTGGTCTTTTCCGTCATCTCTTCCTGCAATCGATCGTGTTCCGCAAGGTTCTCCGGCCGTCAGGCAAGAAATCCCCTCAAGTTACCATCATATCGTGACCGAAGATATCGGCGTTGCAACGTCCGCGACAAGCGCACGGCGATGATGAACCAACCGAGACAATAGCTTGGGAAACCTGTAAAGCTTCGGACACCATTCGCCCCTAGTCCCTAAGTCCCTGCTTTTCTCAAACCGCCGGCGCGGCCGAAGGCTCCGGCGACGCCTGCGCAACGGCCCCGATCTCCTGGTCCTTATACTGCAACTGGTAGAGCTTCCAGTAGAGGCCGCGATGCGCGAGCAGTTCCTGGTGCGAGCCCATCTCGCGCAACTGGCCCTTGTGCATGACGAGAATTGTCTCGGCCCTTTGGACTGTTGACAGCCGGTGCGCGATCAGCACGCTGGTGCGTCCTTCGACCATGCGCTCGAGGGCCGACCGTATGCGCAGCTCCGTGTCGGTGTCGACGCTCGACGTGGCCTCGTCGAGGATCAAAATGCGCGGATTGTAGGCCAGGGCGCGGGCAAAGTTGATCAACTGCTTCTGGCCTGTGGAAAGCGAGTTGCCGCGTTCGCGCACCGGCTCGTCGAAGCCGTTAGGAAGCGAATCGACAAAGTCGAGCACGTTCACGTCGCGCGCCGCGCGGCGCATCGCGGCGTCGGAGATTTCCTCGTTGCCCAGGCGGATATTTTCGCCGATGGTGCCCGAGAAGAGAAACGGGTCCTGCAAGACGACGGCGAAATGCCGGCGCAGTTCCATCAAATCGTGTTCGCGCAGGTCGATACCGTCCAACAAAATGCGCCCTGCGGTAACGTCGTAAAAACGCATCATCAGGCTGGTCAGCGTGGTCTTGCCCGCGCCGGTATGGCCCACGATCGCTACCGTCTGCCCCGGCTCGATGGTGAAGGAGACGTCTTTCAGAATCCATTCGATGCCGTCGATGGCGGCGAGGGCTGCGGCATCCGGGTCAGGGGCTAAAGCCCCATCTGAACTTGCGGTTTGATCGGCACGACTAAAGTCGTGCCCTTTCAAAGCGCCTCTGGCCACAGCGGCCTTCTGCGCGTCGGTCAGCTTTTGATAGGTGAACCAGACGTGCCGGAATTCAATGCGATTCGACCCGTCGCCGGCCACGGGAGCCGTAGGGCTCACGATCTCCGGCTCGGCATCCAGCAGCTTGAAGATGCGTTCGCAGGCGGCCATGGCAGCCTGCAGGATGTTGTACTTGTCGCTCAGGTCCTGGATGGGCCGCCAGAAGCGCAGCGAGAACTGCGTGAACATGATGAGCACGCCGATGGTGACCGTGGGCGGCAGGCGCAGCACGCCGAAGCCGCCGCGCCAGACCACCAGCGCAATGGCCACCGACGAGAGAAGATCGACCGCCGGGTAGTAGAGCGCGTAGGCGAAGATCGTGTCTTTGAAGGCGATCATGTGCTGCTCGTTCACCCGAGAGAAATCCTTGAATGCGCGCTCTTCGCGGTTGAACAGTTGCACCACGCTCATGCCCGAGATGTGTTCCTGCGTGAAACTGTTGATGCGCGCAATGGCGGTGCGCACGCGGCGGTAGCTTTCGCGCACGTGGTCGCGGAAGATGCGCGTCACAATGAGAATCAGCGGCAGCACGGCAAAGGCCACGAGCGCCAGCCACCAGGAGATGGCGAGCATCACAATGGCCATGATCGTCAGCATGAAGAAGTCGTTGACGATGGCCAGGACGCCATCGGTGAACATGTCGTTGACGGCGTCCACGTCGGAGGTGAGCCGCGTGACCAGCCGGCCCACGGGGTTCGCGTCGAAGAAGCCCACGTGCATGCGCTGCATGTGCCGGAAGATGTCGCGGCGCAGGTCGAACATGATCTTCTGGCCGGTCCACTGCATCAGGTAGACCTGCACGAACTGGAAGAGGTAGGCCGAAACCAGCATCGTGAGGTAGATGGCGGCGAGGCGCGTCACGCCCGCAACGGCCCCCTGAGGAAGCAGGCGGGCGAGCGGGCTGGCATTGGCCACCCAATGCGCCACGGCGTTCGAGGCATCCTTGTCGGCCGCGTCGGGCGCGAGATAGCGATCGACGGCCACCATCACCAGGATTGGCCCGGCCACGTCACAAAGCGATTTGAGCGTGACGGCCGACGAAGCAATGCCCGCCTGGAGCCAGTAAGGAAACACGTAGCGGCCCAGCCGCCGCATCAGCCGCGAGTCATAGACTTTGCCGACGGGATCTTCGTCCGGCTTGCGGCGGGGCTCGCCCGTGCCGGGATTTGCCCCAGGTCTGGGGTCGGCTTTGGGATTGTTCTTTTCTCGTTCCGCCATCGGCCGGGTGGGTGGGCTTCCTCTTTCATTGTACGAGGAGCGTGGCGGGCGACGCAGGACCGGACCGCCTCACGTTGGACGCAGGCCACGCGCTATTCGCCGGCTCCAGACTTCGGCGCAGGTTTCGATTCCGGCTTGGGCTTCGCAGTGGGCCGCGACACGCCCATGCTGAGCAGCACGTACCCAAATCCTTTCTTCAGCAGATCTAAAATGCGCATGGTATCCCCTCCCGTTCCGCGGCGCCGCGGCCCACCTGCCGCGCGCTTCAGTGCTTTTTTTCGGGCACGGTCACCACTTCCGGCGGCGGCGCTGCCGGCGCCACGCCCATCACAATGGCCAGCGCCTGCGGCGGCAGCGGCTTATCGGCATTGGCCAGCAGCAGGCTCACCTGCCAGATCTGGGTATCGGTGAGCGTGTCTTTGAAGGCCGGCATGCCGGTGAGCCGGATGCCGTTCGCCACCTTCCAGTAGGTCTCGCCCGGCGGGTCGTCGCTCACGCCCACCACGTCGCTGTTCGCGTGCTTCTCCCACAGGGCCGGCGGCTCGGGAAACATATGCGCGGCAAAGCTCGAGGGCCTGCCATGAAACCCGTGGCAGACGGCGCATTGGTCGCGATAGACTTGAGCCCCCGCCGTCAGATTCGCCTCATCGGCCTGCATGGGAGGGTTTCCCGGCAGTTCGCGGGCAATGCGCGCCTTGAGCGGCACCTGCGTAATCTGGCGCTCCATGGGCAGCGGCGGATCGGCCACTGCCACCGGCGGATGCCCCCATTGAAACCACGCCAAAAGCGCAAAAGGCGCCAGAATCAGCCCCAGAATTACTCCAAAAATGGTACGGCCCATGGTTTTCCTGCTCCTTCCGTAACCCGATTCTATCTCCCAGTCCCAGCAAAGCATCCCACCCGCCACAGATGAATCCGGCCGGTGGATGGGCGCTGTGCGGGATGGGTACCAGCTCCACTGACCCCGCTAACACCGCCAACTCCGCTTTTTCTTCCTCGCATTTTGCCGATCATTTCGGCAGTTTACGCAACAATAACAGGTGCGTACCCGGAATCCGCGATAGATTGTTGGCGCGCATCGCTTCCCGTCTACCCGATACCGTACGATCTCCGGCAAATCCATGCGCACGAAAGGATCTCTCCCATGGCTGATCACTCCAGAATGAAACTGGGCCGCAAGGCCATCAAAACCGACAGCCGTACGCTGCTGCTGGGCGACTACCTGACGCCCGGCCTGCCGCCACCACCGCCCGCGGCCGACTGGACCAAGGGCATCGCCTCATGGGGCATGATGATCAACGGCCCCGACCCAGCGGAACCGAAATATCCCGATGGATTGGGCGACTGTACCATCGCTGGCTGCGGCCACGCCGTGCAGGTGTGGACCGCAAATACCGGCACGATGGTGACCGTTCCCGACGCCACGATCCTGAGCTTCTACGAAAAGTGGGACGGCTATGTCCCCGGCGACCCCTCGACCGACCACGGCGGCGTCGAACTCGATGTGCTCAACGACTGGAAGAAGCAGGGCTTCGCCGGCAACACGCTCACGGCCTTTGCCGACCCCAAGCCGGCCAACCTCACCGAGGTGCGCCAGTCCATTGCGCTCTTCGGCGGCGTCTACATCGGCCTCTCGCTGCCCATCACGGCGCAAACGCAGGACGTGTGGGACGTGGTCGCGAACGGCGGCGCCAACGCCGCGCCGGGTAGCTGGGGCGGGCACGCTGTGTTCGTTCCAGCCTACGACTCCGACGGCTTCACCTGCATCACATGGGGTGCGCCCAAGACCATGACCCTGGCCTTCTGGAACGAGTATTGCGACGAGGCGCACACCCTGCTCAGCCAGGACTGGCTCTCCGCCAAAGGCTCGCCCAACGGCTTCGATCAGGCGCAATTGCTGGCCGACCTGAAGGCGATTGTGTAACGCCGCGGCGCCGCTTCGTACCTCCAAGCGTCAAAACAGAGCAAGCCCACGAAGATGCCCTGGCACAAGCCTCCCCCCCGGATGGTTTAATACCAATGGGGGGAGCGTACCGGCCGTTTGGGCGTGCTCTCGTACTCCCGTGGAGGAATCCCGATACCGATGCCATCTTTTCGCCGTCTCGCTTTTTTGCTGGCGCTCACATGCGCGGCCATGACAGCCGCATTCGCACAGAGCTCATCGAGTTCCACTCCAGATCCGAGCCAATCCGGAGACCTAGCCAGCCCGGCCCAGTCGTCCAACGCGGAGTCGCAGGGTCAGTTGACTGTTCAGGCGCGCATCCGCCAGCGCCGCGAGCAGCGCCGCGCCACGGCTATCCACGACGCCTACGACCACAGGTGGGAGATCTACGAGGGCATGGGCTACTTGCGCTTCACGCCCGGTCCATCGCTGCAGCGCCTCACCTGGTACTCGTGGGATACGGGATTGACCCGCTACTCCAGCGAGCGCCTGGGCTACACGCTCGACGCCCGCGGCTACTTCGGCCACGCCTATTGCGGCACCCCGGGCGTGACGACTTACTGCAATAGCGATTTCACCCGGCCCGAGATCAGCATGTACAACGTGCTCTTCGGACCCATCTATCGCTTCTATCTGCAACCGAAATACTCGCTCTCCGGCCGCGTCATGGGCGGCTTGGCCTACGGTAATTTCTCCGGTGACACCAATGGCTATACGCCTGCTGAGGTTGGCCTCTACCCGGATGGCAGCACCTACGCCGCCAGCGCCAGCATCATCGGCGAATACAACCTGGCCCCGAGTGTCGCCTTCAAGCTCGCGCCCGAGTATTTTATTACTGGTTTTGGATCGACGGTTCAGGCAAGCCGAGGATTTACCGCCGGCGTCGTCGTCCGCTTCGGCAAGCAGTAGAGGCAGGGATTAGAAAACCAGGGAACAGGGATCGGCCCCCGGCAGACACCCCAGTTTGGCCACGCCATTCATCCGGTCAATCGTCGAGCAGTCCCCCGCCCTGGAACCGGACCTAACCCCGCTAACCCCGTTGTTTCTAACCATTAAGTGTTACTTGTGTGGGACTGACTAGCCCTTGTCTGCGCCCTATAATGTTCCCTACCATGAAGAACCGCAGCACTCGCCGTAACCTTCTCCAGTCGTTTGCACTCGTCGCGGCTGGCGCGGCTACAGGCGCCGGATCTGCCCTGGTAGGTGGCACGCCTGCGCGGGCTCAGGCTCTTGCCGCCTCGGGCAAGCCCTCGCCCATCCGCTTTGGCCTCACCAGCGACACTTTTCGCAACTTCTCGCGCGCTCAGCTGATCGCCTACATGGAGCAATTCAACGTCTACTCCCTGAACTGCAAGGACGTGAAGGACCATCTCCCCGTGGACCCGGTGCTCGAAATGCAGGCGCTCGAGGACTACGCCTCCGCGGGCATCACGCTGCACGCCGCGGGCGTCATCGCGTTCCTCACGGACGACGAGGCCGGGATCCGCGGCAAATTCGAGTACGCCAGGCGCGCGGGCATCAACCTCATCGTGGCCGACTCCGCTCCCGTCGCGCTGCCGCGCATCGAAGCGTTCGTCCACGAGTACGACATCCGCGTCGCCATCCGCAACCGCGGCCCCGAGGACAACTTCTTCCCCGCGCCCATCGATGTTCTGAAGGCCATCAAGGATCTGGACCCGCGCATCGGCTGCTGCATCGACGTGAGCCAGGCCGCTCGCGCCAACGCCAATCTGGCCGATGCCATTCACGCCGCCGGCCCGCGCCTCTACGACATACACGTGAACGATCTTGCGAGTATTGCGGGCAAAGAGAGACAGGTTGCGGTGGGCCGCGGCACCCTGCCCTTCCGCGAGATCTTTGAGACGCTGATCGAGATCAACTATCCCGGCTTCGTCGATCTCGACTACGAGATCGATCCCGGCAACCCGATCATCGGTGTCGCCGAAAGCTACGCCTACATGCGCGGCGTCCTCGATGGCATGGGCTACCTGACCAGGACAGCAAGCTAGCGCATCAGCAGGTCGGCAAGTCAGCCGCGCAAAAAAGCCGGAGTGCCAAAACCGTCCGAACGCAGCGCAACGGAGAAGCCTGTGCGCGCATAGATCGACTCACCAGCACATTGTTGCGAGATCCGCGGCTGCCTGGCTAACTCGCTGACTCGCTGTTTTTAGCTGTTCGATGCGCCCGGCTGCAGCGCGTGGAGGTCCTTGCCAGGCTTGAAGCGCACCGCTTTGCCGGGAGCGATGTTGACTTCAGTCCCGGTGCGGGGATTGCGGCCGATGCCGGTTTTGCGCGCGCGGACGCTGAACACGCCAAATCCGCGCAGTTCGATGCGCTCGCCGGCCGCCAAAGCCTGTTTCAGACCTTCGAAGACCGTGTCCACTGCCGCCTCTGCCTTGGTGCGCGGCAGACCCGTGCGCTCGATTACGTTGTGAACGATGTCCTGCTTGATCAATGGAGTCTCCTCGCTTGCCGTGAACTGGTTGGGACTGAATCGTGCGACCTACATGGCCCATATTACAGATTTTGCGGCGATTAGGGAACAAGGGAATGAAGATTTCCTGGCTTTTTGGGGTTCCCGCCGGCTCCCGGAGAGAGGGGCCTGGGATCGCGAGGGGCCGGATGTAACTGAGGTAATCACTTTCTCAGTTGTCAATTGCCGTCACCGTTTCGTAATATGGGCTTTCGCGTTTCAGTCGGCGCGGGAACGGAGCCGGAGACTATTGAACTTTCCGGAAGAGGAGACGCATGTCGATCAAAAGCGACCGTTGGATCAAAAAACAGGCCGTAAAACATCGCATGATTGAGCCGTTCAGCGAAAAGCAGTTTGCCGGCGGGGTCATATCCTACGGGCTTTCATCGTATGGCTACGACCTGAGAGTCTCCAATGAGTTCAAAATCTTTACTAATGTGAACAACGCCATCATCGATCCCAGACAGTGCGACGAAAGATCGTTCGTTTCGGTCGAGGCGGAGCCGGTGATCGTTCCGCCGAATTCATTTGCAATGGCGCGTTCCGTTGAGTATTTTCGTATCCCCGGGATGTACTGACGATCTGCGTGGGGAAATCGACCTACGCGCGCTGCGGGATCATCGCAACGTGACGCCATTTGAGCCTGAATGGGAAGGATTCGTCACGCGCGAGATCTCCGACACCACGCCGCTGCCGGCAAAGATCTACGCCAACGAAGGTCTTTGCCAGATCTTGTTTTTCCAGTCGGACGAGCTTTGCGAGACCAGCCATACCGACCGCAAAGGCAAGTATCAAAAGCAGCAAGGTATCGTTTTCCCCAAACTCTGACAACGTACCGCTTTCGAACCGGCCCACCTTCGAACCAACATGGGCATGTTCGACCTGCGGATGGATGCATACCATTAACTCTCCGGTGGAGGTGTCGTCTGCTACCGGGGACGACCCCTTGTTACGCCTATGGGGGCGCCATGACATCCAGACCTGTACTTCCTCGCCCTATCCGCATTGGGATCCTGGCCGTTGAGCCCATGCGCATCGCCGGCCTGACCAGCATCTTCGATCTTCCCGAACAGTCCGCCCAGGCGCAATTGGTCCCCGTGGTTGGCAGCCTGCAGGAGCTGATCGGCTCCGCTGACATCGAGTACGTCGTCGTCGATCTGCACTCCCCGCAGGGCAGCCTGGAGACACTGGAGGCCCTGCGCAGCGCGCGACCCGGCGTCCGGCTGATCGTCATCGGACCCGATGGGAACGATGATCTGGTGCTGAAAGCGATCGTTGCCGGCGCGCGCGCCTACCTGGGCCGCTCCTCCGGCCGCAAGGCCGTGCGCAAAGCCATTGAAGTCGTTGCCTCTGGATCCATCTGGGCGCCGCGGCAGTTATTGTCGCGCCTGATCGATCAGCTGCTCCCTGTCCCTCGTGCAGTTCACGTGGCTCCCAAGCCTGAACTCACACCACGCGAAGAACAGGTCATGAAGTTGATCCTGATGGCCCAATCCACGCGCGAGATCGCGCGCCAGCTGGGGATCGAGCAACGAACCGTCAAGTCCTATATTGCAAGACTCATGCGCAAGGCCGGCACAGACAACCGGGTTAAACTCTCTGTTTCCGCGCTCAGCGGGTCGTTTTTGAGCAAAGAGAGCGCCAAGCGAGGCGGCGCAACACTGCCCGATCGTCGCAGTACTAATTAGTTAACAGCATTGGGTACTTTTAGACATGTCCCCTAAGTACTCTTGTGTACATCCCATGATTTCCACATGATCGTTTACAGAAACAACGCAGATCTGGGGAAAGGAGTTCCCAGGCAGCATGTTTCCATGATGCCTGGGAACTCCTCTTTTTTTTCGAACACCAATTTGCGTTGCCAGAATGGCCCTCCCTTCCATTTTTCCTCCTCGAACAGAATGCAGAGTTCTGCGCCGAACGCCGCCGATGCGGGGTTCGCCGCAGGCCTTTGCGATCGCGGCTCCCCATGCCGCGCGCCAGCCGACACCGCTGCCTTTCTCTCTTCCGAGTGCGATTCGTCGGCGAGAAACTGCCCTCGTGATCCACGGAGTTGAGCCGGCATGGGTGCGCGCCGGGACGCGGATGCGATAGGCTGTTCGAGGAGGACGCGGCGCTGCCCGGCGTTGGCTCTGCTCTTTCCCAAGGCTCGATCCCTCAGGGAGCGTACGGCGCGCCTCCGGCACAAGGACTTCGGATCGATCACAACCACCACCGCGGCGCGACGCCGGCGGCATGGAAAGGACATGGATATGAAAAAGGCCATTGCCTGCGTTTGTCTCAGCACATTGCTTACGTGCACTGCTCTGGCAGCATCGACGAAAGACGATCTGCAAGGCCGCATCGATTCGGCCAAGATTGTTCTGGACCAGATTATGGCGGCCAGAGACAAGACGGTCCCCAGCGACATTCTCCGCTCGGCCACCTGCATTGCGGTGGTTCCCGGCATGGTGAAGGGAGCCTTTCTGGTGGGCGCACAGTACGGCCAGGGAGTGGTCACCTGCCGCACCGGCCATGGATGGAGCGCGCCGGTGTTTATCCGCATGGCAGGCGGGTCGTTCGGATTCCAGATTGGCGGCCAGGCCACCGACCTGATCCTGATTGCAGTCAACGACCGCGGCATGCAGGACTTGCTCAAGGACAAATTCAAGATCGGCGGGGATGCGTCGGCAGCCGCGGGGCCGGTGGGCCGGGCCGGAACAGCCTCGACAGACTGGAAGATGAACGCCGAATTGCTGAGCTACTCGCGCGCCAAGGGACTCTTTGCCGGCATCGATCTCGACGGCACCAGCGTGAGCCAGAATCGCGAGGACACGGAGCTTTACTATGGCGCTCCCGAAGACTTCGAAAAGGTTCTGAGAGGCGACGTGGCGGTGCCAGATGGCGCGGTGGCCTTTGTGCGCGACGTGGCGCAGTACTTCGTGAAGGCCAAGGCGGCGCAGTAGGGCTCCGACAGCATGAAGAAGAACCTTCCCGTGCCCCATCCTTTCGCCTTTTTTTTGGGCGAAAGGGTGGGATCGCACGAAGGCAAGATGCAGGGGATGCATCAACCACAGCGACTGCCCCGCCCTCGCCGCGTCTTTGCTGTTGCGCCCAGGGAAGAGTTCTCTGACTTGCAGTCTTCCGCCCTTGTTCCCTTGTTCCCTGCTTTTCTCACATCAGCCGCAGCGCATCCACGTCCACAATCAGATTGCGCCGCGGAATCCCCGCCTCTTCGGCCCGCTTGAGCATTCCCCGCAATGCCTCGTTGAGCGCCTTGCGCGAGGCGCTTTTCAAGATCATGTGGAAACGGTAGACGCCTTTGATGCGCGCGATCGGCGCCGTGCACGGTCCCAGCAGCCTTACGGCGCCGTTGTTTTGGACTAGTGACTTGCCAAGCGTCGCCGCCCACCCCGCCGCCTCTTCCATCTTTTCCGACTGCACCAGCACATTAGCCAGCACTCCAAAGGGCGGATAGTGCATCCAGCGGCGGTACTTCAGCTCGCGTTCGGCAAAGGCCTTGTAGTCGTGCGCCGTCGCGGCCAGAATCGCGTAGTGATCCGGATAGTAGGTCTGCACTACCACGCGGCCCGGCAGCTCGCCGCGTCCGGCGCGCCCTGAGACCTGCGTCATCAACTGGAAGACGCGCTCCGCGGCACGAAAATCCGGCATCGACAGCGCATGATCGCAACCCACCACGCCCACCAGCGTCACGCTGTGAATGTCGTGGCCCTTGGCGATCATCTGCGTGCCCACGAGCAGGTTGATCTCGCCCGAGTGCAATCGCGCCAGCAGCCGCTCCAGATCCGCCCGCCCGCGCACGGTGTCGCGGTCCATGCGCCCGATGCGCGCGCCGGGAAATATCTCCTTGAGCCGCTCTTCGCCCTGCTCGGAGCCCGCGCCGAGATAGTAAAGGTGCTCACTCGAGCACTTGGGGCAGCGCGCCGGAACGGTCCGCTTGAAGCCGCAGTAGTGGCATTCGAGCCGCTGGCCGACGCGCGCCTCGCCCAGATCTTCCGAAGCGGCCTTGTGGTGCGTGAGCGCAATGGCGCAGTTCTGGCAGTCGAGCTTCTCGCCGCAGGCGCGGCACATCACGGCAAAGGAATAGCCACGCCGGTTGAGCAGAATCAGCGCCTGCTCGCCGCGTTCGAGCGCCGCCTTGGTCTGCGCGACGAGCGACCGCGAAAAAAGTTCGTCCTTCCCCGTCTGCTGGAACTCGCGGCGCATATCAATCAGCTCCACTTCGGGCAGCGGGCGGTTCATCACGCGGTCGCGCAGCTCGATGCGCGTGTACTTGCCGCGCTCCGCATTGTGCCAGCTTTCGAGCGACGGCGTGGCCGAGCCCATCACCACCACCGCTCCGGCCAGCTTGGCGCGCATCACGGCCACGTCGCGCGCGTTGTAACGCGGTGTCTCTTCCTGCTTGTAGCTCTGGTCGTGCTCCTCGTCCACCAGAATCAGCCCCAGGTTCGGCGCGGCGGCAAAGATCGCCGAACGCGTGCCCACCACGATGGGCGCATCGCCGCGGCGAATCCGCCGCCACTGCTCGCTGCGCTCCTCGGGGGTGAGCGCCGAGTGCAGCAGCGCGACCTTCTGTCCGAAGGCCGCGTCCAGCAATCCGGCCGTCTGTGGCGTCAGCCCGATCTCCGGCACCAGCAGAATCGACGCGAGGCCGCGGTCCAGAGCCTTCTGCATCGCCGCCAGATACACGGCCGTCTTTCCCGAACCCGTCACTCCATACAACAGGAACGGGCGAAACGATCCTAGGGCTGTAGTGAGCGTGGCCAGCGCATCGTTCTGCGCCGCATTCAGCGCGAACGGCGCAGACGTGGGCGTCAATCCTCCCAGGCGAAACTTCTCCGGACGCTCCTCAATGCGCACCAGCCCGCGCCGGACGAGGGTCTGAAGAGTCGACGCAGGCAGATCGCGGCGGCGCAATTCGGCCAGCGGAAGCTCGCCGCCCGAGGCCGCAAGTTCCGCCAGAATCGCCTGCTGCTTTTCGGTCAGCGAAGGCAGCCGCGCATCGGGAACCTGCACGGCAAATCTCTCCATGCGCCGCGCATCGCGCTCGGCGGCCGCGGTCTCGCGCGCGATCCACTTTTTGCGCACCAGCGCGGCGAGCAGCGGCAAAGACGCCGCCGTGGCCGTACGCAGCGTGGAAACCTTCACCGCCTCGCCCGAGGCCAGCCGCTCCAGCACGCGGCGCTCCATGTCCTGCCCTTCGCGCGAGAGTTTCCCCTTCCGCCGCCCTGCCGCATGCCTCCCCGTCAGATCGATGAGCCTCCGTGCCCCGTCGAAGCCCCGTGCCCCATCCTTTTCGCGTTCTTTGCGAAAAGGCTGGGAACCGCCCTCGTCCCCCTCCATCGCCTTCGCCAGCACATCCCGCCCCAGGCCGGTAATCCGGTAGTAAACCGTGCGCCGCACCTCAGCCGTGAGCGGCAACATGGCGCGCAGTACCTCGCCAAGCGGCGCCAGATAGTACTGCGCCGCCCACGCGCCCAGTTCCAGCAGGTGCTCGCTGAGCAGCGGCTCCTCATCGAGCACGGTCTCGAGATACCGCACCTCAAAATCCGGCGAAGCTTTGGCCTCAAGCGCCGTCACCACGCCGATCAGCTTCTCATTGCGGAAGGGCACAATCACCCGCGCTCCGCGCTTCGGTGACTGGCCGAGACGAATGCCGTAGGTGAACGTGTGATCCAGCGGCACCGGCAACGCGACTTCGCAATACGAGAGCATGGGAGACAAGACTCAGTGTAGGGGATGGGGCGGCTTCACTGAGCGAAATTCAAGCAGCTTTACAGACTCCGGCGCGGGGCCCTATGATTCACCTCGCGACCCACGAATCGGAACTTGCTCTCGCCATGTTGAAAATCTCGCTCATCCTCGGAACCATTGCCGCACTGGCCGACGTGGCCGGCGGCTTGGTGCTGGTGCGGGCACGCGGCGTGGAGCGCTATCTGCGCTACTTCGTTGCGCTGGGCGCGGGATTTCTCATGGCCACAGCGCTGCTCGAGATGACGCCTGAGAGCATCCGGCTCAACGCCCGTTTGGCTCCGGCCCTGATCATGGCCGGCTACTGCGCGGTCCATCTGCTGGAACATACCATCAACGCGCACTTTCATTTTGGCGAGGAGACCCATGCCGGCGAATTTGTCTCGACGCGCACGGGCTACTCCGTGCTGGGAGGCTTGAGCGTGCACGCGCTCTTCGATGGCGTCGCCATCGGGTCGGGATTCGCGCTCTCCAATTGGCTAGGCTGGCTGATCTTTCTCGCCATTCTGCTGCACAAGGCGCCGGAAGGATTCACCATGGCGAGCGTGATGATGGCCAGCGGCCGCAGCCGCACGAGTGCGTTTTATTCCGCCGTCGCCCTGGCTGCAGCCACGCTCGTAGGAGTGCTCGTCATTCAACTCGTGCCGTGCTGGGTTCCCTATGGCTTGCCGGTCTCCGCCGGCGTCGCGCTCTACGTGGCCGGAACCGATCTGGTTCCCGAAGTCAACCGCGAGCCGGGCATTCGCATGGCGCTGGTATTCTTCGCGGGCGTGGCCGGATTCCTGCTGCTGCGAATGTTGCTGCCGCAACTCTGAGGACCTATCCAAGAATCCTGTTCTCTATGAGAACGACCGGGCAAACGGAGATAAGGGGCCTCCCACCCTTTCGCAAAGAAAGCGAAAGGACGGGCCAAGGCATGCCGCTGCTGGCGGCGTGGACGCCGCCAGGACAGCCGGCCGGGAGGCCGGCGCTACCCGGCTTCGGGACGATATTCTATTTTTCGTGGCGTATTGCGTTGCACCTGTTCTGGAAGCCGCTAGCGAAGCCCGGTTGAAACGCAAGCGCTTTTCTTTCGAATCGCCGGGCGTTCTTCTCTTCACGCTGCTGGGATTTCTGGTGATGGGCTACCATCCCGGCCTTGAAGACGACGGAGTTTACCTGGCCGCCGTAAAAGCCGATCTCAATCCTGCACTTTTCCCTTACAACGCAGATTTTTTCCGGCTGCAAATGCAGGCCACCGTTTTCGATGGCTGCATGGCGCATTTTGTCCGCTGGACCCGGATGCCGCTTGCGTGGGCCGAGTTGTTCTGGCAACTGGCGGCCCTGTTTCTGATTCTCTGGGCGGTGAAGAAGATCCTGAACCTGCTCTTTTCGGAAGAAAGCGCGCAGTGGGCCGGGGTTGCCATGGTCGCAGCCATGTTCACGCTGCCCGTTTCCGGGACTGCGCTCTATATGGCCGACCAGCATCTGCATCCGCGCACCCTGGCCACAGCCATGATTCTGCTGGCGGTGTGGCGCATTCTCGCCGGCAAGCGCTGGCAAGCAGCGCCATTGCTCCTCGTGGCGTTTCTCATGCATCCGCTCATGGCGGCCATGGGAATCTCTTTCTGCCTGTTTCTGACCCTGACCCTGCACGGCTCTTTGCGTTTTCGGCTGCGTGAGTTCGGAAGTTTCACCGTTGCGCTGGTTCCATTGCGATGGGTCTTCGAGCCGGCCGATTCCACCTGGCGCAAGGCGCTCGACACGCGGAATTACTTCTACCTCTACAAATGGACATGGTACGAGTGGCTGGGCGCGCTCGGGCCACTGGTTTTCTTTGCATGGCTCTGGCGCTTCGCAGAGAAACGCGGAGAGACGCTGCTGGCGCGATTCGCGGCGGCCGTCTTTTTCTATGCCGTCTTCCAGCAGGCATTGGCCATGGTCCTGCTTGCGCCTTCTTTCCCGGCGCGGCTCATGCCCCTGCAGCCCATGCGCTACCTGCACATCGAATATTTCCTCTTCATGATGACGGCGGGCGCGATGCTGGGCAGGTTTTTGCTGAAGAAAAGCGCATGGCGCTGGGCGGTATTTCTCCTGGCTGTCAATGGTTCCATGTTGGCGTGGCAACGAGTGGAGTTTGGCGGCGTCGCGCACCTGGAGCTGCCGGGACTTCAACCGGCGAATCCATGGCTGCAGGCCTTCCAGTGGATTCAGGCCAACACCCCTGTGAACGCGTACTTCGCGCTCGACCCGCACTATCTTGAAGCGCCCGGCGAGGACTTCCACTGCTTTCGCGCGCTCGCCGGACGCAGCCAACTGGCCGATGCCGTGAAGGACACTACGGTCGTCACGCAGGTGCCGGAGTTGGGACCTATCTGGGCCAGCCAAGTTGCGGCCCAGGAGGGTTGGCGGGATTTCAAGCTCGCCGATTTCGAGCGGCTCAAGGCCACCTTTGGCGTGGATTGGGTTCTCGTGGCCTATCCGCAGCCCGACGGCCTTCCTTGCCACTGGCACAACGATGCGCTCGCCGTCTGCCAGATCCCCTGACGAGGAACAGCGGAGTTAGCGGTGCTGGCGGGGTTAGCGGTGCTAGATCGGTTCCGGTGGGCAATCGCGCTTTATGCGCGGCGGGCCGACAACGCCGGTGGGGCCTAACGTAAACCGGGCTTTGCAGATACCAGCCGCATCCGCGAGAATGGGTGAGTCAACACTCACCGGCGCGGATAACGGACATGCTCAACCTGACCCAGCGACTGATTCTCGGCTGTGTGCTCCTCGGCTGCCTTACGGTGGGCCTGGTGTTTGCCGCGCGCCGGGCGCTGGCGGCAAGCGGGCAACTCCCCCTCGCCTGCGCGGCCGTACTGGCGGCCATCCTGATCGCCGCGGTCACCATTGTCTTGGTCCTGCGGCCGATTCAGGGATTGGCGCGCGATGCACATCGCATCGCCCAGGGAAATCTGGAACACCGCGTCGACTGGAGCAGCCGCGACAGCTTTGGCGTCCTCGCCAGCGAACTGAATCGCATTGCGGTCCGTTTGCGCGAGCTGCGCGACACCGAGGCCGGCCGGCGGCAGATGGAGTTTCAGCTCTCCGACGCCGTGCTGCAATCGATCTTCGAGCCCATTATCGTAACCGACGGCAAGGGCCACGTGCTCAAGGTGAATCAGGCAGCGTCCGAGTTGCTCGGCGAGGCCGCGGGCGATCGCATGGCTCTCGCGAACACGCCCGGCGGAGAGAAAATCCTGGACGCGATTCGCAATGTTGTCGCGATGCAGAAGGCCGTGGCCGCCGAAGACGAGGCCTCGATGCTGCCCATGCGCATCGGCCAGCAGGAGCGGAGCTACCGGCTGCGCACCACACCCATGCGCGATTCCGAAGGCCGGCTGCTGGGCGCCGTGACGACGCTTGAAGACGTGACCAGCCTGCAGGACATCGATCGCTTCAAGACCCAGTTTATTGCCGTGGCCAGCCGCAAGCTGCGCGATCCTCTGCTGCAGTTGCGGCGCGGGCTGTATGCGCTGGCCCAGGGCTTCAGCGGCGAGATGACGGCGTTGCAGACCGAACTGGTGGCCGACGCCAGCAAAGACGCCGAAAACCTGGACGACTTGATGAGTGACCTGATCGATGTGGCGGAACTCGATACGGGCAAACGAGAAATGAAGCTGGAGCGCATTCGTCCCCTGCAAGCCCTGAGTGAGGCCCGCGACCGCCTCTGCGACGAGGCTCAAAAGAAACGTATCCGCGTGGACGTGAAAGCCTACGCCGACCTGTCCGCCGTACGCGCCGACCGGCGCGCACTGCGTTCCATTCTCGAGAATCTGCTGTTGAATGCCCTGCGCTACACGCCGGAAGAAGGCGAAGTGCTTCTGGCCGCGGAGGAGATCAAGAACTTTGTGCAATTCAGTGTGCGCGACACCGGGCGCGGCATCGAGGCCGAGCGGCTGGGCTCGATCTTCGATCGCTTCAATCCCTTCTCCGAGCGCGGATCCGGGCTCGGCCTGGCGCTGGTGCGGCGGCTTGTGGAATCGCTGGGCGGGCAGATTGCCGTGGAGAGCCGGTTGGGCCACGGGTCCACTTTTCGTTTTACGCTTCCCGTGGCCGCGGTCGATGAAGTCCATCACCCCGTAGAGGTGGGCTGAGTTATGGCCGAGATCAAGCTCGAAACAACTCAGGAACCCGCCAAGCTGCGCATCTACATCGGCGCGGCGCCCGGCGTAGGCAAAACCTACGACATGATCAACGACGCCTACAACATGAAGCATCAGCAGGGCGTCGACGTGGTGATCGGGCTGGTGGAAACCCACGGGCGCAAGGAAACCGAAGCCCGCATCCGCGACCTCGAAGTCATTCCGCAGAAAGTGATTCCCTACCGCGGCGTGAACCTGAAAGAGATGGACGTGGACGCGATTATTGCGCGCCATCCGCAATTCGTGGTCGTCGACGAGTTGGCCCACACCAACGTGCCCGGCAGCAAGAACCGCAAGCGGTATGAAGACGTGCTGGAGCTGCTGGACGCGGGCGTCAATGTGATGACCGCGGTGAATATTCAGCACCTGGAGACGCTGAACGACGCGGTGAACCGCTCGGCGAACACTACCATTCGCGAGACCGTCCCCGACAGCTTCTTCAAGCGCGCCGACGAAGTGGTGAACGTTGACGTAACCGTAGACCAACTGCGCGACCGTCTGCGGCAGGGAAAGATCTACGCGCCGGAAAAAGTCGAGCAATCGCTTGCCAACTTCTTCCGCAAGGGTAATCTGAACATGTTGCGCGAGCTGTCGCTACGCACCACCGCGGAACAGGTGAGCAACCGCGCCTCCGAATATCGACGCATTCAGGGCCTGGAGCAGGCGCCGATTCCCGAGAAGGTGATGGTGTGCCTGAGCACGCGGCCCGGGACGGAGCGGCTGCTGCGCATAGGCGCGCGCATTGCCGGCCGCTTGGCGAGTAATTGGTACGCGGTGTACGTGACGCGGCCCGACGACAAGGGCCACGGCGATCCCGAGGCCTTTCATCGCCTCGAAGAGTACCAGCGCATGGCCCGCGACCTGGGCGCGCAGGTGGTCTCGCTCACCGACCGCAATATCTCCGACGCGCTCATCCGCTTTGCGCAGCAGGAGAACATCAGCCACGTGGTCTTCGGCCAATCGGCACGCTCGCGCTGGGACATTCTCTGGCGCGGCTCGGTGCTCAACCGCTTCCTCTCCGAGGTGCGCGACGTGACCGTGCAGGTGGTGCCGATGCTGGCGCAGAAACCGGCGCGGCGGGGGTAGAGACAGGGGCCAAGGGAGCGAAGGAGCACGGGGCCGAGAAAACAGGAGATGAGGAACTGAGGTGGCTTGGGGTGCCCCATCCTTTCCGCGTTCTTTGCGGAAAGGGTGGGAAACTGAGTACTCCCACCGGACCGGATCAATAAGCATGCCGTTGTCGCCGCAATCCGAGAAGGAACTGAACGGGTCACGTTATGCGCCCCATCCCGTTGCCGTCCGCGAGCAATTGCAGCGGCTGCTCGCTCACCCCTTGTTCACGCACAGCAAGCGCTACCCGGTGCTGCTTGCCTACACCGTTGAGCAGACGTTGCTCGGCCACGCCAGCGAGTTGAAAGAACGCACCATTGGCATTGAGGCCTTTGGGCGCGATCCCAGCTACGATGTGAATCTCGATCCGGTGGTGCGCACCACCGCGGCGGAAGTGCGCAAGAGGCTCATTCAGTACTACTACAACCCCGACCATGCGGGAGAGCTGATCGTTGAAATGCCGCTCGGCTCTTATATACCCGTGTTCCGAGAGCCGGCAGTTCCGGCGCATGAAGCCGCGGCCGAGCCCGCCATCGCCGATGCGGCTGCGGCGTCATCCGCGCACTCCACCGTTCTGCCGGGAGCGCACGCGTCGCTTCGAGAGCCGGCTGCGAGAACGCGTCGCCGCCTCTGGGTTGCGATTGCAGTGGCGATGGCCTTCTTGGCGGGTTTCGTCCTGGGACGGATCGGCCTTCCCCGGCAGCCATCGAACCTGGAACGTTTCTGGGCGCCGATCACCTCGGCCTCCAGCCGCATCACCTACTGCCTTGGCATGCCCGCCGACGACGCGAGTCCCACGCAGGTCAATCTCTCCCATGGCCTGCCGGTGCTTGGCGGGATGGATGTTTCGGACGTGATCACGCTGGCCCGATCGATCCTTCCTCTGGCGCCGCGGCATGACGCATTCCGTGTCGTATCCGCATCCCAGACGCCCTTCGCCGAGCTGCGCGAGAGCCCCTTTGTGCTGATCGGCGCCTTCGACAACATCTGGACCATGCGCATCACCCAGGATTTGCCCTTGGGCTTTGAAACCGACAACCAGGTTCAGAAGCTGGTCGATCGCAAAAGTGCACCGCCGCGATTCTGGACCCTCCAGTGGCAAGTGCCGAATGTAAAACTTTCAAAGGATTATGCCATCGTGGCCAGAATCCACGACAAAGTCACAGGCCAGCCTGTGATTATTGTCGCGGGAATTCTCGGAGAAGGAACCGAAGCCGCCAGCGAAGTAGTCTCCAACCCCGTTTATCTCGACGCCATGCTCCAAAAAGCCCCCAAGAACTGGGAGCATCTCAATCTGGAAGCCGTCATCGAGACCAACGTTGTCGAAGGCCATCCCGGCCCTCCGAGTGTTCTCGCCGTCGAGACCTGGTAGAAACGCCGTATCATACATGGACCATTCGCGTCGCTGCCCTTCGTCGCATCCAATAGACTCCAAGTCGGTTAGTATGAACTCGGCAGACTTGTACGCGTTGAGGCTTCCTCAACGGCCCATGGCTGTTCGATTATGTTTGCGGCACCGCCCGCACGGGCCGGACTGGCTCTATCCTCTGCCGAGGTGAGGCAGAGGCGTTGCCGCCGTACCGCGCCGGGACCTAGGAGAGATATGCAGATTCGCACTCGCAGCTCGAAGTTTTTCCTTGCACTCGTCGCCCTTGGGGCCCTCATTTCCGGAGCCAGCGCCATGGTCGCGCAGGAAGCAGCCCGGCCCTGGATGGACCCCAAGCTCTCTCCGGAGGAACGGGCCGAGATGGTCCTCAAGCAGCTTACGCTCGATGAGAAGCTGGCCCTGCTGCACGGCAATGGCATGGCGCACGAAAAATGGTGGACCATGCCTCTCACGCAATTTGCCAACGGGGGCGCAGGGTACGTCGAGGGCATTCCGCGGCTCGGCATTCCGCCCCTGATTATGTCCGACGCGGCCTACGGCGTCAGAGACAGCGCCGCCAACGGGCGCTATTCGACGGCCATGCCTTCCAATCTGGGCGCCGCCTCGAGCTGGGATCCGGATGCGGCCTGCGCCTATGGCACGGTGATCGGCCAAGAACTGCGGGCGCAGGGATTCGATATGACTCTGGGCGGCGGCGTGGACCTGGTGCGCGAGCCCAGGAACGGCCGGACCTTCGAATATACGGGCGAAGATCCGCTTCTGGCCGGAACCATGGACGGAAGCATGATGAAGTGCGAACAGGCGCAACACGTTGTCGGCGACATCAAGCATTACGTGATGAATGACCAGGAGACGGGGCGCAACTTCGTCAGTGCCATCCTCTCGAAGAAGGCCTTGCAGGAGTCGGATCTGCTCGCGTTTCACATCGCCATCTCCATCGCCAATCCCGGCGCCATCATGTGTTCCTATAACCGGATCAATGGCGATTACGCCTGCGAGAACCCCTACACATTGCACGATGTGCTGAAGGAAAGCTGGGGCTTCAAAGGCTTCGTGCTCTCGGATTGGGGTGGAACCCACAGCACGGTAGCGGCCTCCGCGGCCGGCCTCGATCAGGAACAGCCCATGGCGAACTTCTTTGGTCCGAAGCTCAAGGAAGCGGTCGCGGCCGGACAGGTGCCGCTCGCGGAGATCGACGATCACGCACGGCGCGTCCTCTATGCGGAGTTCCTCTCCGGAATCGTCGACGATCCGCCGCAGACAAGCGTGGTCGATGTCGTCAAGGGTCTCGAAACAGCCCAGCGCGTGGAGGAGGAGAGCATCGTTCTCTTGAAGAACGACGGCGCCATCCTGCCTATCGATCCCTCTCGCGTTCACTCGATCGCGATCGTCGGCGGACACGCGGATCTCGGCATGATCTCCGGCGGAGGATCGGCGCAGGTGGACGCGCCGGGCGGCAACGCCGTTGCGGACCAGGGCAAGGGGGGGAAGGGCCGGACGCATTGGCATGAGAACGTCTGGTTTCGAACCTCTCCGCTCGAGGCCCTGCAGGCAAAACTTCCGAATACGAAAATCGTCTTCGATCCGGGCACGGACCCCAAGTCGGCTGCGGCACTCGCCAGCAAATCCGATCTCGCCATCGTCTTCGCCTACCAGTGGGAGTCCGAGGGCATGGATCTCGCCAGTCTCTCGCTCTCCGCTGACCAGAACGCCCTCATCGAGCAAGTGGCGGCGGCCAATCCGCATACTATCGTCGTGCTCGAAAGCGGCACGGCGGTCACCATGCCCTGGATCGACCGGGTCGCTGGCGTCGTCGAGGCGTGGTACGCGGGCAGTTCGGGGCACAAGGCATTGGCCGGCGTGCTGGCCGGCGAGGTGAATCCCTCGGGCAAACTCCCCATCACCTTTCCCAAGGATGAAAACGATCTGCCCCACCCGGTCATCCCGTCCGCGCCTCCTCGCGATCCCGCGACGGACATGGGCAATCGGGCTGCCCTTCCCAAGAACTACACCGTCAATTACAACGAAGGCGCCGAGGCCGGCTACAAGTGGTTTGAGGCCGAGCACAAGCAGCCGCTCTTTCCCTTCGGCTTCGGTCTCTCCTACACCTCGTACGAGTACTCCGGCCTGAGCGTCGATTCCGCCGCCAGGACGGTGCGCTTCACGGTGGCCAACACCGGCAAACGCGCCGGCGCGGAGATTGCGGAGGTCTACGCCCAGTTGCCCCAAGGCGCGGATGAATCCTCGTATAAGCGTCTGGTTGGCTGGAAGCGGATCTCCCTTGCCGCCGGCGCGTCCGAAACCGTCGTCATCCCAATCGATTCTCGAGTCCTCGCCACCTTCGACGAAGCGCATAATAACTGGAGCTTCGCGCCGGGCGATTACGGTGTCTTCGTGGGCGGATCTTCCGACAGCACGCCGCTCACCGGGATCCTCCAGATTCGTTGAATGAGACGTGACGTAAGCCAGCCGCAGGAGGAAGGTGCGCTCCGGAAAGGCTTCAAGTCCGGCAATGGAGCGTGGGCGCGGATCTTCCTCGTGCTGGTGGGCGGACGCGAGAGGCCTGTGGCCGCGATGCTGCGCAGCGCGCGAGTTCTCGCGCCTTGCACCGCATCGGCAGACTCCGATATTCTGTGTGCCCGACGAGGTTCTTCCATTCATGCTCACTCGCTTCCCTACCGCGGTGTCGTGTGCTCTTCTTTCGGCCTTTTTTCTAGCTTCGTCTCTGCCCGCAAGCGGCGCGGATTTCACGATGCAGGTGGTCGATGATGATTACCTGAGCACGCAGGGTTTCGATGTGATGCTCTACGACAACACCTTCCATCCGGTGTTCAACGACGAGAAAAATGCCGCTCTGCAGATGATCCTCCATGGCGAACGCATTGCCACCGACGGCGATGTGCGCCTCATGCCGACCCCCGAGCAATGGGACCTGGTGGCCAAGCTCAACGGCCGCCACGCCGACAAAGAGCACAACGTCCTCAGCGCCGATCTCTCCTTCCCCGCCTGCCAAATGGACTATCGATTGGTAGTCGCCGCCGAGCCCGGCGGCATCCGAGTGAGCGTGAACCTCCTCAAGCCCTTGCCGGAGAAGCTGGCTGGCCGCGCCGGATTCAATCTGGAGTTTCTGCCCTCGATTTACGTGGACAAAACCTATGCGGTCGACGGCCGCGTCTTCGGCGTTTTTCCACGCAGCCCGCAGGAGCAGATGCACCAGGTGCCGCCCTCGCCTGACGATCCCAAAAAACTGCCTTACCAGGAGCAATGGGACCAGGAAAAGGGCTACACCCAACCGCTTCCCATCGTGAGCGGCAACAGCATTCTGCTTGCGCCCGAAGACCGGCTGCACTCCGTCAGCATCACCTCCGAGACCGGGCCGATCTCGCTCTTTGACGGACGCAACCGCGCGCAGAACGGCTGGTTTGTGCTGCGCACGCTCGTCCCTTCCGGCAAGACCGATGGCGTGATCGTCTGGCACATCCGCCCCAACGTGCTTCCCAACTGGACGCGTCCGCCCATGATCGCGCACAGCCAGGTGGGCTACGCGCCCAACTTCCCCAAGGTCGCCGTCATTGAGCTCGATCCGAAGTTCGATGCACCCCGGACGGCCAAACTTTTGCGCCTGGCCGGCGACGGATCGTACCAGCAGGTCTTCTCGGGACCGGTTTCAGAGCCTACGCCGTGGCTGCGCTACACCTACGCGAAGTTCGATTTCTCCGCGGTCAAGGAGCCGGGGCTCTACGCGATCGAATACGCCGGCGAGCGCACTGCGCTCTTCCCCATTGCGAACGATGTCTACAGCAAGACCTGGCAGTCTTCGCTCGACGGCTATCTCGCGGTCGAGATGGACCACGTCTCGGTGCGCGAAGGCTATCGCTTGTGGCACGGCAAATCGCATCTCGACGACGCGCGCCAGGCTCCGCCCAACACGCTCCACTTCGACGGCGCGTGGATGGGTCCGAACCTCGATTCCCCCTTCAAGCCCGGCCAGCACATCCCGGGACTGAACGTGGGAGCCTGGTACGATGCGGGCGATTACGACATCCGCGCCGAAAGCCAGTACGCGGTCATCGAAGACCTCGCGCTCGCCTACAAGGAGTTCAACCTCAAATGGGATGAGCTTGCGGTGGACGAGAGCGCGCGCACCGTGGAGATGCACAGGCCCGACGGAGTTCCCGACGCCGTCCAGCAGGTGAAGCACGGCGCCTTGGGTGTGCTGGCGCAGATCGCGGCCGTCGGCCATCCCTTCCCGGAGATCATGGAGCCGACTCTTCGCGAGTACACACACTTGGGCGATGCTGCTTCCAAGACCGATGGACGCATCTACGATCCCAGCCTCGACGCGCACGAGGTGAAAGGCGAATACTCCGGCCTTCCCGACGATCGTTGGGCTTTCACTACCAAGGAAGCGCGACTGCAATGGGGAGCGGCGTCCGCGCTGGCCGCGGCGTCGCAGGCGCTCGAAGGCTGGGACGACGCGCTCGCCAGGCAATGCCTGGATACCGCAGTCAAGCTCTGGCACGACGAGCGCGCGCATCCCACGGTCACCGAGTATCCGCCCAACTGGGGCTTTCCGAAGCTCTGGGCCGGAGAGATTGTTCGCGAAGAAGAATGGAAGTCCACTTTAGAGCTCCTGATCGCCACTCACGGCGGCGAGGAGTACAAGAAGCATCTCCTGGAAATGCTCCCCGCAATGATGAAGGAGCGCTTCGGCCTCAGCGGCTGGATGGCCGTTCTTGCCCTGCCCTACATGGACGCGGAGTTCAAGCAGCAGGTCGAGGCCGCGGTCCGCGCCTACAAGGCCGATCTGGACAAGGAACTGGCTGCCACTCCCTTCGGCGTGCCGCCCAGCCTGCGCACTTGGGGCGATTCGAAAATGGTCATCGATCTCGGCGTGCGCATGTACTTCCTGCACAAGGCATTTCCCGAAATCGTCGGCCCTGAGTACACCCTGCGCGCCGCCAACTACATTCTCGGCACGCATCCCGTCTCCAGTACGTCGTATGTCTCTTCAGTCGGAACCGCTTCCAAGCTCAAGGCCTACGGAAACAACCGCGCCGACAACACGTTTATTCCCGGCGGCGTGATTCCGGGCTACATCGTCATCAAGCCCAACTTCCCGGAGTGCATCGACGACTTCGGTTTTCTCTGGTTCGAAGACGAGTACGTGATCGACGTCGCCAGCCGCTGGGTGCTTGCGGCCAATGCCGCAAACGCGCTTGTGCAGTAGGCGAATGCCGGCTACACGGTCACGCCGTGACGGAATTTGCTGCGCAGCCTGAGGAACGGCCGCTCGATGAAATTGAACGAACAGAACGCGGCCAGATACAATCCTGCCAGCCGTCCCAGCAAAGAGAAGATGCTTACCATGGGACGATGCACCAGGAAGAGCTGCTGCCAGATATAGAGGCTATAAGAGAGCTTTCCGATGTAGGTGGGAATGCGTGCATTCAGCACGCGGAAAGCCCATCCCTGTTTGCCGGCGACAACCACCAGCAGGGCCAGGGCGATCGCAAAGGCCTGCAACGTCGGAAAGACCAAAGTGTACGCCATGTTGGCCAATGAATGGCGCGGGAAATGGAAAAGAAGCATGGGACCGGCTACGGCGAGGAAAAACGCGCTTGCGGCCAGCGTAGGCCAGGTAGGTATCTTGCGAATGCGCTCGCGCCACACCGGAGAATTCAGAAGAAACGCACACGCACAACCGGTCATCAGAACGTCGAGATACGATTCGAACCCGCCGGCATCGTGGCCGCGCAGCGATGGCAGCAAAATGTAATCGAGCGCGCGCAAAATCGGTCCGGAGAGGGCCAGAATCACCGCCAGGCGCGGCGAGAATCTCCTCGGCAGCACGGCAAACAGGCTCGGCCAGACCAGATAAAACTGCTCCTCCAGGCTGAGAGACCATGTGTGACCGAGCCAGATTGCACACTGTGGATGAAGCGAAGTGAGCGGGTAATTATGCGTGAATGTGAAGGCCCGGAAGATATCGAGCCAGCGGATCTCGATCACGTGGAACGACTTGAGCAAAGATACCGTAAGAATGAGCAGCCAGAAGACAGGCAGGATGCGCAAAAATCGGCGGACATAAAAGTCCCGCAGAGAGAACGCGCCGGTTGCCTCCCGCTCGCGAATCATCAGCCACGTGATCAGCAGACCGCTGATCACGAAGAAGATGAACACTCCCAGCGGGCCCAGGTACTCGGTGTATGCCGTGGCGCGGTTCGCCGTGGAAATAAAGTGCGCGCCAAGTACCAGCAGAATCGAGATGGCCCTCATGCCGTCGAGGGACGGCAGATGACTCTCCAGGACGGCCGAAGACGGCGCGCAGGAAGTCTGCTTGGTCGCGGGTTCGAACACTGTTATCATGCCACGGCGCGTAAACTCTTTTCATTCTATGGTGCGCGAACGGCGTGCAGCAATCGCGGTCGCGCCGCGTGGCTCGCCTCCGAAGGCTGTGAATCCCCAAATCGAATTGGACGCCGCGAATTCCGCTTATGGGACCGGGAGCCACGAGCTCACGCGGTTGCCCCATCCTTTCCGCTTACGCCGGAGCCTCCACGGGCGCGGAGGCCCCCGGCGGACGATCTTTGCCCGCTGGGGTGGCTTGCTCCCTCGCTCCATCACTCCCGAAAGACCAATGCCATTTCGGATAGTTGCTTCCCAAAATACGGGGCGCAAAACGCTACCACATTGCGCCGCCTTCGCACAAGACTTGCAATTCTCAGCGCGTACCCCTACTATCCGCATTAGAAACCGGCCTGCAAAGCAGGTGGGTGATCAACGCTGGTTGAACCTACATTCAACGAACAGGGGCTCGACTCGACAATCGGTTTTGTGTGCAGTGTCCGCCAGTCCGGAATGCCTAATAAACCGCGGGGAGCTCCACCGTCTTAGGACGGGTTCACCAGCGCATTGCTCACGGCCCAGTGGGCCGGATTCTACCTCCTTCTTCCGCATCTCTCATTCGCCCTGGCGCCGCCAGGGCAAACGCACCATGATTTTTGACGTGAAGGTTGGCCCAGAATAGGATAGGTCCGGCCTTTAGCCCGGACATCAAAGGTCGTTCTTTGATTTTCGAGTGCGCTCAGCGCGCCAAAAGGATCGAGAAACAAGATTGCTGGGGTGAAGAATGCCGGTGCCGAAGCCCCAGCCTGCCTTCGTTGATGCTATGGTGCGTTTGCCCTGCTGGCGCCGCCAGCACCCCGAACGCCGCTAGCTCCGCTGCATTATCCTGTCCTGAGTGCATCCCGTTCTCTTTCACATCGGCGCATTGGTGGTCCCGTCCTACGGCGCAGTGTCTGCGATGGGCGTGCTCGTGGCCCTTGGGCTGATGCTGCGCACGGCGCGCATCGCAGGCGTGGACGCAGCCAAGTTGTGGAATCTCGCGATTCTGAGCCTGTTTGCGGCGCTGGCGGCGGCGCGGCTGCTGCTGGTCGCCGCCAACTGGAGCGCGTTGCGCCTGCATCCTGCCTGGCTGCTGGGGCTCGCGATGGTGCATCATCCGTTGCTCGCCGGCACGGGCGCGCTGGCCGGTGCAGGGTGCGCCCTCTGGTACGCGCGGCACAGCAAACTGCCGCTCGCGGCCACGGCCGATGCGCTCGCCCCGCCACTGGCGCTCGGCCTCGCCTTCGAGCAACTGGGCGCGCTCGCCGCCGGCTCTGGTTACGGCAGAGACGCGGGACCCGGCGTGCCTTGGGCCGTCACCTACACCGATCCCATGGCCATGATCTGGAGCGGCGCGCCGCTAGGAGTTCCGCTGCACCCGGTGCAGGCTTACGCGGCTTTCGCGTTTCTCGCGCTTGCCATGCTGCTTCTCGCCTGGCTGCCGATAGAGCGCCGCTCGGGCGACGTCGCCGCGCTCGCTCTGATGGGCGCAGGCGTCGTCCTCTACATCACGGAACTCTGGCGCGATCCCGAGGGCCGCGGCTCGTTGCTCCACGGCGCGCTCGACGGGCCGCAGATTGCGGCCATTCTGTTTGTGATCGCGGGGGCGGTGGTGCTGCGCGAACGAGTGAGTCCATCGGCAATGAGCGGGCCGGCTTCCCACCCTTTTCACGATGAAGCCGTGAAAAGGATGGTGCGCGGCGCTTCCGAGCCTGGCGCCGATGAGGGAACCGCGCATGAGTGAGCCGCGCACAATCGCCGTGCCCGCCGAGGCGTCGGGCGAGCGCCTCGATCACTTTGTGGCCACCCAACTGAAAGGCGTGAGCCGCTCGCGCGTGCAACTGCTCATCGACCAGGGCGATTTGCTTGTGGACGGCCGGCTGCAAAAGGCTTCGTTCAAGCTGCGCGGCGGCGAGCAGATCGGCCTCACCGGCGAGCCGCATCCCGCGCCGCTCAAGGCCGTGCCCGAAGCGATTCCGCTCGACGTGGTCTACGAAGACGACGATCTCGCCGTGGTCAACAAGCCCGCGGGAATGATGGTGCACGCCGGATCGGGCGCGAGCGACGACGCGCGCAGCCGTGGAACCCTTGTGAATGCGCTCCTGCATCGCTTCCAGACGCTCTCTTCCACCGGCGGCGAACTGCGGCCGGGCATTGTGCACCGGCTCGACAAGCAAACCAGCGGATTGATCGTCGTGGCCAAGAACGATCGCGCGCACGCGGCCCTGGGCGCGATGTTTGCCGGCCGCCGCGTGGGAAAAACCTACATCGCGCTGGTGCATGGCGCTGTGGCGCGCGAAAAAGGCACCATCAGCGCCGCGCTGAGCCGCGATCCGGTGCGGCGCACGCGCATGACCACGCGGCCCAGCGAACATGCCCGCTCCGCAATCTCGCATTACCAAGTGCTGCGCCGCCTGGATACGCGCTTCGGCAAGTTCACCCTCGTCAGCGTGCGCATCGAGACCGGACGCACGCACCAGATCCGTGTGCACATGGCGTCGATTGGGCATCCTGTGGTGGGCGACACGCTCTATGGGGGCGCGGCGCAGCTCAGGGACCAGCAGGCCTCGTCATCGCCGGCAACGCGGCGCAAATCCGGGGTCCCCGGCGACAGGTCTTCGTCGCTGGGGTGGAAATCCGGGGTCCCCGGCGACAGGTCTTCGTCGCTGGGGTGGAAAGCGGAGCCCGAAACCCTCCGCCTCGGCCGCAATTTTCTCCACGCCGCCCGGCTCGAATTGGTGCATCCGCTCACGGGCAAGCCGCTCCAGCTCGAAGCGCCGCTGCCGGCTGAGCTGACGAATTTCCTTGGGCTCCTGGAAGACGCTTAGAGATAAGCGGGGCTGGCGGAACTGATCCCTCCGGTGTTGCAGACCCACAGTGGATGGAACGAGCAGTTCATTTCTTTGCGAGTTGGCGCCGCTTCGCGACATCGCAAGTTGGCAAGTTCGCCCGATATTTATTGTCGGCAGGGCCACGCAGAGCGCGACATTGCGCAAAGTGGCAAAGCGCGGCACGCTTAGCCCTGTCGACAGTAAAGTGCTGTACCGGGCGGCGAATGCCCACGGGCAACTGCGGGATTGTTAAAATAGTGTAGATATGAACCAATGCCATTTCACCCCAGCGGCAGTCCGCTGTCCGCGGGGCTCTCGCATTCTCCCCTTCGCGCTTGCGGCTCTGTTGCTTGCCGCGGCTTCCATCGCCAGCCTCCGGGCGCAAACGCCGAGCGGGCAAACCACTCCGGGCGCTGCTCAACCAGCAGCATCTGCGCAACCCGCGCCGCCGCAATCGCCCGCGAGCACGCCACAGGCCGCGCCACCCGGGCCGCCGCAGGCCGGTCAAGGCACGGGAGCCGACGTGGGCGCGTCTCTCTTCCGCACCACTGTGAACGAGGTCAGCCTGATCTTCACGGTCAACGACCGGCACGGGCACTACATCCCCAATCTGAATCAGAGCGACTTTGCCCTGCTCGACGACCAGAAAGCGCCGGCCAAGGTCAACTCGTTCCATCAGCAGATCAATCTGCCGCTGCGCGTGGGCATTGTGATCGACGCCAGCAGCTCCATCCGCTCCCGCTTCAAGTTCGAGCAGCAATCGGCCACGGAGTTCCTGCTGCAGGTGCTGCGGGCCAAGAACGATCGCGCCTTTGTGATGGGATTCGCTGAGACACCGACGGTAACCACGGACTGGACCAATGACCAGGACGCTCTGGAGACGGGCATCAATAAGCTGAGTCCCGGCGGCGGTACGGCGCTCTTCGATGCCGTTTATGTCGCCTGCCGCGACAAGCTGCTTACCGAGCGCGGACCGGAGCCCGTGCGCAAGGCCATCATTCTCGTCTCCGACGGTGAGGACAACCAGAGCCGCGTGTACCTGCCTGAAGCCATCAAGGAGTGCGAGCGCGCCGAGACCATCATCTACGCCATCAGCACCAACTGGACGCCCAGCCGCGGCGAGGGCGACAAAGTGCTGCAGGAACTGGCCGAGCAGACCGGCGGCGAGGTCTTCTTCCCTCCCTCGGTCGAAGACATGGCAACGAGCTTCAAGGATATCGAAGAAGAGCTGCGCAGCCAGTACGCCCTCGTGTACACGCCAGCGGACTTCAAGACCGATGGCTCCTTCCGAACCATTTATCTGTACTGTTACGATCGCCGTTACCAGGTGCGAGCCCGCAAGGGCTATTTTGCGCCGCGCGAGTAAGCTCGGCGCCGGCAAGACGCGGCATCGATAGACTGTCGTTTGAGAGGAGCGCGGCGATCGCCGCGCTCTTTCTGTTTTCTTCGATTGTTCCCTCCCCGCGCTCACGAATTGTCCCAATTCAGGACGATCTGCCGCTGTTTTGTTCTCTTCTGAACCACCCCTGGATTCGCTGGCGCAGAATCTAACACATTTCCGCAATCACCCGATGAAATAAACGTGGAGCTTCTTCGGAAGGTCGAGATGCCTTCTGGTGCGCTCGGGAACTTGTATCTGCATTCGCGCGGGAGGGCGATGAATACGGTTGACATCGATCGTGCGCCACGGAGCCTTTACGTTGTGAGGGAAATGCGATGATCCGGCAGGCTATTTCGTGCGATGTTTGCGCCGCTGAAAAACGGCAGACCAACCATTGGTTTGTCGCATACGAGCAGGGCGGAGAACTGCGCGTGAGCGGATGGACCTCGCGGCACCGGCTGCGGCAGGACTCCAAGCATCTCTGCGGGCAAACCTGCCTGCACAAGCTGGTTGACGAGTTCATCGCCAAATCCATTGCCAAGCGCGCGCAGCGCAACGGGGATACCGTTGAAGCCGAAGCGCAGCCACTCAAGTTGACCGATACCAGCCTGGCCAAAGCCGCGCCGGTTCCGGAGTTGGAATCGTCGGCGCGTCTGCTGCCGCCGCCCGCGAAGGAGCCGCCCAAACCTGTTCATCGCCCCCTGCCGGAGATCGTGACCATGCCGGACCACCGTCCTCAGCCCGAGCTGGTGACCATGCCGGTGCGGCCGTATCCCAAAGATCTTCCGCCGCTGCCCGCCGAAACCTTACGCTACGCGTCGCGCCGCTGGCATGCCGAAGCCTGGGAGCGGGAGCGGGAACGCGAACTCCGCGCCATCGAAAATCACCCTAAAATCGCCGCGCGCCGCCGCAACAGCGCGTAAATCAACCGTCGAAAGAAACTTGTATGTGGTTCGATCTGGTTTTGATCTTTGTTGCCCTGATTCCTCTGTTGCTGACCAGGCCGGCTCGTACCCAGAGCCTGCAGCCGGCCGCGCACTGAGCCTCGAAGGGACGTACTAACGCGGCGGCGCCTGCCCCGCCAGTAGCGCCAACAGCCCAGCCTCGTCCAACACCGGGATGTTGAGCTCGCGCGCCTTATCGAGCTTCGAGCCTGCCTCCTCGCCGGCCACTAAGTAGCTGGTCTTCTTGCTTACCGATCCCGCCGTCTTGCCGCCGGCGTTCTCAATCTTCTGTTTCGCCTCGTCGCGCGTCAGGGTCGGCAGCGTGCCCGTCAAAACGAAGGTCAGGCCCGCAAGCTGCGCGGTGCGCTGCTTCTTTTCGGCCGTCATCTCAACGCCGGCGTGTTGCAGGTTTTCGACTAGCGCGCGATTGGCTGCTGCCAGGAAAAACTCCAGAATTGCCTGCGAGATGCGCGGCCCGACCTCCTCCACGCGTTCCAACTCCTCGGCAGTCGCGGCCATCAGCGCGTCCATCGAGCCGAACTCTGCGGCGAGCAGTTCGGCCGTGCGCTCGCCCACAAAGCGAATTCCAAGGCCCATCAGCACGCGCGCCAATCCTGCACGCTTCGAGCCCGCAATCTCAGCAAGCAACGCCTGCGCCGACTTTTCCGCGAACCGGTCGAGACCGAGCAGTTGCTCTTCCGTCAGCGTGTACAGATCGGCGACACCGCGCACCAGGCCGCGATCGAGCAACTGCTGCACCACCGCTTCGCCCAGCCCTTCGATGTTCATCACCTCGCGGCGGCCAAAGTGCAGCAGCGTCTCGCGCAGCTTTGCAGGACAATCAGCATTCACGCAGCGATAGTCTGCTTCGCCTTCTTCACGAACCACCTCGCTTCCGCATTCGGGACAAACAGACGGAAACTCAAAATGTTGATTTCCCCTGGGGTGTTCTGCGTCCTCCACCACCTCGACAACTTTGGGAATCACGTCACCGCCGCGCTCAACCTTTACGTAGTCCCCAATCCTCAGTCCGAGACCAAGAATAAAATCCGCGTTGTGCAGCGTGGCGCGGCTCACCGTGGTGCCGCCGATAAAGACCGGCGCGAGTTCCGCCACAGGCGTGAGCTTGCCGGTGCGGCCCACCTGCACCGTAATCTCTTTCACCTGCGTCACGCCCGCCTTGGCTGTGAATTTATACGCGATGGCCCAGCGCGGCGCGCGGCCCGTGTATCCCAACCGCTGCTGCGTGGCGTGCGCGTCCACTTTGAGAACCACGCCGTCGATTTCGTAGCCCAGCTCGGAGCGCTGGCTCTCGGCGTGATCGATGAACCGCATCATTTCTTCGACCGTGGTCACGCGCTTGCGATGCGAATTCACCCGGAAACCAAGAGCGGAAAGCGTTTCGAGAGTGGCCGTCTGGCCGGCGGCAAAATACTCGCCGTTGACAAGCAGGAAATACGCAAAGAAAACCAGGCGCCGGTTAGCGACGATCGAAGGCTCGAGCGTGCGCAGCGCTCCCGCCGCTGAGTTGCGCGGATTGACGAAGGCCGGCAGCCCCTCGCGTTCGCGCTCCTCGTTCGCGCGCAGGAAAGCAGCTTCGGGCATCACCACCTCGCCGCGCACCTCAATTCCCTGCCCCTGCGGGGAGCGGAGCCTTTGGACAAGATTTGCGGGAATCGAGAGGGGCACACTGCGAATGGTGCGAATGTTCGAGGTGACGTCTTCGCCGGTCTGGCCGTCGCCGCGCGTGAGGCCCATGGTGAGCTGCGCATCGCCGTCGGAGTTTGGGTCGGAACCGGGCTGATAAACCAGCGCTACGCTCAGGCCGTCGAGCTTGAGCTCGGCCGTGTATTCGACGGGAAGGCTGCCGGCGAGCTCGCGAACGCGGCGATCCCAGTCGGCCAGTTCCTCGGCGTTATAGGCGTTATCGAGCGAGAGCATGGGCCGCGAGTGCTGCGCTTTTTTGAAACCCTCAGCCGGCTTGCCGCCCACGCGTTGCGTCGGCGAATCGGCCGTGATCATCTCCGGATGCGCCGCTTCGATGCGCTTCAACTCGTTCATCAGCGCGTCATACTCGGCGTCGCCGATCTTGGGCGCGTCGAGAACGTAGTAGAGATGCTCGTGGCGGCGAAGTTCCTGGCGCAGCTCTTCGATCTTTCGCTCGACCTCGCGCTTGGGGTCCGGCTCGCTCATAGCTATGGATTATAGTAAGCGGAGCTAGCGGAGTTGGCGGTGCTAGCGGAGTTGGCGGTGCTAGCGGAGTTGGCGGTGCTAGCTCCGCTAACCCCGCTTACTCCCCCTTCAGCCCGCGGAACTTGAGCATGGGCTCGATGCTCGGCTGGCCGCCCAGCCACGTGTCGTACATCTTTTCGAGGTCCTCGGTATTGCCGCGCGAGAGCACCATTCGCCGGAAGCGGTCTCCATTGGCGCGCGTCATGCCGCCGTGATCGAGGAACCACTGGAAGGCGTCGTCGTCGAGCATCTCGCTCCACGAATACGCGTAGTAGCCGGCCGCGTAGCCGTTGGCCCAGATGTGCATGAAGTAGCTGGAGCGGTAGCGCGGCGGCACGTAGCCCAAGTCGAGATGCGTGCGCTTGAGCGCCTCGGTTTCAAAGACGTCGGGCTTCTGGAGGGGCGCACTCGCCGGCAGCATGTGCCACTCGAGATCGAGCTCGGACGCGGCAAGAATCTCCGTAAACAAATATCCCTGATTGAAGGTCTTCGATTTTGCGATTTTTTCCGCCAGCGCGGCGGGCATGGCCTCGCCGGTCTTGTAGTGGCGCGCGTAGTGCTGAAACACCGCCGGATAGCTGGCCCAGTGCTCGTTGAACTGCGAAGGGAACTCGACAAAGTCGCGCGGCACCTGTGTTCCCGACAGGCTCGGATAGACAGTGTTCGCGAACATGCCGTGCAGCCCGTGGCCGAACTCGTGGAACATCGTGGTCACGTCGTCGAAGCTGAGCAGCGCGGGCTCGCCGGGCGCGGGCTTCTCGAAGTTGGCCACGTTGAAGACCACCGGCAACTGGCCCAGCAGCTTCGACTGGCCAACCAGCGAGTCCATCCACGCGCCGCCGTTCTTGTTGTCGCGCTTGAAGTAATCGCAGTACCAAAGAGCGAGTGGCTTGCCGTCGGCGTCGTAAACCTCAAAGACGCGCACGTCCTGCTGGTAGATGGGAATGTCCTTGCGCTCCTTGAAGGTGAGGCCGTAAAGCTGGTGCGCGGCGTAGAAGACGCCGTTCTCAAGCACATTGTTCAGCTCGAAATAGGGCTTGATCTCCGACTGATCCAGGTCGTACTTCGCCTTGCGCACCTGCTCGGAGTAGAACTCCCAATCCCATGGCTCGACGGTGAACCCGCCGTGTTGCGCGTCTATCAGCGCCTGAATGTCTTTCGCCTCGCCAGCCGCCCTGGCCGTCGAGGCCGGCGCCAGCGCATCGAGAAAATGCTTCGCCGCCTCGGGCGTCTTGGCCATCTGGTCGGTCAAAGTCCATGCTGCGTAGTTGGGAAATCCAAGCAGCGCTGCCTTTGCGGCGCGCAACTCGGCCAGGCGGGCAATGGTAGCGCGCGTATCGTTGGTGTCGCCCTTCTCGGCGCGGTTCCAGGAGCTTTCAAAGATTGCCTGACGGGTGGCGCGGCCGGCGAGAAACGCCAGAACGGGCTGCTGCGTGGTGTTCTGCAGCGGCAACAGCCAGCCCTGCTGCTTGCGCGCCTGCGCGTCCTGGGCGGCAGCGGCAATCTGCGCATCGCCCAACCCGGCGAGCGCACCCACGTCCGTGGTCGAGAACGCGCCCGCTTTCGTCGCCGCAAGCAACTGGTTGGTAAACGTGTTTTCGAGCGTCGCCTCTTCTTCGTTGAGCTTCTTCAGCTTGGCCTTGTCGGCTTCGGAGAGGTTGGCGCCGGCCTTCACAAACTGCTGGTAGTCGTATTCGACCAAGCGCAGCGCTTCGGAATCGAGATGCAGTGAGGCGCGCTGATCGTAGACCGCCTTCATGCGGGCAAAGAGCTTGGCGTTCAGGTTAATGGCGTCCTGATGCGCGGCCAGGCGCGGAGCCTCGTACTCCTGCGCCTTCTGCAACTCATCGCCGGTGTTCGCGCCCGTCACGCAATTGAATGCCGCCCAAACGCGCGTGAGCAACTGGCCGGTGCGCTCGAGAGCTACGATGGTGTTTTCGAATGTGGGCGGCGCGGGATTGTTGGCGATGGCCTCAACCTCGCCGATCTGCTGCGCCATGCCCGCGTCGATGGCCGGCTGGTAGTCGCTGTCCTTGATCCTGTCGAAGGGCGGCGCCTGAAACGGCAGCGTGCTCGGCGCGTAAAAGGGATTGCTCGGACCAAAGCCTGCGGCCGCGGTCCCGGTTTGAGCTGTGGCGCCAGCGGCGCACACGGCAATGGAAATTCCGGTAGTCAAGATGCTCCTCTTTACCCAATCGATGTGAAGCTTCATCATCGCGAAATGACCTCTCTCAATGCCTATCCATCCATTTCCGATTGTAGGCGAAGCGGATGGGACAAGCGGAACTGGCGGGGTTAGCGGAGTTAGCGGGGTTAGCGGAGCTAGCAGTGCTAGCCCCATCTTCATCGGCACCGCTAAAGCCGTGCCCTTTCATAGCAATCTCAATCCGAATTTCTTGCTTGATGCGATGGTTCTGGCTTCTTGCCTGACGGAATGTGCGCGAGACCTCCTACAATAGCAGCATCCGCTCTGCCGCCCGAAGAACGCGGGGCTGGCTGTTGAACGCAATGCGAAGGAATCGAGAAGAAATGACGCAAACTGCAACCGCACCCGAAGCTCGCACGCAAGCCGAAAATCTGGATCTGCTTGCCGACGTGGCCGTGAACGTCGGACTGGGCCTCAGGCCGGGGCAAGAGCTGGTGATGACCTCGTCGCTCGACTCCGTGACCCTGGCGCGCCGCATTACCGAGCACGCCTATCGCGCCGGCGCCTCGCTGGTCACGACGCTCTTCAACGACGAGGAATCCGCGCTGCTCCGCTACCGGCACGCGCCCGATGCGAGCTTCGATTACGCGGCCAAGTGGCTCTACGACGGCATGGCGGCCGCGTTCAAGAGCGGCGCCGCGCGCCTGGCCATTGCCGGAACCAATCCCGCGCTGCTTTCGAGCGAAGATCCCTACAAGGTGGGCCGCGCCAATCGCGCCGTTTCGCAGGCTTACCGACCCGCGCTTAACCTCATCACGCGCCATGAGATCAACTGGACCATCGTGGCCGGCGCCACGCCGGCATGGGCCGCGGCCGTGTTTCCCGACAACGCGCCCGATGAAGCCCTTACCAAGCTGTGGGAAGCGATCTTCACCACCACGCGCATCCGCACGGCCGATCCCGTGAGCGCATGGCAGACCCATGACGCCGAGCTGCAGAAACACGCGGCGTTCATGAATGCGAAGCGCTACTACGCCCTGCACTATCGCGGCCCCGGCACCGATTTCCGCCTCGGCCTTGCCGACGATCATGAATGGCTGGGCGGCGGCACTACCGCGGGCAACGGCGTCTATTGCATTCCCAACATGCCCACGGAGGAGATCTTCTCGGCGCCGCACAAAGACCGGGCCGATGGCACCGTGACTGCAACCAAGCCGCTCTCGCACCAGGGCACAATGATTGAGGGCATCCAGGTTCGCTTTGAAAACGGGCGCATCGTGGATGCGCATGCCACGCGGGGGCAGGAGGTGCTCGAAAAGCTCATCGACACCGACGAGGGCGCGCGGCGGCTGGGCGAAGTCGCATTGGTTCCCCACTCCTCGCCCATCGCGCAAAGCGGTCTGGTCTTTTTCAACACGCTCTTTGATGAGAACGCGGCCTCGCACATCGCGCTCGGCCAGTCGTACTCGTCGTGCCTGCGCGACGGCGACAAATTGCCGGCCGAGGAACTCGCTGCCAGAGGCGCCAACGACAGCCTGATCCACGTGGATTGGATGATCGGCTCCGCAGAGCTCGACATCGACGGCATCGCCGCGTCGGGCGCCGCCGAACCGCTCATGCGCGGGGGTGAGTGGGCGGTCACGGTTTAGAGACAAGCGGAGCTTGCGGAGTTAGCGGAGGTAGCAGAGCTAGATCGGCGGCAGCGGACAATCGGGTTTTATGCGCGGCGGATCGAAAAGACCGGTAGGCAATGAGTCTCTGACTGCTTGAACAAGAACCCTCCCGTGCCCCATCCTTTCGCCCGTTTTTTGGGCGAAAGGGTGGGATAGCACGAAGTCCACGGGCGCCAATTCACGCTGCCAGAGACCTGGAATCTGAAAGCGGGCTGCACGAGACATGGAACCTGTTACGCATTTCCTTACCGGCGCCTGCCTGGGGCGGGCCGGCTTCAATCGCAAGACGGCCTACGCCACGCTGGCCGCGGTGCTGGCCGCCGAGGCCGCCGATCTGGACGTGTTTTGGGGATTTGCGGGGCCGGTTGAAGAGCTCAAGCACCATCGCGGCATCACGCACACCTTCTGGGCGGTTCCGGTGCTGGCCGGCGTGGTGGTGGGCGCGGTGTGGCTGCTGGATCGCTGGCGGGTGACGCGGCGGCGAAAAGCTGAGGGTGCCCCATCCTTTTCATCTGCCGCAGCGGATGAAAAGGGTGGGAACGCACGGCAGCCCGTCCACTGGGGCTGGCTCTACCTCACCGCGTTCGTCGCCGCGCTCAGCCATTTGCTGCTCGATTGGGCCAACAATTACGGCGTGCGGCCGTTCTTCCCTTTCGATCCGCACTGGTATGCAGGCAGCTTCGTGTTCATTGCCGAGCCGGTAGTGTGGGCGCTGCTTTTCCCGGCGCTGTTCATGCCCTGGGTTCTGGGGCTTGCCGATCGCGAGATCGGCGCGCGGCGGCAGCGGTTTCGCGGCCGCGGCTGGGCTGTCTTTGCGCTTTGCGGCATGCTGATTCTGGGCTGCTGGCGTTGGGCCGAGCACGCCCAGGCATTGGTCATGCTCAACAACTCGCCCATCTCTGCCGAGCCCGCGCTGCGCATTGCCGCCGAACCCTACCCGGTGAATCCATTCCGCTGGCATGCCATCGTCGAAACCGCCGATACCTTCCAAACCGCGGAAATCGACACGCGCACCGGCACGATCGAGAGCGATGCGCGCCGCGATGTGCTCTACAAGCCGGCCGACACCCCTGCGGTTGAGGCGGCAAAGCAAACCGAACTCGGCCGCGTGTATCTCGATTGGGGAACCTGGGCGGTGGTGCGTGAATTGGGTCCCGAGCCTGCGCCCGGCATGGAAGCTCCGCAACTTCCGCCCAATCGCACGTGGACCACCGTTGAGTTCACCGATCTGCGCTTCGAGTATCCGTTTATTGGGACCCGCAGTTTGAACGGCCGCCCGCCGCTGGCTGGATGGGTCTACATCGTCGACGGCCGCGAGGACGCCGGCGAAGACCTGAACGGCCACGTGCAGCGGTAGTACCGTCGACCGCACTCGCATCATCCATGCGATAAGCTGTTGCGAAGGAGGTCTCGATGCGATTCTCCCCTCCGCGCAGCTCGGTCCTCGCCGCGTTTGTTCTTGGTCTTGGACTGACCCTTTTGGCGTTTCCGGCCCAGGGACAGGGAACCAGCTTCAATGCGGCGCTCCCGCTCGCGCATGTCGACAACGGCCCCAACTCGGCGTGGGCCGAGAATCAGCATTATCTCGTTCTCGTCTCGCTCGACGGCTTCCGCTGGGACTACGCAAAGCGCGACAACGCGACGCATCTGCTCGCCATCGGCAAGGCGGGCGTGTGGGCGCCGGAGGGCATGATGCCCAGCTATCCCTCGCTCACCTTTCCCAACCACTACACGCTCGTCACCGGCCTCTACCCCGAGCATCACGGTATCGTTGCCAACAGTTTTCTCGATCCCGCGCGCGGCGCGCGCTATGCGATGACCGACCCCCAGGCCGTAAGCGACGGCTCATGGTACGGCGGCGTGCCGCTGTGGAGTCTGGCGGAGAGCCAGGGCATGCGCACGGCCTGCCTTTTGTGGGTCGGGTGCGAAGCCAGGATCGCCGGCTTCCGGCCCTCGTACTACACGACCTTCGACAGCAAAACTCAGGCCACGCCCCAGGCCGAGCAGGCGCGCATCGACAATACCCTCGCGCTCCTGCGTCTCGCCGCCGCCGATCGTCCGCACTTCATCGCCATTTACTTCTCCTCGCCGGACCACGAGGGCCACGCGTTCGGTCCCGACGCGCGTGAGACGCGCGAAGCCGCGCTGCGGATGGACGCGCTGGTGGGTAAACTCCGCGCTGCGCTTCGCGCCACCGGCCTGCCCATCGACCTCGTCGTGGTGAGCGACCACGGCATGGCGAAATCCGAAGGCGGCGGGATCGATCTCGACCAGTTCGCCGGCCTCGCAGGTTTCGATACCGTGGGCGACCTGCTCTACGGCCAAACCGAGGAGGATCGCGCGCGCGTCTACAACCAGCTCAAGCACGCCACGTCGCAATTCATGGTCTATCGCCGCAAGGACGTGCCGGCTGGCCTCAACTACAACCAGAATCCGCGCGAGGGCGACCCGGTGGTGGTGGCCACGGGAGCGTACGCGATTCGCGCGCACGCGCCGCCCGCGGGGGAAACCAGCCGCCCGCCGGCGATCGGCATCGACGGCTTCGATCCTCGCACCCTGCCCGAGATGAAGGCGAGCTTTTTCGCCGTGGGCCCGGATCTGCGCGAAGGGAAAACCGTGGCTTCATTTGATAACGTAAACGTATACCCATGGATGGCGCATCTGCTGGGCCTCACTCCGCCAAAGAACGACGGCAGCTTGAGTATTCTGTCTGGAACGTTGCGCGATGACGGCGCCGCGCCGGAAAACAGAAAGGCAATCGACGAACCATGAGCGTAGTTCTGGGAATTGACGGCGGCGGCACCAACACACGGGCCGCGATTGTTGCCGATGGCAAAATCGTGGGCAGCGGGCAAATCGGATCCATCAAGAGATTGCGCGTGGGCGCGGAGGCGGCGGACGCGAACCTGTGCGCGGTGCTCAAGGAAGCGTATGCGCAGGCTGGTGTGAAGGGCGTCAAGGCAGCTTGTTGCGGCATCGCCAGCCCCACTATGCCCGGGGTCAAGGAGTGGGTCACGGCGGTCTTCGACGATTTCGGCGTGGAGCGGTCCGAGGTCGTTGGCGACGAGGTGATCGCCCTCGATGCCGCCTTTCAGGGAGGGCCGGGCATTCTGCAGATCGCCGGTACCGGCTCGAATTGCATTGGCCGCGCGCCCGACGGCACATACGAAACTGCCGGCGGATGGAGTTCGCGCCTGGGCGACGAGGGTTCCGGCTACTGGATCGGCGTCAACTCAATCCGCCGTGCTCTGCACGCCTACGATCGCGAAGAGCCCTGCCAGGTGATCCCAAGGGTTATGGAGATCTGGGGCGCTAAAGACATCGACGAGTTCATCAACCTGGGTGACGGCACGCCGAGCCCGGATTTTGCCGCGCTGGCGCCGCTCATCCACGAACTGGCCGAAGCCGGCGACGCGGTCGCAGTGGGAATCCTGAATCAGGCCGCAATTGACCTCGTGGAATTCGTGCTTCTGGTACGTTCCAAGCTCCGCCGCAAGCACGGCATTACGGGCGAGGTTCCCGTGGCTTGGACGGGCGGCGTGATTGCCAAAACGGAGTTGGTGCGCAACCAGTTCTTCGCAGGGCTGCACGCCGCCGCGCCTAAGATGCCGGTTGGAACAGAAGAAGTCGTTGCGCTCAAAGGCGCAATCTGGCGTGCCCAGCGCATGGCAAAGGCGGCAGGCTAACCGAATTCGCCAATCTAAGCCCGGCCCGCCCCGACATTGTTCCCTGGTTCCCTTGGTCCCTGCTTCACCGGTACTTGCGCAGCACGCCCAGTACGCGTCCCTGGATCGCCACCTGCCCCGCGGGCACATAGATGGGCTCCATCTCGATGTTCGCGGGCTGCAGCCGCACCACGGCGCCCTCGGGATAAAAGCGCTTGAGCGTGGTTTCCGAGCCGTGCACCAGCGCCACCACGATCTCGCCCTGGCGTGCGGTGCGGGTCCGCTCCACCAGCACGTAGTCGCCGTTAATAATGTGCTCGTCGCGCATGGAGTCGCCGCGCACCTCGAGGGCGAAGACGTCGCGATTGCCCACCACGTCGTGCAGCGAGATGGTCTCCGGGGTCTCCATGGCCTCCACCGGCATGCCCGCGGCAATGCGCCCAGCCAGCGGCAGCTTGAGGCTGGAACGGGTGCGCGAACCCGGCGGCAGCACGTCGATCGACCGGCTGCGGTTGTGCACCCGGTCCAGCAAGCCCTTCTTTTCGAGGTTGGTAATGTGCTTGTGCACGGTGGCCAAACTCTTCAGGCTCATGCCGCGCGCAATCTCTTCAAACGAAGGCGAATAGCCATTGCGATTGACAAACGCCTCAAGAAAATCCAGTATTTCCTTCTGTCTGCGTGTAACGGCCATGGGCGCATTATAGCGAATAAAAAGCGAATCGCAAGGACTCTTTTTCGCCCGGGGTTACTTTCTGGGCACATTTGGGAATTACCCTAAGGCTCCGCTCCGTTTTCTTATCTCCCTGTTTCGCCGTTACCCAATCGCGCGTGCCCAGGCCATGCGCGCAAGACCCACAAGGAGAATTGCGATCTTCTGCGCCGTAGGCACGCTGGCGCGGCGCGCGAAAACGTCGTAATCCGCGCGTTCGATGCGCTTGAGCAGTGCGTGGTAGATGGAAACCAGAACCCACAGCGCAGGACGGCTTTCGCGATGGATGAGCGGCAGCAGCTCATCCGCCGAGCGGTAATACTCCTCTGCACGGCGAGCCACGGAAGCCAGCAAGGCGCGCTCGGCCGCCGTGGGCGGCGCGGACGGCGCGCGATGCAACACGGCGTCGAGCGAAACTCCGTGGGTGGCGAGGTCTTCGAGCGGCAGATAGACGCGGTTGCGCGCCGCGTCCTCGCTCACGTCGCGCAGAATGTTGGTGAGCTGGAAGGCGATGCCTGTTTCCTCGGCGAGTTTCTCGGCGCGCTCGCCGCTCGAGCCGAAGATGCGAATGCACACCAGGCCCACGACCGATGCCACCAGATAGCAATAACGGTAGAGATCGGCGAAGGTTGCGTAGGTGTCGGGCTCGCCGGTTTGCGCGCAATCGAGATCCATGGCTACGCCGGCGACCAACTCGCCGAGCAGCGGGAGCGGAATGGCGAAACGCTGGGTTGCGTCGCGCACGGCAAGGTAAACCGGATCGGCAGTCGCGGCGCCGGCTGCGGCTTCTTGCCATCGAGACAGCCATGCATTCAGCTTGCGACGGCGCTCTTCGCGCGGCAGGCTCTCGTCGTCGGCTAGATCGTCGGCCTGACGCATGAAGGCGTAGATGGCGCAGATGGCGTTGCGGCGCGCGGCTGGCAACGCAACGAAGGCGTAATAGAAATTCTTCGCTTCGCGTCTTGCGATGGCGCGGCACGCGGCGTAGGCGCGGGCCAATTCGCCAGATGTATCCGCCGGTGTCAAGCGGCCTTCCTTTTCGATTGCGAACCGAGGCGCAAAAACGGCAGTGCCCTGCCGCCCAGCGCGCGCAAGGCCAGCGCCAGCTTGGTGCGCTTCGAAATGGCTGGCCGCGCGCTCAGCACGTCGTAGCCGCGGCGCTCGATGGCGCGCAAAATCTCCAGGCCGCCGCGGCTGAAGAGATCGAGATCGAGCGCGAGGTCGCGGTTGACGCGGCCGATGAGCGGCAGGCCGCGCTCGAACAAGCCGCGCGCAAAATCGACTTCGTGGCGCAGCAGGGCGCGAAACTCCGGTGTAGCCACGCCGCCCGCAATGGTCTCGTCGCTCACGCCGAAGCGCCCCATCTCGTCCTGCGGCAAATAGACGCGGTCCTTCAGGAAATCCACGCGCACATCCTGCCAGAAGTTGGCGAGTTGCAAGGCGGAGCAGGTCGCGTCGGAAAACTGGAATTTCTCCTCACTCACTTCGCCGCAAGCGTAGAGCACCAAACGGCCCACGGGATTGGCCGAGTAGCGGCAGTAGCCGAGCACCTCGTCCATATTGGCGTAACGCGTGACGGTTTGATCCTGGCGGAAGGCGACAAGCAGATCGGCGAACGGTTCTTTGGGAATCTGGCAAGCGCGGATGGTCTCGGCGAGCGCGACAAAGACTGGATGGCGGGCGCGGCCCTCGTAGCAGGCGTCGAGCTCGCGTCCCCAGAGATCGAGTAGCGCGAGAGCCACGGAGCGGTCGCCCACCTCGTCGCCCAGATCGTCGGAGATGCGGCAGTAGGCGTAGATGGCATGAAAATGCGGCCGCAGCGGCTTGGGCAGGAACCAGGTCGCCACGTGGAAGTTCTCGTAGTGCGTCTCGGCCAGGCGCCGGCAATACGCGAGGGCCTCGTCGCGCGTGGGCGCAACCTCGGGAATGCGATAGCCAAGCGGAAGCGCGGCCCATCCGCGGGCGATGAGTTCGTCGTTCGTGGGCTGAGCGGTGGCGGTCATGGGACCATGGGCCTCATCGATATTATTTCACTGGTTGAAGGGAGAAAGCAGCGATTGTTGGTGCGGAATCGTGTGCGGGCCGGGAGGCCCGCACTACAGCCGGTCAGGAGACCGGCGCTACAACTTCACGGTACGATTGCGGTCTTGATCTCGCTCTCGTCGGAGCGGTTCATCAGCTTCTCAAAGACGCGATTGAGCTCGTAGAGGCGAGCATGGCCAGTGATGAAGGCGCTGGCCTGGAAGCGTCCGCTGGCAATCAGAGCGAGGGCTTTGCGGCAGAGGGCCGGGGTGTGATGGAAGGTAGCGCGCAACGTGATGTCGCTATAGTGAATGCGGTTGGTGTCGAGCGTGACGTGCGTATTCCTGGCGCAGCCGCCGAAGAAATTCACCGTGCCGCCTTTGCGCACCAGTTCCATCGCCTCCTGCCACGCCTCAGGCACGCCCACGGCCTCGATGGCGATATCCACGCCGCGATCGTTGGGCGTGAGCGCGCGCGTTTCCTGGATGGCTTTACGGATGGACGAGTTCTGCACCACGTGCGCCGCGCCCAGTTGCCGCGCGGCCTCCGCCTGGCCGTCGTGCCTCACCAGCGCGATGGTCTCGTATCCCGCCAATGCGGCCACGTGCAGAATCATCAGTCCCAGCGGCCCGCCCCCGATGACGGCAATAAGATCGCCCCGGCGCGGCTCGGAATCCTCGAATCCATGCACCGCGCAGGCCAGAGGCTCGGTAAGCGCCGCGTGTTCCAGCGGCACATTCTCCGGCACGCGAATCGTGTTCATGGCCACGATGCGCTCGGGAATGCGGATGAACTCTGCGTACGCGCCGTTGTTGAAGAGCAAATCGTCGCAGAGATTCTCCTGGCCGCGCAAGCAGAAATAGCATTTGCCGCAAGGCGCGGAATTGAGCGCCACCACGCGATCGCTAGGCGCGAAATCCGCGACACCCTCGCCGGCTTCGAAAACCGTTCCCGCCAGTTCGTGGCCGAAGAGCGCCGGGGGCACGATCATGCGCGCGTGATAGCCGCGCCGGAAGACCTTGAGGTCCGTCCCGCAAGTAAGCGCAGCGCCCACGTGGACGATCAACTCGCCCGCCGCCGCCTTGGGGATGGGAACCTGCTCGATGCGGACATCTTCGCGTCCATGGAGAACGGCGGCCTGCATGGTGCTGCGCCCAAGAAACGCGCTCTCCACCGTCCTGCGGCCCAGGCTGACGGCGGATTCGACCGTCCTGCGGCCCTTGACGACCACTGCGTCGACGGTATTCAGGCCTGCTTCGACAACCGTCTCGACGGTATCCAGGCCGCCCTCGACGACGTCCTCGACTTTTTTGCGGCCCTCTTCGACAACGCTTTCGACCGTTTTGCGGCCGCGGAGGATCGCGTCTTTCACGGTGTTCGGCATCGCATCCCCTACTCAGCCCCGGCTCCGGGTACAGGCTCCATCATAATCTTCATCGAGTCCGGCTGCGGATTGGATGCGATTTCGATGGCTGCGACGGCATCTTCGAGCGGAAAACGGTGCGAGATCAACTGCGTCAGGTCGAAGCTGTTGCGATAACCGCCGAAAACGACGCCGGTCACTTCGTCCAGGATCGCGAACGATGAAGAGTATGAGCCGAGAAGGGTTTTTTCGTCCACACAAACCGCCGCGGGGTCGAACGTGGCCTCGCCGTGCTGCGTCTGGGCAAAGAGCATCACCTTGCCGCCGGGGCGCACCGCTTCCATGGCCGTGCGGATGAGAGCGTTGCCGCCTACGGCCAGAATCACGGCATCCGCGCCGCGGCCTTCGGTCTCGGCGAATACGCGCTTCACTACATCTTCCTTGTCCGCGTGGATGGGATTCGTGAGCCCGAATCGCGCCGCAATCGCGTGGCGCTCGCGAAAGAGATCGGAGGTGAGCACCTTTGCTCCGGTGCGCGCGGCAAGCGCGGCGTGCATCAGGCCGATGGGGCCCTGGCCGATCACCAGCACGGTTTCGTCGGGCGCGAGATTAAGCAGTTTCACGCCCTTCAGCACCGTATTCACCGGCTCGACAAAGGCCGCCTGCTCAAACGGCACGCCGGCGGGAATGCGCACGACTCCGCGGTTGGCGACGACGAAGTCCATCACGCGAATGTACTCGGCAAAGCCGCCGCCCGAGGGCTCGAATCCGGCGGTGACGCCGGTTTGCTTGTAGAGCGGACACTGCGCCGGAGTCTGCTTGCGGCAGTAATAGCACGCGCCGCAGGGAACGTGGTGGAAGCTCATCACGCGGTTGCCTACGGCAAAGCTGGTCACGCCGGCGCCAACCTCGGCGACCACTCCGGCTATCTCGTGGCCGAAGATGCGCGGCGCGGAGTGCGATCCCTTGTGGATTTTTTTGAGATCGGTGCCGCAGATGCCGCAGGTGGCGATCTTGATCAGCAGTTCTCCCGGCCCGATGCGCGGAACCGGAACAATTTCAAGACGCATGTCGTCGATGCCGCGATAGACTACGGCGCGCATGGTGGAGGGAATCTTTTCGTCGAGGTGGAATTTGGGGTTGGAGATTTGGGTTGCCATTGAAGTTTTTCTAGTGTGACCTCATGCATCGAGTGATTGCCCATCGAGAAATTCGCGGAGCGCCTCCACGATGCTTTGGGAAGCTCGCTCACTATTTTCGCCCATGCGGAGGAGTGCGGGCCAGTACCAGGGACGTACAAAGCTCAAAAGAGCAAATGGAAGCAGCCGGAAGCGGCCGTCGGGACGAAGAAAGGGGTTGAAATCGGGCAAGCGGTCGTTGCAGCCGTCGCTCACGCCCTTGATTACATAGAACGGGATGCCGCGCATGGCGGCGAGGCGCGCGATGGCCGCTGCCTCCATGTCGACGAGCGCGGCGTCGTAGGTCGCGGCCAGGCGTCGCTTCTCCGCGCGGTCGGCAACCTTCGCGCTGGTGGCGAGCCACAACTTCCCTGCTCCGGCCTCGCAGTGGAAACGCTCGCCGGTGCGCACATCGATGACGCCGGCGACATTGTGGGCTGAACCCGAGGCAATTTCGGGGCGCAAGGCTCCGGCCCAGCCGATGGAAAAGACGAGATCGATGGGTCCGCCGTCCTCGATGCCGGCGAAGGCGCGCGTGGCAGCGGCCTGGCCAGCTCCGGCGCAGGCGGCAATCCACTCATCTTCTTCGGTGCGCTGCGCCCAGAAGTGGATGCCGTTGCGGGTCGAGTGCGGCCAGCCGCGCACGAGCGGCTTGAGCTCGCCGGGCATGGCGGCGATGATGGCGGTGCGCGTCATTGGCCTCGGTTCCATTGTAGGGCGAGGAGTGTGCGGGTCTGGAGACCCGCACTACAGCCGGTCAGGAGACCGGCGGTACAAATCATTTCGGCGATACTTGTTCTACGGCGCGTAGCCGTTGGCGCGAAACCAGTCGATGGCGGCACGCATGGCCGGATACACGGGAAGGATGCGGAAGCCGAGTTCGGCCTGCGCGTGGGCGCTCGAGGCGTACATTTTTTTGCGGCCCATGCGGACTTCTTCTAGCGTGGCGCGCGGTTCTTTGCCGCGGATGCGGCCCGTGATCCACTCCTCGAAGAACGCGTAGGTCGCTGCCACCGCGAAGGGAATCTTGACCGTGGGCGATGGAATGCCGGTGATCGCCGCCATCTTGTCGAGGATCTGTTTGAGGGTGAGGTTTTCGCCGCCGAGAATGTAGCGGCGTCCGAGCGTTCCCTTGGTCAGCGCCAGCACGTGCGCGCGCGCCACTTCGCTCACGTCAACGAGGTTCAGGCCCGTGTCCATGTACGCGGGAAATTTCTTGTTGAGGAAGTCTACGAAGATACGGCCGGTTGGCGTGGGCTTGCGGTCGTTGGAGCCGATCGGTGTTGTGGGATTCAGGATGATGACTTGCTGGCCGTCTTGCGCGGCCTTGATCGCTTCCTGTTCGGCGAGGAACTTGGAACGCTTGTAGTGACCGATCATGTCGCTGAGCGCGACCGGCGTGTCTTCGTTGATGACGATTCCGTCGCGGCGGAAGTGCATGGTGGCGACGCTCGAGGTGTAGACGAAGCGCTTGACTTGGGCCTCGCGGGCGAGACGCAACAGCTCGCGCGTGCCGTCGACGTTGGCCTTGTACATGGCCGCGGGATCTGGAATCCAGAGGCGATAATCTGCCGCCACATGCACAACCGCATCGCAATCCTGGAGCGCGGAGCGCAGCGAGGCAGGATCGGAGAGGTCGCCGACGACGGTCTCGCCCTTGATGCCTTCGAGATTCGCGAGGTTCGAGGTCTGCCGTGTGAGCAGGCGCAGATCGGCGCCTTCGGCGGCCAGAGCTTTGGCGACGTGATGCCCAACAAATCCAGTCGCGCCTGTGACGAAGATCTTCATGGCCTCGAATCTCTAACGCCATCTTAAATTGCCGTGCAGCTCCACCCGGTCGGCAGTCAAAGTGGGGCAGAATTGCCAGATAATGCAAAACTGCATTACAATATGCAAATAGGGGTGACCTATGGCTATCGTGAGCACAACGTCGCGGGGACAGGTAACTCTCCGGAAGGAGATCCTGCAGCACGTTGGTGTCAGACCTGGGGAGAAATTGGAGATCGAGCTGTTGCCGGGTGGCGAGTTCCGGGGCCGGGCGGTGCGGAAAAGGCACAGCATCGGCGATCTCGCGGGTTGCCTGAAGGACAAGACCAACGGCGTCAGGTTGACCATCGAAGAAATCAACGAGGCCATTGCCGAAGCGGCAGCAGAAGCCGGCATGGCGGGCCTTAAGCGATGAAGATCGTCGCGGACACCAATGTTCTGTTGCGCTTTGTGCTGGGCGACGATGCGGAGCAATACAAGCTTGCGCTCAACACCATGGAAAAGTCCGAAGCTGTGGCCGTGACCAACCACGCCCTCTGCGAGATGGCGTGGGTTCTGAGGAGCCGCTACGGCGTTTCGCGTTCAGCGATTGCGGCGACGATTCGCGGGCTGCTCGAGACCAGGAACGTTGTGCTCGACTCGGCCGCGATCCATGCTGGATTGGCAACGCTCGAAGCCGGAGCAGATTTTGCCGACGGCGTGATCGCGCACGAGGGCGCGTGGCTGGGCGGCGAGACGTTCGTTTCCTTCGACAAAAAGGCGGTGACGGCGCTGGAAAAGCAGGGACAGAAGGCGAAGCTGCTGGGCTGAGTACTCCTTTTCTACGTCCAGGAATCCGGACCTGAGGCACCCGCCCTCCCGATTGCTACTCCAGCGCCTCGGGATGCAGGGCGATGTTTTTCTCGCCGGCGGCTTTCTTTTCGTTCCAGGCTTTGACCCAGTCTTCCCAGTGCTTGCCGGCGGCGCGGTCTTTGCCCGTGAATTCGATGCGGGCGATCTCGGCGTAGGTTATTTTTTTCTTTTCGGATGAGTTGGGTGCGAAGTACTGGACCCAGGACTCGGCGAGCGTCGAGCCGGTTTGGCGATTGAAGATGTAGGCTTCGATCTTCTCGCCGGATTTGAGGGTGAGGGTGACGTCGCCGCGATAGTCGAAGGCCTTCTCGAGAGCGGCCTTGAGATCGTCGTCGCAGGCGAGCGTGGGAACCCAGCCTTCGAGGGCTTCGTGGTCCGTGCCGGGGGCGAGTTCGAGGGATTCGATCTGTTCGCGGGTGAATTTCTGGACTTCGGCGGTCATATTCTCCTTAGCGAGTCAGCGAGTAAGCGAGTCGGCCCGCACCAGTGTTGCAGACGCACGATGGATGAAACAAGTCTTTCACTTCCTCGCGAGGTGGCGTCGCTTCGCGACATCGCAGGTTCGCGAGTTCGCCGATATTTCCTTCTTGCGAGTCGGCGTGGTTTCCCATGTCCCCAACCGCGAGGGACATGGGGCACCCAATCTAAAGAATTACAGCTTGGCCGCCAGTTCGCGCTCGGGTTCCGCGATCTGGACCAGCGGCGCTGGGCCGGTGGGCATGGGTTCGTTGAGCAGGTCGAGGGCGTGCTTGTCAGGGTAGAGCGAGAAGTTGCCCTTGACCATGGCGATGAACCCCTTGAGTGAACCGAAGCCTTCGATCACGGCCGAGGGCTCGTAGCCGCAACTGACCATGCAGTTGGCGCACTTGGGATTGCCGGAGCCGACGCCGTACTCTTCCCACTTGGTGGTTTCCATCAGCTCAGTAAAGGTATCGGTGTAGCCGTCCTGGAGGAGATAGCAGGGGCGCTGCCAGCCGAAGATGTTGAAGGCGGGCGAGCCCCACGGGGTGCAATCGTAGTTGCGGTCGCCCATGAGGAACTCGAGGAAGAGCGGCGACATGTTGAACTTCCAGGACTTTTTGCGGTTGGAGAGGATGGCGCGGAAGAGGCGGCGCACGCGGGCGCGGCCCATGAAGTGCTTCTGGTCGGGGGCCTTGTCGTAGCTGTAGCCGGGCGAGAGGACGATGCCTTCGACGCCGATGGCCATCATCTGATCGAAGTGGGCGCGGACGTGGTTGGGGTCTGTGCCATCGAAGAAGGTGGAGTTGGGCGTGACGCGGAAGCCGCGCTGGACGGCCTCCTTGATGGCCTCGACGGCGAGATCCCAGCCGCCCTCGCGGCAGACGGAGAAATCGTGATCTTCGCGCTGGCCGTCGAGATGGACGGAGAAGGTGAGGTACTTGGAAGGCGTGAACTCGGGCAGGCGGCGCTTGAGCTCGAGCGCGTTGGTGCAGAGGTAGACGTACTTTTTGCGCGCCACGAGGCCGTTGACGATTTCGACGATCTGGGGATGGAGCAGCGGTTCGCCGCCGGGGATGGAGACCATGGGCGCGCCGCACTCTTCGACCGCGGCGAAACATTGCTCGGGGGTGAGCTGCTTTTTGAGGATGTGGGGCGGATATTGCACCTTGCCGCAGCCGGCACAGGCCAGGTTGCAGCGGAAGAGCGGCTCCAGCATGAGCACGAGCGGATAGCGCTTGCGGCCCTGCAGCCGGTTCTTGAGGACGTAGGTTGCGACCGTACCCATCTGGGAGATTGGAACTGCCATTCGTATTTGCCCTCAGGGGCTGAGGCCCCGATCTTTGTCCTTCCGGGGCTAAAGCCCCGATTCCAACTTTCGTCTTCGTCGGCACGACTAAAGTCGTGCCCTTTCAAAACGGATCGATCTTTTGCTTTCATCGGCACGACTAAAGTCGTGCCCTCACACAAGCGTCGTCCCTACGGGACTCGAGCCTTCATTTTCTTGCTTCCCCCACGCTAAAGCGCGGGGCTAACTAACTCTGCGCCTACGGCGCGATAGCCGGCTACAAGCTGCTGTTCCGTTCCATGGCCCGCTTGTAGGTGGTCAAGGCCATCAGCGGGAAGTACTGGCGATACATGGTGTAGGCCAGATAGAAAACCTTGGGGAAGCCGGTGCCGGTGATGATGGACTCGCGGGTGCGGCCTTCGCCCATGGACTCGTCCCAACTGCCGTCTTGGCGTTGCCGCTCGAGCAGCCAGCGCGCGCCTTTGGCGATGGAGTCGGAGCGGTCGTCGCCGGCGGCGAGCAAAGCCATCAGGGCCCAGGCGGTTTGCGACGGAGTGCTCAAGCCCATGCCGCGGGTGTCTGGCTCGTCGTAGGTTCCACAGCTCTCGCCCCAGCCGCCATCGGCGTTCTGCACCATGCGAATCCACTCCGCGGCCTGCTGCACCTGCGGCTCGAGATGATCGACGCCAATGGCGTCAAGGCCACGCAGTACGAGGAAGGTGCCGTAGATGTAGTTGACGCCCCAGCGTCCGAACCAGCTTCCATCGGGCTCCTGCTCCTTGAAGATGAAGTCGATGGCGCGCTCGACGCGCTTGTCCTGGCGCGTGTGGCCGTAGACGGCGAGCATCTCCAGCATGCGCCCCGTGATGTCGACCGAGGGCGGATCGAGCATGGCGTTGTGATCGGCGAAGGGGATGAACTGGAAAATCATCTTGGTGTTGTCTTTGTCGAAGCTGCCCCAGCCGCCGTTTTTGCATTGCATGGCGAACTCCCACGCGATGGCGCGTTCGGCCACCTGGAGCTGGTAGCGCTCGCGGGGATTGTCGATCTTGTTCAGCGCCAGCAAGACCTGCGCGGTATCGTCGGTGTCAGGATAAAATTCGTTATTGAACTCGAAGTACCAGCCGCCGGGCTCGGTGTTGGGGACCTTGACGGCCCAGTCGCCCTTGTGGCGGACTTCCTTGGAGAGCATCCAGTCGACGGCCTTCAACATGCGGGGATCGTTGCGCGGGACGCCGGCTTCGCCGAGCGCGTAGACGGCCTGGGCCGTATCCCACACCGGCGAAACGCAAGGCGTCATGCGGAAGGTGGGTTCGAGCATCTCCGGCGTCGGCGGTTGTTCGATGCCAAGCTTTTCAAATTCGTCGCGCGCGCGAATGACCTGCGGATCGTCTTCGGAGTAGCCGAGGCAACGCAGCGCAATGATGGCGTTGAGCATGGCCGGGTAGATGGCGCCGAGGCCGTCCGTCATCTCGAGGCGATCGAGCAGCCACTTTTCGGCGCGCTTCAGGGCCAGCTTGCGCACCGGGCGCAGATGCACGGCTTCGGCCCAGTGCATCAACCGGTCGAGCGCTATGAAGAAGTTGCGCCAGGAGATGAGGTGCTTGCGATCGACGCGCAGACGCAGGATGGAGTTGGCGCGGCCGCCGACGAACAACTCGTCAATTCCCTGCTCCGGCGGAATCTTCTTGAAGGGCTTTTTGGCGTACATGATGGCCAGCGGGACGATGATGGAGCGCGACCACGACGAGATTTCGTAGATATTGAAGTAGAACCACTTGGGAAAGAGGACAATCTCCGGCGGAATGGCGGGGACGGCGTCGTAATCGTATTCGCCGAGCGCACAGAGATACATTTTGGTGAAGGTATTGCAGGCCGTGACGCCGCCATGCGCGAGCACCCACTCGCGGCATTTTTTGAGGCGCGGATCGTGGGCGCCGATGCCCATCAGCTTGGCCGCGGAGTAGCACTTGACCGAGAGCGAGATATTGCCGGGACCGCCGGGATAGATGCTCCAACTGCCGTCGCCGTTCTGGTAGCGCATCATCTCGGTGAGCGCGCGACGGAGCCGGCCGGGATCGCCGCTTTCGAGCAGGGTGTGGAGAAAGATGTAGTCGGCCTCGAGCATGGAGTCGGCTTCGAGCTCGCCGCACCAGTAGCCGTCAGGGTGTTGCAGGCCGAGGAGAAAATCGCGCGCGCGCGCGATGGACGAATCGACCTCTGCCATGTCCGCGTCGATACGGCCGAATTTGGGGCGGCCAAATTGGGGCGGTGCGAAACGGGGCGCTGCGGATTGTGTCTTCTGCTGCTCTGGAATCATGCGGTTTGAGACGCCTCTGTTTCCGGGGAAAGCGTTTCTGCCTGTACCAATCTTCGGATTCCTGGCGCGCCCAGGTGCGGAACGCCGGTCCTTGCGATCGAATTCTAGTTGACGGCGATGGTTTCCGATCCGCTGGCGCTGCCAATGGCTTGCACGATTTCAGGGGGCAGGCCGAAGCGGACATTTTCCGGCATCACCTCAACCTCTTCGACGTTTTCAAAGCCGTTTAGACGCAGGTAATTGACCACGTCCTCGACCAGCACCTCAGGGGCCGATGCGCCGGCGGTGACGGCGACGGTGTCTACGCCGGTGAGCCACGCGGGGTTGATGGCCTGGGAGTTTTCAATGAGGTACCCGATGGTGCCGAGGTTGCGGGAGACTTCAACCAGGCGGTTGGAGTTGGAGCTGTTTGTGGAGCCGACCACCAGGACCAGGCCGGCATTGTGCGCTACGTTGCGCACGGCAACCTGGCGGTTCTCGGTGGCGTAGCAGATGTCCTGCGAGTGGGGGCCGACGATGTTGGGATATTTGATTTTGAGCGCGTGAATGATGTCGTGCGCCTCGGAGAGCGAGAGCGTGGTCTGCGTGAGGTAGGCCACACGGTCGGGATCGCGCACCTGGAGCACTTCGACCTCGGCGACGTTGGAAACCACCTGGGTTACGTCCGGAGCTTCGCCCAGCGTGCCTTCGATCTCGTCGTGGTCGCGGTGGCCGATGAGCACCAGAGAATACCCCTGCCTGGCAAATTTGACGGCTTCAAAGTGCACCTTGGTTACCAGCGGACAGGTAGCGTCGATGACCTGGAGATTGCGGCCCTTGCTGCGGTCGCGCACCGCCGGAGAGACGCCGTGGGCCGAGTAGATCACACGCTGGCCATCGGGTACGTCGTCGATTTCGTGCACGAAGATCGCGCCTCTTTCCGCCAATTCGCTTACGACATAACGGTTATGGACGATCTCGCGGCGCACGTAGATGGGCGCGCCGAAGGTTTCAAGGGCAATCTTCACAATGTCGATGGCGCGCACCACGCCCGCGCAAAAACCGCGCGGCTTGAGCAGCAACACCCTCTTCTGGCTGGGGGAAGCCCCTGGGGAACCGTGACGGGGAATGGAATCGAGGACAGTTGTAGTCACATCTTTAAGTATACCAATGGGCGAGACGAAGCGATAGGAGAGAGATGGGAATGGCGGGCGGGTGCGCGTCAGGCCGCTTCGCCCAGCAATTCCGCCACTACCTTGGGGTTGCGGGCAATGATCGTGAGATAGGCGCGCGCCGGCGCGTCGGGGCGCTTGCGGCCCTGCTCCCAATCGCGAAGGGTTCCCACGGGAATGCGATACGCCGCCGCAAACGCCTCCTGCGTCAGGCCGAGGCTCTCGCGCAACCGCTTGACGTTGGGAATGCGGATAAGGCCGACCTTTGCCATCTCCTCGTCTGTGCCGACCGGAAGTGGCTGAGCATCGGGATCGGAGAGCGCCGCGGCGTGGATTTGCTCGTAGGTGAGCGCGTCGACGGCGGCCCAATCCGTGTTCGTTTTGATGGGCGGATCACCCGGATTATGAACGACTGAAACCATAGAGTTCAATTTCATGCGGCTCCGCTCTCCTGACCGACATAATTCGTGTAGTCTCCTCATCCCGTTCGGTAGTCACCACATACAGCAGACGCTTTTGGCCCACGCCAAGATTGGCAGTTCTCTCTTCCCCATAATCGAAGCGGTCGTCGATCCAGCTCACGCGCTCCGGATCTTCGAGGGCGGGAATTCCATCGGCGAGCGACAAACCGTGCTTGCGCTGGTTTGTGGCATCTTTCGCCGGGTCCCAGACGTAGCGCATGAGATGATGGTACGGCTAGGCCGTAGTTGCGTCAAGTGGAAACGGGAGAATTGACGCCTGTTGGGTCCTACCGTGTCGCCGAACTTGGCCACTCGGGTCAGAAGTCCTGGACCCTTCGACAAGCTCAGGGCAGGCTGTGCGGCACCCATTTTTGTTCTGCATCGAATCGGGACCTGGGGCGCCTGCTTGCTGCATTTGTTCCCCCGTCCTCGCAATGCGGAGCTTGTGAGCAGTGGTCATAGTTGCTCTGTAAATGGATTTACCAAGCGGGATACTAAGCTATGAAAAAAATTCTGTTCGGACTCGCCCTCACCTTCTGTCTCGCGGTACCCTATGCGGCACAGGCGCAGATTGTAGTGGTAGTACACCACCACCACCATCATCACTACCAACATCACCATCACCCCTACCTCCAAAACAACCAGTAGTTGGTTGGGAGTCCCGCTGTCCCACCCTTGCCGCAATAGGTTTCCCCGCAAGAAGACGTCAAGGATGGGGCGCCCGGTTCCGCTTTGTACTGGATGAATTCCTCGTTCAAAAGACGTGATAGCCTTTATTCAGGCAAGGTGTCCTTCTATGAGCGAGATCATCTTTGAGGTGCACGAGGACGAGGTGGACGGCGGCTTTACGGCTTCCGCCCTTGGGTACGGCATCCATACCCAGGGAGGCACCCTGGAAGAACTGCGCGCGATGGTGAAGGATGCTGTCCGCTGCTACTTCGATGAGAGCATGGAAGCTCCGAAGATCATCCGCCTGCATTTTGTGCGCGACGAAGTCCTTGCGTAATGAGGCTGCCCCGCGACATCGACGGGCCGCGGCTGGTCAAGGCGCTCAGCGTTTTAGGGTATGAGGCGACCCGGCAAAAGGGCTCGCACATCCGCGTGACCACGCAACGCGACGGCGAGAACCACGAAGTCATCCCCTGGCATCATCCAATCAAGGTCGGCACTCTTTCCAGCACCCTCAAGCGGATTGCCGCGCATCACGGAATGAGTGTGGACGCGCTTTTGAAATTGCTCGATTTATAAGATAGGTGAGCGGCGCTCAAGCCACTGCGGATTCGACAGGCCGCAGGCTCACCTGCACGTCTACACGCGTACCGAGACGGTTGAGGATCGTAAAGAGACGGTCGAGCGTAAAGCGGCGAAGGTCGGCATTGCGAATGCGGGAGAAATCGGCTGCGGCAATGCCGGTCAGCGCGTGTGCGCCGCGGACAGTCAGCTTCTGGCGGTCGAGCGCTTTGATGATTTCGGCGGCGAGGATCGCCTTCAACTGCTCAACTTCGGGGTTTGCATAGCCGAAGTCGCGAAAGACGTTGCCGCTGCCGTGCACGAGCTCGATTTTTTCGCGTTTCATCCGAGTAGCTCCTTCAGGCTTTTCAGCCGGCTCTTGATCAGGTCGATTTCGTGTAGCGGAGTCTTGATGCCCTGTGTCGATTTCTTCTGGAACGCGTGAATGACCCAAATCGCACTGGCAATCTGCACAGCGTAAACGACCCGAAAGGCGTCTCCGCGAAAAGGCAGTGCGATTTCAAAAACTCCCGAGCCGGCGCCTTTGAACGGCTTGACTATGTCCGCCTTGTCCCCCTCAGCCGCGATGGTCAATGCTCTAAGGCAGATGGCTTGCGCCTCCGCCGGAACTTCTCGAAATCCTTGCGGGAGGCCTTGATCCATGAGATGGGCCGCGTTTGTCTGGTCATGAGCTTGCCGCCAGAAGTACAAGAGGAGTGTAGTCATATTTGACAACAGCTGTCAAGATTGGGATTCCATTTAGACTCCAGGCTGCGGACGTGGAGCACGGACCCCTCTTTTCCTCAATTGGGTGGGATTTCAACCGGGCTTTGGAAGCGATCCTCAAGGTGCCCCGTCGATAGAATCAGTCTAGCCATGTCTGAATTCACCCATCTGCATCTGCACACTGAATACTCCCTGCTGGACGGGGCTTGCGACGTTCATAAGCTTGTGGACCGCGTGGCGGCGCTGGGGCAGAAGTCCGTGGCCATGACCGACCACGGGAACATCTATGGCGCGGTGCACTTTTTTGATGCGGCGAAGGCTAAGGGGATCAAGCCCATCCTCGGGTGCGAACTCTATGTTTGCAAGTCAGAGGATCATCGCGGAGACGTGACTTGGCGGTCGAGTGAGTCGGGTTCTCAAGGAGGCGAGCGGGAGAGCGAGTACAACCACCTGCTGGTGCTGGCGGAAAACGAAGAAGGCTACCGGAATTTGATCCGGCTTACTTCGGAGGCTTCGCTGAACGGGTTTTATCGTAAGCCGCGGGTGAGCAAGAAATATCTCGCCGAGAATGCGAAGGGGCTGGTCTGCCTTTCCGGCTGCCTGAGCGGAGAACTGTGCGAGGCGCTGGAAAAGGGCGACTATGCTGCGGCGGTTTCCGTTGCGCAGCAGTACCGGGACATCTTCGGAAAGGGGAATTTCTTCCTTGAGATTCAGGACCAGGGACTGGAGCCGGAGAGAAAGATTCGCGCCGATTTGTTCCGGTTGGAGAGCGAGCTGGGGATTCCGCTGGTGGCGACCAACGACTCGCACTATCTGTGCGGCGAAGACTCGCACGCGCACGATGTGATGCTGTGCGTGCAGACCGGCTCAAAGATCCACGAGACCAACCGCTTCAAGTTCGACTCGGACCAGTTTTTTGTGAAGGGCGCCGACGAGATGGCGTCGCTGTTCAGCGATTCGCCCGAGGTGGTGAAGCGGACGATGGAGATTGCCGAGCGGTGCAACCTGAAACTGCAGAAGGTGGACAATCCCTTCCCCGAGTTTGCGGTGCCGCAGGGCCACACCGTGGACAGCTACTTTGAAGAGGTGTGCCGCGCGGGATTGAAGAAACGGCTCGACACGGCCGTGCGCCAGCTCGAACTGCGCGGCCAGCGAAGGTCGACGCCTGAGGAGTATGAGGCGCGGCTCAATTATGAAATCGATGTGATCAAGCAGATGAGTTACTCGGGCTACTTCCTGATCGTGTGGGACTTCATCAAGTACGCGCGCGACAATGGAATTCCCGTGGGCCCGGGGCGCGGGTCGGCGACGGGATCGCTGGTGGCCTACGCGATGGAGATCACCAACATCGACCCGCTGCAGAATGTGCTTCTCTTTGAACGGTTCCTGAATCCGGAGCGGGTGACGATGCCCGACATCGACGTGGACTTCTGCATGAACCGGCGCGGCGAAGTGATCGACTACGTGACGCGCAAGTACGGCCGCGAGCAGGTGGCGCAGATTATCACGTTCAATACGATGGCGGCCAAGGCGTCGATCAAAGACTGTGGCCGCGCGCTGGATATGCCGTACGGCGACGTGGATCGCATCGCCAAGCTGGTGCCCGCAACGGTGGGCATGACGCTGGACAGAGCGCTCGAGGATGTGCCCGATCTGCGCAAGGTGTACGACAGCGACAAGCAGGTGCGCGAGCTGATCGACACGGCGAAGAAGCTGGAGGGGCTGGTGCGCGGGGCAGGCGTGCACGCCTCCGCGGTGGTGATTGCGCCGCAGCCGTTGATCGATCTGGTGCCGCTGAACCGCACCAAGAACGATGAAATCGTAACCGCATACGACATGAAGGCCGTGGAGAAGCTGGGCCTGCTCAAGATGGACTTCCTGGGCCTGGCGACTCTCACGGTCATCAACGATGCGGTGAAGCTGATTGAGGAGACGCGCGGGGAAAAGCTTGACATCGAGATGATCCCCATTGACGATCCGGAGACGTTCGGGAAGGTATTTCATACGGCACTGACTTCGGGCGTGTTCCAGTTTGAATCTCCGGGCATGCGGGATATTTTGCGGCGTTACAAACCGGACACTGTGGAAGAGCTGACGCAATTGAACGCGCTGTTCCGGCCGGGGCCGATGAACATGATCGACGACTTTATCGAGCGCAAGTGGGGGCGGCGCAAGGTAGAGTATCTGCTGCCGGAGCTGGAGGGGATTCTGAAGGATTCGCTGGGCGTGACCGTTTACCAGGAACAGGTGATGCGGATTGCGCAGGTGCTGGCGAGCTTCAGCCTGGGAGAGGCGGACCTGCTGCGGCGCGCGATGGGAAAGAAGGATCAGAAGGCGATGGCGAAGATGCGCGATCGCTTTATGAATGGCGCGGAGAAGCTGGGACATCCGAAGGCCGCGCTGGAAGAGTTGTTTGAGCAGATGGCGAAGTTCTCAGAGTATGGATTCAACAAGTCGCATTCGGCGGCGTATGCATGGGTGGCTTACCAGACGGCGTATCTGAAGACGCACTATCCGGTGGAGTTCATGGCGGCGCTGCTGACTTCGGAAACTTCGAAGCCCGACAGCGTGGTGAAGTACATCGGCGAGTGCCGCGAGATGGGCATACGGGTCGAGCCGCCGGACGTGCAGGTGTCGGGCTTGCAGTTCACGCCGCAGGTCACGTCAGAGGGCGCGGCCATCCGCTTTGGACTGGCGGCGGTGAAGAACGTGGGCGGCAACGCCATCGAATCGATCCTGAAGGCGCGCGGGGAAGCGGGCGGGCGGTTCAAGAGCTTTTGGGAGTTCTGCGAGAAGGTGGATTTGCGCGTGATGAACAAGCGCGTGATCGAGTCGCTGATCAAGGCGGGCGCGCTGGATTCGCTGGGCACGCGTGGGCAGCTCAACAACGCCGTCGACAGGGCCATGGAGCGCGCACAGAAGTCGCAACGCGACGCGGAACAGGGACAGAGCGGATTGTTCGGCCTGTTCGACGAAGCGCCGGCGCGCGGCCGCGAAGCCGACACATTGCCGCCCGCGCCCGACTGGGAAGAGACGGTGCGCCTCGCGAACGAGAAGGAAGTGCTGGGATTCTTTGTCTCGGGGCATCCGCTGGACAAGTACGCAGAAAAACTGCGCAATCTGACGGGCGCGATCACGGTGGCCGAGGCTCTGGAACGCAAGCCGCCGGAGCGGCGCTGGGGCGGGCAGCAGGAGATGGCGGACGAGCTGCTGGTGGCGGGGATGCTGGTTGGAGTGACGGCAAAGAAAAGCAGGAAAGATCAGCGGCTGTATGCGCAAGGTTGGCTCGAAGACGCGACCGGCAAGATCGAGCTGATCTGCTTTGCGCGCGATTACGAGCGGCTGGCCGCGCAGTTGAAGATGGAGGTTCCGGTGCTGGTGCGCGGCCAATTGATGGGCGAGGAAGACGCCGCGCCCAAGATCGCCGTCAGCCAGGTGCAGGCGCTCGAAGAGGTGCAGGTGAAGCTGCCCGCGGGGGTGCGCATCCGCATCAATGTTGACAAGGCCACCGAGGAGATGCTGGCCGCGCTCAAGAGCGCGGCAGACTCGGCGCCCGGCCCCGGCAAGGTGATGCTGCAACTCGAAAGGAAGGGCGAGTATGCCGTGGTTCTGGAGCCGGAAGCGATGAGCGTGGCCGCCGACCGCGGCTGGGTGGAGCGGGTGGAAGAGCTGGCCGGCAAGGGATCGGTGCAGACGGTGGGGTAGAGCAGGGACTAGGGATTAGTGGTTAGTGATTAGTGGTTAGTGATTAGTGATTAGTGGTTAGTGATTAGTGATTAGTGGTTAGTGGTTAGTGATTAGTGGTTAGTGATTAGTGATTAGCGGTTAGAGCGCGGGCGGCAAGTAACATACTATGCAATCCGGTGTGCTTTGCCTGATATTCGTTGAAAAGCAACCGCAGATCCTTCGACTCGCTTTGGCGTGTTTCACGCGCCTAAGCTCGCTCAGGGTGACAAGCGGATTTTTAATATCTCAGATGACAGATCATTGCGGTGCGGAGCGCGCGACGGGCGCGGCGGTGCTGGGCGGAAACAGGCGGCCACACCGAGCGGATCTTCCTGGCTGACGCGCGCCGCGAGAACGGCGACGCTGAAGAGCAGCCACGTGGTGCGGCTTTCCTCGACCGTTGCCGTGAGCGAGGTGATGACCCAGACCAGCAGGCACATCGCGAGCGCCATGCGCAACAGGCCGCGGCATTGAAGGGCGGCGTGCACGGCCAGGACCACGAGCAGCGAAGCCAGAAACAATGCGATGAGGCCGCCGCCGACCACGACCGAGAGCGCGGTATTATGCGCGGAGTTAATCGCCGCCACACGCGAGGCGGCGACGAAGGTGCCGGCTCCGGAGCCGATGAGCGGCGAGTGGGCGAAGGCGCGCCAGCCCGCCGACCAGATGTTGACGCGCTGGTTCAGATCGCCGCCGCTGAGTTGCTCGGGGATGGTGGCAAGGCGGTAGACCGTCTCCGCTGGCACCATGAACCAGAGCGCCGCGAGAAAGACCGGGAGCGCCAGGGCTGCGGCGGCGGCGACGCGCCGGGCGCGGCCGTAGGCGAGAAGAATCAGGGAGCCGGCCAGAGCCACGAGAGCAGCGAGGAATCCGCTGCGCGATGCGGTGAGCAAAACGGCGGCAATGCCCAGGGGCAAAAAGCCCACGGCCATGAGACGCAGCGGCCAGCGGCGTTCGCAACGCACCAGAAGAGCCGCCAGGGGAAAACCGAGAACGAGGAAACGGGCCACGTCGTTGGGGTCCTGGCCGTAGGCGGCAAAGCGGATTTGGCCGGCGGCGATGGCCTCGGGCGAGCGGAAGGCGGCCAGGGTGAGCAGGGCGAGAACCCAGGAGCCGGCTACGGTGGCGCGCAAGAGAGCGCGCAGATCGGCGGGAGTATCGGCAAACTCCCAGACCAGCCAGACGATCATCATCTCCTGGAAGTAGGCGCGGAGCTTCTCGAAGGTGGCCGTGGCGTCGATGGTCCAGAGCCAGGTCAAGCAGAACCAGAGAAAGAGCGCAAGGACGATCCAGCAGAAGACGCCGGGCGAGCGCATGCGGCCGGCTTGAAAGATGGCGGGCACGCCGGCGAGCAAAACCAGAATGCCGGCGATGCGCGCCGCGTTGCCCAGCGGCTCGCCCAAGTCGAACGAGAACTCCCAGGGAATCGCGAACGCGAAGACGAAAAGCAAAAAACCTGCAATACGGCGCATGATGCGGAATCTTTCGCAACCATTCCGGTAGGTTGAGTTGTTACAACGTGCTTCAAAGACGCTCCGCGGCCTCCATTCAATCCCGCAAAAGCTAAAGTCCTACGGATGAGGCGGCGGTCTGCCGGCCTCCGGCTCATCTTCAGCCGGAGCAAGCGGTACTGGCTTGCTCGGGCGCGTTGATTTGATGGAGTTGAGGGTCGTCGAGACTGCGCTCGCGCCCGGTAAAAGCCATTGTGAGTAGACCAAAGTGCTATAAATGCCGAGTCCAATCGTCGATTGGATGGCCGCCTGCATGGCATCGTTCCGCAAGGTTTTGGCCAGGGAGTCGGGCACATAGAGGATGTCGCGGTCCCGGATGGGCTGGTCGGGGTCCTGGCCGTGCAACATGCGCTTGAGGTTGAGGGCGATCATCGTGCGGCCGCCCTTTTGCTCGCGGATGAGCACCGCGTGTGTAACGCCGGCGTTTTGCGAGGGCCCCCATGCCAGCGAGAGCGCCTGCACAATGGTGAGGCCCTGCACGGGATCGACCGCAAAGCCGCCGGGACGGATCACGTCGCCGACCACGTAGACGAGGCCGGCGCGGCTCACCTGCACCGTGTCGCCGGGGCTGAGCTCGGGGTTGTGGTCGGATGTGGTGTCGGTGCCGCTGGGATCGAGAATCACGGGGTGCGGGGTTTTGGGGTCGCCGGCATGAAAGACATTGACCAGGCGGCCGGCATTGGGCGAGAGCCCCTGGGCGGCGGAGAGCAGATCGAGCAAGCGATGGTGGTAGGTGTAGGGATAGACGCCGGGGCGGGCCACTTCGCCGAGCAGGCTCACGTCCTGGCCGACGTAGGCGGTCACCAGCACCGAAACCAGCGGGTGCAGCAACATGCCTTTGGCCACGAGGGCTGCTTCAATGGCGCGCGCCGCGGCCTTTTCGTCCATGCCGCCGAGGTTGATGACGCCGATCATGGGCAGCTTGACCGTGCTGTCGGCGGCGACGCGCACGGAGGAGTGAAATTCAGGCGTGTGGGATTCGCCGATGTCGAGGAGATCGCCGGGGGCGATGGGCGCGGGCATGGGCGGCGCGCCTTGCGCGGCGGCGAGCGGCGGCTGGCCGGCAGTGGCGGCGTTGTCCCAAAACATCGGTGCTTCCTGGGGATTGGGCGTGTTCCTATTCTCCTGCGCCGGCGAGGTCTTGACGACACCGCCAGGCAGCCCGGAGGCGTTGGGCGTGGGCGGTTGCGCGTGGAGACATACGCCGGCGGCGAGCAAGGCCAGGAGAGCCGCCCTGACGCCGGAGGGGAAACGGGCTCTGGATTCGTTCAACAGGGATTCGCGCAGCAGCGCGGCGGCCACGGCGACCCACAGGCCGACAAAGAAGGTGATTGCGAGGTAAAGCGGCGGATTGGGCGCGACCGGCTTGGCCGGCTGGCGGGGGGCGTCGACGACCGAGATGTTGGAACTGTGCACTCCAGCGGCGAAGCCTGCTTCCTCGGATTTCTGAAGCACGCGGAGATAGAGGTCGTGGCTGGCGTTGTCATCCTTGCGCATGATGGCGTACTCCGTGACGGCCGCGTTCAGCTTCATGCCCTCGCTGGTCGCCTGCTCGAGGTTGTTGCGCACCAACTGCTCGCGATCGACGGCGGTTTGCCAGTTGCTGCGGAAGCGTGCGACGAGTTTGGCGTCTTCGGCCTGTTTTTGCCGGTCGAGATCCTCGAGTTGGCGGCCGATTTCGACGACGCGCGGAAAGCTGGGCCCGTGTTCGGCGCTGAGCTGGGCCTGTTCCTGCTCCAGATCGCTGCGCCGGGCGTGAATCTGATCGAGGAGCGCGGTGGCAAAGTTGGCGCTTGAGGCCTCGAGGCGCGGATCGGCGGCGATCACCATCTCCGGATCGCCCTGCGTGGCAGCGCGATACTCGGCTTCGCTGAGGATGCGATCGGTGGTGGCGGCGACCAGTTGGCGGCTCAGCTCGTCGATTTCAAGGAAGGCCGAAGCGTGCTCGGTTTCGCCGGACTGGCCGCCGGCCTGCACCTCCGGCGTGCTCAAAATGCCGTGCTGCGCCTCGTATCCGGCCAGGCGCTGGTCGTCGCGGTCGACGCGCGCCTTCAGGTCTGCGAGCTGGGCATTGAGCCAGCCGGAGCCCTTGGCCGTAGCCTGAATCTGCGCTTCGGTTTCCTGCTCCTGATAGGCGTGGATGAGCGCATTGACGACCGCGGCCGATAGCGCGGCGTCGCGCGAGCGAAAGCGCACGTCGATCAGGAAGGTGCGCGGCACGGTCTGCACATGCAGGCTCGACGCGAAGCGCTTGAGAAGCCACTCCTCCGCGCCGGGAGACGGTTCCAAGGGATTGAAGCCCGGAAAGCGCGAGTTGAAGCGGCCGCGAAAGCCCGGCTGCTGGTAGAGCTTGAGCTCCACGATCACGCGCCAGGCGAGCTGATCGCTGCGCAGAATGCTGGCCAGGGTCTCAAGCGCCAGAGGTGCAGTAAGAATGGAGGCCGCGGCGAAGGGCGCCTGCGCATCGAGACTGTACGAAGAGACCGGCGCGGTGCGCAGCTCCACGCTGGCGCTGGCTTCGTACTTATTGGGCGCGATGAGGCAATAGAGAATGCAGAGCGCGAGCAGCGCCGCCTCAATGGTGGCGATGAAGCGGCGGCGACGCCACAGGGCATGCCACGCCTCGCGCAACGATGTCGATCCCTGCCGCGACATTTCGCTTGCGGCACGCGACGCCGAATCGTCAGGCAATGCACTCTGAAAAGGCACAGAATCAGGCAACGGACAAAAACCTCGCTCCAATCTATCTACGCAGAGCAAAGCTTTCGCCCGGCTCAAGCCCGGTTGCGGCCTGAAGCGGAATGGTCAGCCAGGTGTTGCCCGGCTGATGCCCGCCATGAGCCTCGCTTTCCTCGGCGACGAGCCGGGAGAAGAGGGATAGCCCTGGCGTTCAGAACGAAAAGCCAATCCGAGGAAAAACCTTGACAGTTTCTTCCATAAATGGCGAATCGTCAATGGCATTCGTCACAAAGACAGGGAACGAGCCACCCCAGCGAGCAACAATCGCTCGCTGGGGACCCCGGGAGGGAACAAGGGACCAAGGGAACAAGGCATCCCGCCGGGAGCGAATGTACAGATGGCGTGGGGTTTTGTGACAAGGCCGTCGGCGTCCTGCGGGGGTCTGGAGACCCCCGCTACAGATGGGATGAGACGGCTGGTCTCGCGGTGCAGGTAATCTGACCGCAGCGCACTCGAGGTGCCAAGGAGGAGACCAGCCAATGAAGAAGGTTAGC
>Ga0182013_10000162_pt1 | contig 84709 bp, 86 predicted proteins | sample 612S2MmetaG_FD_120487 | JGI IMG/M metagenome (GOLD analysis project Ga0182013, IMG submission 120487) | Permafrost microbial communities from Stordalen Mire, Sweden - 612S2M metaG | ecosystem: Environmental > Terrestrial > Soil > Wetlands > Permafrost | place: Sweden: Stordalen | collected... | reverse complement strand
CTAACCCCATCAGGTGGCGGTCTCGCGCCGACCCCGTACAGAAGCAAGACCCCGGCGAGTGGACGACGCAAAAGGGATTGACTAATCGAGGCCCGTTACAGAAGCGCAGCGTAATCCGCCATTCGATCACCGAGAGACGGTGGATTACGCCTTCGGCTAATCCACCTTACGTGCTAACGTCCGCTTAAAGTTCGCGTCCACTTATCCAGTTGCGCCTGCTTTATTGCTTCTTGTGACCGTAGTCGATCAATTCGATCGTGTTATTCTCGGTGACGTGCCCGCGCTGACGGCGCACGATGTTGCGTTTGACCCAATGATTGACATCAAGGCTGAACCAGGTGCGATCTGATGATTCATTTATGAGCGTCGGGTCCTGAATGTTCTTGCCGGCATAGTTGGTTTCTATGACGAAGGTCTCGAAGGTGCCGGCTTTCGTGGTGATGCTTTCTTTCGCCGTTACCTTCGAATTGCCGATCCGCCTGAATGTCAATCCGTTTCTGGAATTGGTCACGTCGATTGCGAATTTCCATTGCGCGCCGAGCGTAAGCGGAAGCTGAATTCCGGTGCCGTTATTCGGCGAATATTTGAAGGGCTCTTCGCGCAAAATATTCCACGAACGATCGTAAATAAGGTTGCCGGAACGGCCGGTATCGGCGACATCGAAACGGACCGCTATCTCGTTCTTTGAAACGTCAGTCACCATGTCCGTTCGCGTGCGCAGGATCGTTCCGACGATTTCGTCCTTTACCTCATAAGTCCAATGATCCCCCGGCGCCACTTGTTGTAGGTCGATTTTTGCCGCGGCGCCGGAGTTCGGCACCGGCTCCTGCGCGGACACCGATGTGACGCCACAAAGTACAATCAGTGCGATGACATATTGGCGCAACATCGTAATTCCACACTCATCTTGCGGCAGAGTTTTTCAACGTCTGCCGTAATCGACCAATTGCGTCGAAGCGTTTTCCTGGACGCGCCCGTTGAACGCCGATTTCGTGGTCCGCTTCACCCAATGATCAATCGACGGAACATACCAAGTCGCCACCGTGGATTCGAAGCGCTTCGACGAATCGTTGGCGTTATGCCCGTCGATCGAGGTTTCGATCTTCAGGGCTTCGAAAGTGCCGGCGTCGGTCACGACACTTTCCGTGCCGACGACCTTCGACGTGCCGACATTCTTGAATGTCGTACCGTAACCGGTGCGAATCTGATCGCTTTGGAATTTCCATGTATTGCCGACGGCCAGCGGCGTTTTTATGCCGGTTCCGTCATTGGGCGAGAATCTCCAGGTCGGACTGTTCTTCAGGTTCCACAACCGATCGAAGATGAGGACGCCCGGACCCGCAGAATAAGTTTGGCTCTGAACACGAACTGCGATCTCGGTCGGAGTCAGATCGGTAATGATATTGGTCACGGTATTTTTCAGCTCGCCAGTGATTTCATCGCGAACCTCATAGGTCCAATGATCTCCGATCATTGGCGGATCCATCGACTCCGGCGACACCGCGGAACTTGGCGGCTGTGCCGCAGGTTGGGTAATGGCAGACTTGTCGTCAGCCTGAGCGTTTTGCGCGAACGCATTCGCACCGAGGGCCAAGAAAAAACCAGCGGCTAGTGCGGCTCTGCACAGCATACGCATTTCCATTCTTGAAGAACCGATCGAACGGGTGAGTGCTGACCTTAGAGACGGCGATTCGGTCAGCGGAACTTATAGACTGTTAGCATTTCACAAATGCGATGGCGCATGATTGTACAGTTCTTTTTCTCAACCGCAACCAAACGGGCGGCGGCGGGAGGTAACGAGAAACGCTTATACACGCAATTAAGGATGAGATGCCCTGCGTTTCGAATGGGCCGACACCGACTCCAATGACATCATCGCTGGGCTTTTCGAGGCTTTCCACGTTTTTTGAAATGGTACGCCTTCAGACGGGGCTGCCGGACACCCTTAAGAAATGAAAGTCATTCCCCTCACAAAAAACTCTGCGGATCGACATCAATATCAAGCTTGATCGAGCCCTTGATCTTCGGCGCCGCGGCCAGCCACTCGCGCATATAAGCCGAGAGATCGAACCCGCGCGGCGCCCGGATCAGCAAACGCAACCGATGGCGGCCGCGCACTAACGCCAACGGGGCTTCGGCGGGGCCGAGGACGCGGACGTCGTCGTGCAGCGGCGCCGCACGCGCCAGCGCCCGCGCGTGGCTTTGGGTGTCGTGCTGGTCGGGGCCGGAGACGACGATGCTCGCAAGCCTGCCGAACGGCGGATAATGCGCGCTTTCGCGCATCGCGATTTCGGCGGAGTAGAAGGCTTCGCGGTCGCCGGCGATGAGCGCGCGCATCACCGGGTGCTCGGGCTGGTGGGTCTGCAGATAGCCGCGGCCGACGCCGGCATCGCGGCCGGCGCGGCCGACCACCTGGTGCAATAGCTGAAATGTGCGCTCGGCGGCGCGCGGATCGCCGTTGCTCAAACCCAGATCGGCGTCGATGACGCCGACGAGGTTCAGCATCGGGAAATGATGGCCTTTCGCCACCAGTTGCGTACCGATGACGATATCGAACAGGCCCGCGGCAATATCGGCGAATTCCTCGCGCATGCGCTCGACCGTGGCGACGAGGTCGCTGGAGAGCACCAAGACGCGCGCGTCGGGAAACAGCGCGTGCACTTCTTCCTCGAGCCGCTCGACGCCCGGGCCGCAGGCGACGAAGGAATTTTGCGCACTGCATTTCGGGCAGGCCGGCGGATGCGGCGTGGTGAAGCCGCAGTGATGGCAAACGAGTTGCCGCCGGAAGCGGTGATCGACCAGCCAGGCGTCGCAATTCGGGCAGGAGAAGCGGAAGCCGCAGGCGCGGCACAGCGTCAGCGGCGCATAGCCGCGGCGGTTGAGAAAGAGCAGCGCCTGCTCTTTTCGCTCGATCGCGGTCGCCACCGCGCCCGCTAGCGTCGGCGCGATGAAGCGGCCGCGCGGCGGCTGCTCGATGCGCAGATCGATCGGCTCGACCGCGGGCATCTGCTGGCCGCCGAAACGCTCCGGCAGCGACAGCCGCGCATAACGGCCGCGCCGCGCGTTGACTTCGGATTCGAGCGACGGCGTCGCCGACGACAGCACCACCGGGATTTTCGCGATATGGCCGCGCACCACCGCCATGTCGCGGGCGTGATAATGCACGCCGTCTTCCTGCTTGTAGGCCGGGTCGTGCTCTTCATCGACGATGATGAGTCCCAGATCGGCGTAAGGCAGAAACAGCGCCGAACGGGCGCCGACCACGACCGACACCTCGCCTTTGCCGACGGCTGACCAGGTGCGGGCGCGGCGGCGCGGCGTGAGCTGCGAATGCCATTCCGCCGGACGGGTGCCGAAGCGCGCGGCGAAGCGGTCGAGAAATTGCGCGGTGAGCGCGATCTCCGGCATCAGGATCAGGCTTTGGCGGCCGCTCCTGATCACATCCGCCACGGCTTCGAAATAAACTTCCGTTTTGCCCGAGCCGGTGACGCCGTCGAGCAGCGTTGCCGAATAGCCGCCCTTGGCGACGGTGGCTTTGAGCGCTGATGCGGCGGCGCTTTGCTCGGTGTGAAATTCCGGCTGCATGAAATCGGGGTCGGGCGGCTCCGCGACCGGCTCCGGCGGCAGCACCACGGTTTCGAGCGTGCCTTCGTCGATCAAGCCGTCGACGACGCCGGCGCTGACGCCCGACTCGCGCGCGGCTTCGCTTTTTCCGCGCGTCATGCCGTCGGCGAGGAGTTCGAGCACGCGCGCGCGAGCACTGGTCATGCGCGTCGGCGCCGCGCCTATAAGGCGCACCCCGACACGCTCGCGCTCGGCGCCCAGATGCTCGCCCATGCGCAGGCACATGCGCAGCACCATGCCGCGCGACGACACCGTGTAATGGGCGACCCAGTCGACGAAGCTGCGCAGTTCGGGCCTTAGCGGCGGCAGGTCGAGTTTTTGCTCGACGTCTTTGAGCCTGTTGTCGAGCCGGATGTCCGGCTTGGGGTTTTCCGCCCATACCACCGCCGTGGTCTCGCCGCGGGTGCCGAGCGGCACCGAGACGATATCGCCCGGAGCGAGTTCAAGCTCCTCGGGCACCCGGTAGGAATAGGCCCGGTCGAGCGCGACCGGCACCAGCACATCGACGACGCGTTTGGCCATGGCCTAAGCTGGTTTTTGGCCGATTCGGCGGTTAAGGAAGCGAGAACGAAGGGGGTGCGATATATCCCGCCGTGTCAAGCGCACAACCAAAGCCGCAAGATTTGCCGGATTTCGTGGCGCCCAAGGTCGCGACCGAGATCGGGCATTGGCTCGAGCATCTCGGTGCCGAGCGGCGGCTGTCGCCGAAAACGCTCGAAGCTTATCGCCGTGACGTGCTGCAATTTTTGAGCTTCCTCACCGAACATCTCGGCGGCACGCCGTCGCTAAAGGACCTGGCCGCGCTTTCGCCCGCCGACGTGCGCGCTTTCTTGGCGGCGCGCCGGGCCGACGCCATCGGCAGCCGCTCGCTGATGCGTTCGCTCGCGGGCTTGCGCGGCTTCGCCCGTTTTTTGGAACGCGCCGGCAAGGGCAAGGTCGGCGCGCTTGCCGCGGTGCGGGCGCCGAAAGTGGGCAAGACGCTGCCGCGGCCGCTGGCGATCGCCGCGGCAAAAAGCATGGCCGATCCGGACATGGCAGCCGGCGACGGCCGCGAGCCGTGGATTCATGCCCGCGACGCCGCGGTGCTCGCTTTGCTCTATGGCTGCGGCTTGCGCATTTCGGAAGCGCTGGGGCTAAAGCGCTGTGATTGCGGCGGCAGCGATGCGCTCACGGTGACGGGCAAAGGCCGCAAACAGCGCATGGTGCCGCTGTTGCCGCAAGTGGCGAAACTGATCGCCGACTATGTCGCGCTCTGCCCCTATGACCTGCCCGAGCAAGGCCCGCTGTTCGTCGGCGCCAAGGGCGGCGCGCTGTCGCCGCGGCTCATCCAGCTTGCCATGGCGCGGCTGCGCGGCGCGCTCGGCCTGCCGGAGACCGCAACGCCGCATGCGCTGCGGCATTCCTTTGCCACGCATCTCCTCGCCGGCGGCGGCGACCTGCGCTCGATCCAGGAACTGCTCGGCCATGCCTCGCTCTCGACCACGCAGATCTACACCGAAGTCGACGCCGAGCGGCTGATCGAGGCCTATCGCTCGGCGCATCCGCGCGCCTAAACGTCATTGCGAGCAACGCGAAGCAATCCAGCGGGGCCGCGCCGTTGTGGATTGCTTCGTCGCTTGCGCTCCTCGCAATGACGGGCAATATGCGCCCCTGTTGCAGCAGAGGGGCAATCCATGTCGGAAATCTCAGAAGCGATCGAAAAAGCGCACGAGGGCGAACACGGCGAGGGCTTCAACAGACGCATCGCGCTCGTGATCGCGATCCTGGCGCTGTTTTTGTCGCTGTCGGAAACCCTGGGCAAAGGCGCACAGACCGAAGTCACCACCAAGAATATCGAGGCGTCCGACCTGTGGGCGTTCTTCCAGGCCAAGGACATCCGCCGCACCGTGGTGAGCGTCGCGGCTGATCAGACCGGCTTACTGGCCGCCGGCATCACCGATCCGGCCGCCAAAGCCGCGCTCGACAAGCAGATCGAGACCTGGCGCCAGACCGCCGAGCGCTACGAATCCGATCCCAAGGCAGGCAACGGCCGCAAGCAACTGGAGGAGAAAGCCAGAGTCGCGGAGGAAGAGCGCGACGACTCGACGGCGAAGTACCATCATTACGAACTGGCTTCGGCGGCGTTCCAGATCGGCATCGTGCTGGCTTCGGCAGCCGTGATCACCGGGATGGTGGTGCTGGTGTGGCTCGGCGGCGCGCTCGGCCTCGTCGGGCTCGGCCTGATGTTGCTCGGGCTCTACGCGCCGCACGCGGTGCCGTTCATCGCGACGCTGTAGTTTGTTTCGTCATTGCGAGCGACGCGAAGCAATCCAGACGGCGGTGCCGAGCTGGATTGCTTCGTCGCTTCGCTCCTCGCAATGACGACTAAAAATTGATCGCGCGCTTGGCCACCGCGAGCGCCGCTTCCTTGATCGCTTCGGTCAGCGTCGGATGGGCGTGGCAGGTGCGGGCGATGTCTTCGGACGAGGCGCCGAATTCCATGGCGACGGCGGCCTCGCCGATCATGTTGCCGGCGTCGGGACCGAGAATGTGCACGCCAAGCACGCGATCGGTCTTGGCGTCGGCTAGGATTTTGACAAAGCCGTCGGTGGTCAGGTTCACCTTGGCGCGGGCATTGGCGGTGAAAGGAAATTTCCCGACGTTATAGGCGATGCCGGCCGCTTTGAGCTCCTCCTCGGTTTTGCCGACGGAAGCGATCTCGGGATAGGTGTAAACGACATTCGGGATGACGTCGTAATTCACGTGGCCGGCCTGGCCGGCGAGAATTTCGGCGACAGCGACGCCCTCCTCCTCGGCCTTGTGCGCCAGCATCGGCCCGGCAATGACGTCGCCGATGGCGTAAATGCCGGGCACGTTGGTCTGGAAATGCGGATCGACGACGACGCGGCCGCGATTGTCTTTTTTCACGCCCGCGTCTTCCAAGCCGAGCCCTTCGGTGTAGGGCACGCGCCCGATCGCGACCAGAACGATGTCGGCTTCCAGCGTCTCCGCCGCGCCGCCGGTCGCCGGCTCGACCTTGACCTTGAGCGTCTTGCCCGAACTGTCGACCACGGTGACTTTCGACGACAGCTTGAATGCCAACCCCTGCTTCTGCAGCATGCGATGGAATTGCTTGCCGACTTCGCCGTCGATGCCGGGCAAAATGTGATCGAGGAACTCGACGATCGTCACCTCGGCGCCGAGGCGGCGCCACACCGAGCCGAGCTCGAGCCCGATGATGCCGGCGCCGACGATCAGAAGTTTTTGCGGCACCTTGGACAATTCGAGCGCGCCGGTCGAGGACACCACGCGTTTCTCGTCGATGTCGATGCCGGGCAATCGTGCAACATCCGAGCCGGTGGCGATAACGACGGCTTTGGTCTCCAGCACCTGGGTCTTGCCGTCGGCGGCTTTGACTTCGACCTTGCCGGGAGCTGCGATGCGGCCCGAGCCCAAGAAGGTCTCGATCTTGTTTTTCTTGAACAGATAATCGACGCCCTTGACGTTGCCGTCGACGCCCTGCCGCTTGTATTTAAGGAGCTGCGCGAGATCGACCGCGGGCTTGCCGACCTTGATCCCCATGTCGCCGAATTTGTCCGTCGCCTCTTCGTAAAGCTCCGACGCATGAAGCATCGCCTTCGAGGGGATGCAGCCGATATTGAGGCAGGTGCCGCCGAAGGTGGCGCGCTTCTCGATAACGGCGGTCTTCATGCCGAGCTGCGCCGCGCGAATGGCGCAGACATAACCGCCGGGACCGCTACCGATAACGATGAGATCGTAGGACATGACGCAGACACCTCCTCTGCGTCATGCCCGGCCTTGTGCCGGGCATCCACGTCTTTCATTCTTTTTAGGAAGCAAGACGTGGATGGCCGGGACCAGCCCGGCCATGACGGAATGAGAAATTACAAATCCAGTACCAGCCGCGCCGGCTCCTCCAGCGATTCTTTCACCCGCACCAGAAACGTCACTGCCTCGCGGCCGTCGACGATGCGGTGGTCGTAGGACAAAGCCAGATACATCATCGGCCGCACTTCGACCTTGCCGGCAACAACCATCGGCCGGTCCTGGATCTTGTGCATGCCGAGAATGCCGGATTGCGGCGCGTTGAGGATCGGCGTCGACATCAGCGAGCCGTAGATGCCGCCATTGGTGATGGAAAACGTGCCGCCCTGCATTTCATCGATTTTCAGCGCACCGTCGCGGGCGCGGCGGCCGAAATCGGTGATGGTCTTCTCGATCTCGGCGAGCGATTTGGTGTCGCAGTCGCGCACCACCGGCACTACGAGGCCGCGCTCGGTGCCGACCGCGATGCCGATATGATAGTAGTTCTTGTAGATCAGATCGCTGCCGTCGATCTCGGCGTTCACCGCCGGGATTTCTTTGAGCGCCTGCACGCAGGCGCGCACGAAGAAACCCATGAAGCCGAGCTTCACGCCGTGCTTCTTTTCGAACAGATCGCGGTATTGCGCGCGCAGCGCCATGACATGACCCATGTCGACCTCGTTGAAGGTCGTGAGCATGGCGGCGGTGTTCTGCGCGTCCTTGAGTCGCCGCGCGATGGTCTGCCGCAGCCGCGTCATGCGCACGCGCTCTTCGCGCGCGGCATCGTCGGCCGGCGAGGGTGCGCGGACCTGGACCGCGGCTGCCGGCTGCGCCACCGGCGTCGGCTGGGCGGCGGCGCGCTCGATGGCCGCGAGCATATCGCCCTTGGTGACGCGGCCGTCCTTGCCGCTGCCGGGCACGGTCGCGGCATCGACGCCGGATTCGGCCGAGAGCCTGCGCACCGAGGGCGCCAACGGCGCTTCGGCGCCCGACGGCTTGGCGGCGGCGGGCGGCGAAGGCTGTGCCGCAGGTGGCGCTGCTGCGGGCTTGGGGGCTGGCGGTGGCGCTTTCGCGGCCGGCGCCGCGGCAGCGGCGCCTTCCTTGATCTGGCCCAGCACGGCGCCCACCGCGACGGTGTCGCCATCCTTGGCGACAACCTCGCTGAGCACGCCGGCGGCCGGCGCCGGCACTTCGATGGTCACTTTGTCGGTTTCGAGCTCGACCAGCGGCTCATCGACTGCAACCGCTTCGCCCGGCTGCTTGAACCATTTGCCGATGGTCGCCTCGGTCACCGACTCTCCGAGCGTAGGCACGCGAATCTCAGCCATAGTATCCCCTTCGACGTCGTGCGGGCGTGACGGAGCTAAGTGTTACCCCAGCGCATCTTCCAAAAACTGCCTGAGTTGGGCGAGATGCAGCGACATCTGCCCGACCGCGGTCGACGCCGAAGCCGGCCGGCCGGCATAGCGGGCGCGGCGGGATTTGGCGCCGATCTGGTTGAGCACCCATTCCAGAAAGATATCGACGAACACCCAGCCGCCCATGTTGCGCGGTTCTTCCTGGCACCAGACGATCTCGGCCTGCTTGAAGCGCGACAGTTCGCCCATCAGCGCCTTGGTCGGGAACGGATAGAGCTGCTCGATGCGCAGCAGATAGACGTCGTTGATGCCGCGTTTTTCGCGTTCCTCGTAGAGATCGTAATAGACCTTGCCGGAACAGAGCACGACACGGCGAATCTTATCGTCGGCGACGAGCTTGATCTTCTCGCCGGGCAACGCCTGCGCATCGTCCCACAACAGGCGGTGGAACGAGGTGTCCGGGCCCATTTCGTCGAGCCGCGACACCGCGCGCTTGTGGCGCAACAGCGACTTCGGCGTCATCAGGATCAGCGGCTTGCGGAATTCGCGCTTGAGCTGGCGGCGCAGGATGTGGAAATAGTTGGCCGGCGTCGTGCAATTGGCCACCTGCATGTTGTCCTCGGCGCACAGTTGCAAAAAGCGCTCGAGTCGCGCCGAGGAATGCTCCGGCCCCTGGCCTTCGTAGCCGTGCGGCAGCAGGCAGACCAGGCCCGACATGCGCAGCCATTTGCGCTCGCCGGACGAGATGAACTGGTCGAACAAGACCTGCGCGCCGTTGGCGAAGTCGCCGAATTGGGCCTCCCACAACGTCAGCGCATTGGGCTCGGCGAGCGTGAAGCCGTATTCGAAGCCGAGCACGGCTTCCTCCGACAGCATCGAATTGATCACTTCGTAGCGGGCCTGGCCCTCGCCGAGATTGTTGAACGGCGTGAAGCGTTGCTCGTTTTCCTGATCGACCAATACCGAGTGCCGCTGCGAGAACGTGCCGCGCTCGGAGTCCTGGCCGGAGAGCCGCACCTTGTGACCGTCAAGCAGCAATGAGCAGAACGCGAGCGCTTCGCCGGTCGCCCAATCGATGCCGACGCCGGTGTCGATCGCCTTCTTGCGGTTTTCCAGAAAACGGCCGAGCGTGCGGTGCAGATGAAAGCCCGGCGGCAGCGTCGTGATTTTCTCGCCGATCGACTTGAGCTTCGCCAACTCGACGCCGGTGCGGCCGCGGCGCGGATCGTCGGCGTCTTCCGCGGACTTAAAGCCCGCCCAGCGACCGTCGAGCCAATCGGCCTTGTTGGCGCGGTAGCCTTGCGCGGCCTCCAGCTCGGTGTCGAGCTTGCTGCGCCAATCCGCCTTCATCTTGTCGACTTCACCCGCGGAGACGACGCCTTCGCCGACCAGCTTGTTGCCGTAAATTTCGAGCGTGGTCGGATGCGTGGCAATCGCCTTGTACATCAAGGGCTGAGTGAACGACGGCTCGTCGCCCTCGTTATGGCCGTGCCGGCGGTAGCAGAACATGTCGATGACGACCGGCTTCTGGAATTTTTGCCGGTATTCGGTCGCTACCTTGGCGGCGAACACCACGGCTTCCGGATCGTCGCCATTGACGTGAAAGATCGGCGCTTCGATCATCTTGGCGACATCGGACGGGTACGGCGACGAACGCGAATAGCGCGGATTGGTGGTGAAACCGATCTGATTGTTGACGATGAAGTGCACCGAGCCGCCGGTACGGTGACCGCGCAGGCCCGACAGACCGAGCGATTCCGCGATCACGCCTTGACCTGCGAACGAGGCGTCGCCGTGGATGAGAAGCGGCATCACCATGGTGCGGTCTTCGGTGGTGGCGCCGAGCTGATCCTGCTTGGCGCGCACCTTGCCGAGCACCACTGGATCGACGATTTCCAGATGCGAGGGATTGGCGGTCAGCGACAGATGCACCTTGTTCTGATCGAACTCGCGGTCCGACGAGGCGCCGAGATGATATTTCACGTCGCCCGAGCCTTCGACCGCGTCGGGTGTCGATGTGCCGCCTTTGAATTCGTGGAAGATGGCGCGGTGCGGCTTGGCCATGACCTGGGACAACACGTTGAGCCGTCCGCGATGGGCCATGCCGATGACGATCTCGCGCACGCCGAGCGCGCCGCCGCGCTTGATGATCTGCTCCAGGGCCGGGATCATCGACTCGCCGCCGTCGAGGCCGAAGCGCTTGGTGCCGGTGAATTTCAGGTCGCAGAATTTTTCGAAGCCTTCGGCCTCGACCAGCTTGTTGAGAATGGCGCGCTTACCCTCGCGGGTAAAGCTGATCTCCTTGTCCGGACCCTCGATGCGTTCCTGGATCCAGCCCTTCTGCGCGCCGTTCGAGATATGGAGGAATTCGACGCCGAGCGTTTGGCAATAGGTGCGGCGCAGAATGCCGACAATCTGACGCACGGTGCCGAATTCGAGTCCCAGAACCTTGTCGAGGAAAATCCGGCGATCGAGATCGGCGTCGGAAAAGCCGTAAGTGCGCGGGTCGAGCTCCTCCTCGTTCTTCGGCGCTTCGAGACCGAGCGGGTCGAGATTGGCGTGAAAAGTGCCGCGCGCGCGATAGGCGCGGATCAGCATCAGCGCCCGGATCGAATCGCGGGTCGCGCGCTCGACATCCGCCGAAGAGAGATCGACGCCGCGGCTCTGCGCTTGCGCCTTCACTTTGGCGCCAACCGTCTTGCCGGCCCCCGCCAAGTCTTGGGCCCAGTCGCCGTCGAGCGCGGAAATCAGATCGTTGCGCTCCGGCAGCGGCCAGCCGGGCCGTTCCCAGGACGGGCCGCGCGCGTTTTTTTCGACGTCCTGCGCGTCGTCCTTCAGGCTCGAAAAAAACGATTGCCACTCGGCGTCGACCGACTTCGGATCGACTTCGTAGCGCGCATAAAGGTCGTCGATATAGGCGGCGTTGCCGCCGTAGAGGAAAGAAGTGAGAGCGAAAGCGGCGTTCGCATCCTGGCGAGACATGGCGTGACCCTTGAGCAGATCCCGGATGAGTGGATGAGGAACCAAGCGCAATAACGATAGAGACCGAACGAATGCGAACCCCCACCCTTGCCTCCCCCACGAGCTGTGGAGGGACGGGTGGAGGCCCCGGCCCGGCGCTGGGGATTTGTCTCTTGTATCCTATTTAGGGTCTCGATGCGGCATGCAAAAGACAGTAGCAATGAATCACGATTTCAATACTTCCGCCAGCGTTTTTCCAAGTCGCGCCGGCGACGGCGAAACTTTGATGCCGGCAGCTTCCATGGCCGCGATCTTGGAATCGGCACCGCCCTTGCCGCCGGCGATGATGGCGCCGGCGTGGCCCATGCGTCGCCCGGGCGGGGCTGTCCGTCCGGCGATGAAGCCGACCATCGGCTTTTTACGGCCGCGTTTGGCCTCGTCCGCGACGAACTGAGCGGCGTCCTCTTCCGAGGCGCCGCCGATCTCGCCGATCATGACGATCGCCTCGGTGGTCTTATCGGCCAAAAACATTTCCAGCATTTCGATGAAATCGGTGCCCTTGACCGGATCGCCGCCGATGCCGACTGCGGTGGTCTGGCCGAAGCCTTCCTGCGTGGTCTGGAACACCGCCTCGTAAGTGAGCGTGCCGGAGCGCGATACGATGCCGACTTTGCCGGGCTTGAAAATATTGCCGGGCATGATGCCGATCTTGCATTCGCCAGCCGTCATAACGCCCGGGCAGTTCGGCCCGATCAAGCGCGACTTAGACCCAGAGAGCGCGCGCTTGACCTTCACCATGTCGGTGACGGGGATGCCTTCGGTGATGCAAATGATCAGCGGGATCTCGGCTGAGATTGCCTCGCAGATCGCATCCGCCGCGCCCGGCGGCGGCACATAGATGACACTGGCGTTGCAGCCGGTTTTTCCCGCCGCCTCGGCCACGGTATCGAACACCGGCAGGCCGAGATGGGTCGAGCCGCCTTTGCCCGGCGACGTGCCGCCGACCATTTTGGTGCCATAGGCGATCGCTTGTTCGGAATGGAACGTGCCGTTCTTGCCGGTAAAGCCCTGACAGATGACCTTGGTATTCTTGTCGATGAGAATGGACATTACGCCGCCTCCTTGACCGCCTTGACGATCTTTTGCGCGGCATCGTCGAGGTCGTCCGCCGAGGTGACGTTGAGGTTCGACTTGGCGATGATCTCCTTGCCGAGCCCGACATTGGTGCCTTCGAGCCGCACCACCAGCGGCACCCGCAATCCGACTTCTTTGACGGCGGCGACCACACCCTCGGCGATAATGTCGCAGCGCATGATGCCGCCGAAGATATTGACCAGAATGCCCTTCACGTTGGGATCGGAGGTGATGATCTTGAACGCGGCCGCGACCTTTTCCTTGGTGGCGCCGCCACCGACGTCGAGAAAGTTCGCCGGCGTCTCGCCGTAGAGCTTGATGATGTCCATCGTCGCCATGGCAAGGCCGGCGCCGTTGACCATACAGCCGATGGTGCCGTCGAGCGCGATGTAGTTCAGATCGAACTTCGACGCTTCGGTCTCCTTGGCGTCCTCTTCGCTGAGGTCGCGCAACGCCTGAATGTCGGTATGACGATAAAGTGCGTTGTCGTCGAAGCCGATCTTGGCGTCGAGGCAGATCAGTTCGCCGGTTTTGGTGACGACCAGCGGATTGATCTCAAGCAGGCTCATGTCCTTGGCGAGAAACGCCTGATAGAGCTTCGGCAACATGCTCTCGGCCTGCTTGCCGAGCTCGCGATTAAAGCCGAGCACGCTCGCGACATGACGGGCATGATGCGGCATGAAGCCGGTCGCCGGATCGATCGAGAAGGTCACAATCTTGTCCGGGCTTGTGCGCGCGACCTCCTCGATATCCATGCCGCCTTCGGTCGAAACCACAAACGCGACGCGAGCAGTGGCGCGGTCGATCAGCGCGGAGAGATAATATTCGCGGTCGATGTTGGAGCCTTCCTCGATATAGAGCCGGCGCACTTCCTTGCCGTGCGGTCCGGTCTGGTGCGTGACCAGCGTCGAGCCGATGAGCCGCGTCGCCTCGCGCTTCACGTCGGCGACGGATTTCACCACTTTGACGCCGCCCGCCTTGCCGCGACCGCCGGCATGGATCTGCGCCTTCACCACCCAAACCGGCCCGCCAAGATCGTTGGCGGCTTTTTCGGCTTCCTCGACGCTGAAGGCCGCAATGCCGCGCGGCACCGCCACGCCAAACTCGCGCAACACCGCTTTCGCCTGATATTCGTGGATGTTCATGGGAGAATGTCCAAGTTCAACTCAGCCTATGATCCGTCATCCTGAGGTGCGAGCAGAGCGAGCCTCGAAGGATGTCGGCCGAGGCGCCGCGGCCGTCGCCCTTCGAGGGCCGCTTCGCGGCCACCTCAGGGTGACGGACGACTGCGTAAATCACTTGCCTAGATCGGGGGCGATCTTCTTGCACGCCTCGACCAGAGATTCGACCGATTGCGCCGACTTCTCGAACATGGCGCTCTCGGCGCCGGTGAACTCGATCTCGACGATGCGTTCGACCCCTTTGCTGCCGATCACCACCGGCACCCCGACATAGAGGTCCTTGAGGTTGTACTCGCCGTTCAACCAGGCGGCGGCCGGCACCACCCGCTTTTTGTCGCGCAGATAGCTTTCGGCCATCGCGACCGCCGAAGCGGCCGGCGCGTAGAAGGCGGAGCCGGTCTTGAGCAGGCTGACGATCTCGCCGCCGCCGTTGCGGGTGCGATTGACGATCTCGTCGAGGCGCGCCTGCGTGGTCCAACCCATCTTGACGAGATCGGGCAGCGGGATACCGGCGACCGCGGAATAGCGGACCAGCGGCACCATGGTGTCGCCGTGGCCGCCGAGCACAAAGGCGTTGACGTCTTCCACCGAAACATTGAATTCATCGGCCAGGAAGTAGCGGAAGCGCGCGGAATCGAGCACGCCGGCCATGCCGACCACCATGGTTTTCGGCAGACCGCAGCACTTCTGCAGCGCCCAGACCATGGCATCGAGCGGATTGGTGATGCAGATAACGAAAGCATTCGGCGCATATTTCTTGATGCCGGCGCCGACCTGCTCCATCACCTTGAGATTGATGCCAAGGAGGTCGTCCCGGCTCATGCCGGGCTTGCGCGGCACGCCCGCGGTGACGATGCAGACCGCCGCTCCCTCGATCGCCTCGTAGGAATTGGTGCCGGAAAAGCGGGCATCAAAGCCTTCGACGGGTGACGACTGGACGAGATCGAGCGCCTTGCCCTGCGGCACACCTTCGGCGACGTCGAACATGACGACATCGCCCAGTTCCTTGAGGCCGATGAGAAGCGCCAGCGTGCCACCGATTTGCCCTGAGCCTATCAATGCAATCTTGCTTCGCGCCATCAGAAAAATGTCCTTGATTGGTAAGAAGGCCCGGCTGTCGGGTCATTAGCCCTTTCGGATGACGCGTTCAAGTCGGCCGCTCACGCCTTGGTCACCGAACCGGAACGAAAATTGTTCTATCGCTGTCGATGGGAGATTATTGCCGCGTCGGCGCGGAAACACGAGGGCGATGGATGATAGGTAAGAAGACACCGATAGCTGCGCCGTTTCGGATACTCGGACCCGGACTGATCACCGGCGCCGCCGATGACGATCCGAGCGGCATCGCGACCTATTCCCAAGGCGGCGCCCAGTTCGGTTACGCGCTTGGCTGGACCATGTTTCTCACCACGCCGTTCATGATCGCGATCCAACTGGTCAGCGCCCGGATCGGCGCCGTGACCGGCCAAGGACTTGCGGCGAATTTGGGCAAAGCGATGCCGCCTGTCTTACTTCACGGCCTGGTCGGTCTTTTGCTCATCGCCAACACCCTCAATATCGCTGCCGATATCGCGGCGATGGGCGATGCGTTGCGGCTCGTTATCGGCGGACCGATTCTGATTTACATCGCCTTGTTCGGGACCGGCTGCCTCGCCGCCGAGATCCTCGTTCCGTATCGCACTTATTCCGGCTACCTGAAGACGCTCACGCTGGTGCTGTTTGCCTATGTCGCCGCCGCATTCAGCGTCCGAATTCCCTGGGGCCAAGTGCTGGAAGCAACCGTCCTGCCGCACTTGTCGTTGGACCGCGATTATACGCTGATGCTGGTGGCGATATTCGGAACCACCATCAGTCCGTATATGTTCTTCTGGCAGGCTTCGCTTGAAGCCGAAGGACGCAAGCTGCGCAGCAGGGCGCAAGACGCCGCGGCGGCGGCCGCACTGCCCAATCGCCTGGCGCAAAGAGAGTCGTTTCGCATCGGGATCGACACCACCGCGGGGATGGTGCTGTCGAACGTCATCGGCTTCTTCATCATCGTCACCACGGCCGCAACGTTGCATGCCCATGGCATCACCAATATCGCCACGGCCGAGCAGGCCGCCGAAGCGTTGCGGCCGCTGGCCGGCCCGCTCACATTTTTTCTGTTCTCGGCAGGGATCATCGGCACCGGACTTCTTGCCGTGCCGGTGCTTGCGGGTTCTGCCGGCTATGCAGTCGCCGAGACCCGCGGCTGGGAAAGCAGCCTCGAACTGCCGGCGCGGGGCGCACCGGGCTTTTATCTCGTCGTCGCCGCGGCAACGCTCGCCGGCTTGGGTGCGGCGCTCACCCCGCTCAATCCGATCCGGATGTTGTTCTGGAGTGCCGTGGTCAATGGCGTGGTCGCCGTGCCGCTGATGGTCGGCATGATGGTGGTCGTCGCCAGCCGCGGCATCATGGGCAGGTTCGCGGCGTCGCGCAGCCTGATGATCTTCGGCTGGGCCGCGACGGCGTTGATGGCCGTCGTGGTCGCCGCGATGCTGACGACGACCGTCGGAGGTTAGGTCTCGACGATGCCGACCGACGAGCCGGTCGTCCGCGCATGCGCTGAGCCATGCGGCTGCGCCAGATAGGTTTGCGAGCGCATCTCGATCAGCCGCGAGGCGGTGCGTTTGAATTCATGCGCCTCGAAACCTTCGTCCGCCCGGTACAACGCATCGGGCTCGGCCGCGGCCGACGCGATCAGCTTCACGTTCGTGTCGTAGAGCGTATCGATCAGGATGATGAAACGCTTCGCGGCGTTGCGGTTATCATAGGTCATCGCCGGAACGTGATCGAGGATGATGGTGTGATATTCGCGGGCGATACGCAGATAGTCGGCAGCCGCAAGCGGCTGTTCGCAGAGATCGTTGAAGCTAAAGCGGGCCACGCCCATGAAGGCGCGCGGAACATGCACGCTGCGGCCGAGCAGCCCGAGATCCTGCGCGACCCCGTCATGGCCGCCGGCGAGCCGCCGCCAGGCTTCATCGAGCGCGGCGTCCGCCTTGGCGTCCGCCGGCACGTACCAGGTCGGCATTCCGGTAAGCTTCTCCAGCCGGAAGTCGGCGCGGGCATCGAGCCGCACGATGTCCATACGCTTTTTCAGAATTTCGATGAACGGCACGAACAGCGCGCGGTTCAAGCCATCTTTGTAGAGCTCCTCCGGTGGCACGTTCGAGGTCGCCACCATGACGATGCCGCGCTCGAACAATTGGGTGAACAGCCGCCCCAGGATCATGGCGTCGGCGATGTCGGTGACATGAAACTCGTCGAAGCATAACAGCCAGGCCTGTTGCGCGAGATCTTCGGCGACCAGCCGGATCGGATCCTCGCCCGCGTGCTCGCCGCGTTTCATCTCTTGGCGAACCGCGTGAATGCGTTGGTGCACGTCGAGCATGAATTCGTGAAAATGGGCGCGGCGCTTACGTGCAACCGGGCTCGTCTCGAAGAAAAAATCCATCAGCATGGTTTTGCCGCGACCGACATGGCCGTGAATGTAGAGGCCCTTGATCGGCGGCAGGTCGCGCTCACGGCCGGCAAACAGCCAGCCGAGCGCCGACGATTTTCGCGTCAGGCGGAATTCCACGATGCGCTGCTCGAGCCGCGTCATCATGGCAATGACGGCGAGCTGGGCGTCGTCACGCTCGACTCTGCCCGCGGCGACGCTGGCGGCGTATTGCGCTGTGACCGAGCTCGCCATAATCGAGAGAGCCTTGGAAAGTTAACGTCGATTAACTGTTGTGGGTGAAAGGTGGCAGACAACACCAAACGGCCTTGCAGGCTCCATGCCAGATTTTGTGCTCACTGCTGCGCCGTGTTCGCTTTATGTCGTCAAATCGTCGCAAGTGCGTTGCGCACCGGCGTCAAGCCATGCGTATACGGAATGTAGGCATGTTGCTCAATCCTTCGCCTTGCGAAACCTTCGCGCCACCCGACATGATGGATTGATTCGGCGCGCGCGATTATCCGCGCGTCTGCAGCTTTCTGGGGAGGAAGCGTAGAGGAGGGTCTCCGTCAGCAGATGCAAGGTCAGGAGACCCAATGAAAGAAGTTCTTCCCGAAGACGGCGTGATCCGCAAATTGTGGATCGGCGAGACCGCCAAATACCGCGAACATATATTGCGGCTCGATCCCGAGAGCCGGCGCAGCCGGTTCGCCGGCGGCGTGTCCGACGATTTCGTTCGCCACTATGTCGATCTGACCGCCGGCCTCGAGACCGTCGTGCACGGCTTTTTCGTCGGCGGCATGATTCGCGGCGGCGCCGAGCTACGGCCGCTGGGTCCGCATCTGCCGGACCAGGCCGAGGCCGCCATCAGCGTGGAGAAGCCGTGGCAAAGCCACGGCGTCGGCTCGGCGCTGTTACGCCGGACGCTGCTTGCCGCGCGCAATCGCGGCTTCCAACATCTGCATATGGCCTGTCTCGCGGAAAACCGCCGCATGCAGCAGCTGGCGCGCAAATTCGACGCTGAATTGTCATTCGATTTCGAAAGCGTGGTCGGCGAGGTCGCGGCTTCGCGCCCGACGCCGATGTCGCTGATGCGCGAACTGATGTCCGACCACCACGGCTTCGCCACGGCGATGCTCGATCTGCAAACGCGGATGCTCAGAGCTTAGAGCATGATGCCGAAAAGTGGCCCCCGGTTTTCGGAAAGATCATGCTCAAGCAAAATCCCGCTCATCCACCCGCTTGCTGCGCCCATCTGAGTTTGGTCGCGGCGAGCGGGTAGGCTTCCTCGACGACATAGGGACCGCCGCCGACCGAAGCGCGCGACGAGAACAGCACGAAGCGCGACACTTCGAATGACGCCGAGCGATAATGGCCGCGCGCGGCGAGATAGTCGGCGACGTCGTGGCTTGAAGCGTCCCGCAAACGCGCGAGCGTGACATGCGGAGTGTATTTGCGGCCTTCCGGATCGAGTCCGAGCCGTTGCAGCAAACGGTCATGCTCGGCTTGCAGCTCCATCAGCGGCGCGACCTGCGCGGCGGCGGCAACCACCGCGCGCGGCTTGCGGCCGCCGAACGACGTGAGACCGTCCAGCCGCAGCTCGAACGGACCGCGATGCACGCGCCCCAGCATGCCGGCGATCTCGTGCGCCAGCGCGTCGTCGACGTCGCCGATGAAGCGCAGCGTGAGATGATAATTCTCGGGATCGATCCAGCGGGCACCGGGCAGCCCGCCGCGCATGATGGCGAGCGTCTGGGCAACCGCCGGCGGAACTTCAAGACCGGTGAACAAACGGGGCACGACAACCTCGGTTATTGGTTCGGTTCTTGACCGGCGATTCGCAAGCTTACGGAGAATGCGGTGATCGCCGCGGACGCGCAACCCTCAGGACGGTTTTTGCGTGCGAAGCTGTGCGATCAGCTGCTGCAGCTTCGGCACAATTCGGGCGACGATGACCTCGACGCCGGCGGCGCTGGGGTGCAATCCGTCCGGCTGTATCAGGCTGAGATCGGCGGCAACGCCGTCGAGAAAGAACGGATAAAGCATGACGCCATATTTGGCCGCAAGCTCCGGATAGATGCGCTCGAAGGCCTGGCCGTATTCGGCGCCGAGATTCGGCGCCGCGCGCATGCCGCAGAGCAGGACGGCAATGTGACGCGCGGCCAGCCGCTGCAAAATTGCATCGAGCGCTTGCCGCGTCACCTCCGGCTTGATCCCGCGCAGCATGTCGTTGGCGCCGAGTTCGACAATGACCGCGTCGGTGCCTTCCGGCACCGACCAATCAAGCCGGGCAAGCCCGGCCGCGGCGGTATCGCCGGAGACGCCGGCATTGGTGATCGCTGTGGCGATGCCCTTCGCCGCGAGCGCGGCTTGCAGGCGCGGCACGAAGCCGTCCTTTTCGGGAAGGCCAAGTCCGGCGGTCAGCGAATCGCCGAGCGCGACGATATGGATCGGCGTCTCGGCGTGAGCGCGCGGCAGCAGCGGACCGGCCATTGTTCCGACGATCAGCGCCACGCTACAAAGCGCGGCGATATGGTGGAACCCGCGCCGCCACCCATATGAGCGGGCACGCGCCGACAGTATCTGCCGAGGGCTGGTGGAAACCATGAACGACACTGCGGGACACCCTTTCGCCGGCGACGCTGTCGTACTCCGCAGCGTCAATCTGTCGCTCGGCCGCGGCGCCGCCCGCGTTCATATCCTGCGCGACATCAACCTGAATATAGGTCGCGGCGAGGCCGTCGGCATGCTCGGGCCGTCGGGCTCCGGCAAGTCGACATTGCTGATGGTGATGACCGGGCTGGAGCGGCCGGATGCGGGCTCGGTTGTCGTCGCCGGCGAAGAGCTGCGAGAGCTCGACGAGGACCGGCTCGCCCGTTTCCGCGGCAGAACCATCGGCATCGTGTTCCAGGCCTTTCATCTGATCCCGACCATGACGGCTTTGGAAAACGTCGCGGTGCCGCTGGAACTCGCCGGCGCGGCCGACGCCGGCTCACGCGCCGCGCGCGAACTTGCCGCCGTGGGCTTGGGCGAACGGCTGCACCATTATCCGGCCCAGCTTTCCGGCGGCGAGCAGCAGCGCGTCGCGCTGGCCCGGGCGCTCGCGCCCAATCCGGCCATCCTGGTCGCCGACGAACCGACCGGCAATCTGGACGAGGGTACCGGGCGCGATATCATCGAGCTTCTGTTCCGCGGCCATAGCGAGCGCGGCACGACGCTGGTTCTGGTGACGCACGATAGCGCGCTCGCCGCGCGCTGCGATCGCGTGCTGCATATGCGCTCGGGGCAGATCGAGAGCCGGAAAACCGCAACACCGATCGCGACGCCCACATCATGACGCAAGCCTCAGAGATCCCGCCGCGCATCCCGCTGGGCCTCAAGCTCGCCTACACGGCGTTCATGGCGGTGCTGGTTCCGGTCTATTGGCTTTATTACGGGCCGACGAATTTTCTGTATTTTTGCGACGTCGCCTTGCTTGTCACCTTGATCGCGATCTGGTCGGAGCACGCGCTCTTGATCTCGATGTGCGCGGTCGGCATTCTGTTGCCGCAGAGCATTTGGGTGGCCGATTTTCTTGGCAATGCGGTGGGCGTCTCGCTTACCGGCATGACCGATTACATGTTCGACGCCGAGCGCTCCTTGTTCTTGCGGCTGCTGTCGCTGTTTCATGGCTGGCTGCCGTTTCTGTTGCTCTATCTGGTCTTAAAGACCGGCTATGACCGCCGCGCTTTGCCGGCATGGACCGGACTTGCCTGGGCGCTGCTACTCGTTTGCTTCTTCCTAATGCCGCCGCCGACGCCGCATCCGGGGCTAACGCCGGTCAACATCAACTATGTTTACGGCACCAGCGATCATGCGCCGCAGACTTTGGTGCCCGGTGTGGTCTGGTTCGTCGGGCTGATCGTCGGATTGCCGCTGTTCGCGTTCGTGCCGACGCATTTTCTCCTCGCCCGCGTCATGCCCGCCGCTTCGTCCAGCGAGGCCACATGATGCTGGCGCCTGCCGCCAAGCCAAGCGGGCTGATGACGTTACGCTTCGTGCTTCACTTTGCGTTTCGCTTTGCGTGGCGCGAATTGCGCGGCGGCTGGCGCGGCTTCGGCGTCTTTGTCGCTTGCATCGCGCTCGGCGTCATGGCCATTGCCGGCGTCGGCTCGCTGGCTGCGAGTCTCAACGACGGCATTGCCGGCGCCGGCCGGGTGATCCTGGGCGGCGACATTGCCTTTTCGCTTATTCAACGCGAGGCGAGCGCGGCCGAGCGCGCGTTCTTCGCTGCGCATGGCGAAGTCTCCGTCGCCGCTACATTGCGAGCGATGGCGAGAACCGCCGACGGCCGCTCAAGCCTGGTCGAGCTCAAGGCGGTCGATGAGAATTATCCATTGTTCGGCACGGTCGCGACCGATCCCGCGATGCCGCTTGCCGGATTGCTCGCACAACACGGCGGCGTCTTCGGCGCGGCGGTCGATCCGGCACTGTTGACGCGGCTCGATCTGAAAACCGGCGACCGCGTCACGCTTGGCAGCGCCGCGATCGAGCTGCGCGCGGCACTCAACGGCGAACCGGACAAGCTTAACGGCGGCATCGGGCTCGGACCGCGCTTGTTGATCAGCGAAGCGGCGCTTCGCGCCACGGGGCTGCTGCAGCCCGGCAGCCTGGTGCGCTGGCAATACCGCCTGCGTTTGCCGCTGTCCGACGCCAGCGACGGCGCGCTCGACGCGCTGCAAAAACAAGCCGAGGCGCAGTTTCCGGACGCCGGTTGGGAAATCCGCACCCGCAGCAAGGCCTCGCCGCAGCTCGAACGCAGCGTCGAGCGCTTCACCCAATTCCTCACTTTGGTCGGCTTAACCACGCTGCTGGTCGGCGGCGTCGGCGTCGCCAATGCGGTCGCAAGCCACCTCGCCCGCAAGCGCGACGTCATCGGCACCATGAAGGCGCTCGGCTCGACCGGTGGCGGCGTGTTCGCGGTCTATTGCACCGAGGTCGTGCTGGTGGCGCTGGTCGCCACTTTTATCGGAGCGGCTCTCGGCGCCGCGCTGCCGTTCGCGGTCGCCTTTGGCTTCGGCGCGATCATTCCGCTGCCGGTGGCGCCGGCGCTGTTTCCGGGCGTGCTGGTTTTGGCCATCGCTTATGGCTTGCTCACTGCGCTTGCCTTCGCGCTATGGCCGCTTGGACGCGCGCACGATATTTCAGTGTCGATGTTGTTTCGCGATCAGATCGCGGCGGAGCGGCGCTGGCCGCGGCTACGTTACGTCGTCGCCGCGGCAGCGATCGTTGCCGCTCTGGCGGCGCTGGCGATCTTCACCACCTACGACCGCCGGGTCGCTGCGTTTTTTGTCGTCGCCGCGGCTATGGTTTTTCTGCTGCTGCGGCTGGTGGCGATGGGCACGATGTGGGTCGCCCGGCATGTGCCGCGCCAGCGCTCGACCATCCTGCGCTTGGCCATCGCCAATATTCACCGCGCCGGCGCGCTCACCCCGAGTGTCATGCTGTCGCTGGGCTTAGGCCTCGCGCTCCTTGTCACCGTGGTCGAGATCGACGGCAATTTGCATCGCGAATTCGCCGCCGCGCTGCCGGAACATGCGCCGTCGTTCTTCTTCCTCGATATTCCAGCGGCTGACGCCGGCGGTTTCGACGCGTTCATGCGCCAGAACGCGCCGGGTTCGAAACTTGAGCGCGTACCGATGCTGCGCGGGCGCATCGTTTCGGCCAATGGCATCGCCGCCGACGATCTCAAAGCCGCGCCCGGTTCGCGTTGGGTGCTGCGCGGCGACCGCGGCATCACTTTCGCCAACACGGTGCCGGCCGGATCGCGCATCGTCGCCGGGCAATGGTGGAGCGCCGACTATTCCGGCGCTGCGCTGGTTTCGCTGGAGAGCCGGACCGCAGCCGATCTCGATCTCAAGATCGGCGACAGCATCACCGTCAACGTGCTCGGCCGCAGCGTGACGGCGCGGATCGCCAATCTGCGCGCCGTCGACTGGGAAAATCTCGGCATCAATTTCGTGCTGGTGTTCTCGCCCGGCACCTTCGACGGCGCGCCGCACAGCGATATCGCCACGCTGACCTTTGCCGACGGCGGCACGACGCTTGAGGAAACCGCCGTCATCAAGGCGCTGGCCGAGGCTTATCCGACGGTCACCGCGGTGCGAGTCAAGGACGCGCTCGATGCGGTCGACGCGCTGGTGAGCAAGCTCGTGCTGGGCCTGCGCGGCGCCAGCGCGATCACGCTCGTCGCTGCGGCGCTGGTGCTCGGCGGGGCGCTTGCCGCCGGCCAGCGCTACCGGGTCTATGACGCCGTGGTGCTCAAGACGCTGGGCGCCACGCGCGCGCAGCTCACCGCGGCCTATGCCATTGAATATCTTCTGATCGGCTTTGCGACGGTGGTGTTCGCCGTCGCAGCGGGCTCGCTCGCCGCCGGTCTCGTGGTCACCCGGGTAATGGATTTTCCCTTCGTCTGGGTGGCAGGCTCCGCCGTGGCGACCGCCACCGCGGCGCTTTTGGTGACTGTGGTGTTAGGCCTTGCCGGCACTTTCTCGGCGCTCGGACGCAAGCCCGCCGAGGTGCTGCGAAATCTCTGATGGGGACCCGTTCGCGGTGGCGAAGCGCCACCGTTAAACACTATGAACGGTTTGTAACACTTGAAAACACTGGCGAAATATGGTGTCGCAGCCATCTGGCGCGCGCCAAGCTTTCGCACTAGATTCCCGCCACTCAGTCTTTTGGCGTTCACCGAATGCCATCCCGGCAAAGCGCCGGGCCAACCCAGGGGTAATTCCATGTCCGACTTCGATCGGAATTTCGCAACCGCCAGGTCCGGCTACCGTACCGACCAGGTCGCGATCGATGCGGGTCTGCGCGCGCACATGATCCGCGTCTACAACTATATGACCGCAGGCGTGGCGCTGACCGGGCTGGTCGCCTGGTTCGCATTCTCGGCCGCCGTCACCCAGACCAGCGGCGGACTGGTGCTGACATCCTTCGGCCACGCCATTTTCCAGAGCCCGCTGATGTGGGTCCTGGTCCTGGCGCCGCTCGGCCTCGTCTTCGCCTTGAGCTTTGGCATCAACCGGCTATCGGCCGGAACCGCGCTGATGCTGTTCTTCGTCTATGCCGGGCTCCTTGGTCTGTCGCTGGCGTCGATCTTTCTGGTCTACACCGGCACCTCGATCACCCGGGTGTTCTTCATCTCGGCGGCGACGTTCGGCGCGATGAGCCTGTACGGCTACACCACGCAACGCGATCTGACCGGCGTCGGCTCGTTCCTGATCATGGGCCTGATCGGAATCATCATCGCCAGCCTCGTCAACATGTTCCTGCATTCGACCGGGCTCGATTGGGCGATCTCGGTGATCGGCGTGCTGATCTTCGTCGGGCTGACCGCCTACGACACGCAGCGGATCAAGGAGATGTATTCGCCGATGGACGACGGCACCATCGCCGGCCGTAAGGCGGTGATGGGCGCGCTGTCGCTCTATCTCGACTTCATCAACCTGTTCCTGATGATGCTGCGGCTGTTCGGCGACCGCCGCTGAAGAAGCGCAATGTTGTAACGGAAACGCCCCGGTCCGATCCGGGGCGTTTTCTTTTCCGCCCTTGGCTTTTCTGTCATCCTTGCCCGCAGCCATGAGCGACATACTCATCCGGCCGGTCGAATCGGCCGATATCCCCGCCATCACCCGCATCTATGCCGACGCCGTCGTGCATGGCACGGCCTCGTTCGAACTCGAGCCGCCGGATGAAGCGGAGATGGCGCGGCGCCTGCAGGCGCTTCTGACTGGCGGCTATCCTTATTTTGTCGCTGCGATCGATGACGCGGTAGCGGGTTACGCCTATGCCGGACCTTACCGCGCGCGGCCGGCGTATCAGTGGTGCGTCGAGGATTCGATCTATATCGCGCCGCAGTTTCACCGCCGCGGCATAGGCCGTCGTTTGCTCGCGCGTCTTATCGAGGAGACGGAGCAGCGCGGCTTTCGTCAGATGATCGCGGTGATCGGCGATTCGGCGCAAGTTCCTTCCATCGCGCTCCATGCCGCAGCCGGTTTTGACTTGACCGGCACACTGCGCTCGGTCGGCTTCAAGCACGGCAAATGGCTCGACACCCCGCTGATGCAGCTCGGGCTCGGGGCCGGCGACCAAACTCCGCCCTAAGCCCTGACCCGTTTCGATTGAATCGGGTCAGAGTCTAGATTTTTCGCTTATGCATGATCTTTTCCGAAAACCGGTTTCCACTTTTCGGGATCATGCCCAAAGCGCGTTATCCCGGAACGACCCGGAGCGAGCGGTCGAGCGCGCTGAGCACGCGGTCGAGTTCGTGGCCGCGGCGCAAGATGTGCCCGGTGGCCGAAATCACGCTATAGGCGCCCTGGCGGCGGCCGAGCCGCGGATTCTTCTCGATGCGGTAGATCGGCATTTCCGAAGCGCGGCGGAATACCGAAAACACCGCGCGGTCTTTGAGAAAATCGATTGCGTAATCGCGCCACTCGCCGTCGGCGACCTTGCGGCCATAGAGTCTGAGAATGCGGTCGAGTTCGCGCCTGCTGAAGGTAACTTCGCTGGCGGGGACGGGCAGACGCTGCTCGGCCCCGCGCCACGCGCTTGGATCGGTTTCGCCGAAATCCATACGGCGCCTCCTCTATCGTCCATCCTGTGTCTTTGGATGTTCATGATCGCCCCAGAACCGACCGCCGGCAAGCCCTGTTTGCGCGCCAAATGCGTCGTTAAAACACGAGCAGAAATGCGAAATAGGGCCTGCGGTCGGTCACGCCGCCGGCAACGAGGGTGCGGCATTTTCGACCGGCGGCATCACGGTTTTGTTAAGAGAATCATAATGAAGCCCCATTTCGGCCCACCACGCGCCAAGCTAGACTGAGAAACAGTAGGCTGTTGCCTCAAGGCCCGGTTCGGATCGTGTTCCGGATTCCTCAGCCCCCCAGCCCCCCGGGGCGCGTCTGGACCGGGCCGGATGGCAGCGCAGTAAGCTTCACTTCCCCAAATCATTCAGGCCGGCATAGCGCCGGCCTTTTTGTTTGGCGGTGGATTTTCGGCAACAAGCTTTTTGCTAAAGCGCGACGCCCGGTCACTGCAATGGCAGATAGGCCGCGCCGAGGATGATACCCGGTTTATCGTGGCTGCCTTCCTGCACGATCACCGCGGCAGCATCGACGCCGTCGCTTTCGATCTGCGCGAGCGGTACCGTCCAGGCGGACTGCGCCCCGCTCCAATCGCCGAGCTTGACCCAGCTGCGCACCACATTGTGGTAGGTGACCATGCGGCCGCGATTCTCGCCGCGGCCGATATCGACCGGCACCGCCTTGGCCAGCGGGCACAGCCAAACTTCGCCCGTGGCATGCTCGTTCTCCGCCGACTCGACCTTGACGCTCAGACCGCCGCCGCCGATCGACAACAGCACCGGCACCGACATCACGCCCGATTTCTGATCGGTGAGCGCGATCGCGCGGTCGATCGCGGCGCGGTCGCTGCCGAGCACATGGGTCGAGCCGTTGACGACGATTTGCGGCGTATAAACTTGGCGATCGCCGCGCACATGCGCATAGGCGCGCTGCCGCGCCGAATGCGCCGGACTGGCGAGCGTGTCCTTCCAGCCGAGATAATCCCAATAGTCGATCGGAACGCTGAGCGCGACCAGCGACGGGTCGGCGACAAGTTCGCCAAGAAGCTTGTCGGCGGCCGGACAGGACGAGCAGCCTTGACTGGTGAAGAGCTCAAGCAACGCGCGAGGCTCGGCGGCGCTCGCCGCAACGAAACTCGCAACCAGAAAGCCCGCGACGATGGGTGCCGAGGCGAAGCGGCAACGCAGCATTCCGATCTCCACCCCAGACCCCAAGCGAAGGAACAGCCCCTCGGTGACGGCTTCGTGAAGGCGCCATCTCTAGCGCCTGCGGTAGTCACCCGCCACTCACTTCGCGGTGAGTGGCGCGCAGTTTAGGCCTCGACGCTCGCCGAAACGTTAAGCCGCGAGGTGGCGCAGGACGTACTGAAGGATGCCGCCATTGCGGTAGTAATCGAGCTCGTCGGCGGTATCGATACGGCAGATCAACGGCACCCGCTTTAGTCCGCCGTCCGACGCGATGATCTCGGCTTGCAGCTTTTGATGCGGCTTGAGATCGCCATGCAGTCCGCGGATGGTGACCTGCTCGTCGCCCTTCAAGCCCAGCGTCTGCCAGGACGTGCCTTCCTCGAATACCAGCGGCACGACGCCCATGCCGACCAGATTGGAGCGGTGAATGCGTTCGAACGACTGCGCGACCACGGCGCGCAGGCCGAGCAGCATCGCGCCTTTCGCCGCCCAATCGCGCGACGAGCCGGTGCCGTATTCCTTGCCGGCGAACACCACGAGCGGCACATGCTCGGCTTTGTAGCGCATCGCCGCGTCGTAGATCGTCATCCGCTCTTTCGACGGATAATGGATGGTGAAGCCGCCTTCGACGCCCGGCACCATCTGGTTCTTGATGCGGATATTGGCGAAGGTGCCGCGCATCATCACCTGGTGATTGCCGCGCCGCGTGCCGTATTGGTTGAAGTCCTTCGGCCGGACCTGATGGTCGCGCAGATATTCGCCGGCCGGGCTCTCCTCTTTGATCGATCCGGCCGGCGAGATGTGGTCGGTCGTGATCGAGTCGAGGAACAGGCCGAGGACGCGGGCGTCGACGATGTCCTCGATCGGCTCGCCGCGCTTTTGCATGCCTTCGAAGTAAGGCGGGTTCTGCACATAGGTGGAACGATCGTCCCACTTGTAAGTCAGACCGCCCTGCACGCTGATCTTGCGCCAGTTGGCGTCGCCCTTGAACACATCGCCATATTTGCGGGTGAACATCTGCTTGTTGATGCTCTTGCGGATGACCGCGCCAATCTCGCGGTTCGACGGCCAGATGTCGCGCAAATATACTTTTTTGCCCTTCTGATCGACGCCCAGCGGCGCCTTGGCGACGTCGACCTGCATCGAGCCGGCCAGCGCATAGGCGACGACCAGCGGCGGCGACGCCAGATAATTGGCGCGCACGTCGGCATTGACGCGGCCTTCGAAATTGCGATTGCCGGACAGCACGGCCGCCGCCACCAGATCGTTCTTGTTGATCGCCTCGGAAATCTCCTCAGGCAGCGGACCAGAATTGCCGATGCAGGTGGTGCAGCCGAAGCCGACGAGATTGAAGCCGAGCGCGTCGAGATACTTCTGCAGCCCCGACTTCGCGTAATACTCCTCCACCACTTGCGATCCCGGCGCGAGCGACGTCTTGACCCACGGCTTGACGGTAAGCCCCTTCTCGACCGCCTTCTTGGCGAGCAAGCCGGCCGCCATCATCACGCTCGGATTCGACGTGTTGGTGCACGACGTAATCGCCGCGATCACCACGTCGCCGTTGCCGAGCGTGTGGCTGCGGCCTTCGACCGGAACGCGCTTGTCCATCTCGGACGCCTTGTTGAATTCCTTGTCCATCGACTGGGCAAAGCCGCTCTTGACGTCTTTGAGCGCAACGCGATCCTGCGGGCGCTTCGGGCCGGCGAGCGACGGCTCGATCGAGGACAATTCGAGTTTGAGCACCTCGGTGAAGATCGGGTCCGGCATTGTCTTGGTGTGGTACATGCCCTGCGCTTTGGCATAGGCCAGAACCAGCGCAACGCGATCCGCGGCGCGGCCGGTATCGCGCAAATAGCGGATGGTATCGTCGCCGATCGGGAAGAAGCCGCAGGTCGCGCCGTATTCCGGCGACATATTGCCGAGCGTGGCGCGGTCCGCGATGGTGAGATGAGCGACACCCGGACCGAAATACTCGACGAATTTGCCGACCACGCCGCGCTTGCGCAGCATCTGCGTGACTGTCAGCACCAGATCGGTGGCGGTAACGCCTTCCTTGAGCTTGCCGTTCAACCGAACGCCGATCACTTCCGGCAGCAGCATCGAATAAGGCTGGCCGAGCATGGCGGCTTCGGCCTCGATGCCGCCGACGCCCCAGCCGAGCACCGACAAGCCGTTCACCATGGTGGTGTGCGAATCGGTGCCGACCAGCGTGTCCGGATACGCAAGCTCGGTGGCCACCGTCTTGTTGTCGGGGAATTTGATCTTGGTCTTCGCCGTCCACACCGTCTGCGACAAATATTCGAGATTGACCTGGTGGCAGATGCCGGTGCCGGGCGGCACGACGCGGAAATCCTCGAACGAGCGCTGCGCCCATTTCAGGAATTTGTAGCGTTCCTGGTTCTGCTTGTATTCCTCTTCGACGTTTTTCTTGAACGAGTCTTTGTGCCCGAAGAAATTCACCGCCACCGAATGATCGATGACCAGATCCACCGGCACCAGCGGATTGATTTTCTTCGGATCGCCGCCGAGATGTTCCATCGCGTCGCGCATGGCGGCGAGATCGACGACGGCCGGCACGCCGGTGAAATCCTGCATCAGCACGCGCGCGGGGCGGAATGCGATTTCGCGCTCCGACGTCTTGGTCTTGAGCCATTGCGCGACGGCCTGAATATCCTGCTTTGAGACCGTGCGGCCGTCTTCGTTACGCAACAGGTTTTCCAGGAGCACCTTGAGCGAGAAAGGCAGCCGGGAAATACCCTTCAGGCCGTTCTTTTCCGCCACCGGGAGGCTGTAATAGGCATAGGTCTTGGAGCCGACTTTGAGCGGCCGCAGGCACTTGAAGCTATCGAGCGAAGTCATGATTTTTTTCCCATCCTGCCGGCGGGGCGCCGGCGCAAATCGACAGGCAATGGATTGCCGGAACAGGTGCGGAACCCCACTTTTCCTTCCCCGCGATGGGGAGGGAACGATGGGGGGAAATCGGACGTGGCAGCGTCACCGGCGCGCCGCAATCCGACTTGCGGCTTATAGGGTCTTTTCGAGGCTTGTGCCAGTTCGGCAATGACTGGACCGAAATTATGCTGCGCATAGCGCGCCAGATGGCGTATGCGAGACCACGCTTAACGGAAATCCTCCCATGCGACTCAGCGCTGACGACCTCCACTGCCACCGCGGCGGCCGCGATGTCTTTGCCGGCGTCAGCTTTGCAGTCGGCTCCGGCGAGGCCTTGATTGTCATCGGCCGCAATGGCGCTGGAAAATCATCGCTTTTGCGCGGCGTCATCGGCCTCGTTCGGCTCAGCCAAGGCCGCCTGACGCTGGAAGGCGGCGACCCGGAACTGACCATCGCCGAGCAGACCCACTATCTCGGCCACCAGGACGCATTGAAGCCGTCGCTTTCGGCCGCCGAAAACCTGAGCTTTTGGGCGGGCTTTTTCGATGCCCCATCGCTCGATATCCATGGCGCGCTCGATGCCGTCGGGCTGGCGTCGCTCGCCGGCCTGCCGGCGGCCTATCTCTCGGCCGGGCAGCGCCGCCGGCTGTCGATCGCACGGCTGATCGCGGTCAAACGCCCGATCTGGCTGCTCGACGAGCCGACCAGCACACTCGACGTTGCCGCGCAGGGCCGCTTGACCGGACTGATGCAGGCCCATCTCGCCTCGGGCGGCCTCATTATGGCGGCGACCCACGGCCCGATCGGGCTCGCCAAGACGCAAGAATTGCGGCTCGACCAGGCTTCGCCCTCCCTCGCGCAGGATCAGGGCGACGAGCAGGAAAAACCATGAATCCGCTTGCCGCTATCCTCGTCCGTGACATGCGCATCGCCGTACGAGTCGGCGGCGGCGCATTGATGGGAGTGCTGTTCTTTCTGGTCGTGGTCACGCTCACCCCGTTTGCGATCGGGCCGGACCTGGCGCTGCTCAAGCGCATTGGGCCGGCGATCTTGTGGCTCGCGGCACTGTTGGCGAGTCTGCTTGCGCTTGACCGGATGTTCGCCGCCGATCACGACGACGGCTCGCTCGATCTCATCCTGATGGGCCGCGCACCGCTCGAACTCGTGGTCGCGGTGAAGGGCATTGCCCATTGGCTTACCACCGGCCTGCCGCTGGTACTGGCGGCGCCGCTGATCGGGCTGTTCCTCAATCTCGATGCGCCGGCCGAGGCGGCGTTGGTTCTCACCCTCTTGGTCGGCACGCCGGCGCTGACCTTCATCGGCCTGATTGGTGCGGCCATTGCGGTGACGCTGCGGCGCGGCGGCCTCCTGCTTGCCGTCATCGTGCTGCCGCTGACGGTTCCGGTCCTGATCTTCGGCGTCGCCGCGGCGAACGCGGCCGTTATCGGGCCGGTGCCGTTCGGGACGCCGTTCACGATTCTCTGTGCCCTGACGCTCGCCAGCCTCGTGGTCGGACCATTTGCCGCCGCCGCGGCCTTGCGGCAGGAAATGGAATAGGCTTGCCGCATCATGTAAAAGTGACAGGAGCCTGGACGGCCCGCATTGTACTGGCGCCGGGCTTTGGACTAGACCCTGGTCTCATTCGATTGATTTGGATCAGAGCCTGGATTCTTCGTTAGAGCATGATCTTGCCGGTAAACCGGCTGCCCCGCTTCGGGATCGTGCTCCAGGAACCGGTTGTGATTTGACGCTGCATTGGAGTTGGACGCTAGCCATGGCCCTGCTCGACTTCGCCAACCCGTCGCGGTTTCTGCGGTTCGCCAATACCACGATTCCGTGGCTGAGTGGCGTGACCTTGATCGTTTTCGCCTTCGGCATTGATCAGGCGATGATCGCCCCGGACGATTATCAGCAGGGCGCCACCGTCAAGATCATGTTCCTGCACGTGCCGTCGGCCTGGCTCGGCATGCTGGCCTGGGGGGTTATGACGGTCGCCGCTCTCGGCACGCTGGTGTGGCGTCATCCGCTCGCCGACGTCATCGCCAAGGCCGCGGCCCCGATCGGCGCGGCGTTTACGCTTTTGTGTCTGGTCACCGGATCGCTATGGGGGCGGCCGGAATGGGGCACCTATTGGGTGTGGGACGCGCGGCTGACGTCCGAGCTGATCCTGTTCCTGCTCTATCTCGGCGTCATCGCCCTGTGGCGCACGGTCGACGATCCGTCGCGGGCGGCGCGCGCCGCCGCGATCCTGACGCTGGTCGGCGCCATCGATCTGCCGATCATCAAATTCTCGGTCGAGTGGTGGAACACGCTGCACCAGGGCACTTCGGTGTTTCGCCTCGGCGGCTCGAAGATCTATCCGACGATCCTCATCCCGCTCTTCATCATGGCGGCGGCGTTCACGCTGTTGTTCTTCACGCTTTTGTTCGCGGCCGCGCGCAACGAGATTTTGCGCCGGCGGGTGCGGACGCTGCAGCTTATGCAGGCGAGCCAAGTAACTTGAATACAAGTGACGTGAACGCTGGCAACATGAACACGAGTGACGCGAACACAAGCAACTTGAGCAGTGAGTTGACCAGGTGAGTTTGAAATAATGGGAGCGACCGCTCATCTCGACTTTATCGCCGCCGCCTATGCTGCGGCCGTGATTATCGTCGGCGCCTTGCTGATCTGGATCACGCTCGATTACCGGGCGCAATTGCGGACGCTCGCCGAGCTCGATCGTCAGGGCGTCACGCGCCGTTCCGGCGCGAGGCGCGCCGAGCGCACGATCGAACAGGCCAAGGCAGCGGCCAACGCACAAGCAAAGGAAGAAGCATGAGCGCGGTCGCCAACGAGAGCGCCAAAGAAAGCCCCAACGAAAGCGTCAAGCAAAGCGCCAACCTGCGCTGGCGCCGGATCGTCGTGCTGACGCCACTTGTCATCTTTCTCGCGCTTGCCGCATTGTTTCTGTTCCGGCTCAGCGGTGGCGGCGATCCTTCGACCATCCCCTCGGCGCTGATCGGTCACCCGGCGCCGCAAACGGCGCTGCCGCCGGTCTTAGGCCTCGCCCGCGACGGCGCGCCGATCCCCGGCCTCGATCCGTCGAGCTTCAAAGGCGCGGTCACGATCGTCAATGTGTGGGCATCCTGGTGCGTGCCGTGCCGCGACGAAGCGCCGATGTTGATGCAATTGGCGCAGGACAATCGATTCCGCCTGGTCGGCATCAATTACAAGGACGAGCCCGCCAATGCGCGGCGCTTCCTCGGCCGCTTCGGCAATCCCTATGCTGCAGCGGGCGCCGACGAAAGCGGCCGCGCCGGCATCGAATGGGGCGTCTATGGCGTGCCGGAGAATTTCGTGGTCGGCCGCGACGCCCGCATCGCCTACAAGCTGGTCGGTCCGATCACTCCCGACAATATCGATACGGTGCTTAAACCCCAGATCGATAAGGCGCTGGCGGCGGGGTCCTAACGCGCGGGCGTCATTCCGCCGGCTCGGTCGCGTATTTCTTCAACAACGGCATTTGCAGCGCGCCGAATAGAAAGGTGAGCGGCAACACGCCGAACACCTTGAAATCGACCCAGACATCGGTCGACGTGTTGCGCCAGACGATCTCGTTGAGCACCGCCAGCACCAGAAAGAACAGCGCCCAGCGCAGCGTCAGCTTGCGCCAGCCCTCTTGCGTCAGGTGGAACAGCGAATCGAACACGACGCCCAACAACGGCTTGTTGAACAAAAGTCCGCCGATCAGAATCGCGCCAAACAGCGCATAGATGATGGTCGGCTTGACTTTGATGAAGGTCGCGTCGTGCAGGATGAGGGTCAGGCCGCCAAATACGACCACAATAATCGCGGTGACGACCGGCATGATCGGCAGATGCCGCGTCAGCGCGTAGGACGCCGCCAATGCCGCGAGCACCGCGATCATGAACGTCCCGGTGGCGACAAAAATGCCGTAATGCGAATTGGCGAAGAAGAATAGAACAAGCGGCCCGAGGTCGAGCGCGAGCTTGAGGATAGGATTGAGCTGGGGTTTTGCGGTCGTTGTCATGGTGCGCGGTATGTAATGCGGCCTGATCGCTTACTCAATCACGATTCAAGTCCGGCAATGGCGCGGCCGAAATCGCGTGCCGAAAACGACGCCAGGTCCTCGACGCTTTCGCCGACGCCGATGAAATGCACCGGTACCGCGAATTTTGCGGCGATGGCGACCAGGATGCCGCCGCGCGCGGTGCCGTCGAGCTTGGTCATGACGAGCCCGGTGACGCCGACCGCCTTCTGGAAGACCTCGACCTGCAATAACGCGTTCTGTCCGACGGTGGCGTCGAGCACCAAGAGCACCGCATGCGGCGCCGAGGCGTCCATTTTCTTGATGACGCGGACGATCTTTTGCAGCTCCTCCATCAGTTCAGTGCGGTTCTGCAGCCGGCCGGCGGTATCGACCAGCAAGACATCGGTGCCGCGCTCTTTGGCCGCGGCCAGCGCGTCGAAGACGAGCCCGGCGGGGTCGCTGCCCGCCGCGCGCGCCATGAAAGCCGAACCGCTGCGCTCCGCCCAGATTTTGAGCTGCTCGATGGCGGCAGCGCGAAATGTATCGCCGGCCGCGAGCATGACGCTCCGCCCTTCGGCGCGCAATTTGGCGGCAAGCTTGCCGATGGTCGTGGTCTTGCCGGAGCCGTTGACGCCGGCGACCAAGATGACGAACGGCTTTTTGGCGGTGTCGATGACCAGCGGCTGCGCGACCGGCGCCAGCACTTTTTCGATTTCCGACGCGACGACGGCTTTGACGTCATCCGCCGACGCCGTCGCGCTGAAGCGGGCATAACGCAGCGCGGTAGCAATTTCGGCCGACGTCGTAAGCCCGATATCGGCGCGGATCAGCACATCCTCGATCTCGTCGATGGCCGCGGAATCGAGCTGGCGCTTCAGCACCACTTCGGCGATCGCGCCGCCGAGCGCCGAGGAACTGCGCTTGAGCCCGCCGGCGAGGCGCTGCCACCAATTTCCTGGCGTTTCCGTCACATTGTCCTTCATTTCAGTAATGCTGTCGCTATAGGGCTGCTCGTGATAGCGGTTTCGCCATGACCCCGGAAGAGATGGTGTCGCGCCTTTTGTATCGCGACGGACTAATGCTGGTGATCGACAAGCCGGCAGGTTTAGCCGTGCACCGCGGTTCACCGAACAGCAAGGACAGGGGCCGGGAATCCCTGGAAGATCACTTCGGCACGCTGTGCTTCGGCCTGCCGCGGCCGCCGGCATTGGCGCACCGGCTCGACCGCGACACCTCCGGCTGCCTGGTGCTCGGCCGCCATCGCAAGGCGCTGGCGGAGCTCGGCAAGCTGTTCCGCAACGGCGCCATCGGCAAGACCTATTGGGCCGTGGTCGAGGGCAGCCCGGAGACCGATGAGGGCGTGATCGAGCTGCCGCTCGGCCGCCTCGACGACAAGATCGGCTGGTGGATGAAGCACGATCCCAATGGCCAGCCGTCGGTGACGAAGTGGAAAGTGATGGGGCGCGCCGCCTTAACCCCGCTGACGTGGCTCGCGCTCGAACCCTTGACCGGCCGCACCCATCAATTGCGGGTGCATTGCGCCGAAATGGGCTGGCCCATTCTCGGCGATGCGATCTACGGCAAAGCGCCGCGCAGCGGCGGGCCGCCGCTGCATCTGCACGCCCGCGAGATCGTCGTGCCGCTCTACAAGAACCGCGACCCGATCAAGGTGACGGCGCCGGTGCCGGAGCACCTGCGCGAGCAGCTGGCGCAATGCGGTTGGAACGGTGAGCAGGCGACCGAGGCGGCAGAGTGATGTTGCCGCTCACGCCGCCAGCAATTGCCGGCCGTCATGAGCCGCCATTTTCAGATCAAGAATCTGGCCCGCCTCGGCCGGCGCGGCGAGCAGCACCTGCGTGAATTGCTCGGTGCGTCCGACGTTGCCCGATTCAATCAAGACGCGGCGTATCGCGCCGACTTCGCCGTCGAGATGTTGCGTGAGCGCCAGCGCGCCGCGCTCGCGTAGCCGCCGTGCGCGTTCCTTCACGATCTCACGGGACAGTTGCGGCATGCGCTCAGCCGGCGTGCCGGGCCGCGGCGAAAACGGAAAAACGTGAAGCTGCGTCAGCCCGCATTCTTCGACGAGATCGAGCGAGTGCTGGAACATCGCCTCGGTCTCGGTCGGAAAGCCGGCGATTAGATCGGCGCCGAATATCGTATCCGGCCGCAGCCGGCGCACCGCGTTGCAGAACGCGATCGCGTCGGCGCGCAGGTGCCGCCGCTTCATCCGCTTGAGGATGAGGTCGTCGCCCGATTGCAGCGACAAATGCAGCTGCGGCATCAGCCGCGCGTCGGTCGCGAAAGCATCGAGCAGATCGCGGTCGGCCTCCACCGAATCGATCGACGACAGCCGCAGCCGCTTGAGCTCCGGCACGTGCTTGAGGATCTGCTTCACCAGCTGGCCGAGTTTCGGCGCGCCGGGGAGGTCTGCCCCATAGCTCGTGATGTCGACGCCGGTCAGCACGATCTCGCAATAACCGTTGGCGACAATGCGGCACACGTCGTCGACCACAGCCCCCATCGGCACCGAGCGCGAATTGCCGCGGCCGAATGGAATGATGCAGAAGGTACAGCGGTGATTGCAGCCATTCTGCACTTGGACGAATGCGCGCGTCTTGCCGGTAAAAGCATCGACGAGATGCGCCGCGGTTTCGCGCACCGCCATGATGTCGTTGACGATCGCCTTCGGCGCAGCCTGAACATCGAGACTAGCGCGCGCTTGCGCCCAACCGGCAGCCGAAAGCTTTTCGGCATTGCCGAGCACCTGGTCGGCCTCAGCCATGGCGACAAAAGTCTGCGGCTCGGTCTGCGCGGCGCAGCCGGTGACGACGATTTTTGCGTGCGGGCGGTCGCGGCGCAGCGCACGGATCGTTTGTCTGGCCTGGCGCACCGCCTCCGCAGTCACCGCGCAGGTGTTGACCACGACGGTATCGGAAAAGCCGGCGCCTTCCGCCTCGCGGCGGATGACTTCGGATTCCGCGGCATTGAGCCGGCAGCCGAAGGTGACGACCTCGACGCTCATCGTTTCACGCCGCCGGGTTCGACGGCACGGCCGCGTCGGCGAGCAAGGCCGCGTCGAAACGGCCTTTGTGCTCGTATTCGACCGGCCCGGTCATCAAAACGTGGTCGTCGCTCTCCCGCCATTCGATGGCAAGATCGCCGCCGGGCAGGCTGACCGTGACCTTGCGGCCGGTGCGCCGCAGCCGCGCCGCGGCGACGGCAGCCGCGCAGGCCGCCGAGCCGCAAGCCTTGGTCAGCCCGGCACCGCGCTCCCAAGTGCGGATCACGATGCGGTCGCGGGTGGGCGTCGCGGCGAGCGTGATATTGGCGCGCTCGGGAAACATCGGATGATTCTCGAGCAAGGGGCCGAATTTGGCGAGATCGTAAGCCGTGGGGTCCTCGACCCAGAAAATGGCGTGCGGATTGCCCATGCTGACGACGGACGGCGAATGCAGGACCGGCGCACCGCGCGGCCCGATCTCAAGCTCGATGGTGCGCGTGTCGGCGAATTCCTGCTCGAGCGGAATCTCGTCCCAGCGCAGCCGCGGCCGGCCCATGTCGACCGTGTAGAGACCCTCGCCCGCGCGCCAGCAGGAGACGAGGCCCGCCGGCGTTTCGAAATCCAGCGCCGCTTTGCCGGTTTCCGCGCTCATCAGCGCGGCAACGCAGCGCATGCCATTGCCGCAGGCGCCGGCTTCGGAACCGTCGTTGTTGTAAATGCGGATCGAGGCGTCTTTGCCGGCGCGAGCCGGATACAGCGCCATCAATTGATCGTAGGGCTCTTGCCGCGCCGCCGCGCGCGCTTCGGCCGCGGCGATCGGGCTCGGTGCGCGACGCAGATCGACGATGACGATCTCGTTGCCGAGGCCGTTCATCTTGACGAAGTCCCGGTTCGCCAGCGCACTCATCATAAAGTCCGCAATAATAAGGCCCGCAATAAGCCGGAATGTGAGGCAGTTATATGAGAACTCGATGCTGCGGCGCCAGTAGCAGTGACGGCAATTTGGGCAAGGCGGGATTCGTCCGGACGTGCTAAATTCGCTGCCGGGGACGAATCCATATCGAGGCGATGGGACGCCGCCGCACCGTCGTTAAAGTCGCCCATTCAAGGAGAAGGTGAGCCCCGATGTCGTTCCGCTTAGCTCCGCGTACCACCAGCACGGTCGCGGCCATTGCTTGGGCCATGGCGCTGTTCATGACGCCGTCGTCGTCTTCCTACGCGCAGACTCCGGCGCCAGCGCAATCGCCGCCGGCAACGCCGGACGCTCCGAAAGCCACGCCGGCCCAGCCGGGCGATCCGTTCGCCGAGGACACTGCGTTAACGGCAAAGACCATCGTCTATGTCAAAGGCACCGGAACCTGGGACAAGGCCTTCGACACCGTCACCGGCTCGTTCAAGAAGATCAAAGCCTATCTCGATAAAGAGGGTATCAAGCCTGACGGCATGCCGATGACGATCTTCACCGCGACCGACGATACCGGCTTCGATTACGAGGCCGCGATCCCGATCGCCGAGGCGCCCAAGAACCCGCCGCATGGTGACATTGCCCTCGGTCAGTCGCCCGAGGGCAAGGCGCTCAAATTCATCCATCGCGGCTCGTATGACGATCTCGACAATACCTACGAGGCGATCACCAATTATCTCGACGACAAGCGGATGGAGGCCAAGGACATGTTCATCGAGGAATATGTCACCGATCCGCTCACCGCCGATGCGAGCAAGCTCGTCGTCAACGTCTATGTCCTGGTCAAGCCGAGTGCGCCGTCCCCTGGCTGAGAATCGTCGTTCCCAGACTTGTCGGACCAGACTTGCCCTGGCCGCAATGTGCAAAACCGCTCGGGCGCGATTCCGGCAGCCTTCACCGCGCCGGCAAGCGCAATAAGCGGCGCATCGATCGCCTCGTCGGTGAGCTGGAACGTGCCGTAATGATGGCCTAAGGCGAACTCGGCGCCGCTATCGATGAAGGCCTGGACCGACTCGGCGGGGTTCATATGCTGATCGCGCATGAACCAGCGCGGCTCGTAGGCCCCGATCGGCAGGATGGCGAGCCGTAACGGTCCGTGGCGCCGGCGCACCTGCCTGAAATTGTGGCCATCGCCATAAGCGGAGTCGGCGACGAAATAGATGCGGCCACCCGGCGTGTCGATGACGAACGACGCCCATAGCGACATGTTGCGGTCGGACAGATTGCGCGCCGACCAATGCCGCGTCGGAACCAGCGTCAGCGCGACCGCAGAACCGAGAACCACCCGATCTTGCCAATCATAGGCTTCGGCGGCGATCGCGCGATCGTGATTTCGCATGATGGTGTCGTTGCCAAGCGGCGTGATGACGCGCGGACGATGGGCGGCCGCGAGCCGCGACAACGTCGCGACATCGAGATGATCGTAGTGGCCGTGCGACACCAAGACGACATCGATCGGCGGCAGATCGGCGAATGCAATACCCGGATCGTTGACGCGCTTTGGCCCGACCAGGCGGAACGGCGAGGCCCGCTTCGACCACACCGGATCGAGCAGAATGTTGAGGCCCGCTGTCTGGATGAGGAAGCTCGCATGGCCGACATAGGAAATGCGCCAATGAGCGCCCTCGACGCGCGCCGGGGGACGGTCGACATAAGGCGACGGCGCCCATGCCGGCCATTTGGCCCGCAGCGCGCGCGAACGGGGGCCGAAGCGCCAGCGCAAGAGTTCGCGCCGGCTCCGCTGCGGGGCGCCGTGCCGGTCGAAAAAGCGTTCGCCATCAAAGTGATCGGAGACAGGGCCGTTGTAATAGCGTGACATTTGGGCCCTAGATTACAGCTTCGCTGCCCCGACGGACCGGCAAAATCGCCGCGGTTGACGCCGACGAGGTCTATCCCTATTTTCCGCCCGCTCTCGTAAGAGATCGAGATTATTGACCGCCGACCGGTCCCCGAGACCGGAGGTAACCGTCCGACAGCGCGATGCGCCCTCGGGCGCCGACGTGCTTTCTTGCTCGCGCCGCGCGCGGGGAGAGGCAAGAGGACAAAATGTTCGACAGTCTTTCGGAACGTCTGAACGGCATTCTCGACCGCCTGACCCGGCGCGGCGCGCTGTCGGAGGCCGATGTCGACGCGGCGCTGCGCGAGGTTCGCCGCGCGTTGCTCGAGGCCGACGTGGCGCTCGATGTCGCGCGCAGCTTCACCGACGAAGTCAAGAAACGCGCGGTCGGCGTCGATGTGATCAAGTCGGTCACGCCCGGCCAGATGGTCGTGAAGATCGTGCACGACCAGCTGATCGAGACGCTCGGCGCGAACGCGCAGCCGATCGATCTCAACGCGCCGGCGCCCGTCGTCATCATGATGGTGGGCCTGCAGGGCTCCGGCAAAACCACGACCACCGCCAAGATCGCCAAACGCCTGACCGACGTTACAAAGCGCAAGGTGCTGATGGCGTCGCTCGATACCCGCCGGCCGGCCGCCATGGAGCAGCTTGCCGTATTGGGCGGGCAAATCAGCGTCGACACACTGCCCATCGTCGCCGGACAGACGCCGGTGCAGATCGCCGCACGCGCCCAACAGGCGGCGCGGCTCGGCGGCTACGACGTGGTGATGCTCGACACCGCCGGCCGCCTCACTCTCGACGAGGATCTGATGCGCGAGGCGGCGGAGGTGCGGCGCGCAGCCAATCCTCACGAAGTGCTGCTGGTTGCCGACGCGCTGACCGGCCAGGACGCCGTCAATCTGGCGAAGAGCTTCAACGAGCGGCTCGACCTTACCGGCATCGTGTTGACGAGGATCGACGGCGACGGCCGCGGCGGCGCCGCTCTGTCGATGCGCGCGGTCACCGGCAAGCCGATCAAGCTCCTCGGCACCGGCGAGAAGCTCGACGCCATCGAAGACTTTTATCCGGCGCGGATCGCCGACCGCATTCTCGGCATGGGCGACATCGTCTCGCTGGTCGAGAAAGCCGCGACCACCATCGACGCCGAGAAGGCGGCGCGCGTCGCCGCCAAGATGCGCAAGGGCTCCTTCGACCTCGCCGATCTGCGCGAACAGCTCACCCAGATGCAGAGCATGGGCGGCATGACCGGGTTGATGTCGATGATGCCCGGCATCGCCAAGATGAAAAACCAGCTCGCCGAGCGCAATCTCGACGAGACGGTGCTCAAGCGGCAGATGGCGATCATCGACTCCATGACGCCGCAGGAGCGCAAAAATCCCGACGTGCTCAAAGCCAGCCGCAAACGGCGCATCGCCTCGGGTTCCGGCACCAAACCCGAAGACATCAACCGGCTTCTCAAAATGCACCGCACCATGGCGGACGTGATGAAGGCCATGGGCGGCGCCAAGCGCGGGCCGATGGCAGGGCTTGCCAATATGCTCGGCTTCGGCGGCGGCATGCCGAGCCCGGAAGAGATGGCGAAGCTCGCGGAAAAATTGCCTGGAGGTTTGCCTGGCGGCCTGCCTGGTGGACCGCCAGGCGCGCCGGGTTTGCCGCCCGGCCTGCCGCCGAATTTTCCGGGATTGCCGGGTGGCCTGCCCGGTCTCGGTCCGAAATTTCCGGGCGGTTTTCCCGGATTAGGCAAGAAGAAGTGATCTTAAAACCAACATCTCAACGCATAACGAAAGGAAACTGAATGCCCCTCGTCATCCGCATGGCACGCGCCGGCACCAAAAAACGGCCCGTCTATCACATCGTCGTTGCCGACAGCCGTAGTCCCCGCGACGGACGCTTCATCGAGCGCCTGGGTTATTTCAATCCGCTCTTGCCGAAGGAAAAGACCGAGCGGCTGAAATTCGATCTGGAAAAGGCCAAGGCCTGGATCGCCAAGGGCGCGCAGCCCTCGGACCGCGTCATGCGTTTCCTCGATGCCGCCGGCGTCATGAAACGCACCGCGCGCAATAATCCGGAAAGAGCCCTCCCGCGCAAAGAGCGCAAGGCAAAGGCGGAGGCCGCCAAGACCGCGGCAGACGCAGCGGCGGCAGCGGCCAAGACCAAGGCCGCGGCGGCGGGTGCAGCGCCGGCCGCGTAAGCGGCGCCGCAGCGGACGGGCAACAGCGATGTCGGGCGGCGGACGAGTCTGCATTGGGCAAATCGGCGCCGCCCACGGCGTGCGCGGCGAGGTCCGGCTGCGCTCGTTCACCGCCGATCCAAAGGCGATCACCCATTACGGCCCGCTCGAAAGCGACGACGGCCGCGTGATTGAGATCGAAAGCTTAAGGCCGGCCAAGGACCACTTCGTCGTGACGCTCGCGGGCGTTGCCGACCGCACTGCCGCCGAGCGCCTCACCAATACGAAACTCTACGTGCCGCGCGAAAGGTTGCCGCAGCCGTCGGAGCCGGACGAGTTCTATTACGCCGATCTCGTTGGGCTTGCCGCCGTCGACCGCTCAGGCCAGCCCCTGGGCACGGTGATCGCCGTCCATAATTTCGGCGCCGGCGATTTGATCGAGCTGCGGCGCGCCGATGGCGAACCGACAAAACTGCTGCCGTTCGATGCGACCACGGTGCCCGAGGTCGATCTTGCGGCCGGGCGCCTGGTCGTCGAACTCCCGGCGGAGCGCGAGTGACATGTGGCGGGCGAGCGTTCTCACCATTTTTCCGGAGATGTTTCCGGGGCCGTTGGGCACAAGCCTCGCCGGCAAGGCCTTGGCGACCGGCGTCTGGTCGCTCGATGCCGTCGATATCCGCGATTTCGCCGCCGACAAGCATAAGAGCGTCGACGACACGCCGGCCGGCGGCGGCCCCGGCATGGTGATGAAAGCCGACGTGCTGGCCCGCGCCATCGATGCCACGGCGACGGACGCACGCCCGCGGCTCCTGCTCTCGCCGCGCGGGGCGCCGCTCGATCAAGGCTGGGTCGAAGAACTCGCTTACGGCGCCGGCGTGGTCCTCGTCTGCGGCCGGTTCGAGGGCGTCGACGAACGCATCATCGCGGCGCGCGGCCTGGAAGAGGTCTCGGTCGGCGATTATGTGCTGTCCGGCGGGGAAATCGCCGCCATGGCGGTGATCGACGCCTGCGTGCGCCTTTTGCCCGGTGTCATGGGCGCCGCCGCTTCGGGCGCCGAGGAGAGCTTTAGCGACGGCCTTTTGGAATATCCGCATTATACCCGGCCGCAGCTCTTTGAGGGCCGGCCGATCCCGGAGATCCTGACCTCCGGCGACCACGGCAAGATCGCCGCCTGGCGCCGGTCCGAAGCCGAACGGCTAACCCAGGAGCGCCGGCCCGATTTGTGGGCCAATCGTCAATCTGAGGGGCGGCCAAAGCCAAAAGACGCGAAATAACGCCCGATATGGCGCCAAAACGGACTGCAGTGACGACAGGGTGACAAAGCCCGCGCGGTGTAATAGAAGCTGCGGCAACCCGCGTAGACCCGGCCGAAAACGGCGCGATGACAGCGCAGCCGATGGAGAATTCGCCATGAACGTGTTGCAAGAAATCGAAAACGAACAGGTGGCGAAGCTTTCCGCCGGCAAGGACATCCCCGATTTCCAGCCCGGCGATACCGTCATCGTCAACGTCAAGATCGTCGAAGGCGAGCGGAGCCGCGTGCAAGCCTATGAAGGCGTCTGTATCGGCCGCGCCGGCTCAGGCCTGAACCAGAACTTCACCGTGCGCAAGATTTCCTACGGCGAGGGCGTCGAGCGCGTCTTCCCCCTCTACGCGCCGATGATCGACTCGATCAAGGTCGTGCGCCGCGGCAAAGTGCGGCGCGCCAAGCTTTATTACCTGCGCGGGTTGCGCGGCAAATCCGCTCGCATCATCGAGCGCCAGGACCATACCGCGGCGGCGACCGACGGGGACAAAGCGGCGAAGTAATAAAAAAATCCGCCACGGCGCGTTGTCGTTGTGCGCCCGAGGCGGACCGGAGTTTCGTGATGGCCAAATCCCGCACGCTGTACGACAAAATCTGGGATGATCATCTGATCGAGGAGGCGCCGGATGGCGCCGCTTTGATCTATATCGATCGTCATATCGTGCATGAAGTGACGAGCCCACAGGCGTTCGAAGGCTTGCGGCTGGCCGGCCGCAAGGTGCACGCGCCGGATAAGACCCTCCTCGTGGTCGATCACAACGTGCCGACCACCAACCGCCATCTGCCCAATCCCGATCCGGAAAGCGCGACCCAGATCGCGTATTTGGCCGAAAACGCGAAATTCTTCGATCTCGAATACTACAACGAGTTCGATAAGCGTCAGGGCATCGTCCACATCATCGGCCCGGAGCAAGGTTTTACGCTGCCGGGCGTGACGCTGGTGTGCGGCGACAGCCATACCGCGACCAACGGCGCGTTCGGCGCGCTCGCCTATGGCATCGGCACTTCGGAAGTCGAGCATGTGCTGGCGACGCAGACGCTGATCCAGTCGAAATCGAAGAACATGCGCGTGGTGGTCGACGGCAAATTGCCGGACGGCGTCACCGCGAAGGACATCATCCTTGCCATCATCGGCGAAATCGGCACCGCCGGCGGCACCGGCTATGCGCTGGAATACGCCGGCGAGGCGATCCGCGCACTGTCGATGGAAGGCCGCATGACGGTGTGCAACATGTCGGTCGAAGCCGGCGCCAAGGCCGGTTTCATCGCGCCCGACGAAAAGACCTACGAGTATCTCAAGGGCCGTCCCAAGGCGCCGAAGGGCAACGACTGGGATCTGGCGCTCGCCTATTGGCAGACCCTGCAGTCCGACGACGGCTCCCATTTCGATCGCGAGATCAAGCTCGACGCCGCCAAGCTGCCGCCGCTCGTTACCTGGGGCACCAGCCCCGAGCAGGTGGTTTCAATAACCGGCCGCGTGCCGAGCCTCGACGGCATCGCCGAGGCGGGAAAGCGCGAATCCATCGAACGGGCGCTCGCTTATATGGGGCTCAAAGGCGGCGAGAAGATTTCCGACATTGCCATCGACCGCGTCTTCATCGGCTCCTGCACCAACGCGCGCATCGAGGATTTGCGCGCGGTCGCCAAAGTCGTCGACGGCAAGACCGTCAACGCCAAGGTCAACGCCATGATCGTGCCCGGCTCAGGCCTGGTCAAAGAGCAGGCCGAATCCGAAGGCCTCGACAAAATCTTCGTCAAAGCCGGCTTCGAATGGCGCGAGCCGGGTTGCTCGATGTGTCTGGCCATGAATCCCGACAAGCTGAATGCCGGTGAGCGCTGCGCCTCGACTTCAAACCGCAATTTCGAAGGCCGCCAGGGCTACAAGGGCCGCACCCACCTGGTGTCCCCCGCCATGGCCGGCGCCGCGGCAATCGCCGGGCATTTCGTCGACGTGCGGGAGTGGCATTAAGCGCGCGGCGGTTTACCCGCGCACCCACCAGCAGCGCATCTGCGGATAGAGCACCGTGCCGCTCGGCCGGTTCTGCAATTCGTACCAGTCGGTACAGCGCCGGTAAAGCAAGGGCCGCGGGTTAATTTCGATTCTTTGCCGCGCCGGCCGCTGCGGCGCGGTGTTCTGTGCAACCGCCTGCGGCGCCGTGAGCAGCAGCGGCAGCGCGGCCAGAGCCATGATCGCGATCAAAGGTTTGCCTGACATTGCTGCCTCCTAGTCTAGCCGATCCGACCGTCATTGCGAGCGGTAGCGAAGCAATCCAGCCTGAGGAGCCGAACTGGATTGCTTCGTCGCTTTGCTCCTCGCAATGACGGTATACATTAGGATTATGGCCGAGCTCGCATCCGATCCGCTCTTCTGGCGCGAGGCGAAGGCGCCCTCGCTGGCCGAGCCCGAAGTCATGGCCGGCGAGGTGTTTCGCCATTTGCCGCAGCGGTTCCGCGCGCTTTGCACCGACGTCGTCATCCAGGTCGACGATTTTCCAAGCGACGAGGTGCTCGAAGAAATGCAGGCCGAAAGCGAATTCGACCTGTTGGGCCTGTTCCAAGGCGTCGGCCTGCCGTTCCGCGCCGAGAGCGCGCCGATGCAGATGCCGAACATGATCTGGCTCTACCGCCGCCCGATCCTCGATTATTGGGCCGAGCACGACGAAACGCTGGGCGCCATCGTCAAACACGTGCTGGTCCACGAAATCGGCCATCATTTTGGCCTGAGCGATGCGGATATGCACGCGATCGAGCAGGCGGGCGGCTCATAGTTCGAGCGGGCGCTGTCGTGCTATACGGAGTTCGTCAAATTTCGCACCAGGGAAGCGCTGCCATGCTCGTCACGGTTTTTCGTTCCCGTCTGAAGCCGGGCGTTCGCGACGAATATGTCGCCTTGGTTGATCAGATGGAAAAGATCGCCCGGACCATGCCGGGTTACATTTCGCACAAGGGCTTCTTTGCCGATGACGGCGAGCGGGTGACCATCGTCGAGTTCGAACACGCCGAAGGTTTGCGCGCCTGGCGGACCAATCCCGAGCATATCGCGGCGCAAAAACTGGCGCGGCAGAAATATTACACCGAGTACAGCGTGCAGGTTTGCACGCTCGACCGCGAATCGAAGTTCAAGGCTGAAGAAAAGGCGCTTTCGGCGCAGGCTTGACCCGCGCCCGGGAAGCCGCCATTTACCCGTTTAACCGCAGGATCGACCAGGATCGAACAATGGAAAAGTTCACGGTTCTCGAAGGCGTCGCCGCGCCGCTGAAAATGATCAATATCGACACCGATATGATCATCCCGAAGCAATATCTGAAATCGATCAAGCGCACCGGGTTCGGCAAAGGCCTGTTCGCCGAGAAGCGCTATCGCGACGACGGCAGCGAGAATCCCGATTTCGTGCTCAACAAGCCGGCCTATCGCAAATCCAAGATTCTGGTCGCCGGCGACAATTTCGGCTGCGGCTCCTCGCGCGAGCACGCACCCTGGGCGCTGTTGGACTTCGGCATCACCTGCGTGATCTCGACTTCGTTCGGCGACATTTTCTACAACAATTGCTTCAAGAACGGCGTGCTGCCGATCAAGGTTAAGCCGGAAGACCTCGAGAAACTGTTCGACGATGCCGACCGCGGCGCCAATGCGACACTCACGGTCGATCTCGAAAAGCAGGAGATCCGCGGTCCCGACGGCGGCGTGGTCAAATTCGACATCGACCCGCATAGGAAGCACGCGCTGCTCAACGGCCTCGACGAAGTCGGTCTGACGATGCGGAAGCGCGACAAGATCGACGGCTTCGAGGCCAAGGCCAAGGCGTCGCGGCCGTGGGTCTGAAGATCGTAGGCGTGAGGCGGTTTTGACTTCCGCCATCTCCGTCTCGCATCTCGGCAAGACCTACGCCTCCGGTTTCCAGGCGCTCAGAGACATCAACCTGGACATTCGCCACGGCGAGATTTTCGCGTTGCTCGGCCCGAACGGCGCCGGCAAGACGACGCTGATCAATATCATTTGCGGCATCGTGAAGCCGTCGACCGGCTCCGTCACCGTCGACGGCCACGATATCATCGCGGATTACCGCTCAGCGCGCGCGCTGATCGGCCTGGTGCCGCAGGAACTCACCACCGACGCGTTTGAGACGCCGCCTGCGACCATGCGGTTCTCCCGCGGGCTGTTCGGCAAGCCGGCCGATCCCGACGGCATCGCCAAATTGCTCAAACAGCTCTCGCTGTGGGACAAGAAGGATTCCAGGATCATGACGCTGTCGGGCGGCATGAAGCGCCGTGTTATGATCGGCAAGGCGCTGGCGCACGAGCCGCAAATCCTGTTCCTCGACGAGCCCACGGCCGGCGTCGACGTCGAACTGCGCAAGGACATGTGGCAATTGGTGCGCGAGTTGCGCGCCACCGGCGTCACCATCATCCTCACCACCCACTATATCGAAGAAGCCGAAGACATGGCCGACCGCGTCGGCGTCATCAACAAAGGCGAGATCATCCTGTGCGAGGACAAGGCCGAGCTGATGCGCAAGCTCGGCAAGAAGCAATTGACGCTGGAATTGCGCGAGCGGATCGCCGCGATCCCGCCGGCGCTCGCCGCCTATAATCTGACGCTGTCCGTAGGCGGCGGTGAACTGACTTACACTTACGACACCAAAAGCGAGCACACCGGCATCACCGCGCTGCTCGACGACCTCAGTCATGCCGGAATCAAGTTCACCGATCTGCGGACCACGCAAAGCTCGCTGGAAGACATTTTCGTCGGCTTGGTTGGGCACGATCAAAGAGCCGCACGATGAACCTTTACGCCGTACGCGCGATCTATCGCTACGAAATGGCGCGGACCGGGCGGACGCTGTTCCAAAGCGTCGTATCGCCGGTGATCTCGACCTCGCTCTACTTCATCGTGTTCGGCGCCGCGATCGGCTCGCGCATCACCCAGATCGAAGGCGTGGCCTACGGCTCTTTCATCGTGCCGGGGCTGATCATGCTGATGCTGCTGACGCAAAGCGTGACCAACGCCTCGTTCGGCATCTATTTTCCCCGCTTTGTCGGCACCATCTACGAGCTCCTGTCCGCGCCGGTGTCGTCGTTCGAAATCGTGCTCGGCTATGTCGGGGCGGCGGCGACCAAATCGATCGCTCTCGGCCTGATCATCCTGGCGACGTCGGGACTTTTCGTGCCGCTGCACATCGCGCACCCGTTCTGGATGCTGGCCTTCCTGGTGCTGACCGCCGTCACGTTTAGCCTGTTCGGCTTTATTCTCGGGCTCTGGGCCGACGGTTTCGAGAAATTGCAGATCGTGCCGCTGTTGATCATCACGCCGCTGACCTTTCTCGGCGGCACGTTCTATTCGACCAGCGTATTGCCGCCGTTGTGGCGGACGGTCACGCTGTTCAACCCGCTGGTCTATTTGATCTCGGGCTTTCGCTGGAGCTTTTTCGATATCGCCGATGTCAATATTGAAGTGAGCGTCGGGATGACGCTGGTATTCCTCGCCGTCTGCCTGACCATCGTGTGGTGGTTCTTCAAAACCGGCTATCGGCTGAAGAACTAGCTGCGCGCCCGCGAACCCGGGTTGCCGAACCCGCGCTCCGCCCTCATGATCGGACCACGAACTAAAAACGATCAGGGAGGCGGAAGATGCAGCGTCAGGTCATGATCTCTTGCGCGGTGACGGGTTCGGCGGACACGCCCGGCCGCAATCCCGCCGTGCCGGTGACGCCGCGGGAGATTGCCGCGTCGGCGATCGACGCCGCCAAGGCCGGCGCCGCCATCGTCCACATCCACGTGCGCGATCCGCAGACGACGCGGCCGAGCATGGACCCCGCGCTCTATCGCGAGGTGGCGGAGCGCATTCGCGGCAGCGGCACCGACGTGATTATCAACCTCACCACCGGGCCCGGCGCGCGGTTCATTCCCGGCGTCGACGATCCGCTTAAAGCCGGCGCCGGCAGCACGCTGTCACTGCCGGCCGAGCGGGTACGACATGTCGTCGAGCTTACGCCCGAAATCTGCAGCCTCGACATGGGCAGCATGAACATGGGCGGCCAGGTCTTTATCAACACGCCCGCCCACCTCGAAGCGATGGCGGCGGCGATCCGCGATGCCGGGGTCACGCCCGAGCTCGAAGTCTTCGAGGCCGGCCACCTCATGCTCGCCAAGCGGCTGATCGAGACCGGTCACATCAAAGCGCCGGGACTGTTTCAGATCTGTCTCGGGATTTCGTGGGGCCAACCGGCGACGCCGGAGGCCGTCACCTATATGCGCAGCCTGTTGCCATCCGACTGCATCTGGTTCGCCTTCGGCATCTCGTTGCACCAATTCCCGATCGCCGCACAAACCGTGCTGCTCGGCGGCCACGTGCGGGTCGGGCTGGAGGACAATCTTTATCTGGAGAAGGGCAAGCTCACGCCGAGCAACGCCGCGCTGGTGGAGAAGGCGGCGAAGATCATCGAGATTCTCGGCGACCACGTCGCTACCCCGGCCGAGGCGCGGCGGATGCTCTGGCTCAAGGGCGGATGAAGGACCCGGCCTGAGCGTCACGCCGGCTTTTGCGCTTTCGCGATCGCATCCGCGATCGCCACCGTCTGCCGCGCCATCTCGGCGTGCAACCGTTCGACCATGCGGCCGTCGATCTGAATGACGCCTTTGTTCTCGTTCTCCGGCAGGTCGAAGGCGGCGATCATCTTGCGCGCCACCGCGACTTCTTCCGGCGTCGGAGAGAAGGCTTCGTTGCACGGTTCTATCTGGCGGGGATGAATGAGCGTCTTGCCGTCGAAGCCGAGATCGAGCGCTTGTCTGCATTCCGCGACAAAGCCCTCGGCATTGCCGAGGTCGTTGTAGACGCCGTCGAGAATACTCAAGCCGAAGGCGCGCGCGGCGGCGACGCAGGTCATCAGCCAGGGCAGCATCGGCGCGCGGCCGGGCACCAGACGGGCGCGGGTATCCTTGGCGAGATCGTTGGTGCCGAGCACAAAGCCGGCGAGCCGGGTCTCGGAATCGAGCGCTGCGGCGGCGATGTCGCCGGCATTGAGCATGGCGAGCGGCGTTTCCATCATCGCCCAGACCCGCACATGCGGATCGGTCCCCATGTCGACGAGCCGCGCCGCCAGGTCCTGCAGCTGATGTGGATCGGAGATTTTCGGCACCAGCACCGCGTCGGGCCGGCCGCCGACGACGGCGTCGAGGTCGTCGACCCACCAGCGGGTATCGAGCCCGTTGATCCGTACCATCACGTCGCGGTCGCCGAAGCCGGTCTCCAGCGCCTTGACGATGTTCTCGCGCCCCTGCGCCTTGGCGTCCGGCGCCACCGAATCTTCGAGATCGAGGATAAGCCCGTCGGCCGGCAGCTCGCGCGCCTTTTCCAGCGCACGCGGGTTCGATCCGGGCATGTAAAGCACGCTACGACGCGGACGCACGGTCATGAATTAGGTCCCCTGTGTCTCCCGGAAGCCCCAAATTAGAGCATGATCCGGAAAAGTGGAAACCGGTTTTCCGAAAAGACCATGCACCAACATACAACGTGCCATCACCGCATTGCATCGGGCTGGACATGAATCAGGGGACATGATGTGTGTGCCGCCGGTGACACAAAGCAGCCGGAGGATACGGTGGTCAAAAGCTTCATGCGTATGATGATTTTAACGCCAGCGCTGGCGATTCTCGTTCCCGCGACCGCGCAGGCTGCCGATCCCGGATTTTGCCGCGAATATGCCACGGCGGCGGTCAGACAGGTCGAACTCGCGAAGTCGGTTGCAGCCTGCAATCGCGGCGTAGGCGCGCGATGGACCGCCGAGTATCGCGTGCATTTTGACTGGTGCCTGGGCGCGGCGCCGGGCGCCGTGGAAGCAGAGCGAACTGCACGCACGAACTGGATTCGGAGTTGCCGGGGGTCTTGAGGCGGCGGATAGCCTTCGCCATTAGCCGCCGAAAATAGCGATCGCCGGCCGGGCGCCAACGCGATAGAGCGGATGCCGCTTACGCCGCCTTCTGCTTCGCGGTGATCAGCTTGCGCTTGAGCAGGCATTCGGCGATCTGGACGGTATTGAGCGCCGCGCCCTTGCGCAAATTGTCGGAGACGATCCACATCGCCAGCCCGTTCTCGACGGTGGCATCCTCGCGGATGCGGCTGATATAAGTGGCGTCTTCGCCGGCCGCCTCGTAGGGCGTCACATAGCCGCCCGGCTCGTGCGAATCGATGACGAGACAGCCCGGCGCACCGCGCAAGATTTCGCGCGCCTCGTCGGGCGTGATCGGATTCTCGAACTCGATATTGACGGCTTCCGAATGGCTGATGAAGACCGGCACGCGCACGCAGGTCGCGGTCAGCTTGATCTTCGGATCGAGGATCTTCTTGGTCTCGACCACCATCTTCCACTCTTCGCGGGTGTAGCCGTCCTCCATGAAGGTGTCGATCTGCGGAATGATGTTAAACGCGATGCGCTTGGGAAACTTCTTCGATTCGACCTCGTTGATCTGGAACACCGCCTTGGTCTGCGAGAACAATTCGTCCATCGCCTCCTTGCCGGCCCCGGATACCGATTGGTAGGTGGAAACGACGACGCGCTTGATCTTGGCGCGATCGTGCAGCGGCTTGAGCGCGACGACGAGTTGCGCCGTCGAGCAATTGGGGTTGGCGATGATGCCGCGCTTGCGGAAGCCCGCGACCGCGTCGGCATTGACCTCCGGCACGATCAACGGCACGTCGGAATCGTAGCGCCAGCACGACGAGTTATCGATCACCACGGCTCCCGCCGCGGCGATTTTCGGCGACCACTCCTTGGATACCGCCGAGCCCGCCGACATCAGGCAAATGTCGGTTCCGGAGAAATCATAATGTTCGAGCGCTTTGACCTTCAGCGTCCGATCGCCGTAGGAAACCTCCGTGCCAAGACTGCGGCGCGACGCCAGCGCCACCACTTCGTCGGCGGGAAACAACCGCTCGGCGAGAATGGCGAGCATTTCGCGGCCCACATTTCCGGTCGCGCCGACGACGGCGACATTGTAACCCATCGTTAACTCTCCATCGAAAATTCGCCCCCGCCGTAGTGGCGTGGGAACCGGAGCGGAAGCGCTTCTAAGCGAGAACTATTGCAAACACAACGTTCCCGGGGGAGCGGACGTGCAGCCGGCCTCGTGCAGCGTACCGGAGGACATTCGCGCCACCCTCGTGCGCGTCCTCGCCTATATGGGGGGTTTGGCGATCCTTGCCATCGCGGCGGCAGGCCTATTTCGCTCGCCTACGGTGGGCGTGGCGGCGATAGAGCCTGTGCCGCAGCGGCCGGAATGGGTCAATGTCGAGCGCCCGCACCCCGCCTTTGAGCTGCAGATGTCCGAGCTTGCCGGCAGCGCGCCGGGCTACGCCATCCTGCGCCGTACCGCCGACGGCGCCCGCAAAGACGTGCTGAGCTTCGGTGAAGCGGCCGGCAGCGTCCCCTACGTCATGGTCGAAATCTACCGGCCCGGCAGCGCAAGCGAACGCTTCATCGATGCGCCAAGCGAGATCGCCGCGCGTATTACGGCCTTTTCCGTCATCGACGATGTCAAGCGGGTGGGCGACCTCGACAGCAAATTTGGCACCATGCCTTTGGTCGATTTTGCCATCGCGGCCCGAAGCACGTCAAAAGTCGCGCCCCGTGGCAGAGCGCACCGCTGCCTCGGCTTTGCGCGCGCCTTCGACGATCCGGTGATGCAAATCGCGGGCTGGTACTGCAGCGCCGGCGAGGAAGTGGTCGATCGGGCGACGCTTGCCTGCGCGCTCGACCGGCTCACCATGCTGTCGGCCGGGGGCGACGCCAAGCTCGCGGGCCTGTTTGCGCACGCCGAGATCAATCGCACCTTCTGCGGCCAGCGCAGTCCGATCCTGGCGGCGACGCCCGAACGCGAAGGGCCGATCGCGATACCGCGCAACGTCAAGCTTACGCAAAGCGTCAAGCTACGCGGCCGTTTGCAGCAGCACTGATGTCGTCATTCCGGAAGCCGCAACGCAACGCCTGCCGCTGAAATAAAGTGACACAAAAGTCACGAATCAAAGCATATTGTTCTGCCAGTCGATCTCCCCAAAAGCCCATCTCCCAGGCGGCCGGCCGCGCCCGGAACCCGCCGGTCGGACGATTGTTGGCATAAAGCTGTTCCGACCGGCGAAACCCGGCTACATTGCAAGCAAGCGAAAGCGAGGAGGCCATGCTTCCAAGTGCCAAGTCTCGAGTAGGGATGCGTCCAGTCGCCGTGAGTTCAGTCCCGATGGGCTCAGTCCCGATGAGTTCAGTCGCCGGTTCAGCAGCAATGGGTTCAGTAGGTATGCGTCGAGTAGCCGCCATTATAGCAGCCTTTGTCGCGGTCTCGGCAGCAACCGCCCCCGCTTTCGCAGCGACGAAGAAGCAGCCACCTGTGCCGGTGCAGCGCACGGCAAGCGGCACTGTGATCCAGCCCACCACGACTATCATCCACGACGGCGCCGGCCATACCACCGTGATCGTCATCCCCCGGCGGCGCTCCTATCTCGACACCGGCACTGAAGTGTCGGTAGGCGACCGCGGCTACATGGATTACATGTTGCCTCCCGGCGGCGATCCCGGCCGCAACAACTGGTTCTTCGGTCCCGATGTGCAGGGCGGCGGCAGTTCGCCCCTGCCCGGCCCGTTCACGATCCCTGGGTACAACCCGGCGACGCCGTTCTAAAGATAGCTTTTGAGGGTGTAACGCCGATCCGGCGCGCTACGGTCCGGCGGTGGGTGGGGGACCATGAGCCTTGCGTTCCGGTGGCGGAATAAATGGCGGCGCCGCTTCTACAAGCCGTTCAACCGTCTGGTTCATCGCGGCCATTATTTCGTCTGCAGCTATTTCGGCGCCGACTTTCTAGTGCATTCGGAGAATGTCGGCGGGCTCGAAATCTCGGCGCAAATCGGCGAATACCGCGAGCTTGCGAACTTCGTGCGCGGGTGCGGCGAGATCAGGCCGGACGTGTTCATCGATATCGGTGCCAATCTCGGGCTCTACACCTGCGTGTTGATGAAAAACGGCCTGGCGTCGCGCGCGATTCTGTTCGAGCCGGACCGGCGCAACCGCGTGCATCTGCGCGCCAATCTGCTGATCAACGATCTGCTCGACGCCGAGATCGGGATCAACGAAGTCGCGCTCGGCGCCGCGCCGGGCAAATTCCGGCTGGTGCCGGGGCCGGAGCGCGATATCGGGCTGTCGCAGATCGTGGAAGATGCCGGCAGCGAAGGTTATGAGGTCGAGATCGTGCGGCTTGACGACCTCGTCACGCTCACAGGCCTGACGCTGGCGATCAAAATCGACATCGAGCGTTACGAGCGCAAGGCGCTCGCCGGCATGGCGCGGACGTTGCGCGACAACCGCGGCATCGTGCAGATCGAAGTGCTCGAGGCGCGCGAAGAGACGATCGGCCTGATGGCTGCGGCGGGCTACGCGCTGACGGAGGAATTTCCGCCGAACCTGGTGTTCAGGAAGACGTAGCCCGGCTACGCGGAAATCTTCTCCAGCTCGCCGACCACCGCCTCGCCCATCTCTGCGGTCGAGACGACCGTGGCGCCGTCCGACTTGATGTCGGCGGTGCGCAGGCCCTTGGCGAGGACGGCTGCGATCGCGGCATCGAGCCGATCGGCTTCTTTCCCCATATTGAACGAATAGCGTAGCGCCATGCCGAACGAAGCGAGCATGGCGATCGGATTGGCCATGCCTTTGCCGGCGATATCGGGCGCCGAGCCGTGCACCGGCTCGTACATCGCTTTGCGCCGCTTGGTCTTCGCATCGAGCTCGCCGAGCGATGCCGACGGCAGCATGCCGAGCGAGCCGGTGAGCATGGCCGCGATATCCGACAGCATGTCGCCGAACAGATTATCGGTGACGATGACATCGAACTGTTTCGGCCAGCGCACCAGCTGCATGCCGCCGGAATCCGCCAGCATATGTTCCAGCTCGACATCCTTGTATTCGCGCGCGTGCACTTCTTCGACCACCTCATGCCACAGCACGCCGGTCTTCATCACGTTGCGCTTTTCCATCGAAGTGACTTTGTTGCGCCGCTGGCGCGCCAGCTCGAAGCCGACCCGCGCGATGCGCTCGATCTCGTAGGTGTCGTAGACCTGGGTATCGATGGCGCGTTTCTGGCCGTTGCCCAGATCGGTAATGGTTTTCGGCTCACCGAAATAAACCCCGCCGGTCAGCTCGCGCAAAATGACGATGTCGAGCCCCTCGACCGCCTCGCGCTTGAGGCTCGAAGCCTCGGCGAGCGCCGGATAGACGATGGCGGGGCGGATATTGGCGAACAGGCCGAGGTCCTTGCGCAGCCGCAACAGCCCCGCCTCCGGCCGCGCCTCGAACGGCACCTTGTCCCATTTCGGGCCGCCGACGGCGCCGAAGATCACCGCATCGGCGGTGGCGGCCTTCGTCATGGTCGCGTCGGTAATGGCGACTTTGTGCGCATCGTAGCAGGCGCCGCCGACCAGACCGTCCTCGGTTTGGAAATCGGCAATGCCAGTCTTGGCGTAGAAGCCGAGCAGCCGTTTCACCTCGGCCATGACTTCGGGGCCTATGCCGTCGCCGGCAAGCAGAAGGAGCTTAAAGGTGGGCATGAATGGCGCCTCCTTGCATTGAGGCGTGGATTGCTAATGGGCCGCGTCAGGCTTGGCAAGCCGCGACAGCCCTCGCTCGGGACCAGATTCCGCTACAGCCCGCTGAACCAATTATAGCCTCGGTCTTCCCAATAACCGCCGGCGTCGTTGTTCTGCACCCACATCGCGGTGACGTATTTCGGATTCTTGAATCCGAGCTTGGTCGGAATGCGGATCTTGATCGGAAAGCCATAGGCGGTCGGCAGGGTCTTGTTATCGAATTTAAGCGTCAATTGTGTTTGCGGATGCAGCGCCGTCGGCATGTCGATGGTGTTCGAATAGCCCTCCGCGCACTGGAACCAGACATATTTGGCTTTTGTGTCGGCGCCGATCATTTTCAGGAAATCCGACAGTCTGACGCCTTGCCAGGAGCCGATCGCGCTCCAGCCCTCGACGCAGACATGACGCGTGATTTGCGAAACTTCCGGCAGTGCGTTCAGCTCGGGCAACGTCCACGGCTTCTTGTTGTCGACCAGACCGCCGATCTCGAGCTGCCAGGTGTCGCCGTCGATGTCGGGGGCCTCGTCCTCGTTGTAATAGGCGTTGAACGGGAACGGCCGCGTGATCGCGCTTTCCGGATATTCCGGCGCCAGCGTCGTCTCGGAAAACAGCAGCGCCTGGACGCGGTCATTGAAGCGCGAGATGACGCGTAGCGCATTCTCCGAAGTCTGGCCATCGACGATGTCGCAGCCGGTCAGCATCGAAAGCGCGCCGAGGCTTGCGGCGCCGCGCAGGAACAGCCTTCGCGACGGCGCCGACAGAAGTCTTGTCGCGTCCTTGATCAGGAGCTTCGGATCGACGCCTGGCGGATTTTTACGGTTGCGGGACATCAGCTTACTCCGGCGGCGCGACCGAAGATCATCGCCCGCAGACTTTTCGGCACGATCAGCGCCAGCGCGATATGGACCGTCAGAAACGCCACGATCGAGGCCATGGCGAAGAAATGCACATAGCGCGCCCTATCGTAGCCGCCGAATACGGCGGTCAGCCATTTGAATTGCACCGGCTTCCAGATCGAGAGGCCGGAAAGGACGATCACCACGCCAGCGAGCAGCACGCCGAGATAAAGCAATTTCTGCACCGCATTGTACACCGCGAGGTCGTCATGCGAGAGCTTGCCGCGCAGGGCGGCGATGAAGTCGCTCGCCACGTCGGTTAAGCGGATCGGCAACAACTTGCGGCGAAAACGTCCGGTCAAAATACCGAGCGCGATATAGACGACACCGTTGATCACCAGGAGCCACATCGCGGCGAAGTGCCACAGCAGCGCGCCAGCGAGCCAGTCGCCAAGCGCGATCTGTGTTGGAAAATGCAGGAAGTGAAACAGCGGCGAGGCATCGTAAATCTGCCAGCCCGAGCCGATCATCATGAACATCGCGAGCGCATTGATCCAATGGGTGACGCGGACCCACAGCGGATGAATAAGCGGTCCAGACGCTAGCCCGCGCGCAATCGGGGAATGGTTTGCTGCTTCTATCGTCATGGTAATGGTCCGCGGCGGTGCGATGGCGTCGACCTATAGCAAATGCCGGCGGACTATCGCTTCACATTCATGTCACGCCCAGCGCAGAGCGTTAACGCAAGCGTGACCGGGCAAGGTCCCTCTCCCCGCGGACGGGGAGAGGGAGCAACTCGCTTAGCCTCACATCGGCAACAGCACGGTGTCGACGACGTGGATAACACCGTTGGACTGCAAAACGTCCGCGATGGTGACGTCGGCGACATCGCCCCTAACGTCGGTCACCGTAAGCTTGCCGGGGCCGGCTTGCTTGACGATGAGATCCTCGCCGGCGACGGTCTTGAGGTGAGCTTCGCCCTCGCCGTCCTTGACCGCCTTCATCAGGTTCACCGCGGTCATGCGGCCGGGCACGACATGGTAGGTCAACACTTTGGTCAGCGTCGCCTTGTTCTCGGGCTTGAGCAGATTGTCGACGGTACCGGCCGGCAGCTTGGCGAATGCCGCATTGGTCGGCGCGAATACCGTGAACGGTCCGGGGCCTTCCAGGGTCTGGACCAGGCCGGCGGCCTTCACCGCGGCGACCAGGGTGGTGTGATCCTTGGAGTTGACGGCGTTCTCGACGATGTTTTTCGAGGGATACATGGCCGCGCCGCCGACCATCACGGTCTTCTCCGACATCTGGGCCGCGAGCGGGGCTGTGGCCATTGCGCCGAACACGAGAACGGCCGCAGTGGCGAATAACGCGAAACGCTTGGACATTGACAGTCTCCATTGCAAGTGAGGATTGGCGATTGATAATTACGGCGGCGCTCCACCGCCGGCGGCGCGAATCCTTCGCGTCGTCACACCCAGATACGGATGGTTCGCAAGGTGGTTTCAGCGTAGTCCTCACGGCTGCGTGAACACTTTCCCGCAGCACAATGGTGGGGTATGGAAAGCGCTGACAAATGCCGGGGTTCCGCGCTGATAAAGTGCATTGTGCAAGGTGTATTGAATGTCGAAGAACAGTAGTGTGTCGAAAAACAGTCCCGGAAATTTTTTTGAAGATTTCCGCATCGGCCAGGTGATCCGGCATGCCACGCCGCGCACGGTCACCACCGGCGACGTGGCGCTTTATACCGGTCTGTTCGGCGCGCGCTTCGCGGTGCAATCGTCGGATGCCTTCGCCAAGGCCATCGGCTATCCGCGGTCGCCGATCGACGATCTGTTGGTGTTCCACGTCGTATTCGGCAAGACGGTGCCCGACGTCTCGCTCAACGCGGTCGCCAATCTCGGCTATGCTGGCTGTTACTTCCGCACCCCGGTCTATCCGGGCGATACGCTGTCCGCCCAATCCGAGGTCATCGGACTGAAGGAAAATTCGAGCCGCAAGACCGGCATCGTCTATGTCCGCACCACTGGCTACAACCAGGACCTAAAGCCGGTGCTTGAATATGTGCGCTGGGTGATGGTCCGCAAACGCGACGAGGCGGCGCCGGCGCCCGGCGATCACGTGCCGCGCCTGCCGACCGTGCTCGACCCGAAAGTATTGGGCGAAGCCTGTCCGCCGCTCAACGTCGCCGCTTACGACCTCGCGCTTGCCGGCAGCCCGTATCGGTTCGCCGATTATGCGGTCGGCGAGAAGATCGACCATGTCGACGGCATCACGGTCGAAGAGGCCGAGCACATGACGGCGACGCGGCTTTATCAGAACACCGCGCGCATCCATTTCGACCTGTTCGCCGCCAAGCAAGGCCGTTTCGGCCGCCGCCTGATTTACGGCGGCCACGTCATTTCGCTCGCCCGCGCGCTGTCCTTCAACGGCCTAGCCAACGCCTTCCACGTCGCCGCGATCAATGGCGGCCGGCATGTGGCGCCGCTGTTTGCCGGCGGAACCATTTACGCCTGGTCCGAGGTGATCGCGAAATCCGAACTGCCGGGACGCGCCGACGTAGGCGCGTTGCGGCTGCGCACCGTCGCCACCAGCGACAAGCCGTGCGGCGACTTCCCCGATAAGGCCGGCAACGACTACGACCCCGCCGTGCTGCTCGACCTCGATTATTGGGTGCTGATGCCGCGCTAGGACATGATCCCGAATTGTGGCGAACTGTTTTCGGACAGTATCAAGCTCAAACAAAGAGACTACGTTTTCGCCCGCAAATGCTCGACGAGCTGGCGTGCATAGGTCGGCAAGTCGTCGCGGCTCTTCACGCAGATGGTCAAATCGCGCGCCGCCCAGGGGTCCGACAGGGCGACCACCTTGATTGCCATGGTCTTGGCCACTCGGCGCGCGGTCGTCTCCGGCACGATGCCGATGCCGACCTTGCATTCCACCAGCCGGCACACCGCATCGAAACTTCGCAACTGCACCCGAAGCCGCAACGGACGCCCGATCCGCGCCGCCTTGGTGGCGAGAAAGCGCTGCAAGGCTGAGGCGCGATCCAACCCGACGAAATCGTGGTCGAGCACCTCTTCGAAGGAAATTTTGGCGCGTTTTGCCAGCGGGTGATCGCGCCCGACGACCAGCACGAAGCGGTCGCGGCGAAACGGATAGGTCTCAAGCCCGCCGGCATCGACGGTGCCGGCGACAATGCCGAGGTCGGCGACGCCCTCGGCGATGAGGCCGACGATCTCGTCGCTCAAGCGCTCTTCCAGATCGACGCTGACATTCGGGTGCGCGGCGAGGAACGAGCTCAAGGCCTCGGGGAGGAATTCGGTCAGCGCGTTGGTGTTCGACAACACTCGGATCTGACCGGCAAACCCGCCGCCATAGGCGCCGAGGTCTTCGTGCAGGCGCTCCGCCTGGCGCAGGATCGCACGCGCATGCTGCAACAGCGTGCGGCCGGCCTGGGTCGGAGTTACCCCTTGGCGCCCGCGCGTCAACAGCGGAACGCCGAGCACGTCTTCCATGTTACGGATGCGCGTGGAGGCTGCGGCGAGCGCGAGATGCGCGCGCTCGGCGCCATGGGTGATGGTGCCGGCTTCGACGACGTGGCGAAACAGACTGAGGTCGGCGAGGTCGAATCGCATGGACTGATCCCTGCCTTCGCATTATACGAAGTCAGGATTTAAACATTGCCCATTGCGCTTGAATTTTTCAACGCTATTCTTTCGCCGACCGCGAAAATGCCCGTGCGGAGTTTTACTGATCTGCGCATTGCTGCATTGCGGCGAGCGCGCGGATTAGATAGGAACGGATGCAAGCTCGGCGCACGCGCGTCGCGTACAGTCGGATAATAACGATGGCCGAAACCAAGGTCCCCGCCGTGCGGCCGCTATCGCCGCATCTGCAAATCTACCGCTTGCCGCTGACCATGCTGATGTCGGGCTTCCACCGCATCAGCGGTTTCGGTCTCTATTTCGGCACTCTGCTGCTGGCCTGGTGGCTTCTGGCGGTCGCATCGGGACCGAACGGCTATGCCAAGTTCCAATGGTTTATCGGCTCGATCATCGGGCAGATTATTTTGCTCGGCTACACCTGGGCGCTCATCCATCACATGCTGGGCGGCATCCGCCATCTGATCTGGGACACCGGTCGAGGTTTCGGCCCGCAGGAGCGCGAGTGGCTCGCGGCGGCCACCATCATCGGATCGCTGGCGCTGACGCTCATTGTCGCGGTGGTCGGTTACCTCGCCATGGGAGGCTCGCGATGAGCACTGCCACGCCGAAGCATTTTCGCACACCGCTCGCCAAGGTACGCGGACGCGGCGCCGCCAGATCGGGAACGGAAGATTTCTGGCTGCAGCGGGTTACCTCGGTCGCCGGCATCCCGCTCACCGTCATGGCAATCGTCATCGGCATCTTGTTGCTAGGACGCAATCAGGCCGCCGCGGCGCAAATCCTCGGCTCGCCCGCGGTCGCCATCATCATGATCCTTTTCATCATCTCAACGATCGTCCATATGAAGATCGGCATGCAAGAAATCCTCGTGGATTATGTCCCTGGCGAGTCGGCGAAGCTTACGCTGTTGCTGGCCAACACATTCTTCTGCTGGGCCGTCGGTCTTGCGTCGGTCTTCGGCATCCTCAAGCTCTCATTTGGATTGTAAGCATGGCAGAGAGCGGCACTAACGGAGGCGCGGCGCCGGCCGTCAACGGCGGCGCCTATCCGATCCAAGACCATACCTATGACGTCGTCGTCATTGGCGCCGGCGGCTCAGGCTTGCGCGCCGTCGTCGGCGCCAGCGAAGCAGGCTTGCGCACCGCCTGCATCACCAAGGTGTTTCCGACGCGCTCGCACACGGTCGCGGCGCAAGGCGGCATCGCGGCAGCGCTGGGCAATATGGGCGAGGACGACTGGCGCTGGCATATGTACGACACCGTCAAGGGCTCCGACTGGCTCGGCGACCAGGACGCCATCGAATATATGTGCCGCAGCGCACCCGAAGCTGTCTACGAGCTCGAACATTGGGGCCTGCCGTTCTCGCGACGCGAAGACGGCAAGATCTACCAGCGCCCGTTCGGCGGTATGACCACGCATTACGGCAAGGGCACCGCGCAGCGCACCTGTGCCGCCGCCGACCGCACCGGTCACGCCATGCTGCACACCATGTATGGCCAGGCGCTGCGCCACTCGACCGAATTTTTCATCGAGTATTTCGCCATCGATCTGATGATGGACGACCAAGGCCGCTGCCGCGGCGTCGTCGCCATCAATCTCGACGACGGCTCGATCCACCGCTTTTCCGCGCAGATGACCATTCTCGCCACCGGCGGCTATGGCCGCGCCTTTGCCTCCTGCACCGGCGCGCACACGCAAACCGGCGACGGCAATGCGATGGTGCTGCGCGCCGGCCTGCCGCTGCAGGATATGGAATTCGTGCAATTCCATCCGACCGGCGTTTACGGCGCCGGCGTGCTCATCACCGAAGGCGCACGCGGCGAGGGAGCTTATCTGGTCAATTCCTCAGGCGAGCGCTTCATGGAGCGCTACGCGCCGTCGGCCAAAGATCTCGCCTCGAGAGACGTGGTGTCGCGCGCCATGACCATAGAAATCCGCGAAGGCCGCGGCGTCGGGCCGAAGAAAGATCATATCTTCCTGCACCTCGACCATCTCGATCCGGCGATCCTGGCCGAGCGGCTGCCGGGCATCACCGAATCCGCGCGCATCTTCGCCGGCGTCGACCTGACGCGCGAGCCGGTGCCGATCGTGCCGACGGTGCATTACAATATGGGCGGCATCGCCACCAATTATCACGGCGAAGTGCTGATCAAGAAGGACGGCAACCCCGACTATGTCGTTCCCGGCATGATGGCGCTTGGTGAAGCGGCCTGCGTCTCGGTCCACGGCGCCAACCGGCTCGGCTCGAATTCGCTGATCGATCTCGTGGTATTCGGCCGCGCCGCGGCGCAACGCTGCGCCGAAATCCTCACGCCGAACGACAAACAGCCGGAACTGCCCAAGGACTCCGCCGAGCGCGCGCTGTCGCGGCTCGACAAATTCCGCAACGCTTCCGGCAGCACCCCGACCGCGCAACTGCGCGCCAGGATGCAACACGTGATGCAGAGCAATTGCGCCGTGTACCGCACCGGCGAAGTGCTTCAGGAAGGCTCCAAGCTCATCCACGAAGTCCATGACGGCATCGGCGACGTCCGCGTCTCCGACCGTTCGCTGATCTGGAATTCCGACCTGATCGAAACGCTGGAATTCGCCAATCTGATCGAGCAGGCCGTGGTCACCATGGATGCGGCGGGCAATCGCACCGAGAGCCGCGGCGCGCACGCGCGCGAGGATTTCCCCGATCGCGACGACCACAACTGGATGAAGCACTCGCTGTCCTGGCTCGACTCCGCGACCGGCAAAGTCGCCATCGACTACCGGCCGGTGCACACCTACACGCTGACCAACGACGTCGCCTATATCGAGCCGAAAAAGCGGGTTTATTGAGGATAAAATGGTCCAATTCACGCTTCCGAAGAACTCCAAGGTCGGCGAAGGCAAGACTTGGCCGCGTCCGGCGAAGGCCAAGGCCGAACGCGAGTACCGCGTCTATCGCTGGAACCCGGACGATGGCCAGAACCCGCGCATCGACACCTATTACGTCGACACCGGCGATTGCGGCCCGATGGTTCTCGACGCGCTGATCTGGATCAAGAACAACGTCGATCCGACCCTGACCTTCCGCCGCTCCTGCCGCGAGGGCATCTGCGGGTCCTGCTCGATGAATATCGACGGCACCAATACGCTCGCCTGCACCAAGGCCGCGAGCGAGATTGGCGGCGTCGTGCGGATTTATCCGTTGCCGCATATGGCGGTGGTGAAGGATCTGATCCCGGACCTCACCAATTTTTACGCCCAGCACGCCTCGATCGAGCCGTGGCTGCAAACCACGTCGCCTGAACCGCGCGAGGAATGGAAGCAGAGCCACGACGACCGGCAAAAGCTCGACGGGCTCTACGAGTGCATCCTGTGCGCCTGCTGCTCGACCTCGTGCCCGAGCTATTGGTGGAATTCGGAGCGCTATCTCGGCCCAGCCGCGTTGCTGCAGGCGCAGCGCTGGATCGTGGACTCACGCGACGAAGCGACCGGCGAGCGGCTCGACAATCTGGAAGACCCGTTCCGGCTATACCGCTGCCACACCATCTTGAATTGCGCCAAAGCCTGTCCAAAACACCTCAATCCGGCCAAGGCGATCGCCGACCTCAAGCGGATGCTGGTCGAGCGGCAGGTGTGAGTGTCATTCCGGAAGCCGCGTAGCGGCTCTCCGGAGTCCTTCGCCGCAGTCTGCCCGGAACAATTTCCGATAGCGATTATGGATGGCGGGCTCGCATCGCTCGTCGCCCTGGAATGACGCGCGCCGGGACCGGCTGCGCCTTGCCGTGGGCTGTGGGACGGAACGACCTCGCCGCTCCCTACGTTATCCCAAAGAGCAAGTTCCACTTTTTTGCAAGGCTGAACATGACCGAGACCGATCGCGTTCGGGATTTGGCGAGTTGTCCAGAACCCAGAGAGCCCGCCGAACCGCCGAGCACGGACCCGAAAGGACCGCGCACGCCCTATCCGGTGGAAGAGCCGCCGGAGCCTAATCCGGGTTCGGAGCCGGATTACTTTCCCGGCAAGCCGGCGGGCGGCGACGTGCCGACGATGTAGCGTTACAGCTTTAATTTTCGCCTGCGCTGCCCCAGCGTGCGCAGCCGTAGCGCGTTGAGCCTTATGAAACCTTCGGCGTCGCGCTGGTCGTAGGCCACCTTGCCGTCTTCGAACGTCACCAGGTCCTGGTCGTAGAGCGAATATTTGCTGTCGCGGCCGACCACGCCGACATTGCCTCTGTAAAGTTTCAGCCGTACTTGGCCGGTGACGAATTCCTGGCTCTTGTCGATCGCCGCCTGCAGCATGTCGCGCTCCGGCGCAAACCAGAAACCGTTATAGATCAATTCGGCATATTTCGGCATCAACTCGTCCTTGAGATGCGCCGCGCCGCGGTCGAGCGTGATCGATTCGATGCCGCGGTGCCCGGCAAGCAGGATGGTGCCGCCCGGCGTCTCGTACATGCCGCGCGACTTCATGCCGACGAAACGGTTCTCGACCAGATCGAGCCGGCCAACGCCGTGCTTCTTGCCGAGCGCATTGAGCGCGGTCAGCAATGCGGCAGGTGAAAGCCTCTTGCCGTCGATCGCGACCGGGTCGCCGCGCTCGAACTCCATCGTGACATATTCCGCTTGGGCCGGCGCTTTTTCGGGATCGTCGGTGCGCGAATAAACGTAATCCGGCACTTCGCCCGCCGGGTCTTCCAGCACCTTGCCCTCGGACGAAGTGTGCAGCAGGTTGGCGTCGGTCGAGAACGGGGATTCACCGCGCTTGTCCTTGGCGATCGGTATCTGATTTTGCTCGGCGAAGGCGATCAGTGCCTCGCGCGATTTGAAATCCCATTCCCGCCACGGCGCGATCACCTTCACGTCGGGCTTGAGCGCGTAATAAGCCAGTTCGAACCGCACCTGGTCGTTGCCCTTGCCGGTCGCACCGTGGGCCACGGCGTCGGCGCCGACCTTCTCGGCAATCTCGATTTGCTTCTTGGCGATCAGCGGCCGCGCGATCGAGGTGCCGAGCAGATATTGTCCCTCGTAGAGCGCATTCGCCCGGAACATCGGAAACACGTAGTCGCGGACGAACTCCTCGCGCAGATCCTCGATGAAGATGTTTTCCGGCTTGATGCCGAGCGTCAGTGCCTTGGCGCGCGCCGGCTCGAGCTCCTCGCCCTGACCGAGATCGGCCGTGAAGGTGACGACCTCGCAGCCATAGGTGGTCTGCAGCCATTTGAGAATGATCGACGTGTCGAGCCCGCCGGAATAGGCCAGCACGACTTTCTTGACGTCTTTTGCGCCGTCCTTTGGCATGGAGAAATCCTGGGATGGGCCAATTGCCGAAATGCGCGCGGACTATAGGGGCGCTTTGGACCGAAGCAAGCACTTCCGGCCGCGCGGTGCTTCAGCACCGCTTCAGGACCGCTTCAGGACCCCTTGCGGCTGCGGTCCACGAGGCGCCGCGACAGCGCGGCAAAAGCGTTGCGCACCGCCATACCGGCCCGGGCGAGAAAATCATTGATCCGGTCTTCATCGACGCGGGTCGCCCGCCAGCGATAAATCAGACCGTGCCCGACCCACACTATGAGATACATCAACACGCCGGCAAACACGACGTCGCTGAAGAAATGGGCGCCGGCCGCTATGCGCAACACGCCGACTGCGGCGCCGAAGGCGAGCACCGCGCCATAGGCGACGGCCCGCAATTCCGGCGGCGCCAGCGCGGCCGGCGCCAGAGTCCAGAAAGCGCCCGAGGGCTCGCCGGCAATGAACGAACAATTGTCCCGACAATCGCCGCGCAGGTCCCACCACGGCGTGAAATGCTCGGTGCCGCCGAATTGCTGCACGTCGATCGGACGGGCGCGGCCCCAATGATCCTTAAGCAGCAGGTTGGTGACGATCCCGGGGCCGACCGCCAGCGTCGCCACCAGAAACAAAGCAGCGCGGCCTTCGATCAACATGCGCCGATGCGGCAGGATCAGCTTGCCGAGGATGGCAAGCACCGCCGGCAGCACGAGCAGTGTGATGACCAGGCGCGCCGCGTCACGGCTGTGCTGCACCCATAATTGGGCGTTGACGGCAAACATTTGCGGCCGCGGCGTGAAGCTTAATCCGGCAATGTCGAGGTCGAGCTGCGGATCGACGGCACAGATGAGTCCCACCGTAAAGCCGATGGCGAGCGCGATTGTGAGCCCGGTTCGATTCATGAGATCACTTCCCAGGCCAACCTTATTTCCAAGCACCAGCCTTGCGGCCGGCAAACAGCCAATAGACGAGCCCGCCGGCAATGCCGGCGGCGGCGAATACTTCGCGCTCGCGTGCCAGATCGCTGCCGGGCGCGGCGGCATAATTGGCGAAATCGAGGCCGTAAGCCATGACCAGCGCCAGCGCGCCGCCGATCACGCCATAGACCACGACCGAGCGCAACGCGAAGCCTTCGACGATGACGATGATCAGAAGCATCGGCAAAATGCCGACGACGAAAATGATGAGCGCGCCGAGGCCGACGACCATCCACACCGCCGCCGACTCCACCTGGGACGACTGCACCCCGAAGGCGGCGAAGAGCTCGTTCCAATTCGGCGCCAGAGTGCCCAGCGCAAGAACGAGTGACGCGGCGATGCAGGCCAGGATATAGCCGACCAACATCATCATAATGCGGTAGAGAACGACCATGCTGCGCGCTCGCTCCGGCCGGCGTCAGTCGGTCATTGTTAATCGGGTCATTGTCAATCGGTCATGGCCATCGCGCGCAACGCGAGACGCTCGCGGGCGGAGAGTTTTTCCGACGCGCTCTTGAGCTGGCCGCAGGCGGCGAGAATGTCGCGTCCGCGCGGCGTACGCACCGGCGAGGCATAGCCGGCATTGAAGACGATCTCGGAGAATTTTTCGATCTGCTCCCACTCCGAGCACTCGTATTGCGTACCTGGCCATGGATTGAACGGGATCAGATTGATCTTGGCCGGGATGCCCTTGAGCAGCCGCACCAGCGCCTTGGCGTCGGCGAGCGAGTCGTTGACGCCCTTGAGCATGACATATTCGAAAGTAATACGCCGCGCGTTGCTGACACCGGGATAATTGCGGCAAGCGTCGAGCAGTTCGCGCAACGGATATTTGCGATTGAGCGGCACCAGCCGGTCGCGCAACTCGTCGGTCACGGCATGCAGCGACACCGCGAGCATCGAGCCGATCTCCGCACCGGCGCGCGCGATGTTGGGAACGACGCCCGAGGTCGACAGCGTGATTCGCCGCTTGGAAATGCTCAGGCCCTCGCCATCGGCGACGATCGCGAGGCCGTCGCGCACCGCCTCGAAATTGTAGAGCGGCTCGCCCATTCCCATCATGACGATGTTGGAGACAAGACGCGTGCGTTTCTCACCGCCGGCCTGGGCCGGTTGCTGTTCATTCGTCGGGGTCCAATCGCCGAGCTGATCGCGCGCCAGCACCACCTGGCCGGCGATTTCGCCCGCCGTCAGATTGCGCACCAGGCGCTGCGTGCCGGTGTGGCAGAACGTGCAATTGAGCGTACAGCCGACCTGACTCGAAATGCATAAAGTGCCGCGGTCGGCTTCCGGAATGTAGACGCATTCCACCTCGTGCGGCGCGCCGTCGATTTCGCCCGGGAGCCGGATCAGCCACTTCCTGGTGCCGTCGACCGAAATCTGCTCGGCGGCGATTTCCGGCCGCGCCACGGTGAAGCGTTGCGCCAGCGCCGAGCGGACATCCTTCGACAAGGTCGTCATGGCGTCGAAGTTCTGCGCGCCTCGCACATAGAGCCAATGCCAAATCTGCTGCGCCCGCATGCGACGCTGCCGTTCCGGCACCTCGATCGTGCCGAGCGCCTGGACCAATTGATCGCGCGAAAGGCCGACCAGCGACGGCTGCGCCGGCGCGAGATAAGTCGCCAGCGGCCGCTTCTCGACGAAAGCGGGCGACGCTGCGGGGAATGTCTCGGTCGCTGCAAGCGGAGCGGTCATGGTCAATCCAAAGCAATTCGAAAAGAGCTGTTAACAGCTCGCCGAACCATAGATAAGGCGGCCATTACATAAGACCACCATGGGGTCTTTGACAGTTCAATCGCGAGAACGGAAGCGGTCTACGGGCATTCCCGCGCAGTGCGATCCAGCGCCTGCGAGATGCCCTTGAGCGTATAGCTATCGGTCGATTGCGTTCCCTTCGCCGACACGCCCTTTACTACGGCCGTGTCGCCGGCCCGCATGGCGCCGACCATTTGTGCTTCCTCGGCCGCATTCTTGATCCAGGCGCCGTCCTGCTGGGTGTAGAGCGCGAACGCCGTCGAACCGACGACCACGCTCGCCTCGGAGCTCGGCTTGAAAGGATAGCCGATGATGATGGAAACCTCGTTGGTCACCTTATCCGCCGGACGCGTCGAAATGAACATATAGGTGGGGTTGCGCGGCCGATTCGGCGGAGTGGTTTGCGACGATGTCGGCTTAGCGATCGCGAAGCAGATTTTCTTGCCGGCAGCGGACGCGGTATAGGCGCCCCACTCGCCATATTGGCCGAGTAATTTTGGCTGTGCCCCGCCGGCGACCGCCGCGGCCGGTGCCGCGGGTTTTGCAGGCGTCGCCGCAGCCGCAGGGTTGGGCGCCGGTTTGGGCGCCGGCTTTGGTTTCGGCTTGGCCGGAGCAGCAGCAGGTGGATTAGCTGCCGGCTCGGGTGCTTGCTGGGCGGCAGCCGGAATAGCGAACGGCGCCGCAACCAGCAGCACAAAAGCTAGCCGCCACCGTCGTTCGATGCGCATCGGCCCTCGCGGAAATGCCCCAGGCATTGATAGCAAATCAATCGAACTTAATCCAATTCGGCCGAAAGTGGAATGAGATAGACGGGCTCGGCAGACCCCGCAGCGCCGGCGGTGTGGGCTGGCCGACACCGCCCCGGACCGGGCAGCGCCGAATATTAGCCAACAAGGCGCGGCGGTCGGCACCGAAGCCTGCTATGAATTTCGCATGAAAGCGATCCTATGTAGCCATTTCTGCACGCCCGACGAACTTGAACTGACGGACATCCCAGAACCACAAGCCGGGCCGGGCCAGGCCGTGGTGCGGGTCAAGGCGGCGGCGCTGAACTTCTTCGACACGCTGATCATCGCCGGCAAATATCAACACAAACCGCCATTTCCTTTTTCGCCGGCGGCGGAATTCGCCGGGGTGGTGGAAAGCGTCGGCGCAGGCGTAACCGCTGTCGCTCCCGGTGATCGCGTCATGGGCAATATCGGCTGGGGCGCGGCGCGCGAAGCGGTCGCGGTGCCGGCGCTCCAGCTCGTCAAGCTTCCCGACAAGCTCGATTTCGACCGCGCCTCCGGTCTCATCGTCACATACGGCACAACGCTCTATGCGCTGCGCAAGCGCGCCGCGCTCAAATCAGGCGAGACGCTGGTCGTGCTCGGCGCCTCCGGCGGCACCGGGCTTGCCACGATCGAGCTCGGCAAGATCATGGGGGCGCGTGTCGTAGCCTGCGCCTCCTCGGACGAGAAACTCGATTTTGCCCGCACCCACGGTGCCGACGAAACGGTAAATTACGCAACGGAGGACCTGCGCGCTGCGCTCAAACGGCTAGGCGGCGAGCGCGGCGTCGACGTGGTCTACGATCCGGTCGGCGGTCCTTATGCGGAGCCCGCTCTGCGTTCGCTCGGCTGGGAAGGCCGCTATCTCGTAATCGGCTTTGCCGCGGGAGAAATCCCAAAGCTGCCGCTCAATCTCGTGCTTCTGAAGAGCTGCGATGTCCGCGGCGTGTCATGGGGCGCGTGGGTGCGGCGCGAGCCCGCGGCGCAACAGGAACTCATGACCGATATCGTGCGCTGGTGCGCCGAAGGAAAGTTGAGCGCGCATGTGCACGCGGTCTATCCCTTGGCGGAGATTGCAGCCGCGCTCAAAGCCATCGCCGACCGTAAGGTCATGGGGAAGATCGTGTTACGTCCGTGACTAGCGCATGATCCCGAAACGGAGCTACCGGTTTTCGGAAGAGATCGTGCGTAATCTTTAGATCACATTTCCTCGCGCATGCGCGCCAAGGTGCGCCGCGCCGCCTCGCGATGCTCGGCCTTGAAATGCGAGGAAAACAGCTTCATGGCCCCCGCGATCACCGCGGCATCGTCGAGAACGCCGAGCACGGGAACGGAATCCGGAATCAAATCGTCCGGCACCATGAAATAGACCACCGCGCCGACCAGCGCGATCTTCACATAAAGCGGCGTCTGGCGGTCGAAGGCGCAATAATGGGCGGTGAGTGCATCTTCCACGAAGGGAATATTTGCCGCCTCGCGCAGAAGCTTGCGCCAGAATTTGCGCCGTAACTCGGCCTCGTCGGCGGCCATCCGACGCGACAGTGCAGCGAAATCCTGCCAAGACATGTTTTGCCAGGTGGCGGCTTGCTCGCGAAACCACATTGGCTAGACCTCCGGACGATCCACGGCCCCGGGCCGGACGGCCCAGAAATGGCTCCCGAAAGCGGCAGCCGCAAGGCGGCCGTCAGCCCGCGAGCTTGTCCATCGCCGCGGCGAGCTTGACGTCGAGCTCGGTCAAGCCACCGGCATCGTGGGTCGACAGCGTCACCTCGACGGTTTTGTAGACATTGAACCATTCCGGATGATGGTCGAGTTTTTCCGCCACCAGCGCCGCGCGGGTCATAAACCCGAACGCCTGATTGAAATCGGCAAAGACGAATTTCTTGGTGATGGCGTCGCGGCCGGCAACCTCGCTCCAGCCCTTAAGGCTAGCGAGCGCCGTCTTGCGCGCTTCCCCCGAGAGTTTTTGACTCATGCGCAAGCTCCAATGCAGACCGCCATAGTACCCCGCAAAGGCGGGCGAAATCCCTGCCTAGCAAACAACTGCGCAAGGCGCGAGATTCCCCGCAAGGCGTTCGCCGGAGGTCTTTATCGGCTGGTCATTGAACATCGGCTCCGCCGCCCGTGGTTGTAGCATCGTTGATGCATCCGAGCGGCGGGTCGGTCTTGTGACCTCCGAGACCAGCGGCGAGATGCGTATGCTCCAGAGGGCGATGCCGTCGGGCTTCCGGTTCGGCCCATGGCGCCGGCCGGCCGGGGCTTGAGCCGGCAGGGCGGCGCAAGCATGATCCGGAAAATGCCTGCCCCGGACTTGATCCGGGGGTGGGAACCGGTTTTCGGAAAAGATCGGGGTGCACCAAAATGCTGCGTCAAAGTCGAGCCACAGATCGGGTCGAAACTCAGATGCCTTACGCACCGCGATTAACCAACACAGCGGTTTGGCCCTTGAACGCAAGGTCGCGCTATGGCGCCAAAATAGAGGAGCCGTGTTAGGATTAACCATGCCGTCCGGACTACCGCATCGTCCGCCGCTTGCTATGAGGTTTTGGCTGTCCCGACACTTGCGCCGGGAAGGTGGTACGGGCTCGGCTCCGGCCGGCCGCTCATCGGGTAGGCACATGAGTATCGAGTCGCTGGAACACATGGTGCGAAACCGCGTCAGGCTGTTTTTGCGCCATACTTGGCTGGTCGCCATTCTCGGCACCGCAGTGCTCGTCAGCGCCGTCTGGGCGGCTATCACTATCACCGCCGACGCCGACCATATGCGGATCGCCGCCGGGCCGCGCGATGCCAGATTCGTGCTGGCGCTGTCCGATCTCCTCACCAAACAACATCATCGCCTGCACTTGCAGCTGGTTTCGACCTCCGGACCAAGGGCCAGTGCCGAGGCCATGAGCAAGGATCAAGCCGACTTCGCCATTCTGCCGAGCAATCTCGACGACTCGCTGAATTGGCCGGTGGTCGCCATTCTGCGCCAGAACGTCATGGCCTTGATCGTCCCCGCGCCCGCCGCCGCGAACAAGTCCGAGGGCGCCGCCAACGCCAAAACCGACGCCAAGAGTACGGCGGCGGCGAAAGCCGCCAAGGGCGGCAAAGGCGCCAAGACCGGCAAAAGCAGCAAAGGCTCGAAAGCCGCCAAGGGCGCCAAAGCTGCCAAAGCCGCCAAAAGCGACGATACCGACGACAGCGACGACACCAGCGATAGTAGCGATAGCGGCGACAGCAAAAAGCTCGAAAAGGTGGAGCAGCTTTCCGGCAAACGGGTTGGTATCGTGACCGGAAGCGAAGCGACCGCAGGCCTGCTCGATCTCGTCCTGAGCCACTATGGCGTATCGCTCGCCAAAGTGACCGCTTCGGAGATCGATCCGAAGGACCTCGCCGACGCCGTCAAGAACAATCAGGTCGACGCGCTGTTCGTCGCCGGCTCGGCGACGGGCCAGGCGATTTCCAGCGCGGTCACGGCGGCCACTCAGAACGGCGTTGCGCCCACCTTCATCGCGATCGATCAGGCCGATGGTATCGCCAAACGCAATCCCGCTTTCGATTCGGTCGATATCGATGCTGGCACGTTCGGCGGCATTCCGCCCACGCCCGACGACAGCCTTAAGAGCCTCAGCTTCGGTGAATATCTGGTCGCGCGCAAATCGTTCAGCGATTCCAGCGTCGCGACGCTGGCGAAGGTGCTGTACTCGTCGCGGCAATCGCTCGCGATTGCGATGCCGGGCGAAGTGAAGATCGAGGCCCCGTCGACCGACAAGGATGCCGACGTGGTGTCGCATCCGGGCGCGCTCGCTTATCTGTCGGACAGTCAGCAGTCGTTCTTCGACAAATACGGCGACGACATTTTTTACGGCATGCTGATTTTCCCGGTATTCGGATCGGCCATCGCCGGCCTCGCCAGCTATCTGCGCCGCGACACCCGCACGCGGCGCCTGCGGCTCTTGCAACGCGTGCTCGACCTCGTGCGCAAAGCCCATGCGGCGCAGAGCTTGGAGACACTCGAACACCTGCAGATCGACGCCGACAATCTGGTAATCGCGATCATCCATCAGAGCGAGCACGAGGAATTCGACGAGACCGTGCGCATGTCGTTTGCCTTTGCGCTCGACCAGCTTCGTTTCGCCATCGCCGCAAGGCGCACCGCGATCCTCGATCATGCCGGGACCGACGCCGGCAGCAAGGCAGCCGCCGCGTAAAGCTGCCGGCGAAGCCGGTTTCGCGATCGGATTGCTTCTGCGGCGAAACTGACTATATACCTTGCCAACCGCGGGCCCTTTGGGGCCCGTAACGGTTTAACAATCAACGAAAACCCGTCCGAATCATGAATCTGCGCAATATCGCCATCATTGCCCACGTCGACCATGGCAAAACTACGCTGGTCGACCGCCTCCTGCAACAATCGGGCTCGTTTCGCGATAATCAGCGGGTCGCCGAGCGGGCGATGGATTCGAACGACCTCGAGCGCGAGCGCGGCATTACCATCTTGGCCAAAGCGACCTCGCTGATTTGGAAAGATACCCGAATCAACATCGTCGATACCCCCGGCCACGCCGATTTCGGCGGCGAGGTCGAGCGCATCCTCAATATGGTGGACGGCGCGCTGGTACTGGTCGACGCCGCCGAGGGGCCACTGCCGCAGACCAAATTCGTCGTCTCCAAGGCGCTGAAAATGGGCTTAAAGCCCATCGTCGTCATCAACAAGGTCGATCGCGCCGACGCCCGGCCGACCGAAGTCGCCAATGAGGTATTCGATCTGTTCGCGGCGCTGGACGCCACCGAGGAACAGCTCGATTTCCCCATCCTCTACGGCTCGGCAAAGCAGGGCTGGATGGCGAACGATGCCGCCGGGCCGAAAGATCAGGGCATGGCGCCGCTGTTCGAGCTGGTGGTCGGGCACGTCGCGGCGCCTCAGGTCGAGGAGGGCCCGTTCCGCATGCTGGGAACGATCCTGGAGGCCAATCCCTATCTCGGCCGCATTGTCACCGGCCGCATCTTTTCCGGCAGCGTGAAACCGAACCAGCCCGTCAAGGTGCTCGACCCGCTCGGCAACCTGGTCGAGAACGGGCGCGTCACCAAGGTGCTGGCGTTCCGCGGCTTGGAGCGGACGCCGATCGATGAAGGTTTCGCCGGCGACATCATCTCCATTGCCGGCTTGCCGGAGGCCTTCGTGTCGCACACGTTGTGTGCGCCCGAGGTGACCGAGCCGCTACCGGCCCAGCCGATCGATCCGCCCACCCTAACCATGACTTTCCGCATCAATGATTCGCCGCTCGCCGGTACCGAGGGCGACAAGGTGCAAAGCCGGGTCATCCGTGATCGCCTGTTGCGCGAGGCGGAAGGCAATGTGGCGCTGCGGATTTCGGAATCCACCGAGAAGGATTCCATGGAGGTCGCCGGCCGCGGCGAATTGCAGCTCGGCATATTGATCGAGACCATGCGGCGCGAAGGTTTTGAGCTTTCAGTGTCGCGGCCGAAGGTACTGTTCCAGCACGGCGCGACAGGCGAATTGCTCGAACCGATCGAGGAAGTCGTCATCGACGTCGACGAGGAACATTCCGGCGTCGTGGTGCAGAAGCTTGCCGAGCGCAAAGGCGAGATGATCGAAATGCGGCCCTCCGGTGGCCATCGCGTGCGGCTGATCTTCTATGCGCCGACGCGGGGGCTGATCGGCTATCAGGGCGAACTCCTCACCGACACCCGCGGCACCGCGGTCATGAATCGGCTGTTCCACGCCTACGGACCACATCGTGGCGACATCGTCGGACGGCGCAACGGCGTATTGATTTCGACCGACCAGGGCGAGGCCGTCGCCTATGCCATGTGGAATCTGGAAGACCGCGGTCCGATGATGATCGAGCCGGGCTGGAAGGTGTATCGCGGCATGATCGTCGGCGAGCATACCCGCGGCAACGACCTCGAAGTTAATGTGCTCAAGGGCAAGAAACTCACCAACATTCGCACCCATTCGAAGGACGAAGCGATCAGGCTCACCCCGCCCATCCGCATGACGCTGGAAAAGGCGCTCGCCTACATCGAGGACGATGAACTGGTCGAGGTGACGCCGAAATCGATCAGGCTGCGCAAGAAGCTGCTCGATCCGAATGACCGCAAGCGCGACGAGCGGCGCAAAGAGGCCGAGCGGGTCTGAGCAGAGCGGGTCTGAGCGGCGCACGACAACGCGCCGCCGATCTTGCGTCTCAAGCGCCGCCCGGCCGCATCGAACGGGAGCCATCTTGTCACACCCTTGGCCGCTCCGCCCAGCAGCGGTGAAGATTCCCGGGTACCGTGTCGCCTGAGCAACAGCCCGTAGAGATCGCGGTGGGCCTTGCATTTTCGCGCGCGACGTTGTGGCCGGCCCCGCGAATATCTGCCTATAATCCACAGCGTTAACTGAAGGTGTATCTCGCCCCTTGAAGGCAAGTGAATCGCTTGCTTTGATCGCATCATGAGCCGCGCATCATGAGCACCGTCCTGATCGAAATCCGTCGCGCCCGCGCCTGCGATGCCGGCGCAGTCGCGGATGCTCACGATGAAGCGTGGCGAACCGCCTATCAGGGCATCATCCCGGGCGCCGAGCTGGAACGGCTGATCAACCGCCGCGGTCCGGCGTGGTGGGAGAGCGCCATCCGCAAAGGCAGCCGTATCACGCTGCTGCAATTCGGCGACAAGATCGCGGGCTACGCCAATTACGGGCGCAACCGGGCGCGCAGCCTCTATTACGACGGCGAAATCTACGAGCTTTACCTGCGGCCTGAATTCCAAGGGCTCGGCTTCGGTCGCCGCTTGTTCACCGCCGCGCGCCGCGATCTGGCGCAGAGCGCGCTCAAGTCGCTGATCGTATGGGCGCTGTCGGAGAATGAAAGCGCGGTAGAATTCTACCGCGCGCTCGGCGGCAAGGCGGTCGCCCGCTCATCCGAGAAATTCGGCACCCGGGTGCTCGATAAGGTCGCCTACGGCTGGCAGAGCTGAACCGCGGCAAGATTACACCGATGGCGGCGGCAATCCGGCTTGCATATACGCCGCGCGCAGCGTGTTGACGAGCAGACATACGATCGTCATCGGCCCGACGCCGCCAGGCACCGGCGTGATGGCGCCGGCGACTTTGACGGCCTCGGCGTAATTGACGTCGCCGACGATGTGCGATTTGCCGCCGTGGTTCACCCGGTTGATGCCGACGTCGATGACGGTCGCGCCCGGCTTGATCCAGTCGCCACGAACAAATTCGGCGCTGCCGATCGCGACACACAAAATCTCGGCGCGCCGGCACAGTTCCTGAAGATGCCGCGTGTGCGTATGCGCTACCGTGACGGTGGCGTTCTCGTTGAGCAGAATTTGCGACAACGGATTGCCGACGATGTGCGAGCGGCCGACCATCAGCACGTCGAGCCCCAGGAGCGATGGATGCACCGACTTGATCAGCTTGATGCAGGCGATCGGCGTGCATGGCATCAGCGTCGGCAGGCCCGTCATCAACCGCCCGGCATTGATCGGATGGAATCCGTCGACGTCCTTATCCGGAGTGATGCTGGCGATAATCCGCGCCGGATTGATCTGCGGCGGCAGCGGCAATTGCACCAGAATGCCTTGCACCGCCGGATCGGCATTGAGCTTCTGCACCAGCGCGATGAGCTCGGCTTCGGTGGTATCCGCGGGCCAGTGATAATCGAACGGCCGCATGCCGACTTCGACGACGGCGCGCGATTTGGAGGTGACGTAGGATTTGCTGGCCGCGTTGTCACCGACCAGGACGACCGCCAGCCCCGGCACCATGCCGTGTTCCGAGGTCAGGCGATGCGTCTCGGCCTTGACCGCGGTACGCAGGTCGGCGGCGATCGTTTTGCCGTCGATTATTTTCGCAGTCATGAAGCCACCTTCGTCAACCGTTCCAGCGTCGCAGCAAGCGCTTGCGCATCACCTGAGATCCGCAGCCGCTTGAGGCGCGCCGTAGCGCCGCCAGCGACATCGACCTGCCGCGGCGCGATGCCGAGCGCCTTGGCGACGAGCCGCCGCAACGCTTCATTGGCCTCGCCCTCGACCGGCGCCGCGCGCACCCGCGCCTTGAGCACCGCCCTGCCGTCGGCCCGTCGCTCGACCCCGTCGATTGCGTCGCGTGCGCTGCGCGGGGTCACACGCACGTCGAGCACGACGCCGTCGGCGGCTTGCGTCCACGGCCTCGCAACCATCGCGTTCAGAAAACGTTGGGCAGGATGTAGAGGGCGATCACGTAGCGAATAAAAACGATGATCAGGAAGAGAATCACCGGCGAGATGTCGATGCCGCCGAGATTGGGCAGAAAGTTTCGGATCGGACGCAACACCGGCTCGGTGATGCGGTAGAGAAAATCGCCGATCATCCCGACCACGGGATTGCGCGTGTTCACCACGTTGAACGCCACAAGCCAGGAAAAGATCGCCATTGCGATCACGATCCAGACGTAGAGCTGGAGAGCCAAATCGATGACAAGAAAAAGCGCGCGCATGGATGGGTTTCGCCTTTAAGGACGGCAGAAACTAGCGGTTCACGCGCGCCGGAACAAGCTGCCGCTACAGCGCCATGCGATCGAGCAGCTCCCCATCCTTGACAGCATGGGACGGCGGCCCTAAATGGCCGGCACTCGCCAAAACCGGCACCAATTCGACCCGGTTACGCCTATTTGGCTAGCGTGATGGCGGGGGCCGTAGCTCAGTTGGGAGAGCGCCTCGTTCGCAATGAGGAGGTCAGGGGTTCAACTCCCCTCGGCTCCACCAGCCTTAATTCCGCGAAGGTGGCCCGCCGTAGCTCGAAGAGCGCAGGCGGGTTTTTCGTTTTATGATGATTACGATGAGTCCTGATCCCGCCCCGGCGCTGCCGCTATTGCGCCAGCCTGCTTTCGTCCGTTTCCTTTATGTGCGGGTTGCCGCCACGGTTGCGCTGCAAATCCAGGTCGTCGCCGTCGGCTGGCAAATGTACGAATTGACCGGCAGCCCGTTCCGTCTTGGGCTGATCGGGCTCGTGCAATTCGTTCCGGTCGTCGCATTCTTCCTGCTCACCGGCCATGTCGCGGATCGCTACGACCGGCGCGCCGTCACCTTCATCGGTGAAGTGATCGAAGCGCTGGCGGTCGCTATTCTCGCCGTCGCCAGCACCATGGGATGGCTCACGCCAAATCTTCTGCTCGCCATGGCGTTTGTCGTCGGCACCGGCCGCGCCTTCGAACAACCGAGCGTGCAATCGGTGTTGCCGAACATCGTGCCGCCCGACGTTTTACCGCGCGCCGTCGCCGGCTCGACCTCGGCATCGCAGGCCGCGATCGTTGCCGGACCGGCGCTCGGCGGCGTCCTGGTCGCGCTCAGCCCGACCTTGGTGTTCAGCGTCTGCGCGGCGATCTGGCTCTCCGCCGGCCTCGTCATGCTCAGCATTGCGGTGGAGCGGATCGTCGCGCCGCGCAAGCCGGTCGATCTGAAAACTTTGTTCAGCGGTATCGGCTTCATCACCCGTCACAAGGTCCTGCTTGGCGCGGTGCTGCTCGACCTGTTCGCGGTGCTGCTGGGCAACGCCACGGCAGTGCTGCCGATCTTCGCTCGCGACATCTTCGCGACCGGGGCGTTGGGTTTCGGCCTGTTGCGCGCGGCGCCGGCCGCCGGCGCCATCTTGACCGCGCTGGCGCTGGCGCGGTGGCCGATCTCGTCGCGTCTCGGCCGCGTGATGTTTACGACGGTTGCGATCTTCGGCGTCGCCACCATCGTGCTGGCGTTGGCGCCGAGCTTCGTGTTGGCGTTGGCGGCGCTTGTCGTTATGGGCGCCTCCGACTCGATCAGCGTCGTCATCCGCCAGACCATGGTACAAATCCGTACCCCAGACGACATGCGCGGCCGGGTCTATGCGGTGAACTCGATGGTCACGATCACGTCGAATCAACTCGGCGATTTTCGCGCCGGCGCCGCCGCCGCCTTGTTCGGCCTCACATCCTCGGTGCTGATCGGCGGCTTTTCCATCATCGCGATCGTCCTGATTTCGACCAAGATTTTTCGCGAGCTGTTCGACGCCCAGCGCTACGAGTCGGGCACGCAGTAGCGTACTGCCGGGTTGCGTAGATGGCTCTGGCCGTGCGCGCCGCCGTGCTGCATCATAGCGAGGGTCTCGGTCGTGCCGGAGAAGGAAAGAAGGACAAGCATGCGAAAGCTCGGTATCCGCGCGATGGCGATCGTTCTGGCGCTCGGCGCGATGGCGGCTCAGGCCTATGCCGCGGCCCCCTGCGGCGGCGATTTCGGCGCTTGGCTGCAAGGCGTCAAACAGGAGGCGGCGACGGATGGCATTTCGCAGCGCACGATCCAGTCCGCGCTCGCCGGCGTGACTTACGACCCCAGCATCATCGCCCGCGATCACGCGCAGGGCGTGTTCCGCCAGAGCTTTGAGCAATTCTCCGGCCGCATGGTGCCGCCGCGGCTGGCGCGGGCGCGGGGGCTCCTGGCGCAATACGGCTCGACCTTCAGTAAGATCGAACAGCAATACGGCGTGCCCGGCGCGGTGATCGTCGCCATCTGGGGGCTTGAAACCGATTTCGGCGCCAATTCCGGCAAATTCCCGACCATCCGCTCGCTGGCGGCGCTGGCTTACGATTGCCGCCGGCCCGACAAGTTTCGCGGCGAACTGATCGCTGCCCTGCAAATCGTCGAACGCGGCGACATGGCGCCGAGCGACATGCGCGGCGCCTGGGCGGGCGAGATCGGCCAGACCCAGTTCCTGCCGTCGTCCTATCTGAAATACGCGGTCGATTACGACGGCGACGGCCGCCGCGATCTCATCCGCAGCGTGCCCGACGTGCTCGCGTCCACGGCGAATTATCTGAAAGGCTACGGCTGGAAGCGCGGTCAGCCGTGGGGCGAAGGCACCGAGAACTTCCAGGTGCTGCTGCAGTGGAACGCGTCGCAAGTCTATACCAAGACGGTGGCCTATTTCGCGCAACAGCTCGCCGGCGGGCAGTAGGCTTAGCGCGGGCCGCCGAACTTTCAGCACAGCCACCGCTCCAGAAACACGCTGAGCCAGGCACGCGCGGAATAATCGTAGACGGCGCGGTCGGCGAAATGGGTGTGCCGCGGCCGCGCGCCCGGCAGCTCCATGCGCTCGTGATTATGCGTGGTCCATTTGTGCATCATGGCGTGCGTAACGTCGGGGTGAAATTGCAGCGCATAAGCGCGCCCGGCGCGGATCGCCTGCACCTCGAAAGTGTCGCCTTCGGCCAGAAGCTCGGCGCCCGGCGGCAGTTCGAAACCTTCGCGGTGCCACTGATAAACGCATTCCGGCCAGGTCGCGACGACGGCACGGCCGGCAGGCGTCGGCCGGATCGGGTAATAGCCGATCTCGGCGTGGCCGTGCGGATGGCGGAAGACCCTGCCGCCGAGCTGGCGCGCGCACATCTGCGCGCCGAGGCAAATGCCGAGAAACGGCTTGTTCGCCTTCAACGGCACGCCGATCCAGTCGATCTCGCGGCGGATGTAATCATCCTCGTCGTTGGCGCTCATCGGGCCGCCGAAAATGATGGCGGCTGAATGCTCGGCCATGGTCGGCGGCAGTTCATCGCCAAAACGGGGCCGGCGGATATCGAGCCGATAGCCCAGATCATGGAGCGCATTGCCGATGCGGCCGGGTGTGGAGTGCTCCTGGTGCAGAATGATCAGGATCGGCTGTTGCATGATGCCGGCGATTCGAACGCGCTTTCGGAAAGTCCTGGCCCGTTCCTCGCTGCAAGCAAACTATGCGCCAGTTGGTCAGTTTCCACCCGCGCCCTGCTTGCTTTGATCGTTCGCCAACAGCAACAGCGCGTTAGGCACAAAGCGGACCAGGAAAATCGCGATCCTATTGCCGGTGCCGGCAATGACCACCCGCTTGCCGCGCATGAAGCCGTCATAGCCGATCTTCGCCACGCGGTCGGGTGGAAGCTCGAAGATTTTAACGGCGCTGGGCAGCCGCATTCCCGAGCGCGCCTGGAATTCGGTCGGCACCGGCCCCGGACAAAGCGCGGTCACTCTGACGCCGCGGCCTGCCAATTCGCGGTGCAACGCCTCGCTGAACGACAGCACATAAGCCTTGCTGGCATAATAGACCGCCATACCGGCGCCGGGCATGAACGCCGCGATCGAGGCCACGTTGAGAATGCCGCCGCCATGGCGGGCCAGGCTGTCGACGAAAGTCAGCGACAGTTCGGTCAGCGCGCGCACATTGAGATCGATCATGCCGAGCTGCTCGTCGCGGGACAGCACGGCGGCCGCGCCGCTCAAGCCGAAGCCTGCATTGTTGACGACGATCGCGGGCTCAAGCCCGCGCGCCAGGAGTTCCGCGGCGATCGCGGCAACCGCATCGCGGCGTTCGAGATCGGCCGCCAGCACCACCGGCCGCGGCCGGCCCGACGCCGCGATCTCGTCCGAGAGCGCGGCGAGCCGGTCCTCGCGCCGCGCCACCAAGACAAGCTCATGGCCATGCGCGGCGAAGACGCGCGCCAATGCCATGCCGATGCCGGCCGAGGCCCCGGTGATCAGCGTGACCGGCTTCATGAATTGCTTCCCTGCGCGCCCGGTTCGGCATCGGCACCGCCGATCCGGCGCCGCAATTCGATGCGCTCGCGCGGCGAGACGCCGAGCAAGTCGGCGGCGCGCCACAACAGATTATCCTCGAGTTCGTCCCGCCTGCCGTCGGCATAGACGATCTCCCACATCATCTCGATGATGCGCGCCCGGCCCGGTTCATCGAGCGCGCGGTTGAGCGCTTGCGTGAAATGATAGAGATCGACCGATTCATGTTCGGCCGCCGTCGCTTTCTCAATCAGCTCGTCGGTCGCCTTGTCATCGAGTTCGAAGCGTTGCTTGATCACGCTGCGTAGCTTGTCGCGCTCGCTCGGCAACATCTCGCCGTCGATCGCGGCGGCGTGGACCAACAGCGCCGCCGCCGCCAGCCGGTAATCATCCTCGGCGAACTGGCTTGGATGCTTGCCGCCGTCGACGAAATCGGTGACGAAGCTTTTGAACAATGCGAACATATAATCTTTCCATGCCGGAGCTTAAGCCCGACGTTCATATCGCGACGTGGAGCGCCCCATTCAAGCCGCCGCGGGCGCGGACGGGCACGAAATCCGCCGATCTCCACCGCTATCCCGCTTCGGGATCGAGACCCTCGAGCGGCCGCCCCGCCGGTTCGACGCCCCAGGCGTAGACCGCGACAATCTGCACCGCGACCAGTCCGATCATCAGCCAGATCACGCCCGGCAGCCCATAATTGACCATCAGGAAGCCGACCACGAACGGCGAAATCACGGTGGCGCCGCGGCCGAGCGTGTTGCAGATGCCGTTTGCGCGCAGCCTGATCTCGGTCGGGAACAGTTCCGGCGTGTAGACGCCGAACAGGATCGCGGTCTGGATATAGATGGCGACGATCAGCACGGCGCCGACGCCGAGAACGATCGCCGGATCGGAGGCGGCATTGGCGTGCGCGTAAAACCAGCCGGTGACGATGGTGAGAAGCGACGCGCCGATGATGCTCCAACGCCGCCCGATGGAGTCCGACAGCACGGCGCCAAGCGCGCAGCCGACCAGCGAGGCTCCCGCCAGCACCACCGTATAGGCGAGCGAATTGGCGATGGTCAGTCCCTGCCGCAGGAAGAACTGCGGCAGGAAGATCACGAAGCCGAAGATCAAGGTGTTGATGGTGATCAGCACCCAGCTGCCGACCAACAGGCGCTGCAGGATCGGCGGCCGCAACATCGACGCCGCCGTGAGCTGCACGACCGGCGCGGCGTGCGCCGGCGCAGGCAGCGTGCCGGTGCCGGCGGCTTCCTTCTCGATCGCTTGCAGCAAGGCTTCGGCTTCCGCGTCGCGGCCCTGCGCTTCCAGCCAGCGCGGCGATTCCGGCAGGTTCTTGCGCAGATACCAGACGATGAGCGAACCGACGCCGGCGATGACGAACATCGGCCGCCAGCCGAAGCTCGGAATGATCAGATAGCCGAGGATCGCGGTGACCGGAAACCCGCATACCGTGAGGAAAGCCAGGAACGACAGCCAGCGGCCGCGCGATGCCGGCGGCACGAATTCGGTCAGCGTCGAGTAGCCGACCACGATCTCTGCGCCAAGGCCCAGCCCCTGAACGAAGCGGCAGACGATGAGCTGCGGCATGTCCTGTGCGAAGGCCGCAGCGAGCGAGGCCACGCCGAAGATCAACAAATTGATCTGATAGGTAAAGCGCCGCCCGAAGCGGTCGCCGACAAAGCCGGTGATCAGCGAGCCCAAGGTCATGCCGAGGAAGGTGAGCGACACGAATTGCAGATTTTGCGGCAGCGTCGAGAATTTCGTCTGGATCGTCGCCGCCAAGACGCCTGAGGCGACATAAAGATCGTAGCCGTCGAAGAACATGCCGGCGCCGACCAGCCAGAAGATGCGATAGTGAAACGACGAGATCGGCAGCCGGTCGAGACGCGCCCCGGCATTGACGGAAGCCGCCAATTCTTGCCCAGCCAACGGTCCCGCAGCCAAAGCTTCTGCAGCCATGTGATGTTCCCCCCAGAAGACGTTCGCCCGGCATTGGCCGCCAGGTCGTGGCGGGATGCTAACCGAGCGGTCGCTCCGATACCACTGCCGGCCGGCGCTGCTCGCGGCACCGCCGCGGGTCGCCGGTACAGCCGCGGACCCGCAGGCACCCCGGGGCCGGGCAATTGCGCCACAGCCGAAGCCGGTCGCAGTCAGCGTGCGCCTCTGACCTTTGCGTCGTGTTGTGCCGTTCCACCGACTCGTCCCAAGCGTGGCGCTTGTCGAACGGCCGCCCGCTGGACGATTTTTGCTTCGCAGTGCCCTTGGATTCTGTGACTCCCTTTGTTTTCGCGACGCGTGTCGTCATCCCGCCCCGCGATAGCGGGGAGGGGGGACCGCGCGTTTGCGCGGTGGGAGGGGCGACTGACTCGCCGTGTCGTCACCATTGCAAGGATGTGAAAACGTCATTGGCCATCTCTCCTTGCATCGTCTCACTTCCTTCGATTCCCGCGCCCCTTCCACCACCCTTCGGGTGGTCCCCCTTCCCCGCTATCGCGGGGCAGGACAAACAACTTCGTTCTCGCGATGCCTCTGCATCCGAGTTTTGCCCTACCCAAGCCATTCCCTAAGACCTCCCCAACAAAAGAAGGGAGGCGGAGCGCCGACAGGCGCGTACTTAGAGACCGCACCTGCGGGTGCGGCGCCCCCTCCGTATGTTTCCCGGGTCACGAGGAACATACGGAGGGGGCTCGCCTCTCGGCGCTCCACCGCGGCGCTTGCGGCGCAAAT